>Ga0302349_1001540_pt1 | contig 17469 bp, 14 predicted proteins | sample PhyAR1_FD_202176 | JGI IMG/M metagenome (GOLD analysis project Ga0302349, IMG submission 202176) | Leaf surface microbial communities from alfalfa plants in UC Gill Tract Community Farm, Albany, California, United States - DLSL A.R1... | ecosystem: Host-associated > Plants > Phyllosphere >...
GAGGCACCGGGCTGGTGCTGGTGCCCTCGGTGATGCACTCGGGCCGCGGCTGCTCGGTGCTGACCCAGCGCCCTGCCCAGCCGACGATCTTCTATCCGGCCCACGGGGTCACCGAGACCTGGTACCGCGACGACGGGGCCGCCCTCGAGGCGCTGAGCGCCCTGCTGGGCCGGGCGCGGGCGCATCTGATCCTCGAGCTGCAGCAGCCCCTGACGACCACGGAGTGCGCGGCCCTGGCCGACCTGGCGATCTCCACCGCCTCCCACCACCTCCACGTGCTGCGGGAGGCCGGGCTGGTGGACAGCCGCCGCAGCGGGCAGAGCGTGCTGCACGCCCGCACCCCGCTCGGCGAGGCGCTCGCGAACGGGCGGTGACGGCGCCGCCTGCCGCGCGCGTCGCAGCGACCCCGTCGCCCGGACCCCGCATAGGCTGGCCCCATCAGCCGACGGAAGGACGTGTCCCCATGGCGCGACGCACGACAGTGGAGGTCCAGGACGACCTCGATGGCAGCCCCGCTGCGGAGACGGTGACCTTCTCCCTCGACGGAGCGGCCTTCGAGATCGATCTGAGCTCCGACAACGCGGCCCAGCTGCGTGCCGCCTTCGCCCCGTGGGTCACGGGAGCACGTCGTGTCTCCGCGCAGCGTCTGCGCGCCCGGGGCGAGGATCCCGGCCCCCTGGACCCCTCGCGCACGCCGCGCCGGGACGCGGAGCAGGTCGGGGCGATCCGCCGCTGGGCCCGCGAGCAGGGGCACGAGATCGGCGATCGCGGCCGCATCCCGCAGAAGATCGAGGACGCGTACCACGCGGCGCACTGAGGCGGTCGCTCCCGCGCCTCCCCGGCGCGGAGCGTCTCAGGAGGCCGGGTCGGCCGCAGCCACGGCGTTCGGATCGTCCTCGCGGGCTCCGGCGCCGAACCGCAGCAGCTCCGGGACCCGCACCATGATCAGCAGCAGGCAGCCCACCATGAGCAGGGCGGCCCCGAAGGTCGTGGCGCCCACGCCGACGTGCTCGGCGATCTGCCCCAGGACCAGCGAGGCCACCGGCATGATGCCGATCGCCAGCTCCTGCAGCCCCAGCGCCCGCCCGTGGACCGCCGGCTCGGTGGCCATCAGCAGCAGGGTCGTCTGCAGCACCCCGAAGGCCGCGCTGAACACGCCGATCATCCCCATCAGCACGAACGCCCATCCGACGGCCCCGGCGAGGGCGAAGCCCGCCCAGCACAGCGCCCAGGCCATCGTGCCGAGCACGAACAGGGCGCCCTTTCCCCGGAAGTCCCCGAGCGCAGCGATCACCACCGAGCCCAGGAGGCCGCCCACGCCGGCGCAGGTGAGCAGCGCGCCGAGGCCGGCGGCATCCAGCCCGAGGGCCTGATCGGCGAAGACGGGCATGAAGCTCTGGAACACGGGCCACAGCAGGGTGTTGGCCGCGAGCGTCACCAGCAGCACCGCGACCGCCACCCGGTGCCCGGCGATGCTGCGCAGGCCGCTGGTGATCATCCGCAGCACGGAGGCCCCCTGGACCGGCGCGGCCCCGCGCCGGGAGACGCCGCGCAGCGGGAGCAGCAGCGCGAAGGAGACGAGGTACCACAGCGTCGAGATCCAGATCGCTGCGGGGGCGCCGAGCGCGGCGATCATCGTGCCGCCCAGGGCCGGCCCGATGACCTGGGTCATGGTCATCGCGATCGAGTTCAGCGCGTTCGCGTTGGACAGGTTCCGCCGCCCCACCAGCTCGAGCACGAGCGCCGCGCGGGCCGGCTGGGACGGGGACTGGGCCAGGCCGATGGCCAGGCCGCCCACGACCAGGGCGCCGTAGGACAGCGTCCCGGTGCTCGCCAGCAGGGCCACGATCGCGACGGCTGTGGTCGCCCAGCCGCAGGCCAGCAGGAGGAGGCGCACCCGGTCGACCGCGTCGGCGAGGACACCGGCGAGCGGGCCCAGCAGCAGCGGGGCCAGCCGTGCGGCGGTGTAGACCGCGACGAGGAACTCGGACCGGGTCAGCTCGTAGGCGAGCCACCCCAGGACCAGCGTCTGGGTCCAGACCCCGCCGAAGAAGAACAGGTTCGAGACCCACAGCAGCTGGAAGGGACGGTTGCCGCGCAGAGAGGCCAGCGCCGCGAGGGGGCCGGGGCGCGGGACCTCCCGGCGCCGTCGCCCTGCGCTCACGCCGAGGTCCTTCCGGGCGCGGCAGGAGGCATCGGCATCAGAGGAGGACCTCCCCGTCCCGAGCCACGAGGCGCCCTCCGGCGACCACGAGCGCGCGTCGCGGGGCGCGGACGATCGCATCGGGCACGTTCTGGGCGTCCAGGAGCACCAGGTCCGCCCGGGCGCCGGGGACGATGTCATGGACCTCCCGATGCACATACCGGGCGGCCGAGCTGGTGGCCAGGCGCGCCACCTCGACGAAGTCCTCGTCGTACCGCACGCCGTGCAGGCGCGCGAAGTCCAGCGCCACGCGCATCAGGTCGCCGTCGCCGTAGGGCGACCACAGATCCCGCACGCCGTCGGTCCCCAGCCCGATGCCGATCCCGAGCTCCCGCATCGCCACCCAGGGCAGAGGGGCGGAGCGGATCGGGGCGACGGTGCTCCACGAGATCCCCAGCTCGGAGAACTCCGCGAGCAGCTGCTCCTGCCGGCCGCCGGCGAGCTGGCCCAGCGCGAAGCCGTGGGCGATGTTGACCTTCCCCACGAGCCCGGTGCGACGCACCCGGTCGATGATGAGGTCGTACTCGAAGGCGCCGAGGTCTCCCCCGGCGTGCAGGTGGATGTCGATGCCGCAGCCGTGCCGTTCGGCCACGGAGAACAGTCCGTCGAGCTGGGCGACGGGGTCGCGGTCGATCAGGCACGGGTCGAGGCCGCCGATGCTCGCGGCCCCCTCGGCGGCGGCGCGGTCCAGCAGGTCCAGCACGCCGTCACGGCGGATCACGCCGTCCTGCGGGAAGGCGACCACCTCGACCTCGACGGCTCCGTCCAGGCGCGCGGCGGCCTCGTGCAGTGCGGCGATCCCGTCTAGGCCGACGCCGAGGTCCACGTCGACATGGCTGCGGATCGCGGTGGTGCCGTGGCGGAGGAACTCCCGCAGCACCCGCTCGGTCGCGTCGACGCTGGGGATGCCCAGCTGCCCGCGCACGGCCCGCTCGTGGGCGATGCGCCCCTGGGTGGTGGCCTCCCCGCCGTAGGAGACCCAGTCCATCCCCCACCACGACTTGTCGGCGTGGGCATGGGCGTTGACGAACCCCGGCAGGGCGAGCCGCCCGCCGCCGTCGACGACCTCGACCCCCGGGGCGGCAGGGGCCGTCGTCGCGGGGACCAGCGCGGCGATCCCCTCCCCCTCGAGGACGACATCGACGGGATCGGCACCCCAGGGCCGGACATTGCGGATGATCATCTGCTCCATGCGCGAAATGGTATACCAAACCGTTCAGGGCGTCGATGGCCGGGACGAGGCCGCTCCCCTTCGGCCCTCGCCATCGGGGCGACGGCACGGGCTACGCGTCGGGGTCGACCCGCTCCGCCGCGGCATGCGCCCGCAGGTGCTCGACGCTGGAGCGCAGGTGCTCTGCCACGCGCAGTTCGAGCAGCGCGAGGTCCTGCTGCGCGATCGCCTCCCACAGCCCCTCGTGCTGGCGCGCCATGGCGATCAGGTCGTCGTGCTGCGACATGAACCAGCGCATGCGGCTGCCGGTCAGCTGGCCGATCTCGATCAGCACGGAGTTGCCGGAGAGCTCGATGATCCGCTCGTGGAAGTCCGCGGCGGCACGGCGCGCGAGGACGCCGTCCCCGACCTGCGCCGCCGCGAGCTCGGCGTCGACGTCCCCGCGCAGGAGGGCGAGCCCCTCGTCGGTGCGCCGCTGCGCCGCCAGACGGAAGGCCAGGGCCTCGAACGCCTCGCGGACCTCCCCGAAGTCTGATTCGTCCCCCGCGGTGAACTCCCGGACCACGGCCCACGTCCGCGGTCGCAGCGTCACGAGCCCCTCGGCCGCGAGCGCCTTGAGCGCATCGCGCACCGGGACCCTGCTGGTCCCTAGCTCCTCGGCGAGGTCCCTCTCCACGAGCCGGCTTCCCGGCTCCCGCACGCCGTCGAGGATGTCGTTGCGCAGCCGGGCGATGACGCGATCGGCCTCCGGCGCGGAATCTGCTGTGTTCCCCATGCGCCTATCTTCGCAAGTGCGCCCGGGTACGCTGGCCCATCGGCACCGACAAACGGGGGGACCGTCCGATGCACAGCCCGCGCCTCAGCCGCGCCGAGCAGATCCACGCCGCGACGCCGCCGTCGCGCAACCGGGTGGTGGACCTGCTGCGCGCCGTCGCGATCACCGTCGTCGTGCTGGGCCACTGGACGATCATCGCGGTGAGCGCCGACGGGGGCATCCAGCCCCACGGCGTGCTCGACGCCGCCCGCTGGACCCACCCGTTGACCTGGATCTTCCAGGTCATGCCGATCTTCTTCCTGGTCGGCGGCTACTCCAATGCGCTCTCGTGGCGCTCGGCGCGCCGTCGCGGACTGGGCTACGCGCCATGGCTGCGGTCCCGGCTGCGCCGCCTGGGCATCCCCGTGATCCCCCTGCTGCTGGTGTGGCTCGCCGTCTGCGGGATCGGCCTGGCCGCCGGAGCGGCCCCTGCCACCCTCCAGCTCGCCTCGCAGATGGCGCTCGTGCCCACCTGGTTCCTGGCCGCGTACCTGCTCGTCATCGTCGTCGCCCCCGCCTGCCTGGTCCTCTGGGAGCGCTTCGGCTGGTGGTCGGTGGCCGGCGGGGTCCTGCTGGCCGGGATCGTCGATGCCGGCAGCATCCTCACGGACCGGCCCCTGCTCGGCTACCCCAACTATCTGCTGGTCTGGGCGAGCTTCCACCAGGTCGGATTCGCCTGGCTGGACGGCCGCCTCGCCGGACCCGCTCGCCGCCTCGCGCTGGCGGGGATCGGCGCCCTCGGACTGGCGCTGCTCGTGGGGCTCGGGCCCTACCCCGTCTCCATGATCACCGCGGGCACCGACGAGATCTCCAACTCGAGCCCCACCCGCGTGACCATGGCGTTCCTCGGCATGGCGCAGGCCGGGCTGATTCTGCTGGCCGAGCGGCCGCTGGCGGCGCTGCTGGAGCGTCCCCGCGTGTGGTTCCTGACGGTCCTGGTGAACCAGAGGATCATGACGTGGTTCCTCTGGCACCTCACCGCCCTGGTCGCCCTGGCGCACCTGCTGGTGGTGCTCGACGCACGTCCCCTGCTGCCGCAGCCCCTCAGCGGGGCCTGGTGGCTGTCCCGTCCGCTGTGGTGCCTGGCCCTGCTGGCCCTGACGGCCCTGCTGGTGCTCGCGTTCGGCCGCTTCGAGTCCCCGCGGGCGGACGACCGCCCGCCTCCTCCCCTGTGGCGACCGGTGCTCGCCGCGGCCATGATCTGCGCAGGCCTGGCGGTCATGGCCGATGCCGGGATGGTCGGACCCGGCGGGCTGCAGCCGATCTGGCCGCTGCTGCCGCTGGCGGGGATGCTCATCGGCGGCGTGCTGACCGTGGACCTCCCTCGCGCGCGGGCCCGTCGGGAGTAGCGACCTGGCGCCGGGCCGCATCGCCGCCCTCCGGCCGCGTACGCGTCGCCGTGCGTTCACCGGCGCCCTCTAGCGTGACCCCGTCCCTTCCCCTGCCCCGTCCGAGGTACCGCATGAATCCCGCATCAGCGCGCCCTGTCGTCGGCGCCGCCGCCGTCCTGGTGCTGGCCGCTACGGCCGCCCCTGCCCTCGCCGGTCCCGTGCACCGCGCCGCGCAGGTCGAGTACATCGACTCCTTGGTCCTCCCCGCCGCGACGGAGCACGAGGAGGTGCCGTTCGGAGGGATCTCCGGGATCGACCACCTGGGCGACGGCACCTTCGTCGCGATCAGCGACGACCGTTCCCAGCACGCCCCGGCCCGGACCTACGACCTCGCCCTGGAGTACGACGAGGTAGGCTTCCTCGGCGATGGTCTCACCATCACCGGTACGACGGCGCTGCAGCGCGCGGACGGCTCCGCCTTCCCCACCGGCAGCGTCGACCCGGAGTCTGTGCGCTGGGACGCCCGCACCGGACACGTCCTGTGGAGCGACGAAGGCGACGCTGCCGCCCTGCTGCCGCCCGCGCTGCGCGAATCCACCCGCGAGGGCGAGCTGGTGCGCGAGTACGCGATCCCCGAAGAATTCCTCCCGGTCCGGGACCGATCAGGGACCCAGGTCTCCGGCGTGCGCCCCAATGCCGCGTTCGAGTCGCTGACCTTGTCACCGCAGGGCAACCACCTCTCCTTCCTCACAGAGGCCGCCCTGGTCCAGGACGGGCCGGTCGCCGGCCCGCTCACCTCCTCGCCGGTGCGCCTGACCACGCTGAACCGACACAACGGCACGGTGCTGAGTCAGTGGGTGTACGAGGTCTCCCCCTTCCAGGACGCCGCGGGCCCCGGCGACCGCGGCGCCGTCGAGCTGCTGCAGATCTCCCGCCATGAGTTCCTGGTTCTGGAGCGGCAGTACAGCGAGGGCGCCAATCGCATCCAGCTGTACCTCGCGAGCACTCGCGGCGCCGAGGATGTGCGCGGCACGCCCGCCCTGGACGGGTCAGAGCGCGTCATGTCCAAGACGCTCGTCGCGGACCTGGAGGTCGTCGACGTCCACCCCGACAACGTGGAGGCGCTGTCCTGGGGCCCGGATCTCGCAGACGGCTCCCGCTCCGTGGTGCTGGTGGCCGACGACAACTTCTCGAGCGTGTCCGGCGGCTCGCAGCGCACCACCGTCCATCTGCTGCGCGTCGACGCGCTCTGAGCCCCGAGGCGAGCGGCCGGAGGGGCAGCGCGATGCGCACCCGACCTCGGTCCTCGCGCGCAGGGTGACGCCCCTCCTGCGACGAGGTCTGCGTGTTCGCACCCTCCCCTGAGTTCCGATACCGCATCTCGCCATCCCCTGGCGGGACAGCCACATGCTGCGCCGCGTCGAGGCGGTCCGGCGTCTTCTTCGAACAGGGCATCGCCGGCCGATGCCTGCGACGGTCGCAGATCGCCCAAGAAGGCGACCGCGGATCATCGCGACGACGGCCGTGATGGCCCCGGTGCTCCGCTCGACAGGGCCACGGATCCGTACGCATGTCCGCGGCGGCGATCGGCGGCTACGCTGGTCGTCGAGCCGCCCTCCCGGCGGCCGCTCCGTGCAGGAGGGGGATCCCCGATGGTCGAGGACCGCACCACGCTGCGGGTGGTCACCTTCAACATCCACCATGGCGCCGATGCCGCCGGCGTCCTCGACCTCGAGCGGATCGGCCACGTGCTGGAGCAACTGCGGCCCGATCTCGCGCTGCTGCAGGAGGTGGACCGGTTCTGGCCCCGCAGCGGGGGCGTCGACCAGGCCGCCGTGCTCGCCGGCACCCTGGGGCTCCACGCGGCGTTCGCTCCCGCGATGGTCCTTCCCCCGGATCCTCCGGGCGGCCCGGACCGCGAGTACGGGCACATGATCCTCTCGCGGTGGCCGCTGGAGCAGGTACATCGCATCCCGCTGCCGTGCGCTCCCGACGAGGAGCCGCGCATGCTGCTGCATGCCCGCGCGGCCGTCCCCGGCGGACCCGTCACGATCGCGGGCACGCACCTGGATCCCGCGAGCGCCGAGGTGCGGCTGGCGCAGGTGCGGGCGATCATCGTCGAGCTGCCCGGGCAGGGCGGTCCCGTGATCCTCGCCGGCGACCTCAACGAGGCGCCCGGCGCCGACTCCCTGGCCCTGCTGCAGCTGCGGCTGTCCGACGCCTGGGAGCAGGGAGGTGACGGGGGTGATGGGCTGACCTTCGTCGGCGACGGCGCGGATCCCCATGCGGCGCGTATCGACCACATCCTGATGTCGGGGTTCACGTGCACGGCGGCGTGCGTGGCGGAGGCGGGCCGCGGCGCCTCGGACCACCTGCCGCTGCTGGCCGAGCTGCGGATGCTCTGATCCGGGACTCCGGCGACCGCCTCGGAGCGTGAGGAGCCCCGCGTGCACCGAGACCGCTCCTCCTCCCCATTCCGGTGTTCTCCACAATGTCGCGGCGCATCGCCCGGAAACCTGGCATCGAACGTATGACCGATATATACTGATCGCACGGCTCGGGGGAACGTCGCCCGGACGCGACGGAGCGTATCGGGATTCCTCGGAAGGGGATCCGGATTCGGCCGGCGTCCCCTGCGCGGGCGGGTCGGTGGAAACGCCGAGAAAGGACGGATGATGTCGACGACGCATCATGAGCATCCCGAGCTCGATCTGAGGGGAGCCCTCTCGACCCCGGACGGGCACCGAGCGCCGGACCTCGCCTCGGGCGAGCATCTCGCCGTCGGCGGCATCGTCCCCGGCTCCCGGATCTCGCAGCGCGTGCGCGAGCTGCTGGCCGGGATCGCCGCCGAGGCCTCGGCCCACGCGGCCCGTCAGCGCGAGCTGTACCGGTTCCACCTCGATCCCGCCGGCCGGGACCCGCAGCAGGCCGCCTCCGCACAGGCCGCCGCGGATGCGGCCTGCGCGGTCGCCCTCCGCTGCGACGCCGCAGGCGCCCGCCGGCTCATCCGCGATGCGGTGCTCGCCGTCGAGGCCTTCCCGCTCACCCTCGAGCGCCTCGCTTCCGCAGACCTTCCGGCCCCGTGGTTCACCCGCATCCTCCGGGCGTCCCGCGACCTCCCGGACGAGGACCTCGCCATCCTCGACGAGACGATCTCCGACTGGCCCCTGCACACGCTCACGTTCCCGGGCTTCCGCCGACGGCTGCGCCGGCTGGTCATGCACGTGGCCGAGCGGTCCCGCACCACCCGCTCCCCCGCAGATCAGCGCACGATCACCTGGCAGGAGCCGAACCTGGTCGACGGCACCAGCACCCTCGAGATCACCGGCCCGACGGCGGAGATCACCGATCTCGTCGAACGCCTCAACGCCGCCGCCCGCGCGGTGCAGGACGCGCAGCGCCTCGCCCTGCGCGACGGCCTGGACGAGATCCCCTTCGACCTCGACGGCGAGGTGCAGCGCACGGCCATGGTGATGTCGCTGGGCCAGATCCGCTACGCCGTCATGACCCGCAGCATCCTCGACACCGGGGGCGTGCCCGTCCCGAACACCCGCCGCCGCGTGAACATCACGGTCCCGGCGCTCACGGCGCTCGGTGCCTCGAACGAGCCCGGTCTGCTCGAGGGCGAGACCCCTGTGCCCGGCCCGGTCGCGCGCGCCATCGCCGGAGCCGCCGAGGACTGGTGGCTCGTGCTCACCGACCCCGCCACCGGGGCGTTCCTCGGCGAACCCGCGATCCGGTACCGTCCCGGCGCGGCGGTGCTCGAGCTCACCCACCTGAAGACGCCGCTGTGCGCACATCCGGGGTGCACCAGGCCCAGCCGCGGCCGCATCGAGGTCGATCACATCGAGGAGTTCAATCACGAGGATCCCCTGAACGGCGGAAAGACTGTTCCGGAGAATCTTCACCATCTCTGTCTCCTGCATCATCGCATCAAGACCGAAGGATTCACCGATCCTCACCGGATTCCCGGGGGCGCCACGCGCTGGAGCATCGGGGATGACGTCGTCGTCGATATTCTCGACAATCAGGATCTCGGCGCTCCCGAGAATATTCCGGAATTCCGATCCGCATTCCTCGGAAAGCGTCGCTCGGGGCCCCCGACCGCCCGCAGCAGGCTGGTCGCCGCCCGCGAGGACGCCCCGCCCTTCTGAGGAGGCCCCGCCTCCGTTCAGCCCTCCTCCCCCCCCACCCGGCACCGGGTGGGGAGGGGCTGACGCGCGCCCGGAACCCCGGACCGCTGGTGATCAGTCCGCGACGTCGCCGATCTGCTCGTCGTACCAGGCGATCTTCTCCGTCAGCCGGGCACGGCGGCGGGTGAGCAGGGCGATCTGGGCATCGACATCGGCGGCGTGCTCACGCAGGAGAGCAGCGCGATCCGTCATCGTCGCGGGATCCTGGCACATCTCTCCATAGCGGCGCAGACGTTCGATCGGCATGCCGGTGTCCCGCAGGCATTGCAGGAAGTCGAGGGTCGACAGATCCGCATCGGAATAGACGCGGTGCCCGCCGGCGCTGCGTGCGACCTGCGGCAGGATGCCCTCGCGCTCGTAGTAGCGCAGGGTGTCGATCGTGAACCCGCTGCGCTGCGCGGCCTCGGCCGGGGTATAGGTCGCCATGTCGGTAGGCTATCCCTTGACCTGGAGCGCGCTCCAGGGCTCACGCTCATGCCATGACCGCACAGAACAGCACCCCGGCCCGTCCTGACCCGACCACCGCGCCGCCCGACTCCCCGCTGGTGCTCGGCGCGATGACGTTCGGCACCCGCATCGACGAGGAGACGTCCTTCGCCCTCCTGGACCGCTTCGTCGAGCGCGGCGGCACCTGGATCGACACCGCCGACTGCTACGCCTTCTGGCTGGATCCCTCCGGCCGGGGCGGAGCCAGCGAACGGGTCATCGGCCGCTGGCTCGCCGCCCGCCCGGGGATGCGCAACCGGGTGCGCATCGCCACCAAGGTCGGTGCGGAGCCGCTGTGGGCGGGCTCCTGGCCCGAGCACCGGTCCGGCCTGTCCCGACGGGCGATCCACGACGCCTTCGCCGGCAGCCTTGCACGACTCGGGACCGAGAGCGTCGACCTGCTGTGGATGCACCAGGAGGACCGCAGCGTCCCCATCGAGGAGAGCGTGGACGCGATCGCCGAGCTCGCGGCCGAGGGCCGGGTGCGCCGCGTCGGCGCCTCGAACCACCCGGCCTGGCGGGTGGAGCGGGCCCGGGCGCATGCTCGGGCCACGGGCACGGCGCCGATCGACGCGCTGCAGCTCAGCACCACCCTCCTGCAGCCCCGGCCCGGCACGCAGCCGGAAGGGAACGTGCATCCCTTCGGCGTCCTGGGTCCCGAGCAGGCGGATCTGGCCCGCGAGGAGAGGCTGGAGGTGTGGGCCTACTCGCCGCTGCTGGGCGGCGCCTACGACGACCCCGCCAAGACCATCGACCCGGTCTTCGACCACCCCGGCACGGAGCGCCGCCTCGCGGCGCTGGACGAGGTGGCGCGGCGCACCGGGGCCCGCCGCGGGCAGGTCGTGCTCGCCCACCTGGTCTCCCAGGGCATCCGGCCGATCCTCGGGGGCAGCAGGCCGTACCAGCTCGAGGAGGCGCTGGACGGCGTCTCCCTCGTGCTCGACGAGGAGGCGCGGGAGATCCTGGACGCGGCGCTCTAGGGCCCGCTCCCGGAGGCCGACCGGCCGAGGGGTGGCGGTCGCCGGTCGCTCAGCGGCCCAGGCCGTACTCCCGGGCGTAGCCGGTGGTCAGGTCCGCGATGCGCACGGAGACGATGCCGGCGGCGTCGATCGTGTAGGTCTCCTCCACGAGCGGGCCGCCGGCGCGGCGCTCCACGGGCACCGTGGCCAGGCGCTCGGTCTCCTCCGAGCCGTCGGAGCCCTGCAGCGCCGGGTCGAAGGGGAAGATCACCTCCGCGTAGGGCACCAGGTCGCCACGGGGCTCGCCGACGGCGTCGACGCTCGTGTGCTCCACGTAGCGGAACCAGCCGAGGTTGTGGGCGGCGACGTAGCGGCGGGTCACCACGATCTCCCCGTGCTCGGGGACCGGGTGCTCGCGGGTGAGGATCGGATCGAAGGCGACACCGGCGCCGGCATCGCGCTCGCGGAACACGCCGAAGCCGCGGGAGAGCCGGTCCGAGACGGTGAACCCGGAGTCGGGATCGGCGGCGATGGCGAGACCGATGGCCGTGGAGGCCGCCGGGTACGGGGAGCGGTGCACTCGGCGGCCGAAGCGCTCGCGGATCATCCGCGGCACCAGCGGGAGGCCGGAGCCGCCGCCGACGAGGTAGATGCCGGCGACGGTCGAGTCCTTGTCCAGCGAGCCGACCAGCGGCTCCATGGCCGAGACCGAGCGGGACACGAGATCGGACGCGGCGGCGTAGAAGGCGTCGACCGCGACGACGACGGGCTCCCCCGCGCCATCGGCCGTGGGCAGCTCGACGACCATGCGGCGGGTCTGCGGGGTGAGGCGCTCCTTGGCCTCCCGGCAGTCGTCGAGGAGCTGCTCCCGCTGCGGGCCGGTCAGCTGCGCGCGGGGGCGGCCGGCCGCCTCCAGCACCACGTCGGCCAGCACCTCGTCGAAGTCGTCGCCGCCCAGACGGTTCACGCCGACGCTGCCGAGGACCGCGTGGCTGGTACCGTCGGCCTGCACGAGCGAGGTGTCGAAGGTGCCGCCGCCGAGGTCGTAGACCACCACACGGGTGCGCCGGGCCGAGAGGCTGCGGGGCTGGCGGTGGGTGAACTCGAATCCTGCGGCAGAGGGCTCGTTGAGCATCGCCACGACCTCGAAGCCGGCGCGACGGAACGCCTCCAGCGTCATGAAGCGCTGCGCGCCGTGGGCGTGGGCAGGGACGGACACGGCGGCCGCCCCGGCCTCCTCCGGCAGGGCCTCCCGCAGCGCGCCGAGATAGCCGGCGAGCACATCGGCCAGCAGCAGCTCCTGGTCGCCGATCCGCACCGTGGTGGCCGGATGGGTGGTCGGTTCGCCCAGCAGACGCTTGATGGAGCGCAGGTGCGGCGCCCCGGTGCGGGCGGCCGCGAGGGCCTCGAACCCGTGCACCAGGCGGCCGTCGTCCCACGCGACCACCGAGGGGAAGTGCTCATGGGCATCCCCGTCGGTGTCCAGGAAGGTGAGCACCGGATAGTTCCCGCGGTCCACGCCCGCGACGATGGTGCGCGTCGTCCCGAAATCGATCCCGATCAGCATGGCGTCACGGTACCCGGAGCGGCGTCGCGCGGGCTCCGGCATCCCAGGCACGAGACGGCCTAGATGTGAAGGCGCTTGCCCAGCTCGTGGAGCACATCCGAGACGCGGGCGCGCTCCTGCATCACCAGCACGATGACGGCCAGCGCGCCGCAGCTGACCGAGGGGATCGGGTCCGCGACCCAGCCCAGCGCCGTGAAGACGATGGGCACCAGGCCCAGCAGCACCATCGTCCCGCTGTAGAGCACATGGTCCCCCGCCTCGATCCGCAGGGCGGGGACGGCGATCACCAGCGCGAGGATCGAGCAGCCGCACACGATCGGCACCGCGTAGGTCAGCGACCATCCGTCCCAGCCCACCAGGTAGTCCCAGTAGGCGCAGATCCCGCAGATCAGCACGACGACGGAGGCGGTGCCCTTGGCGATGTCGCGGCGGGCCCGCACCGCCATCAGCACCACCAGCCACATGGCGCTCAGCCCCAGCCACACCGAGCGCACCAGGCCGATCCCCGCGTGGCCGCGGTCGAACAGCATCTGCGCCCCGAACGACGCGAGGATCACCACCAGCGAGGCGAGCAGCAGGATCCGGTAGATCCGGCGGCGGGAGAACCGCAGCGGCACGGTCGGGTAGGGATCGGGCCGCATCGGCCCCATCACCGTCCGCCCGCACAGCGGACAGCGCGACCAGGCCCCCTCGACGGAGACTCCGCAGTCCGGACAGCGCCTCACCCGGCTCCCTCCGCCAGCTCCGCCTCGGTCACGCGGGTCGCGGCGACGCTCACCGGGATGCCCTGGGCGGTGAGCAGCCGCGCGAACTCGCGCACGTGACCGGTCTCCAGGAACGGGGAGGTGAAGGTGATGCTCAGCCATCCGCCGTACGAGATGACGCAGATCTGCGGCCGCACGGCGGAGACCTGGAAGGAGACGCGACGCACCTGGTCGGCGACGTCCTCCGGCAGGCGCACCGGGCCCATGTTGGAGACGGCCACGGTCAGCGCGCGGTTGTTGACCCGGTTGACCAGGCCGAGGACGAGGTCCTTGAGGGGGCGCGGGATGATCCGCAGCACGGGCATGCGCTCCAGACCCATCAGCCGGCGCAGCCGCTCCTCGAGGGCGCCGATCTCGATCTGCGGACGGAAGTCGGCCTCGAGCTGCCGGCCGATGGCTCCCAGGTCGTCCGGGCCCTCGCCGTAGGTGTGCTCGACCCGCAGGGCGGTGAAGAAGTTGCGGGAGGAGGTGGAGGGGAAGAACTGGCGCAGGTTCACCGGGACGCTCGCGGCGAGGGTGCGGGCCCGGCCGAGGTCTCCCGCGCTGCGGCGCACCGCCTCGAACAGGAGCGCGGTGAGGTGCATGGTCGTCCCCACGCCCTCGGGTCGGGTCGCGAGCAGCTCGGCCACGGGCACGGTCAGCTCGACGGCACGGGTGCGGCCGTCCGGGGTGCGGGTGCCGGGGACGCGGTGCACGTGCGTCTCGTGGCGGCGCGGCCCCCGGCCGACCATGCGGCGCCGCGGGCTCGCGGCGGGCTCCTCCGCGGGCAGCCCCTCGGGCAGGCCCGCCGGGGTCGCGGCACGGACGAAGGCCGATGCCTCGGCGGCGCTCGCCGCGGCCGAGGGCCGGCGCTCGCGCCGGAAGTAGCGGGCGAAGGGATCCACGAACAGGCCGCGGCCGTGACGCGAGGTGGGGTCCACGGCAGGACCCGATGACGTCGACGCCGGGTCGCCGTCGCCGGCCGGGGCGGGGCCCGCCGCGGTGCGGGCGCGGGCGTAGGCGATGACGAGCTCGCGCAGGAAGGCCAGGGCGCCGGTCCCGTCGGAGAGGGCATGGAAGACCTCCAGGACGATGCGGCGACGATGGCGCATCACGCGGAACAGCAGCTCCCTCCGGTTCTCGCGATAGATCGCGGCACAGGTGGGCTGGACCTCGGCCTGCACCTGCGGGCGCAGGTCGCTGTCCTGCAGGTAGTACCAGAACAGGCCCTTGCGCAGCACGGCGTGGTAGAGCGGGTAGCGGTCGAAGGTCGCGTCCAGGGCCTGCTGGAGGAGCTCGCCGTCGACCTCGTGGTCCATCTCCGCGCTCATGCGGAACACCTTGGGGTCCACGTCGCTGCGCGCGGCCAGGAAGATGTTCGAGGCGTTGTCCAGCCGCACCCAGGCCCGGCGCGTCACGGGGCGCCTCCGTCCGGCGCCGGCGCATCGAGGAACTCGTCGATCACCTCGTAGGCCTCGCGCAGGGACCTCGCGAAGCGCGGCAGGGTGATGAATCCGTGCAGCGCCCCCTCGACGCGGTGGATCCTCACCGGGATGCCGGCGTCCCGCAGCGCCCGGCCGTACGCCTCGCCCTCGTCGCACAGCAGGTCGAGCTCTGCGGTGATCAGGAGGGTGCGCGGCTGTCCGCCGAGGTCGGTGGCCATCAGCGGGGAGACCAGCGGATCCCGGCGCAGCGCAGGGTCCGGGACGTACAGCTCGAGGTAGTCCTCGACCTCGGTCGAGGTCAGCCGGTAGTCCGCCCCGTGCCGGCGGGCCGAGAGGAACGGCGTGGTGCGCGGGTCGTGGTCCCAGTGCGTCACGGGGTACAGCAGGATCTGCCGCTGCGGGACGGGGAGCCCGCGCTCGTGCAGCAGGAGGCACGAGGCGGCGGCGAGGTTCCCGCCCGCCGAGTCGCCCACCAGCACGATCCGCGCCGCGGACTCCGCCCCCAGGCGCCAGGGAGCCTCCAGGATCGCCCGGATGATCCGCCAGCAGTCCTCGAGACCGGCCGGGAAGGGGTGCTCGGGGGCCAGGCGGTAGTCGACGGAGGCCACCACGCAGCCGGTGAGGTCGGCCATGGTCGCGCAGGCCGGGGTGTAGCTCTCGATGTCCCCGGTCACCCAGCCGCCGCCGTGGAGGAACAGCAGCACCTCCTCGCGGCGCTGCTCGCGGGGGCTGAACACCCGCACCGGCACCTCGCGCTCGCCGTCGCCGGTGTCGATGCGCAGGTCCACGGCCCGGTACCGCGGGACGGGCCGGGCGGCCAGCTGCCGCTGCAGGCGCCGCACCCGGGCGTAGTCCTCGCGCATGTTCAGCCGGGGGGCGGCGAACAGGCGCATCACGGACCGCAGGAGGGGGTTCACGGGCGCCCCGTGCCGACGATGCCGCGACGTGTCATGCCTCCAGGGTAGGGCCCCGGCCGCCCGGGTCCTCTCCGCCAGGCGGACCCGGGAGGGCAGATGGCGCGGCGACGCCTACCCTGGTCGGATGATCTCCGCACCCGCCGGCCGCGCGGCCGCGCTCCTCGAGGCCGTCCGTACCCGAGTCGTCGTCGCCGACGGCGCCATGGGCACCATGATCCAGGCCGAGGAGCCGACCCTCGAGGACTACCAGCAGCACGAGGGGTGCAACGAGATCCTCAACGTGACCCGCCCGGACATCATCCGCGGGGTCCACGACGCCTATCTCGCCGCGGGCGTGGAAGCGATCGAGACGAACACCTTCGGCGCCAACTGGTCCAACCTCTCCGACTACGGGATCGAGGACCGGATCCGTGAGCTGGCCCGCGCCGGGGCGGCGCTGGCCCGCGAGCGGGCCGATGCCTTCGCGACCGCGGATCAGCCCCGCTGGGTGCTGGGCTCGATGGGCCCCGGCACGAAGCTGCCCTCGCTGCAGCACACCACCTACGCCCACCTCCGCGACACCTTCGCCGAGCAGGCCGCGGGCCTCATCGAGGGCGGGGCCGACGCCCTGCTGATCGAGACCAGCCAGGACCTCCTGCAGACGAAGGCGGCGATCACCGGTTGCCGCCGGGCCTTCGAGGAGACGGGGGTCGCGCTGGCGATCATCACCTCGATCACCGTGGAGACCACCGGCACCATGCTGATGGGCTCGGAGATCGGGGCGGCGCTGACCACGCTGCAGTCCCTGGACGTGGATGTCATCGGCCTGAACTGCGCGACAGGTCCCGACCTCATGAGCGAGCATCTGCGGATCCTCGCCCGGCACAGCGAGGCGCCGCTGGTGTGCATGCCCAACGCCGGCCTGCCCGAGCTCGGCCCGCACGGCGCGGTCTATCCCCTCACGCCGGAGGAGCTCGCCGCCGCCCACGCCCAGTTCGTCAAGGAGTTCGGGCTGGGGCTGGTGGGCGGCTGCTGCGGCACGACGCCCGAGCACATGCGCCAGGTCGTCGAGGCGGTGCGGGGCCGTGCGCTGCCGGAGCGATCCGTCCAGCGCCAGAACGGTGTCGCCTCGCTGTACACCCACACCGACCTGTCGCAGGACGCCTCATACCTGGCGATCGGCGAGCGCACCAACTCCAACGGCTCCAAGGCGTTCCGCGAGGCGCTGCTGGAGGGCCGCTTCGACGACATCGTCGACATCGCCCGGGCGCAGACCCGCGACGGCGCCCACCTGCTGGACGTGTGCGTGGACTACGTGGGCCGCGACGGCGTCGAGGACATCCGCGCGGTCGTCTCGCGTCTGGCCAGCGCCTCCACCCTGCCGCTGGTGATCGACTCCACCGAGCCCGACGTGATCCGGGCCGGCCTCGAGCTCGTCGGCGGCCGAGCCGTGGTGAACTCGGTGAACTTCGAGGACGGCTACGAGCCGGGTTCGCGGTTCCGACGGATCATGCCGGCGGTGAAGGAGCACGGTGCGGCGGTCATCGCCCTCACCATCGACGAGGAGGGGCAGGCCCGCACGGCGGAGCACAAGGTCGCCATCGCCTCGCGCCTCATCGACACCCTGGTGGCGGACTGGGACATGCGGGTCGAGGACATCA
>Ga0302349_1001552_pt1 | contig 17336 bp, 3 predicted proteins | sample PhyAR1_FD_202176 | JGI IMG/M metagenome (GOLD analysis project Ga0302349, IMG submission 202176) | Leaf surface microbial communities from alfalfa plants in UC Gill Tract Community Farm, Albany, California, United States - DLSL A.R1... | ecosystem: Host-associated > Plants > Phyllosphere >...
GCAGATCGTTCAGGCTACGTTTGCTGAGCTTGTATTCATCCTGATACACGCTGCGCGTATTTTCCGCCGAGCTAAACTGTTCTTCGCCCGCCTCTTGGCGCTGCTGTGCGCCAATCAAATCGGCATAAGCCACGGAAGCTTTTTGGTTAATATCCAGCTTGCTGGCTTCTACTTCCGCTAGCGCCGCTTGGCGATCGCCCTCTGCCGCGTCCACCTTGGCGCTGGTTGCACCGCCCTGATAGATTGGCGCTTGCACCACCAACTGCACGCGGTCGTCCCAGTAAGAACTGTCGCTGTTTTCATAACGGGTTCGCCCAGCTTGCACAGAAATTGTCGGCCAATGCTGAGCCTCCGCCTGTCGCACGCGCTGCTCAGCGGCTAATTGCTTGGCCTGAGCGCTACGCACCGCGCTGTTCTGTTCATAAGGGAGATCTTTGATGGTGACCTTTTGATCGAGCAGGTCTTTAGGGAGGTCGGGAAGGTTTTCAGATACCACGCCGGTCAGCACCGTTAAGTTAGCCTGAGCGGAGCGTTCCTGCGCGCGATATTGTTCATAGGTGGCGTTCATGCCCGCGATGCGGGTTTCCGCTTGTAAAACGTCAGACTGAGAGCTGAGCCCAGCATCTGCGCGCAGCTTTGACATCTCTTTCACCGATTCAAGCGAGGCCAAATTGCGCTTTGCCGCCGCCATCAGCTCTTGATAGCGTTTTACCTGTAAATACGCCTGAACCGTTTGCTGACCCACGTTATTAAGCACCGTATAGAGCTGGTAATCGTAGGCCGCGCCCAGATTGTGTTGCTCATCAATGCTGCCGCTGGTTTTACCGAAGTCATACAGCAGCTGGTTCAGCGTTACCCCCGTAGACGCATTGCTGTTGAGCGAACCGGAGGAGTCCGTTTGATGCGAACGCCCCGCCGCACTTTGCAGCGATACCTGAGGATACCAAGCGCTTTTTGCCACGGTAAGATTCGCTTCCCCGACGTGGATCTGCGCCGACGCCTGAGCAATTTGCGGATGACGGCCAAATGCTCGCAGGATCGCTTCTTTAATCGTAAGTTCATCTTGTGTCTGTTCAGAAGGCGCGGATTGCCACTGATAGTTGGTTGTGGTGGTTTTCGCCCACACCGGTAACACAGCAAAACAGCCTAAACCACAACACATCCAGACCGTTACCGGCCATTTTTTTATGCGCTTATTCATCGTGCCCCACCTTTACATCGTGATGATGGCTTATCGGTTTTATGTGTTAGAGCTCATCCTGCTCTGTGTTCTCTTTTCTAAAACAAGGAAAGAGAAAATCTTTATTGCACTCACTGACTGTGTAAAATTCCGCCCGCCTCTCCGCTTCGCATTTTCATGTTGCTCCGCGTAGGCGTTCGGGTTAGGGACGCCAGCGCGCGCGCCTAACAACCGCGCGCTTTTATCCGTGATGGCATTTCCGCATCGGGTCGGTATGCGCCATCCTTAGCGCCTCCTCCCCTCACGCCAATATCCCGTTGGCGCGGCTCGAACAACCAAGACTTAAACTAAACACCTGACGAAAACAGAATGCCTCGTCACTACATCAAGTTCACATGCAGACCTTGTTGAATCAGCACGTCTCCCAACGTGCTGCTGCCGGTTGAGGAGTTGTGGTAAACGTCGTAGGTCACGCCGTTCACTTCACGCTGCCCGCTGACATCCCAGATATCCCCCTGTCCATGCACCAGATTGACCCGATCGCCGATGCTTCCTTTGATCAACAAGTCATCCTCAGGTTTATCCGTAACGTTCAGCGCCTCCTTAAGATCCAAGGTGATGGCGTTGTTACCCGCTTTGCCGAGGTCGAAAATCTCGATGTGCTCAACTTTCAGCCCCAGCGAAGTGAGATCCAGATTGAGGTTGCTGCCATCCAGCACCAACGTATCGGTGCCCACGCCGCCGTCAATGTGGGTAAAGCCTACATCACTCACGTGAACCTTATCGTTACCCGCACTGCCGCTGACTGAAGCGCCGCTGTTATGCGTGCCGTCAGCCAAATCAATAGTGACGCCGCCGATGGTGAAGGTGCCGGAAGTGGATGTCGTTGCTGAATCATCCAGACTGCTGGTCGACAGGCTTTGCGACAGGTGATCCTGAGAACCGGATTGGCTGGCCGCAACATCATCAATGCTCATCGCCATCATCACTGCCGGTGCTGGCGCAGAAGTTGGCGTCACATCGATAATATGACCATCCAGACCGACGTTAACGATCACACCGTTGCCCGCAGAATCATGTGCGCTAAGGTTCACCACTTTATTGAGCAAGAGAAGTTGCAGCAGGTTGAGCGTTAAGCCCAGCGACGCAGACCAGTTGCCGTTACTGTCCACCGTGGTATCAGCCGCAAGCGTATCGTTCAGCAGAGAAACGTGAAGCGCCGCGCCGTTCTGCAAGTTTTTAGACGTACCGGTGATCACCAGCAGTTTGCCGCCAAGCAGCAGATCGCCTAGTGAAGGCAGCGTCACTACGTTGAGCCCCAATAGCGGTTGGCTCAGTTTGATCCCCACGTCAACGCCGGTGCTGTTGGTGTTGCCTACCGCGTCGGTCACTTTCACACCGATATGTAGCGAACCATCGGTCAGGGATTTCAGCTGAGTTGACGTTAAGTTAAGCGACCACGTGCCGTTGGCATTTACCGTAGCCTGATAATCGACGGTGCCGACGGTCACCACAACTTTGGCACCCGGCAGCGCGCTGGTTACCGTACCGGTAAGCAGTTGTGAAACGCCGGCCTCGGCGATATTCAGAATGCCGTCACCGAATATGCCGCTTGCAATTCCCACCGTTGGCAAATGAGTGATGACGTTGAGTGAACCACCGGCGCTTACCGTGTTACCGATCGGGTTGGTCAATGAAACGTTGACGCCCAAACTACCGTCGCCCAGCAGAGACAAATCGGTTTTAGGAACGCTGATACTCCAGGAACCGTCATTCCCCACCGTGGTGAGATAGGACTTGCCGCCCAATGTCACGGTCAGTTGAGAACCCTGCGCGTTGGTACTGGTGCCGCTGATCACCTGTGCACTGGCTAAATCAGCAATATTCAGCCCACCGTCGCCAAAAATACTGCCGATGGTCAGCGTTGGCAGCGCATGCGTCACAACAGACAAAATGCCGTTGGCGCTCGCCGGGTTACCCGCTGCATCCTTGGCCGTTATATTGACCGTCAGATTGCCGTCGAGTAACGCTTTGAGATCGAGCGGAGAAACGGAGAGACTCCATGCGCCACCGCTGCCCACTGGCACCGTATAAGTTTTCGACCCTAGCGTGAGCGTGAGTGACCCCCCTGCCAGATTAGAGGTGGTACCGCTAATCAGCTGTGACGTCAGCAAATCACTGACGCTCAGCACGCCATCGCCAAACAGACTGCCCAGCGTAATGGTAGGCAAATTGTGCGTCAGCGTGGTCAGGATTGTTGGTAATGAGCTAGTGTTGCCTACCGCATCGGTAACGCTCACATTAATATTCAGCGGCCCATCAGGTAATGTGCTCAACAACCCGGTGCTCAGTGTGGCGCTCCACGTTCCGTTTGGATTGATGGTCGCCGTTAACGGCGTACCGTTTACGGTGATATTTACCGTGCCAGAGGTCAGATTGGCCACTTTACCGCTGATGACTTGATCCACCAGCGATTCAGCTTTGTTGAGGAACCCGTCGCCGCTCAGCAGTGGATCGAGCGTGATAGTTGGCAGATTGGCCAGCCCCACCTTCACGCCAGCCGTGGTCGAAGACGTATTGCCGCTTGGCGTGGTCACGGTAACCGTTGCCGTCAGATTTCCATCTGGCAATTGAGCAAGATTGGCTGGCGTCAACACGATGCTGAATGTGCCATTGGCCAACGTCACGCCGGTAAAGGTTTTGCCGCCGATCAATACGTTGACCGTTGAGCCCAACGGAGCGCCTGCCGCCGTGCCGGTAATCAGTTGGTTAGTCGTCGCGTCTACCGCGTTCAGCAAACCATCGCCGAACAGGGAAATGCCGCTTAGGATTGGCGGTGTTAAGTCAAGCTTCAGCCCTACGGTTTGGTCAACCGGGTTACCGGCAACGTCGTTGCCTTTCACCTCAACCGTCACGTTGCCGCCGACGACACCTTCAAGAATGCCGAGGATTTGCGGCGTGACCACAATGCTCCACTTGCCGTTAGCACCCACGACCGCCGTCGCCACCTGAGATCCACCAATCAATACCTGTAGCGTTTGCCCCACCATACCGCTGGTAGAACCGCCAATCGACAGGCCGCCCGCCAGCGCCTCGGTTAATGACAGCACGCCGTCGCCAAACAGCGGATCCAGCGCCAGCGTTGGTAGATTATGGGTGATAACGTTTAGGTTAGTGTTGCTGGTTACCACGTTGCCCGCCGGATCGGTGGCGATAATCACCACTTTCACCGAGCCATCTTGCAAGCCTGCCAAGACACTTTGTGGGATACTCGCACTCCACGTACCGTCGGCATTCACCGTCGCTTGATAGGTGCCAATCCCCAGCTGTACGGCAACCGTGGTACCCGCGACCATATTGCCGAGTGTTCCAGTGACCACATTATTCGCGGTGCTTTCCAATTGGTTCAGGAAGCCATCACCTATCGCGACCACGTTTTGAATCAGCGGCAGATCGGTCAGCGCCAAGTCCACATGTACCGGCGTATGCACGATATTGCCGTTTGGATCGGTGAGCACCACATCGAAGTCTAAGGTTTTCCCGAGCGCAGATGAAAGCCAGAAGCTTGGGTCAATATTGATGCTCCATTTACCGTTGTTACCCACGTCGGCGGTAAACAGCTGGCCCAGAATAGTGGCCGAAACTTTTGCACCGGTGTAATTCCCACTCACGGTGCCAGTCAGCACTTGCGTCAGCAGTGACTCCGCCAGATTCAGCACACCGTTGCCACCAATCAGCGTATTAAGCGTATCGCCGAATCCCTGATTCAGTGCCACGTTTAAACCCACGTTAACAGGAACGCTAACGTTGCCCGCACTGTCGGTGCTGGTGACGGTAATCACCTGCGGACCGTCGGTTAAGCCTTGTAAATTTACTTTAGGAACGTTTAACGACCAATTACCCAAGTTGTCCGTCTGAATAGTGACACCCGCTAGCGTCCCTACTTTAATCGTGACGCTGCTGTTCGGTTCTGCCGATCCGTTTAACAAGATCCCTGCGCCAATATTGACGGAGTTAAGCAAGCCGCCAACGCTGAGAGGATCGATACTGACCAATGGGATAACCGTATCCACGTTGACAGAATGCGTCACCACGGTTGGGTTACCCGCTTTATCGGTTAGCGTAACCTTGATGTCATTATTTCCTTGCCCCAGCAAAGCCAAATCCGTTGCAGGGATAGAAACAGACCAAGTCGCACCGCTGCCGCCATCAGTGACGACCGTGGCCACATAGTTTTTGCCGTTAAGAACAATTTGTACGTTCTGGCCGATTTCTGTTGTGCTTGCCGTACCGCTCAATACTTGAGCCGTGCGCACTTCGGCAGCGTTGAGCTTGTCGTCTACCGCAAAGACGTTCACGCTTAATGATGGAGCTAAAGTATCAACGGTAAAGTTCACCGTTCCGGTATCCCCCAATGCATCAGCCGATATCGTATGTGGACCATCGGTGAACTGAGCTCTCGGGATAGATACCGACCAAGAACCATCTGAAGTAATGGTTCCAACATAGGGACCAAGTGAATCCAAGGTCACCAGAACGGGCGTCCCCGGCGAGATATTGCTGGAGTGTCCGCTAATGGTGATATTTAACATCCCGTTAAGGTCAGAAATCCCCAGCAGATTATCGCCCCCCACTGGATCGACTGTTAGCACAGGAATAACGGCGATTGGATTAAGTGTGAAGATAGTAGTCAGTGAATCAACATGGTTATTCGCCGCATCATTGGCAGAAACGACTAGAGTGCCCGCGCCGCTGGCGAGTGAGGCAAGTTCGGTCAGGTTTAAATCGTAAGTCCATGAGCCATCAGCCTTAACCTGTGCAAGGAAAGTTTGCCCGCCAATCGCAATACTCACGTTTTGCCCCACGCTTAGGCCTGTTGATGTTCCGCTGATTGTCTGCGATGCATGCAATTCAGCGTAATCAATCAAACCATCACTGGCGAAATTCGTAGAAACCAATATTGTTGGGGAGGTCAAGCCAATAAATGCCTGCCCAGTGGAAGAACCTGTGTTTAGTCCTACATCCGTTACCGTGACCTTGATATCTTGCAGGCCGTTGCCCAAGTTCACTGCGGTCATATCACCCGGCTGTAAGTCCAGTGACCATGACGTGCCGCTTGGATCGATGGTTGCAGTAAAATCATGGCTATTAATGGTGACGATAACCTTCGACCCAGCAACCGCCGAATTATTCAACGTTAACGAACCATGCAGTATCTGTACGCTGGTGCCGTCGGTCACGTTCAACGCGCCATCGCCAAACGGCGTATCCAGCGTCACGCTTGGCGGCGTCAGATAGGCGGTGAACGTTGGCGCCGGTGTGATGGTGGTTGAGTTACCCGCAGCGTCTTGCGCGGTGAGCGTAATTTCATGCTCGCCGTTACCAATTCCCAGCAGCGCTTTCGGTGGCAGCGTGATCGTCCAGATGCCGTTAGTATCTACCGAGCCAGTGTAGGTGACTCCGCCGATATCAACGCTCAACTTAACCTGTTGATTTGCACCAGTAGAACCGGTAGTTCCTGTCAGCACTATCGTGTCATTGGCCTCGCCAATATTCAGCAGGCCATCGTTAAACAACGTGCCGATAGTTGGCACTGGCGCAACCAAGCTGGCGGTGAAATTGCCATCTGTCGAACCAACGTTACCGGCATGATCGGTCACCTCAACGTGGATAACCCCTGAACCATTGGTTACGGTGGCTAAAGCGCTTGGAAGAACCGACAGCGTCCACTGACCATCAGCCGTCACCACCGCGTTCAGCGTTTGCGTTCCGATGGTGACTTTAACAATCTGGCCTGCGCCGGTAATACCGGTGCTCCCCGTCAATATTTGCAACGCTCCCGCTTCGGCAATGCTCAGCAGCCCATCACCAAACGGCAGGTTAATGGTTGGCAACGGCAAGACGTGAGTCAGAACCTCGGCGGTTTGCGTTGGTGATGTCACCACGTTACCCGCCGCGTCTTTCACCGTCACCGACAGTGACCAGACACCATCAGGCAGCCCCTGTAGCGTTGGGACGTCGAGCGGCAGCGTCCAGCTACCGTCAAGGTTTACAATCGCAGGTACCGGCGTGCCGTTGATGTTAACAATAACGGTCACCCCAACGTTAGTCGTGAGTCCAGACAAACCGTGCAGGGTGGTAGCCGTTTGGGCATCCACAAAGTTCAGGATGCCGTCGCCGAACGGCGTATCAAAGGTTGGGATCGGCAGGGTAATTTTTGCCGTAAAGTTTGCCGAGCTGCTGGTTTCGGTATTGCCTGCGCGATCCGTGAGCGTCACGCTCAGGGTATGGCTGCTATCGCTCAGCGCGCTGAGCACGTTAGACGGCAGCTGTACCGTCCAGTTACCGCTCACATCCACGGCCCCGACATATTTGGTGCCATCCAGCGTGATGTATACCGTTTGCCCCGCCCCCAGCAGGCCTGAATTACCGGTCAGCGTTTGCCCCAGCAGCGCTTCAGCATTGTTCAGCACGTTGTCACCAAACAGCGGCAACGTTAGCGTCGCGGTGGGTTCGAAGTGCGTCAAGACATCCAACTGCCCCGTTGCGCTGCCGATGTTGCCGTAGCTATCGGTTGCGGTAACGGTAATGGTTGCTTTACCGTCGGCTAAAACATCCAGAAGGTGTCCAGCCACCGGAATCGACCAATCGCCATTGGCTCCTACGCTGCCAATAATCTGCACGCCGCCGATGGTGATCGTGATTTTGGTGCCTTGCGACAGGTGCGTCGAGGAGCCGGTTAACACGCCCCCCGCCGCCGATTCGACAATGCTCAGAATGCCATCGACAAACGGTGTATCTAATGTGAGCGTCGGCAGCAAATGTGTGCCAACATTCAGAGACAGATCTTTGCTCGTGGTATTGCCTGCGCTATCGGTCGCCGTTACCGTGATGGTGTTGATGCCATCTGGCAGCGCCTGAAGATCACCGGCAGAAACTGTCAGTTTCCAGATGCCGTTTCCATCAGCGGTGACCTGCACGGTTTTGTTGTTGATGGTGACGCTGACCGTTTGGCCGGCGTCGGTTTTGCCGCTTAATATCTGCGAAACCAACGCTTCAGCGTAGTTCAGCACGTTATCAGTAACGAAGAGATCGATGCTCAGCAACGGAGCCTGCGTGTCCACCTGCACATTATGGGTATCGCTGGCCGGGTTTTTCGCCACGTCGTTGACGTTGGCAACGATGTTTTGCGACCCCTGCCCTAAGTTCTGTACGTCAGCAGCCGGAACCGTGACGCTCCACAACCCGTTAGCATCGACGTTGCCTGTGTAGGTTTTGCCGCCCAGCGTCACGGTAACCGTTTGTCCATTGGTCACATGCGTAGTGGTGCCGGTAATTTGCAGTTCGCTTTGTGCTTCCTTGGCATTAATCACGTTGTCACCGGCCACGGTGTTCACGTGAATCGTCGGCAAATCGGCGGGCTGCGCGATAACGGTGACATTGTGAGAATCGGTGGCTGGGTTGCCGCTGGTATCACTCACAGACACGTTAATACCATCAATGCCGTCGGGCAGTTGCTTAACATCAGCGGTTGGAATGTTGTAGCTCCAGCTACCGTCTGCGTTCACGCTGGTGGTGTAGGTTTTGCCGTTCAGCGTAATCGTGACGATTTGGTTTGCTTCAACGTTCGTTGACGTCCCCGAAATCGTCAGCGGAGCGTTAATCTCTGTGGCGTTGATATAGTCATCGCCGGAGACCGTACCAATATGAATGGTTGGCTGGTTCGCCGCCGAGGCATCCAGTTTAACCACTTGGTTAACGGTGCCGGTATTGCCTGCGACATCGGTGAGTGAGGCGTTGAACAAAATGTTGCCATCGCTAACGCCGTTGAGCGCACCCGACGGTAGCGTAAGGCTCCAGGTCCCATCTGGATTCACGTTCGCGGTGTAGGTCGCGCCGTTGACCACCACTTTCACAACTACGGACTGGCCGCTGTCGCTAACCGGCGCGGTGCCTGAAATCACGATTGGGCTGTGCGCTTCCGCGGCGTTAATCACGTTGTCGCCGGTGATTGGATTAATGGTCAGCACCGGCAGGGTTTTATCAATCTGGGCGCTGCCGCTGATGTTAGTGCTGTTACCCACCGCATCGGTCGCCGTAACGGTAATCGCCTGCGGGCCATCCTGCAGATTGGTGAAATCAGCGCTTGGAATATTCACCGTCCAGTTTCCCTGGGCATCAACCGTCGCGGTATAGTTTTTGCCGCCAAAGTTGACCGTCACCTGCTGCCCAACGCCTGCTACGCCCGTGGTACCACTCAGTTGCTGGTTGCTCCCAGCTTCAGCGGCATTCAGGTAGCCATCGCCAAATGGTGCATTAAGGGTTGGGTTGGGTACGGTATGAGTAATAATTTCAAAGTTCTGGCTGGAGGAAACCGGATTTCCTGCGTTATCTAACCCCGATACCGTCAGCGTCACAGTGCCATCAGGGATCGCTTTGGCTGCATCCGCAGGAACTGTTACGCTCCACGTACCACCGGCCTGAATCGTGGTGTTATAGGTTATCCCATTAAGGGTCACTTCTATTTTCCCGCCAACCGGAATATTGACGGAGGTGCCATTGACCACCAGTCCTGAAGCCACTTCGGCTGAGCTAACCAGATTATCGCCGGTGAGCGGCGACACGGTTAAGGCGCTGGCGGTGGTATTGACCGTAAAATCATGGCTAGCCTGCGCGCTGTTGCCGCTCAGGTCGCTGACTTTAACGTCGAGGGTGTAGCTACCGTTGTTAAGACCGCTTAATGCACCCGCAGGAATATTTACCGACCAGCTGCCATCGGCTTTGACCGTGCCGGTATAGCTGCTTCCCCCGATGGTGACCGTGACCACCTGTCCAGCTTCCACGTATAGCGCTTTACCGGTGACCGTCTGCAGATTCTGGCGCTCGGTGCCATCTAGCACGTCATTGCCCGCAAAGACGTTAACGCTGAGCAGCGGTGCAAATTTTGGATCCGAATCCACCGAAATAGTTTCTTGCAGGCTCGCACCGTTACCGGCTTTATCTGTCACGCTCACGCTAATGGTGGTATCTCCATTGCTCAGCGCTTTCAAATCAGTTGACGGAATCGAGGTAGTCCAGTTGCCGCTCGCATCTACCGTTGCGGTATACGTTTTGCCATTCAGCGTAATAGTGACTTTTTGCCCCGCTTCGGCGCCCACTGCGGTACCCGAAAGGGTTTGTGCCTGCGTGGCTTCCTGAATATTCAGGCGGTTATCACCTGTAAAATTGTTAATCGTAATCACCGGAGCCACGGTATCAACCGATGCGGTAAGAGTCCCTCCGATCTGGTTACCAGCAATGTCGCCAGCGGTCACTTTGATGACCTGATTACCATTTTGCAGCGCCTGCACATCGGCCTGTGGAACCACAACCGACCAATTGCCATTAGCATCGACGCTGCCGGTATAGTTATGCCCATTTAACGTCAGGGTGATGGTTTGTCCTGCGCCGGTGATCCCCGTTTTACCGGTAATCGACTGCGCGCTCTGCGCTTCGGTGGCGTTAAGCACGCCGTCGCCAAACGGCACGTTGATGGTTGGGTTGGGCAAGGTATGCGTGAGCACATTAAGATCGTGCGTCGCACTCACCGAGTTGCCTTCTTTGTCTGTTACGGTGGCTGTCACGGTAGCTACGCCGTCTTTCAGCGCTTTCAGATCAGCACTGGTGACTGAAGTCTGCCAATGACCATCTGCGCCAACAATCGCCAGATAGTTTTTACCATTTAGTACGATGGTAACGACCGTGCCAGCACTCACGTTGGTCGTGGTACCGTTAATATTTAGAGTGCCATTACTCTCAGCAACGTTGAGATAGTCATCACCGGCAATAATCGAGATCGCAATGCTGCCGTGGTTGGTATCCGTATCAACGTTGAAGCTGAATTTGCCGTTAACAGTTTGTCCCGCCAAGTCGGTCACGCTGACGTTGCCGTTAGCAAGACCCTCGGGTAATTTTTCCAGATCGGCAGAGGGGATCGTGAGGCTCCATGTACCGTTCGACAGCACATGCGTGGTGTAGGTTTGGCCGTTGAGCGTTACCGTAATCGTGCTGCCGGTTTCGGCGTTGGTGGTAGTACCTTTGAGTATTTGAGCGGTTTGGGCCTCGCTGTTATCCAGCGTGCCGTCACCGGCAAAGGTGGATACCGTGACCGTCGGCAGAAGATTTTTCACCACGAAGTTATGGCTGCTGGTGGTGCTATTACCTGCGCTGTCGGTCAGCGTGGCGGTAATGGTGTGATTGCCGTTAGTCAGCGGAGCAAGATCGGCCGCTGGAACACTGACGCTCCAACGACCATCGGCCCCAACGGTGGCGCTGTAATGCTTACCGTTGATCAGGACATCAACCAGTTTGCCTTGTTCGGAAGCCGAGGCTGTCCCTGACACGGTTTGTACCGTTTTTTGTTCGCTGGCATTGAGCTCGTCGTCACCGGCGAAAACGCCAATCGATAGCTGCGGCGCAAGGGTATCAACGTTAAAGTTACCGTTTATCTTGCCGTTGTTGCCTGCCACATCGGTGGCAGACACTTGATACAATAGCGAGCCCTGTGGCAAGCCGTGCAAATCGCTGACTGGAACAGATACTTTCCAATTGCCTTGGGCATCAACGACGGCGGTATAGGTTTTTCCACCGAGGGTGACGGTCACCGTTTGGGCACCGTGGATACCCGAAGTTCCGCTCAGGGTCTGAACCTTGCCAGATTCCTGCAAATTCAAAATACCGTCGGTAAACGGCGTATCAATGGTTGGCGCAGGCAAATCATGCGTTAATACGTTAAGCGTATGTTGGCTGGAAACCACATTACCCAGTGAATCCGTTACCGATGCGGTAATTTTAATCGCCCCATCAGCGAGCAGAGCAAGGTCTGCCGGTGGTACGCTGACCGTCCAATGCCCTGCGATACCGACCGTTGCACCATAGGTTTTGCCGTTGAGCAGCACCGTCACATGTGCGCCAGCGCTCACACCCACGGTGGTGCCGTTTATCGCCAGCGGCTGTAGCGCCTCGCTGGCGCTTAAGTAATCGTCACTAGAAACAATGGAAATGGCGATAGAGGAGTTGTCGCCCGCGGCTTTAAAGCTGTGAGTACTGTTCGCGGTCTGATTCGCCAAATCGCTCACGCTGACGGTGAAACTATGGTTGCCTACCGTCAGGGAACTTAAATCGCTGGACGGAATGGTGACTTTCCAAGAACCATCAGATTGAACGCTGGCAAGATAGGTTTTGCCGTTGTCGAGTTTGATTGTGACCACACGACCCGCTTCCACGTTAAGCGTGCTTCCGCTGAGCACCTGAGCGGTTTTCGCCTCGGCACCGCTTAAGGTGTCATCACCGGCGAATTGTGCCACGCTAATCGCGGGCGTAGTGGTTTTTACATCAAACTGTTCAGTCTTGGTGCTGGTGTTTCCATACTTATCGGTAATAGACACTAAGAGATTGTTCTGCCCCTGTGGCAAATGCTGTAAATCGCCGCTGGTAACACTAATACTCCATGTACCGTCTGCCCCCACCACGGCGGTGTAGCTTTTCCCGTTAAGCGTGAGAGTGACTTTTTGACCGGCGTTATCTGCGCTGGTTTTCCCGCTGAGGCTTTGAGTTAGCGTGCTCTCAAGTTTGCTGAGAATATTGTCACCGGCAAAGGCATTGAGGGTTAGATCTGGCAGCACGGTTTTAACATTAACCACCAGCTGTGTGGTGGTGCTATGACCTGCGCTGTTGGTCAAAGTGGCGCTAATATTCAGGCTACCCTGCGGCAGCGCCTGTAAATCCGCGGTGGGAATATTGATGTTCCAATTTCCATCTTTACCCACGATCCCAGTGTAGGTTTTTCCGCCCAGAGTAATCGTCACCGTGCGTCCCGCGTTCGAGGCCGTGGTGCTACCACTCAACACTTGGTTGGCTAAGCTTTCGTTGTGGTTAAGCACGTTATCGCCCGCAAAGGCGTTCACTTTTAAGGCTGGATTTCCGGTCGTCGTGGTGTCGACATTAAACTGCTCAGTCTTGGTGTTGGTATTGCCATATTTATCGGTGATAGAGACCGATAACGTGTTCTTACCCTGCGACAGGTGCTGTAAATCGCCGCTGGAGACACCAATGCTCCACGTACCATCGGCCCCGACTACCGCAGAATAGGTTTTCCCATTTAGCGTCAGCGTGACTTTTTGACCTGCGTTCGATGCGCTGGTTTTCCCACTCAGGCTCTGAGTAACCATGCTTTCCTGCTGGCTCAGAATATTATCGCCAGCAAAAGCATTCAGGGTTAAATCGGGCAACGCCGTTTTGACGTTAACCACCAGCTGTGTGGTGGTGCTGTGCCCACCGCTGTTGGTCAAGGTGGCGCTGACATTCAAGTTACCCTGCGGCAGCGCTTGTAAATCAGCGGTAGGAATATTGACACTCCAGCTTCCATCTTTGCCCACAATACCGATATAGGTTTTTCCACCCAGTGTGACCGTCACCGTGCGCCCCGCGTTCGAGGCCGTGGTGCTACCGCTCAACACTTGATTGGCTAAGCTTTCGTTGTGATTCAGTACGTTATCACCCGCAAAAGCATTAACTTTTAAGGTTGGGTTGGTTGTTCCTCCATTGCCATTACCATTGCCGCCGTTGCCATTACCATTGCCGCCGTTGCCATTTCCATTTCCATTGCCATTGCCATTGCCATTTCCACCATTTCCATTTCCTGAGCTGCTGTCTCCATGCCCTCCGCCTCCCCCACCTGCGGCCAGTGCAATACCGCCGCCGATAGCCAATGCCCCGAGAACTCCGCCAATCACGCCAGCAGAGATACCATCATGCCCAACTAACGTTGTGATCCCGTCACCCAGCGTCTCATAAGTCGGGATCACTGTTTGCGCGGTAGAAGAACCTGCCATGTCTGCAAATGGGAAAATGGCATGGTGTGTCGTTTTACCATCATCAAAAACTAACTCGCTGTGCTCACCGTGTTCATCAATAAAGAAAAAGCGCTGATAGCGCACGGTAGATCCATCTTTCATGTGGACAATCAAATCATTGCCCTGTCGCTCATAGCTAGCCACTAAGGAAGTGTCACCGTGGATTTTCACCACGCTGGACTCCGTCAACGTCACTACTCGATTTCCTTGAGCATACTGAGCAATTTGTTTCCCATTGGAACGAGTAACAATATCAACGCTTCCTGAACCAGCAGATGCGCCAGAGGATAAATTTGACTGTGCCATAACCACTCCTTTCAATCACTTTGCTGTGTATGAAGCGCGCCTAAATGCAGCGCAAACTTATCCGCAGCTCGGCTGAGAAGCCGTGCTGTGAAATCATTGACCTGGTTAAAAAACTTAAAAAAAAGAGAAACGAAATGTGTAGATACTTTCTAAATTAAAAATTCTTACTTAGAAATATATAAACAACGATTGATATTAAGGCAATTGGATATTTACATAAATTTAACTATAACTCACAAATTAGGCACAAATAAATGATATTCCTTTTGATGAATTTTTCATGACAAAAATTATTACTTTTAAATACAGTTAGTTAAATTAACATCACCGCAGAAAAAGCTAAAACAACAAATGTTAATGGTTAGTAAATTTATTCATTCACCAAATCCATTATTAGCCGCACTAATCATAATTTCTAATTATTTATTATCAGTCTTTACAGCGATATCTTTAACGCCTAAAGTTAATCAATCATATGATTAACTTTATAAGTTGAAATGAAACCATCAACAAAGTCGTCAGATACACCGATGACTTATCGCGGTGAACAGGCCAAACAAGCATTGATAGATTCCGCAATCGCTTTATTTGGTGAGCGAGGCTTAGAGGGGGCCACGACGCGCGATATTGCCTTAAAGGCAGGGCAAAATATTGCCGCGATCACCTACTATTTTCAGTCCAAAGAGGGGCTTTACCTTGCTGTCGCTCGTTGGATCAGCGACTTTATCACTCAGGCTTTCGCCCCCTTACAGCAAGAGTGTTCTTTATTTCTTTTACAGAAAGCCCCCAAACCTGAGGCGTATTTAGCTTTCATTCATCGGGGGCTTGCTATCTTCTGCCATCTGATGACGCAGCCAGAAACGCTACATCTCAGCCAAATTATGTCACGTGAACAGCTAGCGCCTACCGCCGCCTATCCGCTGATTCACCAACAGTGCATCGCGCCGCTGCATCGACTCATGACACAGCTAGTCGCCGGTTATACTGGGCTTCCTGCCGATAGTGCGGTAACAACGCTGCATACCCATGCGTTATTAGGCGAAGTGCTGGCTTTCCGTATGGCGCGTGAAACGATCCGCATTCAGGCTGGCTGGGAGTCAATTGGCCCCGAACAAGCCGACCTGATTAACCAAGTTTTACAACAACATATTGATTTACTTCTGAACGGATTGCGTATGACTTATTTGTCAACGGCGCAATCGACTACGGATGGGATGGGTGATGAATAACAAAAAGCTTGTTGGAATCGTTGCTATTTTAGTGGTTATTGCGCTGATAATTGGCGGCTTTTATTACTATCGCAGCCAAGAGGATCGGGGTTTAACGCTGTATGGTAACGTGGATATTCGTACCGTTAACCTTGGTTTTCGCGTTAGTGGTCGTTTAGCTTCATTGGCAGTGGATGAAGGCGACACCGTTGCGCCGGGTGCACTATTAGGGAAGCTTGATGATGCCCCTTTTATCAACTCACTTAATGAAGCCAAAGCCAACGTTGCTGCCGCGCAGGCTCAGCTCGATTTGCTGCTAGCGGGATACCGTGCGGAAGAAATCGCCCAAGCGCGCGCTGCGGTGGCACAGCAACAGGCAGCGTTTAGCTATGCCGACAGCTACTTAAAACGTCAGCAAGGCCTGTGGGCCAGCAAAGCCACTTCTGCCAACGATTTAGAAGACGCGAAAACAGCACGTAATCAGGCATTAGCCAATCTGCAAGCAGCCAAAGATAAACTGTCTCAGTACGAAACAGGGAATCGTCCACAGGAAATTGAGCAGGCACAGGCCACTTTAGCGCAGGCGCAGGCGGCAGCCGATCAAGCTGAACTGAACTTAAAAGATACCCAGCTTTTTGCACCTTCCACCGGCACCATTCTCACCCGCGCCGTTGAGCCTGGCACGATGTTGGCTTCCGGTAGCACCGTATTTAGCGTTTCGCTCACCCGTCCGGTGTGGATCCGCGCCTATGTAAGCGAAGAAAACCTCAGCCGTGCGATTCCGGGAACTGAGATTGAAATCTATACCGATGGCCGCCCAGATAAACCTTACCACGGCAAAATCGGCTTTGTTTCCCCCACCGCCGAGTTCACGCCGAAAAGCGTCGAAACGCCGGAATTACGGACAGCGCTGGTCTATCGCCTACGCGTCATTGTCACCGACGCCGACGATAGCCTGCGCCAAGGTATGCCTGTGACCTTACGTTTTAACGATAACGGTGCCAAACGCTAAGGGATGTCATGATGAGTGCGCAACATGAAATCGTGCTCGACGGCGTAGAAAAGCGTTTTGCGGGCATGGATCAACCGGCGGTCGCGAGTCTCTCGACGCGCATTGCCAGCGGCGCGGTAATGGGGCTGGTTGGCCCCGACGGCGCAGGAAAAACCACGCTGATCCGTATGCTGGCGGGTCTATTAAAACCCAGCGCGGGCACGGTGCACGTGGTGGGCTTAGATCCGCTTACGCAAGACAGCGAATTACACGCCATTTTAGGTTATATGCCGCAAAAATTTGGCCTGTATGAAGATCTTACCGTTATCGAAAACCTGACCCTATACGCCGATTTACGCGGCGTCATCGGCGAAGAGCGGCGAAAAACCTTCGAGCGCCTGCTTAAGTTTACCGATTTAACCCGCTTTACCGAGCGCTTGGCGGGCAAGCTGTCAGGCGGTATGAAGCAAAAGCTAGGTCTAGCCTGCACGCTGGTCGGCGAGCCTAAGGTTCTGTTACTCGATGAGCCGGGCGTCGGCGTCGACCCGATTTCTCGGCGCGAGCTGTGGCGCATGGTGCATGAACTGGCCGATGAAGGGATGCTAATCCTCTGGAGCACCTCCTATCTCGATGAGGCCGAACAGTGCCGCGAAGTTTTACTCATGAACGAAGGTAAACTGCTCTATAGCGGTGCCCCGCAGCAGTTAACCCAACGCATGGCTGGGCGCACCATTTTGCTGCGCGCCAAAAATATCTCA
>Ga0302349_1001555_pt1 | contig 17320 bp, 17 predicted proteins | sample PhyAR1_FD_202176 | JGI IMG/M metagenome (GOLD analysis project Ga0302349, IMG submission 202176) | Leaf surface microbial communities from alfalfa plants in UC Gill Tract Community Farm, Albany, California, United States - DLSL A.R1... | ecosystem: Host-associated > Plants > Phyllosphere >...
CTGAAACTCGTAATTCACGCCGGTACTACCGCCGCCATGACTGACGATTTCTTTGATTTGAAGATGACTGCCGGAGCTTCCGAACAGCCATACCAAAGGTTGGTTATAGACAGGGTTGCCGCGGCTGTCGAAAAACATGGCTGTAAACGACATGAACGAAATCATGATGGCTGCTGCTTCGGGCTTTCTCCAGTCGACTTTCGAGAGCCAGAATATCGCCGAGCAGACGGCAAGAAGAAAGACGCTCGCGACGCCATCGATAAAGATGACGCCATACATCCCATACATGAGGCCGAGCCCCACGAGGGAAAAGCAAGCAATAGCAGCGGCGGCGATGGCAAATATGCCAAGCACTTTCGTGATGGTTCCTGTTTGCATAGGGCGCAAAAAGCACGCACCCGCAAGAATGACAAGCCTTATTAGATTTTTCTACTTTATAAGGACGGTCATTTAAATCTTTGCGTTTGATTTATTCTGTGAACGCGAAAAGGCGGGGCTCCCCCCGCCTTTTCTTGCATAAAGTCAAAAGCTTTAGAGGCCGGTAGTTGCCAGCAATGCATCGGGATAGCGTTTGCCTGCAATCGTGTCAGAGCTGAAAAGCGTGTTCAGGCGATTTAGCTCGTCACTGCTCAAAGAAACATCTGCGGCCTTTGCATTGTCTTCGAGATGGTTGACCTTACGTGCACCGGGGATCGGTACGATGAAATCGCCCTGATGAAGAACCCAGGCAAGCGCGAGCTGCGCCGGTGTCACCTGCTTTTCACCAGCCATCTCGACAATCAGATCGACCTGCTTGTTGTTGGCTTCAAGGTTGCCGGGCTGGAAGCGCGGCAAGGTTTTGCGGAAATCATCTGCAGCAAAATCCGATTGCGAGCGAACTTTGCCGGTCAACATGCCACGACCAAGTGGGCTATAGGGCACGAAACCGATGCCAAGTTCGGCACAAACAGGCAGCACGTCATTTTCAGAATTGCGTTCCCACAGTGAATATTCGCTCTGAAGTGCCGCAATTGGGTGTACGGCATGGGCGCGGCGCAGCGTCTTTACACCTGCTTCCGAAAGGCCGATGGTCCGGATCTTACCCTCATCGATCAGATCTTTCATCGTGCCGATGACGTCTTCAATCGGCACATTCGGATCAACGCGATGCTGATAGAAAAGATCAATGGTTTCGATGCCGAGGCGCTTGAGAGAGGCGTCGGCCACGGCGCGAATATTTTCAGGGCGGCTATCGACGCCAACTGGCTTGCCATCCTCGATCTTGAAGCCGAATTTCGTGGCAATCGTTACTTTATCGCGAAATGATTTGAGTGCCTTGCCCAGCAGCTTTTCATTTTCATAGGGGCCATATACTTCAGCCGTATCAAAGAATGTGATGCCAAGATCAAAGGCACGGTGCAAAGTGGCAATGGCATCCTGTTCGTCCTGTCCGCCATAGGCATAGCTCATGCCCATGCAGCCGAGGCCGATTGCGGAGACAGTTAGTTCCTGACCAAGCTTGCGCGTTTTCATCGGTATTCCTTTCGGGGCGAGTTCTCAAATATGGGGAACTCGGAAACTCTGAAAACACAGGGTTTCCGGTAAGGCCGAAACTAACTCTCGAACAGGCGTTCGATAATACTGATTTATTTTCACGGGTTATTCTATATTTTAGAACAATGAATCGAAATCAGCTTTCCCAACTGGCTGTGTTGGCCGCTGTTGCTGCCCATGGCAGTTTCCGAGGGGCGGCGCGTGAATTGTCGATTGCGCCTTCCGCAGTCAGTCATGCGGTTGCTGCCCTTGAAGACAGTCTTGGCATCCGACTTTTGTCGCGCACCACGCGAAGCGTTGCGCCCACAGATGCCGGACGGCAATTGCTGGAACGGCTTGCTCCGGCGCTCGAGGAAATTCATCAGGCACTGGGTGCAGCAATTGAAGCGCGCGAGCACCCTGCAGGGACATTGCGCATTACGATGCCGCATATCGCAGCACAGTTTGTCATTGCGCCGCGATTGGGTGAATTTGCGGAAGCCTATCCCGACATTACGCTTGATCTGACGGTTGAAAGCGCATTCACCGATATTGTCGCAGCTGGCTTTGACGCCGGTATGCGGCTTGGCGAGAGCCTTGAGGCCGACATGATCTGCGCCCGCCTGACAAGCGATCTGCGTGCGGCGATTGTTGCCTCACCGTCCTATCTCGAAAGGACAACGATCCCCAGACATCCGAATGATCTGATGCAGCATCGTTGTGTGAGGCATCGCTTTGCAAGTGGTCGTATCTATCGCTGGGAGTTTGAAAAGGCGGGTGAAGAGCTGGAGATTGCCATCAACGGCGCACTTATTCTCAATGATGACCGGTTGATTCTCGATGCAGTCCTAAACGGCGCTGGTCTCGCTTATCTGTTCGAAGATCACGTTCGGGACGCGCTCACGGATGGAAGGCTGGCGAGGGTACTTGAAGACTGGTGCCAGCCTTTCGCGGGTCTTTACCTCTATTATCCAAGTCGTCGTCAGATGCGTCCGGCACTGCGCGCATTTATCGATTTCTTTCGCGGATCGTATGAGATGCAGCACCGCTTTCTGGGGGCGTGAACTTGGATCATATTCGCTATTCTGGCCTCCCGCAATCAGTACAGACAAAACGTTTTTGCAGAATAATCGAAGCTGTTCCAATCCTATCGGACGCACTGTCGCGCGCGCGCCGTCTCAACCTTCCAGATTGGTGGCTCGTTTCCGGTGCGCTTTATAATTCTGTATGGAATGTGCTGAGCGGACGCCCTCATGGCTATGGCATCAAAGACATCGACATCGCTTACTTCGATGGTTCTGATCTCTCATGGAGTGCGGAAGATTCGGCTATTCAAGCGGGCGCTATGGCTTTTGAAGGCTATACGCTGCCTGTCGAGATACGCAATCAGGCGCGCGTTCATCTATGGTTTGAAGAGCATTTCGGAAAGCCCTATCCGCCGCTTCGTTGCGCATCCGAATCGATTGAGCGTTACGTAGCAATAGCGCATTGCGTGGGCGTGAGATTGGCGAGTGATAACACGCTCAATATTTACGCTCCTTTTGGGCTGGATGACATTTTTTCGTTTCGTATTCGGCCCAATCATGCCATCGATAACCGCGAAACATATGAAATCAAGGCTCGCCGGGCGTTGGAATGCTGGCCTGAATTGACTATTCAGAGCTGGGACAAAGAAGGCTGAGACCATAATGAGCAAAGGGACTGGAATGTTTCGTTGGGGTATTCTTTCCACCGCCAAGATTGGCGTTACGCAGGTTATTCCGGCGCTTTGCGCTTCCGATAACGGCGTGGTCCATGCAATCGCCAGTCGCGATCAGGCGCGTGCGCGTGCTGTTGCCGATCGGTTTGGCGCACCGCTGGCCTTTGGTTCCTATGAAGAATTGCTGGCAAGTGATGAGGTGGATGGTGTCTATATCCCGCTGCCAACCTCGCAGCATATCGAATGGACGCTGAAGGCTGCAGAAGCGGGCAAACATGTTCTCTGCGAAAAGCCGATTGCGTTGAAAGCCGAGGATATCGACCAACTGATTGCCGCGCGCAACAAACATAAGGTGACAATCGCCGAAGCCTTCATGGTCTATTACCACCCGCAATGGATCAAGCTGCGTCACCTTCTCGCTGAGGGCGCGATCGGAACGTTGCGCCATGTGCAGGGCGCATTCAGCTATTTCAACAATGATCCTGGCAATATGCGCAATCAGCCGGAACTTGGCGGTGGCGCGCTACCGGATATTGGCGTGTATCCGACCGTTGTTACGCGTATGGTGACAGAGAAAGAGCCGCTCTCGGTTCAGGCATCGGTCGAGTTCGATCCGAAGTTCGGTACTGATCGTTACGCGAATGTGTCGGCACGATTTGATGGCTTCGACCTTACTTTTTATGTCGCAACACAGCTCGCGGCTCGTCAGACCATGGTTTTCCATGGTGACAAGGGCTTTATCGAAGTTCACGCACCTTTTAACACCGGCAAATATGGTCAGGGCCGCATTACGCTCTATAATGGCGGTCATACGGAAGCGACCGAATGGTCGTTCTCCGATACAAACCACTACCAGCTTCAGGCCGAAAACTTCGTGCGTGCCACGAAAGGCGAAGGCGTGATGCTGTTTTCTCTGGAAAACTCGAAGGCAAATCAGAAATTCATCGATGCTATATATCGTGCTGGTAAAAGCGACGGCTTCGTGAGTGTCTGATTTGTGTGACTGGAACAACTGTCAGGAAGAAATCTTTCTGTGTCACATAGCTTGTGACTTGCAGTGAAAAACCGCCTTTCTTATATACGCCTCGCACAGGGCTTTGATAAAAGGCCGGGCGGATTGAAAAATCCTTCCCGACATCACACCTTGAAGCAGGCATTGTGAAATCGATAGGAACCGCTAATGGAACGCTCGGTAGAGGTCTTTGCGGTTTGCTGAATGGAGAGAAATATGGCTAAAGTTATTGGTATCGATCTGGGAACGACCAACTCCTGCGTTGCCGTCATGGACGGAAAAAGCGCGAAGGTCATTGAAAATGCTGAAGGTGCTCGCACGACGCCTTCGATTATCGCTTTCAGCGATAGCGACGAACGCCTCGCTGGCCAGCCTGCGAAGCGTCAGGCTGTCACCAACCCTGAAGGCACTCTGTTTGCCGTAAAGCGCCTGATTGGCCGCCGCTTTGATGACCCAATGGTCACAAAGGACAAGGATCTTGTACCTTACAAGATCGTCAAGGGCGACAACGGCGACGCATGGGTTGAAACCCACGGCAAGAAATATTCGCCATCGCAGGTTTCGGCCATGATCCTTCAGAAAATGAAGGAAACCGCTGAATCCTATCTCGGTGAAACCGTTACGCAGGCCGTTATTACGGTTCCAGCATACTTCAATGATGCTCAGCGTCAGGCAACCAAGGATGCCGGTAAGATCGCTGGTCTTGAAGTTCTGCGTATCATCAACGAACCAACTGCTGCAGCCCTCGCCTATGGTCTCGACAAGAGCGAAGGCAAGACGATTGCCGTTTACGATCTTGGCGGCGGTACTTTCGACGTGTCGGTTCTCGAAATCGGCGACGGCGTGTTTGAAGTTAAGTCCACCAACGGTGACACGTTCCTCGGCGGTGAAGACTTTGACATGCGTCTGGTCGAATACCTCGTTGCCGAGTTCAAGAAGGAAAGCGGCATCGATCTGAAGAACGACAAGCTTGCTCTGCAGCGTCTTAAGGAAGCTGCTGAAAAGGCAAAGATCGAACTTTCGTCGGCTCAGCAGACTGAAATCAATCTGCCGTTCATCACGGCTGACCAGACCGGTCCTAAGCACCTTGCTATCAAGCTTTCGCGCTCGAAGTTCGAAAGCCTGGTTGACGATCTCGTGCAGCGCACGGTCGAGCCATGCAAGGCAGCGCTCAAGGATGCAGGCCTCAAGGCTGGCGACATCGACGAAGTGGTTCTGGTTGGCGGCATGACCCGTATGCCTAAGATCCAGGAAGTCGTGAAGCAGTTCTTCGGTAAGGAACCGCACAAGGGCGTGAACCCGGACGAAGTTGTTGCCATGGGTGCTGCAATTCAGGGCGGCGTTCTGCAGGGCGACGTCAAGGACGTTCTGCTGCTCGACGTAACCCCGCTTTCGCTCGGCATTGAAACGCTTGGTGGCGTATTCACCCGTCTGATCGATCGTAACACGACGATCCCGACCAAGAAGTCGCAGACCTTCTCGACCGCTGAAGACAATCAGTCGGCTGTGACGATCCGCGTTTTCCAGGGCGAGCGCGAAATGGCTGCCGACAACAAGATCCTCGGCCAGTTCGATCTCGTTGGCATTCCACCGGCACCACGCGGCGTACCGCAGGTTGAAGTGACTTTCGACATCGACGCCAACGGTCTCGTCAATGTGTCCGCGAAGGACAAGGGCACCGGCAAGGAACACCAGATCCGCATTCAGGCATCGGGTGGTCTTTCGGACGCCGACATCGAAAAGATGGTCAAGGACGCAGAAGCAAACGCGGAAGCTGACAAGCAGCGTCGTGATGCTGTTGAAGCCAAGAACCAGGGCGAAAGCCTCCTTCATTCGTCTGAAAAGTCGCTGAAGGAATATGGTGACAAGGTTTCGGCTGAAGACAAGCAGGCAATCGAAGGCGCAATCGCAGCCCTTCGTACCTCGCTTGAAGGCGACGATGCTGAAGATATCAAGGCGAAGACGCAGACCCTTGCCGAAGCTTCGATGAAGCTTGGTCAGGCCATGTATGAAGCAGCACAGGCTGCTGAAGAAGGTGGTGCTGCCGGTGGTGAGCAGGCTTCTTCCAACGATGACGTTGTTGACGCCGATTACGAAGAAATCGACGACGACAAGAAAAAGTCGTAAGCCTTGTCCGTAATGCTAAGGCCCGGGACGTCAGTCCCGGGCTTTTGCGAATTTTCGGGACGGTTGCACCGGACGGACAGAAACAACAAGAATAGTCCAGCAGTCATACCACTCGATCAGAGGTGTGATTTGTGTCAAACAGGACCGTGGAGACGCTACCGTAAAGACGGATGCGATCCAGCCGTCGGGATAACGAACTAATGAAGATCGATTACTACGAAGCTCTAGGTGTTGAGAGAACAGCAGACGATAAGGTGTTGAAGACCGCCTTTCGTAAGCTTGCCATGGAGTATCATCCGGATCGTAATCCGAACAATCCGGATGCTGAACGCAAGTTCAAGGAAATCGGCGAGGCCTATGAAACGCTGAAGGACCCGCAGAAGCGTGCAGCTTACGACCGCTTCGGTCATGCAGCCTTTGAAAATGGCGGCATGGGTGGCGGTGGTTTCGGCGGCGGCTTTGGTGGCGCTGGCGGTTTTTCCGATATTTTCGAAGACATCTTTGGCGAGATGATGGGTGGCGGTCGCCGCCGCTCAAATGGCGGACGCGAACGCGGCGCCGATCTTCGCTACAATATGGAAGTAAGTCTGGAAGAAGCTTTTTCCGGCAAGGCCGCACAGATCCGTGTGCCGACTTCCATCACCTGTGATGAATGCTCAGGTACGGGCGCTAAAGCCGGTTCGCAGCCGACCACCTGTACCATGTGCTCCGGTTCGGGCCGCGTGCGCGCAGCACAGGGCTTCTTCTCTGTTGAGCGGACCTGTCCGACCTGTAACGGTCGCGGTCAGATCATCAAGGATCCTTGCGGCAAGTGCCATGGTCAGGGCCGTGTTACGCAGGAGCGTTCGCTTTCGGTCAATATCCCGGCCGGTATCGAAGACGGTACTCGTATTCGTCTGGCTGGCGAAGGTGAAGCCGGAACGCGTGGCGGACCATCGGGCGATCTTTATATCTTCCTGTCGGTTAAGCCGCATGAATTCTTCCAGCGTGATGGGGCTGATCTTTACTGCAAGGTTCCAATCTCGATGACGACGGCAGCACTGGGTGGAGATTTTGAAGTTTCCACGCTTGATAGCACCCAGACTCGCGTGAAGGTGCCGGAAGGTACACAAAACGCCAAGCAATTCCGCCTTAAAGGCAAGGGTATGCCGGTTCTGCGTCAGCAGGCAGTGGGTGATCTCTATATCCAGATCGATATTGAGACGCCGCAGAACCTCTCCAAGCGGCAACGCGAGTTGCTTGAGGAATTTGAACAACTCTCATCCAAGGAGAACAGCCCGAAATCGGCAGGCTTCTTCTCCCGGATGAAGGAGTTTTTCGAAGGTATAGGTGAGTGATGAAAAGGGAGCCGCTTGGCTCCCTTTTTTTATACTTTCCTTATTGTCGCCTTGCCTAACTAATCCAATGCGGCATAAACTTGTCTGATAACGACAATGGGAGCAGTGAGAATGGCAGGACAGCTCGGCAGGAAACTGGCCGCTAAGTTCGATGAGGAAATCCGTTTTTTCAAAGGCTGGATAGACGGACCGAAGGCGGTTGGCGCTATATTGCCGACAAGTTCGATTACCGCGCGACGCATGGCGAGTGTTATCGATACGAAATCAGGCCTGCCTGTTCTGGAGCTCGGACCGGGAACAGGTGTTATCACCAAGGCTATTCTTGCGCATGGCGTGAAGCCTTCCGATCTTTACTGCGTTGAATATTCTTCAGATTTTGTCGAACATCTCGACCGGACTTTCCCCGAAGTGAACATCATCCAGGGCGATGTATTCGATCTGGATAGCGCTTTGGGCAATATGAAAGATCAGAAATTCGACAGCATTGTTTCAGCCGTTCCGATGCTGAATTTCCCAATGCCAAGCCGCATTCAGCTGATGGAAGATCTTTTGTCCCGAATTCCACGCGGCCGTCCTCTCATACAGATTACTTATGGTCCACGTCCGCCAGTGCCAGCTGGCAAAGGCAATTACACTGTGCAGCATTACGATTTCGTCGTGCGCAATGTTCCGCCCGCACAGCTCTGGGTCTATCGTAGTCCGCTCGTCTGACCTTTTACGGAGTATATTAATCAATGACGGCAAAGATCCTGATCTTTGCGGGTTCTACCCGCAAAGGCGCTTTTTCAGGCCATATGGCAGAGGCGGCTTCCAGAGAGCTGGCGGCACAAGGTGCGAGCATCACGCATATTTCGCTGGCTGATTATCCGCTTCCCTTCATGAATGAAGATCTGGAAGCTGAAGAGGGTATTCCAGAAAACGCCATGAAGCTTGGTCGTCTCTTTTCCGAGCATGACGGTCTGATGATCTGTTCTCCGGAATATAATGCATCGATCCCGGCGCTTCTCAAAAACACGATCGACTGGGTCAGCCGTATTTCGAAGGATGGCGATAAGCCGCTCAAGCCTTATGCGGGCTTGACTGTCGGGCTTTGTTCGACTTCCAATGGTGCTTTCGCCGGTATGCGTGGGCTTTATCACCTGCGCGCCGTTCTTATGAATGTCGGCACGCATATTGTGACTGAGCAGTGTTCCGTTAGCGGTGCCGCCGATGCTTTTAATGATGATGACACTCTCAAGAATGAGCGTCAGGCAAAGATGCTGAGCGCTGTATGCGCGAGCCTGATTAAGCACTCAGTCAATCCGGGGCGCTGATAATTGGCACTATCTGCACATTTCAGGGCGCGGTATCTTTCGTTCCGCGCCCTGTTGTGCGAATAGCATAATCCGACCGGAGCGGAGCGAGGATCGATAAGATTATGCTTCAAGTAAAAGACTTTAGAGCGCCGATCTGATTAAATCCGATCGAAACGCGCTCTAAAACTAAAAATCACAGCGGAGATTTCCATGACGACGAAAGACTTGCGCGATCAGTTGATCGTGGGCCTCGATGTGCCAACCGTTGCTGAAGCGGAAAAGGTAGTTGAAGAGCTGGGCGATGCGGCCACTTTCTACAAGATCGGCTATCAGCTTGTGTTTGCAGGCGGTCTTGATTTCGCAAAGAGTCTGATTGCGGCAAAGAAAAAAGTCTTTCTCGACATGAAGCTCCTCGACATCGACAATACCATTGCCAAGGGTGTGGAAAATGTCGCGAAGATGGGCGTTTCCATGCTCACCCTCCATGCTTATCCAAAGGCCATGCGTTCAGCTGTGGAAGCGGCCAAAGGCTCTGATCTTTGCCTGCTTGGCGTGACTGTTCTGACCTCGATGGATGATGCTGATCTGAAAGAAGCAGGCTATTCCGATACGCCGGAAGCACTGGTGCTCAAGCGTGCGCAACAGGCGCGGGACGCGGGCATGGGCGGGATTGTTGCGTCGGCTGCCGAAGCTTTTGCCATTCGTCAGGCCATCGGCCCCGATATGGCCGTCGTTACCCCAGGTATTCGTCCGGCGGGAGCCGAGAAGGGCGACCAGAAGCGGGTCATGACACCAGCCGATGCGTTAGAAGCCGGTGCAAGCCATCTCGTCGTTGCGCGACCAATTGTCGGTGCAGGCGATCGCAGGGCTTCAGCCCTTGCCATTCTGGAAGAAATGCGCTCGGTTGCCTAATCGGTTTCTGAGGAGGATGATATGACCAAAGCCTATTGGATCGCCCGCGTGGATGCCCGTGATACGGAGCGCTACAAGGATTATGTCTCGACCGCCAAGCCTGCTTTCGAGCGCTATGGTGCGAAGTTCATCGCTCGTGGCGGTAAAGCCGAAGCCGTTGAGGGTCCGGGCCGCGCCCGCAATGTCATCATCGAATTTGAAACGATGCAGCACGCACTTGATTGCTACAACTCGCCGGAATATCAGGCTGCAAAGGCCATTCGCCAGACTGTGGCGGACGGCGAAATCGTCATCGTCGAAGGTGTATAAGCATGTCTCCCAAAAGTGGGAACCGGTTTTGGGTTAAAGACATGCGAAAGACAAAGAACTAAAGCGTGTACGCTTTAATTATAGCCTGACCGGCGGATCATGACGTCCGCTGATCGAAAGATCTAGCAATATGACCTTGCCCGCATGTGGATCAGCATTGCGGGCATTTTCATTCATGCCTTCATGAGCGCTGGTGACGATCAGCACAGAGGCGTCTGCGCCGATAAAGGCTGGGCAGGTTGGCTGGCTAACAGGAAGCTTGATCGAGCGTATCAAACGGCCCTGCGGCGAGTAGGCATTGAGCGCACTGCCGCCCCAGCAAGCATTCCACAGTGTTCCTTCTGCATCTACCACCGAGCCATCGACGCCACCGTCTTCCACGCGATGATGGAACACACTTTTTTCCGAGACCGGCAGCCCGGTTTCGGGATCAGTATCGACCCGCCAGATGATATTGCGGTCAGTATCGGCAAAATAAGCGATCTTGCCGTCCGGCGAAAAACAGATCGAATTGGTGATCGTGATGCCAGAGAAAAGCTTTTTGACTTGCCCCTCGCGATACCACCAGATCGAGCCAGCATCCTTCTCGGCCTTTTTGCCCATGGTGCCGATCCAGAAGGAACCTGACGGATGCACACGCGCATCATTGGAGCGCGTAACGTCATTATCGGCTTCCAGCGGATGGTGCAGCGTCAGGCGTCCACTGCCACGCTCGCGAACAAACAGACCGTGTTCGCTGACGATCAGCTGCCGTTCACGATCAATGACTGCAAGCGCGCTGGCTTTCATGCCCAGATCATGCGTGCGGATTGCACCACTATCGTCTCGTTCAATCAGTCGCTGGCCGAGAATATCGAACCACCAGCACTGACCGGTCAGCGGATCATAGCCCGGACCTTCCCCCAGTTCTGCGATATGTTCGGCAAATATGGTTGTGTTGACTGCGCTCACCTGTTCCTCCCGGGCTTTGCCGTTTCAACATAATGAAGCAGGCCGATGCGATCCAGTTGCAAATATTTAAGTGATCAGAAAGTTCTATGTTGCTTGGCGAAACCGTTTTAAGTTCCGGCAACTGAGAATCGCGAGGAAATCATGTCGCTTAAAGTTGCGGTCCAGATGGACCATATCAGCACGGTCAATATTGCAGGTGACACCACTTTTGCTCTGTCGCTTGAAGCGCAAAAGCGCGGCCATGAGCTGTATCATTACACGCCTGATCGCCTTTCCATGCGTGATGGCGTTGTTACAGCGCGGCTTGAGAAGCTTGAAGTGCGCGACATCAAGGGTGATCATTTCACACTGGGCGAGCCTGAGCGTTGCAACATGCTGGATATGGATGTGGTGCTGCTGCGCCAGGACCCGCCATTCGACATGAACTACATCACCAATACGCATCTGCTGGAGCGCATTCATCCAAAGACGCTGGTGGTCAATGATCCGGCCTGGGTTCGCAACAGCCCGGAAAAGATTTTCGTTACCGAATTTCCCGACCTGATGCCGGAGACGCTTATCACCAAGGATCCACAAGAGGTTCTGGAATTCCGCCGTGAATTTGGAGATATCATTCTGAAGCCGCTTTACGGTAATGGCGGCGCAGGCGTGTTCCATCTCGCAGATGGTGACCGTAACCTGACTTCGCTTCTGGAAATGTTCGGCCAGCTCTTCAAGGAGCCGTTTATTGCGCAGCGTTACCTCAAGGATGTACGTGCCGGTGACAAGCGCATCATCCTGATCGATGGTGAACCAGTTGGCGCGATCAATCGTGTGCCTTCGGAAACCGATGCGCGCTCCAACATGCATGTCGGTGGTCGCGCTGAACAAAGCAAGCTGACGCCGCGTGAGCAGGAAATCTGCGCCCGCATCGGACCTTCGCTTAAAGAACGTGGTTTCATTCTCGTCGGTATCGACGTGATCGGCGATTATATGACTGAGATCAACGTGACTTCCCCAACGGGTATCCGTGAGATTGAGCGCTTCGACGGCACCAATATTGCCGCCCTCTTTTGGGATGCAGTTGAAGCTAAGCGCAAATAACACGCGTCTCTTCGGCGAAAAATTCATAGGGTCGGTCTGGAAATCAGATCGACCCTTTCTCTTGATTGCACCTATCGAAAGTGCTTAAATCCTATGGTTGTATTTAAGCACTTTCTCACGTTTGAGATGTGCTGCGTGTTATGCGGGGGCATATGGTAGCGCGGGTGGGGACGGTTGCCTTTCAGGGCATAGAGGCGGTGCCTGTCGATGTGCAGGTGATGGTGGCTCCGGGTAAAATGGGTATGTCGATATATGGGCTAATTAAAATTAAATATTCTCAGTAAACCGTTATGCTTGGTAAGCTTAATAAGCTGATCATTGACGGGACAATGCTAGTTTTGAAAGTGAAGTTAATTCGTCTATCCAAGCATCGTCTAGCTTTTCCGCATGAAGGATAAGGCTCCGAATTTTCAGACGACGCTCTGATCTAGTATCTGCGGTCATTTCATCTGACCACCCGAAAAGATAATTGGGTTCAATTTCAAGCGAATGACAGAGCGAAAGGACAGCGTCATAAGACGGCTTGTTTACTCCAGATTCCAATTTACTAAGCGTGATTGTTGATAGTCCGGACTTCAACGCCAATTCTTCCTGCGTTAATCCGAAAGATCTTCTCACAGTTTTAAGGCGCTCGCCGAAGCTTCGCGCGGTAGTCGGGGTGGAGCGTGTACTCGTCATACATATCTGATGTGACAAGGACCGGCACAAAAGAATATCCATATGTATTATATTTTCGTTGAAACTAGTATAATTATATCATAGTTTCCAAAAACTTATCCATCGGTATGGGTTCAGCAGGCTTCCATCTTGTTTGGGGAGCGAAACCGTTTTTCTCGAGAAGGGGAGATTATAGTGAAATCTGGGGTAACTGCATTCGTGTTGTGGTGTTGCGGCTTTATTGGCCTCTGCGGACTACACCGCTTTTATTTAGGTAGACCATGGACCGGCGTGCTTTGGCTTTGTACGCTTGGCTTGCTTGGTATTGGACAATTGATTGATCTGTTCATGCTCGGCTCAATGGTTCGCCAAGCAAATATATTGAATGGATTAGCGCGTGCGTCAGCGAGTGTATCCAATCACAACGTCGTTGCACCTGTTATCCACGTGAACGTTGGCCCCGAAAAGCTTTCCACGCCGGAGTGAAAATTGGCTCGTCACTGTAAATGGTTGCTGTTCAGCTTGTTGTTGATTGTTTCAGCGGAAACAAGCAGTGGAGGGACTCCCGGTAGTAGTGAGTTGGATCAATCGCTGCAGAGAGCGCACGAGCAGCCTGAAAAAGACAAGCAATGCATAGAGTTTGATGATGGCTGTATAATTTGCTCGAGACGGGGCGACGGGATTATTTGCTCGACGCCTCGTATAGCGTGTATCCAGAAGCGAAATGCGGTGTGCGTCCTAAAAAGGAAGAGCGATGATTAATACGGTAAGAATTTTAATGCTAGGAGCCGCGTTAATATTGACAAGTCCATCCTTTTCAAAGGGATTATCTAAATTTGACAGCATTATATTAGGTAATCGGGATGGAGCTGCAAGTCTGACGGTTGACAGGGTTACAAGGCAGCAGGAAGTAGTGATTCAAAGAGGGTTTAGCTATGCCCAATCAATGTGTTTTACCGAGAAATTTGCTATCATTCGATCACAGCCTAAGAGGGAGCAAAAGTCTTGGAAGCTAACGATCGATAATGTCCAAAACTATATTGAGTTTAAGATCGTGGAAGATGGTGTCAGCATATACCGATGTGAATATTCTTACCTGAAGACTTACTTCGATGAAGATGGTTGGAGTAAGATTAGCTATAAGGAAATGGGTTGGGACTAATGTTTTATTGATCTCGATTGTTTATCCTATTTTAGAGTTGTACTCAGGGAGAATCCTGATGTCCGATGATATTTCAATTTTTCTAGTGTTAAACGGTATGAATTTCGCTGTATATGTCGCAATTTTCGAAGGAGCATCAGCGGTGGGGTCATATGACGTGATACGCTCGATATGTACATCACGAAAGTCGAAATTTTCAGACGTATCACTTTCTAATATATTTGATATTGATTGACCTAAATCGATACTGATAACAGGGTTTGACATCCAGATTGAGTGTACGTGTAAGTTTGTAATATCACCGCTGTATGACCAGAACTTGGTATTGTTTACATCTGAACACATTATTACTAGCGGTGAGCCGCTAGTATGTTTCATGAAATTTCGCCCTAATGCCTCTCGGCATATCAAGTTGTATAAGAACCTGACATTTTTGAAGTTTCTCTCATTGATCTCATGGTGAGATGACGGCATTAATTGATATTTACGTATCATCTTCTGAATATCAAAATTGAATGTTATGTAATATCCGTATTCCTCGACAAATTCTTTTGGATTTATATTCATATCATTTCCAATGTAGTAATTCGCATATTTAACAACTGTATCGTCTATCCAATTAGCGTATTCATTCAACAAATTAATATTATTCAAATTATTCATCCTTATTACATAGTAATTTAAATCCCCTGTCCGAGAAAAAGACAGATGTTGTAAACTGGTATAATCATAGGTGTATATGCGAAGGTATTTACACGACGGATAAGCCTGCTGATATTGTTTCGTGAAGTATTTAGTCTCTATCGAAGATTAAGGAGACGCGCTTCGGAAATTTTTTTTTGATTTTTTTTAACCAGCATCTATGAAGATGTCATCGCGGCTAGTGGCCTTGTCTGGCAGACTAGACTAAATGACGAGTATAGTGCGCGAAATGATTAGAGCAACAGGAGCCACAATCGCGAGGCTCAATGATTATTTATTCTGGCAGCGACGGTGACAGGAACTGATACCCATCAGAATTTCACTGCTGTAGAATGGAAGCGCCATACAGATGAATGGCAAAGCCGATAAACCGTTCCAACAAATTCGCGTTAGTTGCCCTGATAGCTCAAAGGCATATTTTCCGGTCAATCCCATTTTGTAGACATTCGCTTAACACACACGTGCTCCTCAAGCAGTGTGGTACAGCCTTTCATGCAGGCGCAGTTAATGAGGGGGATGCCTCCCGCGTAACAGTTTCAGGGTATCGGATTGGTCGAAGTTCAAGTCGTCAAAAGCAGAGCTCGCACACGGGAGTTCATAGCCGCATGCACTGAGCATCAGGCTGAAGTGTACTTATTAATTTCTTCGTAGTATAATCGCTCGCTATCATCCTTGAAGGAAGATTTGCTCTCTGAGAGAGAGGAGAGTTTCTGGAAAATGTGGGTATAGATTATCTTATGAACTTCGTTAAGCAGATTGTTCTCATCGGGAGTATCCATTTGAACATCTCCGTCAAGGAATAGGTCCAGCAGGGAAAGCAGACCCTCCTTGTCAATTTCGTCTATTTTACTCCATTCACCCAAAGTCGCTTTCCAAAAATGACCGCATCCATCCTCAATCTTTAAGATCTTCATAAGTCGCACTCCGCTCTTCGTAAGTTTTAACTCCTGCTTCTAAGTTTCCAAGCAGTATTTCCCTTGTTGGAAGCTCTAATCCATCCGTAGAGACGAGCCTCTTACTTGTTGTCGCGCCAGAGAAAATTCGCCACTTGATTTTTGAGCCTTCTACTTCTTTTTGAGTATAAAGAATATAATCGGGGCGGATCGAAACACCCACGGTGTTATTGTGGGTAACTACGACAACAGGCATCTTCCTGGACATTTCTTTAATAATTTCATTAACTTCAGCCTTCAAGAAGTGGTTATCGAATGAAGATTCTGGTTCATCTATAAGCAGAACATCTGCCGAACTCGCTCCTTCGATCTTATCTAGTAAGAAAAATTCAGACCTTTCTCCCCCAGATGCAGCGACACCATCCCTGTTAAGAATCTTATATTGAACTTTGACCAGATACTTGCTGAAATCAGAAGCCTCCACCGGAGTTCCTATCTTCCGAAGCTCTTGTAAGAATTCATAAGGTTTATTGTACTTCTCGAACGCCGCGCTGAAACCTTTGTTTGATCTGGAAAGGTCTTTAAGTTCGCCACTCCTTGCAAATGGTCCGACTTCAGCAACAATCTCAAAACTGCCCTTTTTCCTCCTAAGTGGAATCTTGGGTCTGCGAGCCGCTTTTACTAGCTCATCGAACCTTGCGACGGCTCTTTTGTTGGATGCGATTCGCAGAAGATCCACGTCCGTAATACTAGGCGCAGATGACTTTCGGTGAAGCTTCGCTTTGACGTCATGAATGGCAGCGTTCACCCAGTCTTTTTTCAAATTACTTTCATTCTGGGTGCAGTAAGCCACCATCAATTCCACATACAGGGCCTTCAATGCGATCAGCGGAATGTGTTTATCAATTGTTGCTCTATACTCAACGTTACTCACAAGACGCTTCGTTGATGATATTAGATTTTCCAACCCTGTTAGATTTTTTTGTTGAAACGGTTCGTCATTATAAATAGCAGCTTTCGAGAACGCGTCATGCCTGCTTGTGTCGCGTGCAAAAGTTAGCAAAGTCGACACATATTCTTCCACGGAGTCTAGGTCCGATTGGAGGTTGATTTCAAGCATGTGGCCAACAGCTTCCTGCAGGTCTGCCAGATATTCCCGAGAGAAAAGGCTGGTTTTCTCACTTAGAAAATCTTTGAATTTCCTTTCGTCTTCCGCGTCATCGCGAGCCACAAGATCGAATTGCCGAATATATCTGGCGTTCTCGGCTCCGAACCAGTCGCATATCTTTTGTAGAGTATAAGATTTACCAGATGACCGATCGCCTAAAACCACATTCAGTCCAGTTGAAAGCTTCTGACCGTCAGGAAAAATCTCGAAGTATCTGTTCCCGTCAATGCTCGACAAAGATACTTTATCTCGATCCTTCAGAACTTGTCGCAGAGTTCCGAAAGTTATCTCCTCACAATCAACATAAGTTTGTTTTGTGGGGAGATCGGAAAGCGTGTCACTAATTCGGCAATCGCTGAAAAATACGGGGACGAGCATTTCCGGATCTTTATGGCAAGACATAAATTTCTTGGGGCTGCTAACTTCGCCGCAGTGGATGTAACTTTCAAATTTCCCCAAACTTTCAGGACTAATCTTTGGGTCTTTCAGATAGTGTGGGAT
>Ga0302349_1001559_pt1 | contig 17280 bp, 15 predicted proteins | sample PhyAR1_FD_202176 | JGI IMG/M metagenome (GOLD analysis project Ga0302349, IMG submission 202176) | Leaf surface microbial communities from alfalfa plants in UC Gill Tract Community Farm, Albany, California, United States - DLSL A.R1... | ecosystem: Host-associated > Plants > Phyllosphere >...
ACTGTTTTGCCTGGTGCGAAGAGAGGGACTTGAACCCTCACGTCCGTTAAGACACTAACACCTGAAGCTAGCGCGTCTACCAATTCCGCCACCTTCGCGTATCCCAGCAAAATCTGGGGTGGCTAATGGGACTCGAACCCACGACAACTGGAATCACAATCCAGGGCTCTACCAACTGAGCTATAGCCACCACAATACTTAATGTTACAAGTTCAAAACCTGCAGCATCTGAATCTTTACTGCCAACTAACGCGGTAAATCAAACCACCGAAGCTCATGCGCACAAACGATATGGCGCGCCCGACAGGATTCGAACCTGAGACCTCTGCCTCCGGAGGGCAGCGCTCTATCCAGCTGAGCTACGGGCGCGTAGCGCCGTTGCGGATGTGCATACTAGAGATAAGCGCCCATCGTGTCTAGTGCTTTTTCAATAAAAAAACGCGTTTGATTACGCTTTGTGCATTTCGTCGACAAATAGTGCACTTCTCCCGCCGTAACGGGTAAAAACGCGGCATTAATCAGCAATATCAGAGATCGCCCCGCCAGTGATAGCGCAAATATTTCAGCAGTTTTAATTGCCGCCGCAGGCGACTCGGTTGCCTGATCAGCCGGTAGAGCCACTCCAGTCCGAGCCGCTGCCAGATTTTAGGCGCACGCTTCACATGACCGGTGAAAACATCGTAGGTGCCACCAACACCCATATAGAGCGCATCAGGCCATTGAGCACGGCACGCCAGCATCAGCAGCTCCTGACGAGGAGAACCCAGCGCCACCGTCACCAGCTTCGCGCCACTGGCAGCCACGCGGGCAAACAGTGCGTCCTGTTCGGCTGGGGCAAAGTAACCATCCTGCGCCCCGACAATGTTCACATTCCACTGACGACGCAGCTTGTCGCAGGTTTCATCCAGCACCGCCTGACGTCCGCCGATCAGAAATACCGGCGTGCCTTCGCGTCCGGCCCGCTCCATCAGCGCTTCCCATAAATCTGCGCCCGCAATGCGCTGCACCGACGCCTGCGGGTATTTTTTACGAATTGAACGGACGATGCTGATGCCGTCCGGGTAAGCGAACTCCGCCTGCGCTAACAGGTTACGCAATCCCTCATCCTGTTCAGCAGTCAGAATCTTTTCTGCATTAATAGCCACTAAGATGCCGCTGCGCACGCCCTGCGGCGGCATTAAAAAATCCACCGCCGACGGCATACTGTCGAAGCCATACAAGGTGACGCCGCGAATCAGGTACTGCGGCGAGTCAGGTAACTTTGTCATATCTTCCGTCAATCCCAGAGGTTATTCAGGAGGGGCTATGTAACACCCGCCTGCTGCGGTCGCGAATTAAACCAGCGCGATCCAATAACCAGAATAGTAATTTAGCCAGGCCCAGGCAGGCGGCAAAAATAATCGCGAAAAACACCACGCGTGAGCCAAACGCATCCAGCCCTTCACGGGCCAGCACGATCATGTTGAACACCGCACCAAAACAGAAACTTTGCAGGATCGCCCCGCTGTAGCGATTGGTTTCCTGGCAGCCGCGCGCATAGAGCGCATCGAAGGCTTTAATAATCATCCCCACCGCCACCGCGCCAACAGGAATCGCCCAGACGCCACCCATTACCACCAGCGAGCCGATCAGCGTCGGTGAAATGGCCAGTCCCGAGTGGTTGTTCAGCACTTCCCAGGTGAAGTAGTTTGCGCTGTTCAGCACCGCCAGCGGACGATCCGGCCACAGCCAGCTGGGGATAAAGACATAAAAGTCACGCCACAGCGGCGCCAGCCCCTGGAACTCAATACGGGCATAGTTATCCAGCAGTAACGCCAGATTCTCCCACGGCGAGAAGGTATCACGCGTCAGGTAAAGGAAGGTGTAAAACGCTTCATCGCCCATGACGTCGAGGTTGTAACGGCGCAGCGCCAGCCAGAACATTCCGGCAATCGCCATGACGCCTGCGGTCGCCAGCATCCACAGCGTAATCCAGCCGCGGGTGATGCCGATAAACAGAAACAGGGCGAAGGCGATAATAATATTGGCCCGGGTCCCGCCGACCAGCGCATAGGTCAGCAAACCAAACGCGACTGTCACCACCAGAAACAGCAGCCAGTTGCGCTGCGTCGGACGCAAAAAATAGGGGATCAGCATCGCCGGAATAAAGAAATAGAAGAAGCGTTTCAGCGCCACGCCAGAGACTTCACTGGAAAAAATCTGGTTATAGGCGGTCAGGCGGAACAGCAGAAACCCATTGTGGATGAAAAACACCGTCACGGTACCCAGCGCCACCAGCGCCAGAATGACACAGGTCAGATGGGTTTCGACCCGATTCATCTGCAGCCAGGGTTTAGCGGGCGGAGCATTAGCGGGCCTCAGCCGTACCTTATAGCTAACGTAGTAGATGGCATAAAAACCTGTGGCCGACAGCAGCGCCTCCAGCAGTGAGGGCACCGGCACGACCCCGACATTGAAGCGGAACACCAGTATGCTGGTCAGCGGAAAACCAAAGTAGAAGGTCAGTAAAAACAGCAGAGTGAAGAACAGGTGAAAGTTAAAACGCACCCGCTTAAACTCCCGCCAGGTCAGGGTCAGAATAAACCCCAGCGACAGCAGATAAACCATCAGCAGACCGCTAAACTGCATAAGGCTCATGACAACTCCCCTTCGCTGAGGCGTAATGCGTTGCGCCATCCCGCCAGATAGCCGGGGGCAAAAAAGGCGATCGCCTGCTTATCGCAGCCAGCCAGCTGACGGCGTGCTTCGGCAACGACCGCTGGCGTCAGCGCATCCTCACTGAACAGCACCGGCAGCTGCTGCTCCGCTACATCCCGCCAGAACGGATTTTTACGACTCAGAACAAACGGCACGTTGGCCTGAATCAACAGGCATAAAGTCCCGATGCCTTGCTGGCGTTCAAACATAAAATAACCGACATGGCAGCGCGCCAGCAGCGCTAAATAGTTATCAAACGCCATTTTTTCAGTGATCAGGTTCACCTGACCCTGCGGAAACAACGCCTCAGCCGCTGCCTGCACCTGACTGATATAAGCCTGATTGTTCGGCGGATAACCCAACGGCACCTCGATGCGCACCTGGTCGCCAAACTGCGCGCGAATCGCCTTCAATCCATCAATGTGCCGGTTGCTGGGATCGCCTGAATTTCCCAGCAGCAGAGTAAACGTCGGATCGGGCGCAGAGTGAATCGCGACTTCCGGCATGCGGGTCGGGAAATAGAGCAACGCGCCCGGCACCCGACGATGGCGCTGCTGGTAATGATGCAGATCGCCGCGGGTGGCAAAAACCTGCGCCACCCGTCCCTGCGCCATCCGGCGCAGAAAATAGAACAGGCGAAACTTCAGGCTGCGTGAATCTTCATACAGATCGGCGCCCCAGACGTGCCAGAACAGCTGGGAACGCTGCAGCTTACCGCTGAGTAGCGCCAGCCAGATCCAGGGATTGAACTGGCCGTGGCAGAAAAAGCGTTGCTGACGATTGCTGGCCCGCTGCAATACCGCCTGCGCCAGCGCCTTTTTACTGGTAAAGCACTCAATCTGTAAGGCACCGAACGGCGCTACGCTCTCAGGCTGCTGCGTCACCACCATAAAGTGGCGAGGTTTGGCCGCAGGCTGTTCAACGCTCAGTACGTCGTTGAAAAAGCGCAGCACCGTAAGGTTGTGGTGGGGAATATCCGATCCCAGAACGTGAATTAAAGTCATTTTTTCCGGCAATAAATCATAAAGGCGCCACAACACAGGGCGAAATAAGCCATATAGGTAAACATGTAGGCCTGCGCCGCACCCGTTGCGCCATGTAACGGGATCAGCCAGCGTGAGAACAGCGTCAGCAACACAAACTGGCTGATCTCAGTCAGAACATAAAAGCGCAGCGAGGCTTTGGCGATCACCAGATATCCGAAAACGTAGGCGCCCACTTTAAAAACATCGCCACACAGTTGCCAGATAAACAGATCGCGCATGCCGCGAAACGCATCGGAAAACAGCAGGCTGATGGCAATATCACGCAGAACCCAGACGCCAAAACTGGCCACCGCCACCGCCGGCAGCACAAAGCGCAGAGCACGCCCTATTTCCAGCGCGATATCGCGTTTGTTATCCAGTCGCGCCAACGTCGGCAGCAGCCAGACGCTGAAGGTAGCGGTGATAAATTGCAGGTAGGCATCAGAGATGCTGGTCACGCCCTGCCAGAGACCGACCTGCGCCCAGCCCTGCTGCGCCGCCAGCAGGTTACGCATCATCACCCAGGCCACCGGCAGCGTTACGGTGGTAATCAGCGCCATCAGGGTATATTTGGTCAGGTTACGGGCCAGTTCAGGCTGCCATTGCGGACGCAGCCAGCTGAGCGGCAAAGGGATGCGGCGTTTCAGCAGCGCCATCGCCGGTAGAAGCAGTAACGCCGGTACCAGCGCCAGCCCGATCAGTGCGCCCTGATAACCGCCAAACCACCAGCACAGCAGATAGCCGGCGACCCCAATCAGGCTGCCGAGAATCAGCGCCAGCGCATTGCCGCGCGCATCACGATAGCCTTTCAGCAATGCCAGACTAAAGTTCGCCCAGGCAATGCCGAGCTGAAGAAACGCCACCACGCGGATCACGTTCTGATAGCGATCGTGACCAAACAGCGCATGGCTGATCGGCCCAGCCGCCAGCAGGAACAGCAGCGCCAGTACGCCGGAAAAGCCCAGCACCATGGTCGACGCGGTACCGACCAGCGCCCGCAACTGCTCCGGCTGCTGCTGATATTGCGCCACATAGCTGGTCACGCCGTTGAAAATGCCGGCACCGGCCAGCACGCCCAGTACGGTGATCAGCTGACGAAAGTTTCCAGCCTGACCGACGCCTTCCGGCCCGAAGCTGACCGCCAGCAGTTTGACCACCAGTAACCCGGCAACAATTTTTACCAGCGTGGACGAGGCGGTCCACACCGAGGCTCTGGCGAGTGACATCAGGAAAAGAAGCTCAGCAGCGAGCTGATAACCGTGCTCTGGTTATTATCCGACAGGTTGTAAAACAGCGGCAGGCGCAGCAGACGCTCACTTTCCACCGTGGTGAAACGATCGACGCCAGCAAACTGCGAAAAGCGCTGACCGGCGGGTGAACTGTGCAGCGGAATGTAGTGGAACACCGTCAGTATCTCGGCTTCTTTCATCCAGTTGATCAGCGCCTGACGATCGTCCTGATCGCGCAGTTTGATGTAGAACATATGCGCATTGTGCTCGCAGCTGGCAGGGATCACCGGCAGATCGATGCGCCCCTGCTCCGCCAGCGGCTGAAGCGCATCGTAGTAACGCTGCCAGAGACGCAGCCGTTGCTGATTAATACGTTCGGCCGCTTCCAGCTGCGCCCAGAGATAGGCCGCCTGCAGATCGGCCATCAGGTAGCTCGACCCCATATCGCGCCAGGTATATTTATCCACCTGACCGCGAAAGAACTGGCTACGGTTAGTGCCTTTTTCCCGGATGATCTCGGCGCGTTCGACCAGGCTGGCATCATTGATCAGTGTCGCGCCACCTTCGCCGCCGGCGGTGTAGTTTTTGGTTTCATGGAAGCTGAAGCAGCCAATATGGCCGATGGTGCCCAGCGCACGGCCTTTGTAGCGTGACATCACGCCCTGCGCCGCATCTTCTATCACAAACAGATTATGCTTCGCCGCCAGCGCCATAATGGTGTCCATTTCACAGGCCACGCCTGCGTAGTGCACCGGCACGATGGCGCGGGTTTTTTCAGTGATGGCCGCTTCGATCAGCGTTTCATCAATGTTCATGGTGTCTGGACGCACATCGACAAACACAATGCGCGCACCGCGCAGCACAAAGGCGTTGGCAGTAGAGACAAAGGTGTAGCTCGGCATGATCACTTCATCGCCAGGCTGCAGATCGATCAACAGCGCCGCCATCTCCAGCGACGCGGTACAGGAAGGCGTCAGCAGCACTTTTTTGCTGCCAAAGCGCTGCTCCATCCACTGCTGGCAGCGACGGGTAAAACCGCCGTCTCCGCACAGCTTGCCGCTGTTCATTGCCGACTGCATGTACTCAATTTCGGTGCCCACAACCGGGGGTGCGTTAAATGGAATCATGACCTTTCCTGTAGAACCAGTAGGCGGTGCTGTCGATGCGGGCACCGCTGCGTAAATAGAGGCGCATCGCCGTAAGATTGCTGAGCTGAGTGGCGACATGGAGCTGCGCCAGCTGCCGCGCCCGCGCCCAGTCTGCTGCCGCCAGCATCAGCCGCTGACCCAGCCCCTGGCCCTGCGCGTCAGGCAGCACCGCCAGCAAGCCGATGCGGGCATCACCGTCCACTTCACGCAACGAGACGAAACCCTGCAGTTGGCCTGTGGCATCCGCAGCTACCAGGCATTGGTGATCAAAGGTGCCACGCACCGCATTTTCAATCCACTGGGCGTAGAAACGCCCGCTGGCGTCGGGCGCATACCAGGGCGCGCGGAAACGGCTCTGACTGAACAGCTGCGAGGCCGCCTCGCGCAGTGACGGAATCTGCGCCTCGCGCGCAATGCGAATGCCGCTCTGTCGTTCGGTCTGTTTAATCGCCAGCGTCAGGTCCGCTTCGCCTTCCACCAGCTGGAACCGGTGCTGCTGCAGCGTATCAATCAGTGCGGTCTGGCTGGCAGGTACTTTAATCTGCAGCAGCGCGCAGGGATGCTGCAACGCTGCGTCCAGCGCAGTATCACCGTTAGGATCCAGCCGCACGGTGTCGATACCGAAGAACTGGCTCTCCCAGCTAAGGGGATTAATATTGACGTGGACGGGCATGTAATAAATCCAGCAGGTATTGGCCGTAGCCAGTTTTCGTCAGCGCTTCGCCGGCCGCACGTAGCTGGTCATCACTCAGCCAGCTGTTGCGCCAGGCGATCTCTTCCAGGCAGGCGATTTTAAAGCCCTGGCGCTTTTCGACCGTCTGCACAAACATGCTCGCTTCCACCAGGCTGTCATGGGTGCCGGTATCCAGCCATGCGAATCCCCTTCCCAGCAGTTCGACAGTCAGCTCACCGCGCTCAAGGTACATCTGATTAATAGCAGTGATTTCCAGTTCGCCGCGTGACGAAGGTTTCACCTGTCTGGCGAAGTCGACCACCTGATTGTCGTAGAAATAGAGGCCGGTGACCGCCCAGCGGGATTTCGGTTGCGCTGGCTTTTCTTCAATAGAAATCGCTTTAAAGTCATCATCGAATTCCACCACACCAAAGCGTTCGGGATCCATTACCTGATAACCAAACACAGTTGCGCCGCGGTTCTGCTCTGCGACTTTCTTCAGCTTCGGACTGAAGCCCTGGCCGAAGTAAAGATTATCACCCAGCACCAGGCAGCAATTGTCGTCACCAATAAAAGATTCACCGATGATAAACGCCTGCGCCAGCCCATCCGGATGAGGCTGAACCGCGTAACTCAATCGAACACCAAATTCCGTCCCGTCGCCAAGCAGGCGTTCAAACTGCGCCCGATCTTCTGGTGTAGTAATCAGCAAAATATCGCGAATACCCGCCAGCATCAGCACTGACAGCGGGTAATAGATCATCGGTTTGTCATAGACCGGCAGCAGTTGTTTTGAAACTGCACGGGTGATGGGATGTAAACGTGTGCCCGATCCTCCGGCTAAAATGATGCCTTTCATCGCTGCTCCTTTCGCTGTTTATTGCGATAAGCCGAGGCGCTCGCCACGGTAGCGGCCATCGAGAATGGCTTGCCACCAGTCGGGATTCGCCAGATACCAGGCGACTGTTTTACGCATGCCGCTTTCAAACGTTTCCTGCGGCGTCCAGCCTAATTCGCGCGCGATCTTACTGGCGTCAATTGCGTAACGCTGGTCATGGCCGGGCCGATCGGTAACGTAGGTAATCAGGTCGCGATAATGGGCCAGCCGCTGCGGTTTTAGATCTGCCGCCAGCTCTTCCAGCAGGCTGCATACGGTTTCCACCACTTCAATATTACGCCGCTCATTATGGCCACCAATATTATAAGTCTCACCGGGCTTGCCCTGGCTGACCACCTGATACAGTGCGCGGGCATGGTCTTCTACATAGAGCCAGTCACGTATCTGTTGTCCGTTGCCGTACACCGGCAACGCTTTACCCGCCAGCGCGTTAATGATGGTGAGCGGGATCAGTTTTTCCGGGAAATGACATGGACCATAATTGTTTGAACAGTTGGTCACCAGCGTCGGCAAACCGTAGGTTCGGCGCCAGGCACGGACTAAATGATCACTGCTGGCTTTACTGGCAGAGTAGGGGCTGCTGGGAGCGTAAGGCGTGGTTTCGGTGAAGTAATCCTCGCTGCCATGCAGATCGCCAAACACTTCGTCAGTTGAGATATGGTGGAAAATAAACGCCGCTTTGCGTGTAGCATCCAGCGCTTGCCAGTAAAAGCGTGCAGCTTCCAGCAGCTGGTAAGTTCCAACGATGTTGGTTTCGATAAAGGCAATCGGCCCATCAATAGAGCGATCAACGTGACTTTCCGCAGCCAGGTGCATCACACAATCGGGCTGATAGCGGTCAAAGATCTGATCGAGCGCCGGGCGATCGCAAATGTCAGCCTGCTCAAAGTTAAAACGTGGCGAATCGGCGACGCTGCTTAGCGAAGCCAGGTTGCCAGCATAGCTGAGTTTATCGACCACCACGACCTGATGATCAGTTTCGGCAATCAGAAAGCGCACCAGTGCCGAGCCGATAAAACCGGCACCGCCAGTAACCAGAAAACGTTTCATCGCCAGACGCCTTTGGTATCAACCACCCACTGCTGACGGACTGCGGCGGCATCCACTGCGCGGAAAGCGCGGTGATCAACCAGCATCACCAGAATGTCCGCCTGTGCCAGCGCCTGCTCGCTGGAGACCAGCGTGGCTTTGTCATTCAGCACCTCCGGAATCTGATCGATGTGCGGTTCAACCACCCAGCTGGTGCCGCTATGCCAGTCAGCAATCAGTCGCGCAACGCCCATTGCCGGACTTTCGCGCAGGTCATCAATGTCAGGCTTAAAGGCCAGACCGAAACAGGCAATGGTCAGATCGCTGGCACGCTTGCCGGTTTGCGTCAGGCTGTCCGCCACCGCCGTTTTGACCTGATCCAGTACCCATTGCGGCTTGGCGTCATTCACTTCGCGCGCGGTCCGAATCAGACGGGCCAGTTCAGGATTCTGCGCCACGATAAACCAGGGATCGACGGCGATGCAGTGCCCGCCCACGCCCGGGCCAGGCTGCAGAATGTTAACGCGCGGATGACGATTGGCCAGCGCAATCAGTTCCCAGACGTTAATCCCCTGAGCGGCGCAAATCAGCGACAGCTCATTTGCAAAGGCGATATTAACGTCACGGAAGCTGTTTTCGGTCAGCTTACACATCTCAGCGGTGCGGGCGTTGGTTTCCACGCATTCGCCTTTCAAAAATAGCCGATAGAGTTCACTGGCGCGTGCCGAACAGGCTGGTGTCATGCCGCCAATCACCCGATCGTTATTGATCAGCTCTACCATCACCTTGCCCGGCAGCACCCGCTCAGGACAGTAAGCGATAAAAATATCGGGCGTCTCACTCTGCTGCGGGAAACGCAGATCGGGACGCGCAGCCGCCAGCCACGCGGCCATCTGCTCGGTGGTGCCGACCGGCGAGGTAGATTCAAGAATCACTAAATCGCCCGGTTTCAGGACCGGCGCGATCGACTCTGCTGCGGCTTTCACAAAGCGCAGATCGGGCTGATAGCCCGCCTGGAACGGCGTTGGCACCGCAATCAGAAACGCGTCAGCGGCTTCCGGCTGGGTGGTCGCCCGCAAATCGCCGCGCGTCACGGCAGCGTGCACCACCTGGTCTAAATCGGGTTCCACGATATGAATCGCGCCACGATTAATGGTGTCAACCGCACGGGCATTGATATCAACGCCCACCACTTTTTTTCCCTTTGAGGCAAAAACGGCTGCCGTTGGCAGCCCAATGTATCCCAGTCCAATCACGGAAATGGTTTCAAAACTCATAAGTCGGCTCGGTTATCTTTTAAGGCTTGTAAAATACGGCCACAGGCTTTGCCATCGCCATACGGATTATGGGCATGGCTCATCGCCTGCCAGGCGTTATCGTCAGTCAGCAGGGTGCTGACCTCAGCCACGATTCTGGCAATATCCGTCCCCACCAGTTTTACCGTACCGGCATCGACCGCTTCGGGCCGCTCGGTGGTATCACGCATCACCAGTACCGGCTTGCCCAGCGATGGGGCTTCCTCCTGAATCCCTCCCGAATCGGTGAGAATCAGCCAGGCGCGGTTCATCAGCCAGACAAAAGGCAAATACTCCTGGGGCTCGATCAGAATGATATTTTCAATGCCGCTAAGTATACGGTTAACCGGCTCGCTAACGTTGGGGTTCAGGTGCACCGGATAGACGATTTGCGCTTCCGGATGCTGACGCGCAATCTGCGCCAGCGCGCTACAGATGCGCTCAAATCCGTCGCCAAAACTTTCACGCCGATGGCCGGTGACCAGCACCAGCTTCTTGCTGTCGTCGAGGAACGGATAGCGGGCCGCCAGCTGAGCATTCAGATTGGTGTCATCCAGCACCCGATCGCGCACCCATAACAGCGCATCAATCACCGTGTTGCCGGTCACCACGATGCGCGCATCCGGCAGATTTTCCTGCAGCAGATTCTGGCGCGATCGCAACGTCGGTGTGAAATGGAGACGGGCAAGATGGCCGGTGAGTTTGCGGTTTCCCTCTTCCGGCCACGGCGAGGCGAGATCGCCGGTGCGCAGTCCGGCTTCAACATGACCCACAGGGATTTGCTGATAAAACGCCGCCAGGCTGGCCGCTAAGGTGGTGGTTGTGTCGCCGTGAACCAGCACAATGTCCGGTTTGAAGTCGAGCAACACGTTCTTCATGCCCTCTAAAATGCGGCAGGTGATCTCGGTCAGCCCCTGCTCTGGTCGCATAATATTGAGGTCGTAGTCCGGCTGCAGCTGAAACAGGCGCAGCACCTGATCGAGCATCTCGCGATGCTGTGCCGTGACGCACAGCCGCGATTCAAAAGCCGGATCCTGCGCCAGCGCCTGAACCAGCGGTGCCATTTTAATTGCTTCAGGACGGGTACCAAATACTGTCAGAACTTTCACACTGTTTCTCTCAATGACGCTGGTCTGAGATCAGACGCGGACGACGTGTCAGCGCCACACCAGCACCCACCAATGCCCCTACGGCACCCCACATAATCATCATGAACAGGCGGCGCGGACTATCACGCGACACCGGCTCTTCCGGGGTACGCAGGTAACGGTAAGTCTGGAACTTGCTGTTCAGTGTCGGGCCGGCTACCAGCGTGGTCAGCATGGCTCTGTTCTGATCATAGCTTATATCGAAGTTGGGTCCGGTGGCGCGCAGGGTATCAAGCTGCCCCTGTAACACCGGCTTGCCCAGCAGAAACAGATCGCTGTCCGCCAGGTTTTCCCCGGCTTCGCGCGCCTGCTTTTCATTAATCCCCTGCTGGCTGGCGATCTTCAGCGCCTGCTCCAGGCGATGTTGCTGACGCTGAAACACCGCGTTAGCCACATCTTCCTGCCGTTTGACCTGCGCCTGAAGCTGCGCCGTCCGTGCCTGCCAGGCACCTTTAAACTCTTCATTCAGATGGCGTGCCGCCCGCTCGCTGGCGTAAGCAATGTACTGGCGCAGCAGGTTATTGGCATCGCTGGCGGTTTCCGCTTTAAGGCGGACATTGTCCGGCAGGTTATGTGCTGCATCGGCTGGCGTGAACACAATATTGCTGATCATATCGTCGAGCAGCGCGGCATCGTTGTGCGCGTTACCGGTTTTACGGCTTTTATAATAATCGGTTTGCTGCCAGAACTCGCGGCGCGTATCCCACGAGGCGAGTTGCATGGTGAACTCCTGATAGACCTCATCCATCACCGTGGGCGAGGGAGCAGAGAGCGTCAGCGCGTTATTGCGCACATCCAGGTTGGCAAGAAACTGCTGCTGCGCATAGTAAGAGCCCAGCATGTTGACGGTCGGGCGATCGGTAACCGCGGTGGTGCTCCAGACCTGCCTCATCAGCAGGGTCGCCAGCCAGGCGACCAGAGCAAACAGCAGCGCCAGCCCGACAATCCAGCGCTTGCCTTGCCATAAACGGCAACACAGGCCGCGAATATCCAGTTCGTTGTCCACAATCTCAGCAGGCATGGCAGCGTTATCCTTTATCAGCGCTTAGCGGGGTAAATTGTTTTTGGCGTTACGGTAATGGCTCAGACGGCGTTTAAGACGCCGGACACGTCGCGCCACGCGCCAGGCATGCTTCAGGCAGTAGCCGTAAACCATGAAGGCCACCAGGAACAGCAGCAGCATGACCCATTCCGGGATGAACGCCAGGTATTCACCCAATACACCGATACCGGCAAGAATCGCGGCAGCAACGGTGATCAGCACAAAGGCCTGACGTGAGCTAAAACCAGCGCGCATGATCAGATGGTGGATATGCTGGCGGTCAGCAGAAAACGGGCTCATGCCTTTACGCAGACGGCGGTACATAATCGCTACCATGTCCATTAAAGGAATGGCGATCAGCCAGAGTGCGGTGACGGGAGTGATGGGATGGCTCAGACCCTGCGTCGTTTCCAGCAGAATCCAGATGATAGTGAAGCCGATCATTGTGCTGCCGGCATCGCCCATAAACACTTTAAAGCGGCGGCCGAGGAAGCCGAGGTTAAGCAGGATGTAAGGTAACGTGGCGGCGATCATCGCAAAACACCACATGGCGAGGCTGGTCTGGCCATCAAAGTAGAGGATGATGCCCATCGCCGCGAAGGTGACCGAAGAGAGTCCGCCGAGCAGGCCGTCAATGCCATCAACCATATTAAAGGCGTTAATCGCCGCCCAGACGGCAAACAGCGTCAGCACATAGCCAAACGGGCCGACAATCAGTTCAAAGGGGCCGACGATAAACCCAAGGCTCAGCAGATAAAGTTTGGCGCCGGTCATCATCACCACCGCGACGATCGCCTGCACCACGGCACGGATTTTCACGCTGATATCGAAACGATCGTCCAGTGCGCCAACCAGCACCAGCACCCCGGCGCACCCCAGATAGAGCAGCGCATGGGGCAGATAATAATTGGTTATCGCGAAGGTGAAGCAGATACCTGCAAACACAGAAATGCCGCCCACCAACGGAATCGCGCCATGATGGCGTTTACGTGAGTTAGGCTTATCAACCAGACCAATTTTTTTAGCTGCTTTTCGGGCAAAAAAGAGGAAAGCCAGGGAAAAGAGAAAAATTAAACCAAGCTCAGTACTCATAGTGAGTAAATTCACGTTAAACGCTCTCAGCTAACATCACGGGCAACAATACGCGAAACAATGCGCTTATCGCTGCGTCGGATTCCGAATTCTGCATAAAGAGATGCACGAACGGTCATTTATTCGCCACCACTACCACAGTCATTATTAATGCTCCTGCCAGTGTTCAATCCTATAGCTCAGAAATGAAAAACGCCACGTTGAGACGTGGCGTAAGGTCGATTTTCTGCGCATTTAGGCTAAAAAAGCCGAATCTGTGGTTCGGCTTTGCAGTATCGGATTAGGAACGCTTCATCATGTCGAAGAATTCGTCGTTGGTTTTGGTCATCGCCAGCTTGTTGATGAGGAACTCCATCGCGTCGATCTCGCCCATTGGGTGAATGATTTTGCGCAGGATCCACATCTTCTGCAGCTCTTCCTGAGAAGTGAGCAGCTCTTCTTTACGCGTACCGGAACGGTTGTAATCGATCGCCGGGAAGACGCGTTTTTCAGCAATTTTACGTGAGAGATGCAGTTCCATGTTACCGGTACCTTTAAACTCTTCGTAAATCACCTCATCCATCTTCGAACCGGTATCAACCAGCGCGGTCGCGATGATGGTCAGGCTGCCGCCCTCTTCCACGTTACGTGCTGCGCCGAAGAAACGCTTAGGACGGTGCAGGGCGTTGGCATCGACACCACCGGTCAGGACTTTACCTGAAGCCGGGACCACGGTGTTATAAGCACGCGCCAGACGGGTGATGGAGTCGAGCAGGATGATCACATCTTTCTTGTGCTCAACCAGACGCTTGGCCTTTTCGATCACCATTTCAGCAACCTGAACGTGGCGCGAAGCAGGCTCATCGAAGGTCGAGGCGATAACTTCGCCTTTCACCAGACGCTGCATCTCGGTCACTTCTTCCGGACGTTCGTCGATCAGCAACACCATCAGGGTGCAATCCGGGTAGTTATACGCCAGGCTCTGCGCGATATTCTGCAGCAGCATGGTTTTACCGGCTTTTGGCGGTGCCACGATCAGACCACGCTGACCACGACCAATCGGTGACGCCAGATCCAGCACACGTGCCGTCAGATCTTCCGTTGAGCCATTACCCCGCTCCATACGCAGACGTTTATTTGCGTGCAGCGGCGTGAGGTTTTCGAACAGAATCTTATTACGCGCATTTTCCGGCTTGTCGTAGTTAACTTCGTTAACTTTCAACAGCGCAAAATAACGTTCACCCTCTTTAGGCGGACGAATTTTGCCAGAGATGGTATCACCTGTGCGGAGGTTAAAACGGCGAATCTGGCTGGGGGAAACGTAGATATCATCAGGACCGGCGAGGTAGGAGCTGTCTCCGGAACGGAGGAATCCAAATCCGTCCTGTAATATCTCCAGCACGCCATCACCAAAGATGTCTTCGCCGCTTTTCGCGTGCTGCTTCAGGATGGAGAAGATAATGTCCTGCTTGCGCATACGAGCCTGGTTTTCCAGCCCCATATTTTCGCCGAGAGTAATCAGCTCAGCAACCGGCGTATTCTTTAATTCGGTAAGATTCATAGTGATGGGTTCTTAAACTCGGGGTAATACTCGAAATGTTTGTCGTGAATGGTATGGCAATTAATCCATGCCGTTAATGGCTCTTTTCGACTCTTCTCGACGATCATCGTCTGGGATGGCGACCTGGAAGCGAGGAGACGGTCGATTGCGATGCCAGAGTTGGAGCTAACCGTCAGATTGCTAAACCGTTCTATCTTTATAAGGTACAGTGCGACAGGGTTTAACAAGGGAAAACTTTAGATGCTAACTACAAGGTAAGTTCGTAATGCAGTGTTGGTAACTTAGCACGCCTGAAAGCGAACGTCCAGCAGCAGGAGATAAATTCACCACTGCCAGACGTTCAGCCCTGAATTACGCCAGGTTGGCGTTCAGGAACTCTTTCAGCTGGCCTTTAGACAGCGCGCCCACTTTGGTCGCGGCGACTTCGCCATTTTTAAACAGCAGCAGCGTCGGGATACCACGAATGCCGTATTTCGGTGCCGTGCCTGGGTTATCATCAATATTCAGCTTAGCGATGGTCAGTTTGCCATCATACTCTTCTGCAACTTCATCAAGGATTGGTGCGATCATTTTGCAAGGACCACACCATTCAGCCCAGAAATCTACCAGTGTAACGCCGTCGGCTTTCAGCACGTCGGTGTCGAAACTGTCATCAGTCAGATGAACGATTTTATCGCTGCTCATGTTTTACTCCACAAGATTATGCCTGGCGAATTGGCGTAAAATATACCAATGTTGGTTGACTTTATTTCATCGGATACGCTTTCGTAAAGCGATAGTAAGCTGATATTCTACCACACTATGAGCAAAACACACTTAACTGAACAGAAGTTTTCCGACTTCGCCCTGCACCCAAAAGTGGTGGAAGCCCTTGATACTAAAGGCTTTCAATACTGCACGCCGATTCAGGCGTTAGCTCTGCCTTTTACGCTTTCAGGGCGTGATGTTGCAGGCCAGGCGCAAACCGGTACCGGCAAAACGATGGCGTTTCTGACGTCAACGTTTCATCATCTTCTCTCTCATCCTGCGGCGGAAGGTCGTCAGGTTAACCAGCCACGGGCATTAATTCTTGCGCCGACGCGTGAACTTGCTGTGCAGATTCATGCAGATGCAGAACCCCTTACCGCCTCAACCGGCCTGAAACTGGGTCTCGCCTATGGCGGAGACGGTTATGACAAACAGCTTAAAGTGCTGGAGCAGGGCGTTGATATTCTGGTGGCTACCACCGGTCGCCTGATCGACTACGCGAAACAGAATCACGTCAACCTCGGTGCTATTCAGGTCATGGTGCTGGACGAAGCCGATCGCATGTTCGATCTTGGCTTTATTAAAGATATTCGCTGGCTGTTCCGTCGCATGCCGCCGGCGACTCAGCGTCTGAGCATGCTGTTCTCGGCGACCCTCTCCTACCGCGTCCGTGAACTGGCGTTTGAGCACATGAACAGTGCTGAATATGTGGAAGTGGAACCGGAACAGAAAACCGGCCATCGCATTCAGGAAGAGCTTTTCTATCCGTCTAACGAAGAGAAAATGCGCCTGTTGCAGACCCTGCTGGAAGAAGAGTGGCCCGATCGCGCCATTATTTTCGCCAACACCAAGCACCGCTGTGAAGATATCTGGGGCCACCTGGCTGCCGATGGACATCGTGTCGGCCTGCTGACCGGCGACGTTGCTCAGAAGAAGCGCCTGCGCATTCTGGATGACTTCACCAAAGGTGATGTGGATATTCTGGTCGCCACTGACGTGGCTGCACGCGGTCTGCACATCCCGGCTGTTACCCACGTCTTTAACTACGATCTGCCAGACGACTGTGAAGATTACGTTCACCGTATTGGCCGTACCGGTCGTGCAGGCGCCAGCGGTCATTCAATCAGCCTGGCCTGTGAAGAGTACGCGCTGAATCTGCCTTCGATTGAAGAGTACATCGGCCACAGCATCCCGGTCAGCAAGTACAGCAGCGAAGCGTTGTTAACGGATTTACCGCCGCCTAAGCGTCTGCAACGCAGCCGTTCCGGCAATGGCCCGCGTCGCGGAGGGAATAACGCCAATCGTCGCGGTGCTCCACGCAACAACAACCGTAAACGTTCAGGTTAAGGCCACCATGCTAAGCGCATCGTCACTTTATGCAGCGATTGATTTAGGGTCTAACAGCTTTCATATGTTGGTGGTGCGCGAGGTCTCTGGCAGTATCCAGACCGTTGCAAAAATTAAGCGCAAGGTTCGCCTTGCTGCCGGTCTGGATAAAAATAACCTGTTGTCAGCCGACGCGATGTCGCGAGGCTGGCAATGCCTCAGACTGTTCTCTGAACAACTACAGGATATTCCCCCCGATCAGATCCGCGTGGTGGCGACCGCCACGCTGCGTCTGGCTGCCAATGCGCAGACCTTCCTCGACACCGCCCAACAGATCCTTGGCTGTACCATCAACGTCATCAGCGGTGAAGAAGAGGCGCGCCTGATTTAT
>Ga0302349_1001572_pt1 | contig 17147 bp, 29 predicted proteins | sample PhyAR1_FD_202176 | JGI IMG/M metagenome (GOLD analysis project Ga0302349, IMG submission 202176) | Leaf surface microbial communities from alfalfa plants in UC Gill Tract Community Farm, Albany, California, United States - DLSL A.R1... | ecosystem: Host-associated > Plants > Phyllosphere >...
GTGGCTACTGCCACGGCTACATTTCCGCGTGCAGTGACCAGCCAAGACCCACCTCTGGTGTTCATCCGTCCGGATCAGACCGGGGTGATTCAGGTGCCGTATTCGGTTTGGTTCACCGGTGGGCCTGGCAACTGGACAGGCTTTTCAATGAACGCCTCGAAGGTCAACGAGTCGCTGAGCGGCCAGTATTTCGTCGCTGCCTGGGCCTCGATGGGTACGACCACCTACGGCCTGCGGCTGTGGGATCCGAGCGGCGTTCTTTGCTATGACAGCGGCGCGCCGGCGGTGGTGGTGACATTCGCCGCCGGCAACTGGACGTATCTCGGCGCCGAGCAGCTCAGCGTGGGGCAGCGCTACATCTGGGGTATCAACAAGGCGCTTGGTGTTGGTGAGTACGTTTCGATCAACCCATTCTCGATGACCTGCCACAACAACTCTTCGGGAGGCGCCTGCGCGCTCGGCGTCGACTACGCCAACAGTCGAATTCTGATGTACAGCCTCGCCTCGAACGCTTGGACCGACCAGGGCCACCGCCCATTCCTCTGCGCCAAATTGCTGGCCTGACTCTTTCATTTCTGGAGATACACAATGCCCTGGTACAAGACGGGAACGGTCTCTGTTACCCAAAATTCCAACGCGGTGATCGGCACAGGCACTGCTTTTATTGCCAACAGCCGGGTCGGCGATGGATTTCGCGGGCCGGACGGTCGCTGGTATGAGGTGACCAACATCGCCAGCAACACCGCTTTGTCCATCTCGCCGGACTACGAAGGTCCGACAGCGGCTGGCGGCTTTTACTCGATCATGCCGGTACAGGGCTATCAGAAGGATCTATCTGACCGAGTTCGCGAGATCCTCAATGACTATGGCGAAACGCTGGCGGCGCTCGGCACCACTGGCAACTACGACATTTTGCCGCCCAGCAAGGGTGGCACAGGAATCGATGATCTTTCAGTCTTCATCGAAGGCCTCTTGAATGACGCGGACGCACCAGCGGCCCGTACTACGCTGGGCGCTGCCAAGTCTGGTGCAAACGATGACATCACTTCACTGACCTCTCTTACGACCGCGCTGAGTGTTGATCAAGGCGGCACTGGCGGCACTACGACAGCAAGCGCGCGGTCTTCGCTGGGGCTGAAATCGGCCGCCATTTATGACGCCGTGGGAACGGTATCGACCGGCGCCATTATCGAAACAGCTGCAAATGCAAACGGCACCTATACCAAGTATGCCGATGGCACCTTGATCTGCCGAGGCATGTCTGCGAGCAGCTACACAACCACGAATGGATGGACGACGGGCCTCTACATCACCGCTTCCGGCCCAAACCTTGTATTCCCTTCCGCCTTTGTCGTGGCGCCCACGGTGGTGCCGACAAGCATTAATTCCGTAGGGTCTTATCTGTTGCCCGTTGTTCAAGCAGTTTCGGGCACATCCGTAATAATTCTTGGCGTTTCGGCTTCGGCTACTGGCAATTCGAAACTCGGTTACGTTGCGATAGGGAGGTGGTTCTGATGAAAATCATTTTAAGCCCGCAGCGCCGTGACGACACGCTGACGTTATCTAAGAATGGTTCGGTTCTGACGATCAACGGAGAGGCGTTCGACTTTTCGCAAATGAATGAAGGCGACACTCTCCCTCGAGACGCAATTGATTGTGAGTGGTTCGTCGGAGATGTGGAAAAGGTCGAGGGCGCTCTGGTCATAACGCTTTTCCTGCCAAACCCAGAAAATTACAGCCCAGAACAAGCGTTTCCGGTGCCGATTGTAAATATCCCCGATGGTCCAATATCTCTCCCGCTACCCCTGCCAGTACCCGAGCCCTTGCAGTCACTTAATGCGGAGATCGAAGCATGAACATTGACTGGTCGAAACTCATAACCCGAGCAATGAAAGACGCCGCTTTGCAGGCTTCGCAACTGTCCGCAGCAAAGGCAGAGCTTGCGGCGCGAAACACCAGAGCGCTCAACCAAATTGCCCGAATCCAGGATCGTGTCGACACCATTGGGTTCGGTATCGATATCGGCGAGGCGACGCCTGAGGATGAAGCAGAACAGGCGGCACTGCTGCTCACGCTGAAGGCGTGGAAGACGTACAAGTTTGCGCTGGGCAAGGTCACCGTGCAGCCGACGTGGTATCAGGCGCCAGTATGGCCGGTTGAACCGCCGATTCCGGAAATTATTGCCGCGCCGTTGCTGAGCGAGTCCGAAGCAGCCTGAGCCGGACCCAACACCGCAACCCGCCATCGAGCGGGATTTTTTTGCCTGGAGAAAAGTGATGCCTGTTACCGAGAAAGATCGCGACATTCTCGCCCGGACAATTTGGGGCGAGGCGCGCGGTGAAGGAACTGCTGGCCAGATAGCCGTGGCCTGGACGATCCGCAACCGGGTGTTCGACGGAAAGGAGAGGTCGTGGTGGGGTGAAGGCTACGCCGGCGTCTGCCAAAAGCCATGGCAGTTCAGCTGCTGGAACAAGACGGACCCGAACTATCAGTTCCTGATCGGCGTGAGGCAGATCCCGTTCCGCGAACTGGCGCAATGCCGGATCGCTGCTGACCAGGTTATCGACGACAAGGTGCCGGACCCAACCGGCGGCGCCACGCACTACTACGCCACCAGCATCAAGGCTCCGGCCTGGGCAGCGAAGGCCAAGCAGACGCTGAAGCTCGGTCACCACGTCTTCTTTAAGGATGTGCCGTAGCCCGAATCTGGATCACTCTTCCTCCTCGCTATCGCGGATCTCCCTGAACAGGCGCTGGTTTTCATTGAACAGATGGTTTCTGCTGTGCTCAACGTCGGCGAATCTTCGCCTCTCGCTCAGCAAAGCTCCTTCGGCGTGCTGAAGCTTGGCCTTGAGAGAATCCTTCTCCTGCCTGAGCGCATCATTGTCTCTGACCAGGCCTTCGATATTCGCCAACGCTCGATCAAGCTTGAGGGTGAGCGTTTCGAATTCGTTTTCGTACATCCTGAGCTGGTGTCGGCAGGTTTCGAGCGGGGTCGGGTTGCCGAGCCAATCGTCGGTGTCTTCTATATAGAGGGGGTCCACGGTGGCGCCTTACTGAATACTGTTTGCATATACAGTAATCGAGGCGATGCGAACGGGCGAGGGTAAGGCGACGAGCTGTAGGCGTTTGGATTGGTGAAGGTCGGCAGGACGCCGGAGATGGTGCCAAAAAGGCTCAGTGACTTTCCGAGTGACTTTGTAAAACGCGGTTGCGCACGGTTGGGCATCGTTGCAGCGAGCGCCCGGCGCGAAGCCTCGGGTTTGGCGGGCTGTAGATCAGTCCGCTTGCATGGGGTGCTAGGGGTCGAGTGTTCGAATCACTCCGTCCCGACCATATAATTCAACGACTTAGCCGCTTTCGAGCGGCTTTGTTGTTTCTGCCATAGTGACTTTCCGAGTGACCTTGGCATTTTCGATCATGCTTCCCTCCTTTTCAGAATCGTCAGCGCTGGTGCGCGCGAGTCGGTTGCTGATACCTTATTTGCCGCCGCAATGAGCTGATCCAACTCCGCTGCCGAATAGTGGCTGGTGATGCTCCCGTTCTTGTGGCCGAGCAGCGCTTTGCGATCCTCCTCAGTCACGCCAGCCGCACGCAGCCTTCTCCCAAAGGTGTGCTTCAAGTCGTGAATTCTGATTCTGGCAAAGCCGTCATGTGCCGGCCGCAAGAATTTCTCCTGCCACTTCTTCGCCGCTCGGATCCGCGCCTTCTTCCAGGCTGAGTCGTTCATGCGGTGAACTGTCGTTTCATTCCCATCACCATCTGGCTTGCCAAACGGGAACACGTAGAGCGGATGCTTGCCGCGCTGTTTCTCGATTACTGACTTGGCAACGTCATTCATCACGACCAGACGCTCGTCTCGGTTCTTCACGCCAGACCTGGCGCTCCTTCCCCCAAATCCCGCCGGGATCAGGAACACGCTCGTTCCCAGCTCCGGTACTGCAATCTCCCAATTCCACTGAAGCTTGCAAACTTCCTGCTCCCGGCAGCCCGTATTGACCTTGAACATCGCCATGGTCTGAAGGTGCGCCGGGAGTTCGGCGAACAGGATCGACTGCTCTTCCCATGAAAGCGGATAGGGCTTTCGGCTGTTCGTCTTCTCGTCCAGCAGAGAAATCATCGGCACCACGTCCAGCAGCGGCCGTCTTTCCTCGTCACGCCACTTTCGCGCACAGAGGTTCAACACTCTGATGACCCGCTGAAGCGCGATATTCACTGTCCGGTTCGTGACTGGCTTGCCTACCGCTGGATTCAGCTTCGACTGGATGTACGGCGCGAGAGCATCGTCATCGATGTGAGTCAACGGCATGTCGCCAATGAACGGATCGAGCTGCTCCATATAAGTGGCCGAGATGTGGATAGAGGCCTGGTCCTTCACCTCCAGCAGGAAGCGAGTCGCCGCCTCCCGCCACGTCCTTACCCGCCTGACGCCGTACACCTTCTGCTGGCGCAACTGCTCCAGCTTGTGGATCAGGTATTGCTCTGCTTCGGCGCGGTTACAAGTGCCAGTACTCTCTTGAATTCGTTCTCCTCTGTACTTTTTGTCGATCTTCCAGATGCCGTTTGGCATTTGCTGGAGGCCGGTGATTGCTTTTTGGGCCACGGCGTTGCTCCTTTCTTCTTGCCCTGGCGCTCGCTGCGAGGGCGATTGTTGTCCTGATTCGCGGCCTTTTCAATTGCCATGGTCTCGATGTAGCGATCGGCCCACTCATCAAGCTCGATTCGGTCGAAGCCGACGCCCTGTTTCCCGATCGGGAATTCACGGACGTTAGGCCGGACTGTTTTGTTGAATTCTTCCCGGCACATGCCGAGATAGCCGTATGCCTCGCCGGCGCGAATGAAGCGCGGGAGGATTGGCGCGACCTGGGCCGCGCTTCGATTTGCCATGAGGTGATGCTCCATGCCGCGCGTGGCGGCAGAAGGTGGTTATTGGGTGGCTTTGGCGATAGCTGCCCGAGCCTTTGAGATCTCGGCGAGCTCTTGCTGATGTTCCGGAGTGGTGTACTTGAACTCGTTTGCCAGGAGCGTCCAGCGCTCGACGGCAAGGCTCAGGGCTGCGACCAGCTCTTCGTGCAGTCCGCGTTCCTCGCGGCCAATATCCCAGAAGCGTTGGCCCCAGTGCCCGGCCGGTGGCGGGTTGTTGTTCTGCGCGCCGAACGCCAGTGCACCGACTACAGCGTCCAGCAGGTCGCGCTTGTAGGCGTTGTCGCCGTCGATGCTCAGGCCACGCCGGCGCAGAGTGGAAATCACCTCGTTCAGGTCGATTCCTTTGTCCTGCAGCACGATGTCGAGTTCTGGTTTTCCCGGGGTGTAGATGGAAAGGCAGAGTTTGGCGCCGGCCGGCAAGCTGGCGCTGATCTTCTCCAAGGCATCGCTCGCTGTTTCATGAAAGCGGTTCAGTGCAGACATACGAATTCCTCGCCCGCCGTACACCGGCAGGCTGTTGAGTTGGGGGAGGGGTTACGAGTTGTTTGCGATGTCGGCTTCGGCCATCTCGCAAAAAAACGAGCAGGACGGGATCTTCTCGTTTCGCCGCACTGGGCCTTCGCCGAGGTCGCGAAGGGAAAACCGCACGTTGGTAGTTCGGTTGCGGAAAAGGTAGGAGCCTTCGCCCAAATCGTCTTGGATCAGGCACAGCCCCTCAAATTGCTCCGGAAAATCTTCCCGAATAGCACGGAAATAACCTTCGCCACCCTTCACGCAGCCGATGCAGTTGGCGTTGTCGTAGCCCATGCGGTACATCAGCGGCAGCTCAATACCGGCGCGCTCGATCATTGCCTTGCAGTCTTCCTTGCCCAGGCCGCGATCAATCAGCGGTGCAATAACCGGGCGATCAGGGTTGCGCTCGCGGAAGTCAGCCAGGCGATCAGCCTCTTCGGCGGTATAGCCGAACACCATTACGTCACCTGGCTGCTTCCAGGTGTCGAGCAGCCTGCGCTTGAGCAGCTTGGTGCATGGCGCGCCGTATTGGTTCTTCATGTACCGCTCGCGCCGGAACACCTCCTGAGCGTCAGCGCCGTATTTCTCATCCCGCAGCACAGTCACCTGGCGGCCGAACCACGCTTCGCAGTCCAGGGCGAAGCGGCGGTTGTCGGGATGCTCATTTGCCAGGAATGCATTGACGATTTGCACGTCGTGAGTGGCGCCGTATTCGGTCAGGGCCAGCTTGGTGGCCACCGCCGAGGCAGCGCCGCAACTGAACTGACAGACAATCCTGTTGTTCATCATCGAGGCCCCTTGTAGCAGTACACGTAGGCGAACCAGGCGAGGGCGATCATGGCGTCACCTCCTGAGCAGGCTGAAGCTTGCCTGAGCCAATGGGAGATACCGCAATCATCGCCGCAAGCACTTCGCGCATGTCGTCCCACGAGACGCCGACAAACTTGCCATCTGGAGCGCACAGCTCAAGCATCTTTTCGCCACCTCGAAGTAGCATCAGATCGGTGGGCGTGAATATGCTTTCAAAGCGCTGAATTTCGCCGCGAAGGTAGACGATCAAGTCGGCGCGATTTTCTTCAAGAGACGGGCCGTGATCGATAGCTTCACGCAGCTCCGCCATGGCCCTCCATCCATTCGCCAACTGAATTGCTGAAGCGCCTCGGCTTGCATCCGCCGCAAGCACGGTAGTCAGAAGGTCAAACGGCACGCTGACCATTTTTTGTTTGTCGCTCATCCGATCACCGCCTTTATGGTCAGTACCAATGGAAGCCAGAAGAAGAGGGTGCAGCCGAGTGCGCATTTCGTGATCATCAGCACTCACTCCAATTCATGGACTGGATGTATTCGCAGGGGATCACCAGGCGATCAATCGGTACGGTGCTTTCGGTCTTAGCGTCGCCGAAATACGCTATGGCCGCCTTGGCCCGTTCAAGCGTCAGTTCGGCATGGCGAACCTGCCAAGATTTGCGGGCTTTGAAAGATCGCAATGCCAGGGCCTTATCGGTGTAGGCGAATCGCCGCCCGTGCTCACCGCCATTCTTCAGGACGCGCTTGCGGTACTTCTTCAGCAGGGACTCACGATGCGTGCCCCCGAAGAGGTTGTTGTGGACGTCGTCCACGATGTACCAGCACTGCTCTGTCTCACCGATAACCACGTACTTTTTGCAGGTGACTTCCAGGCCTTGCGGGTCCAGCTCATCGACATAGCGGTAATGGTCCGGGCCGAGTTTTTTCTTTTCCATGGTCGAGCTCGTCCTTGCCGCTATAGCGGCTGACTTTGAAGGGGGAGGGAGTTACTGCGGGGTGCGTTGCGGATACGCGCCCGGGAGCGGAGACATTTGAGGCTTGGCGGCCTGTTTGGCGCGGATCTGCTCGACCTTCGTCCAGATGCGAGCCAGCTCGGTCTCGCCGGACTCGTGCATGTCCAAGCCGTTGGCAAGGCATAGGGCAGCGAGCGTCACCATCACGCCGCCGACTTCCTGCGCCGGCTCGCCAACATCGCGGCCGTAAACGTAGTCGACCAGCTTGTGCGCTTCGATCGCACTGCATCCGCAAGCCTGAACCAGCTCCAGCGCCTCCTCAAGGAAACGATGGTTTCGCTCTTCTCGGTCGCCGGCGATCATCGGGCCGAAGCATTCCATCAGCCAAGGCTGCACGCGCGACTGAAACGGACTGGTCAGCTCATCAATCCGCTGATCCGCTGCGTTCAGGCGCTGCTGCAGGGCGTCACGCTCGGCGGTGACCCGGTCGAACTCGGTGGCCATCACCACATCAGGCCCGTGCGGGTCATATCCAATGGTCGCGCCGGCCGCTGAAATCATTGTCACGGCTTTGTATCGATGGACTTCAGTCATGGCAGTTCGTCTCCGGCGACCATCTTGCAGGGGCCAAGCCGAACAGTTGCCAGCTCTTCCTTAAGTTCGTTGATCCGGTCTTGGGCCTGATCAACAACCTTCTGTGCTTCGTGCACATCGATCCAGTTGCCCATGGCCTGGTCTTCGAATTTCTGCACCGAGTTGCCGGAGGGCGAAAGCAGGAAGGCGTAGCGGGGCAGCGCGTTCAGCTTGTCCCAGAATTCGAAACCTTCACGCGTTTGTATGTTGCGCATCATGCAATCTCCATCGATACCAGATCATGGGCATTCACAACCTTCATGCCGAGCTCGCGGGCAATGTGCACTTCGAGCCGGGCGCCTTTCGAGTTCTCCCAGCCGGGCAGCACCGCAACCTGACCGCAGAGGCCGAGGCGGGTCAGGTCGTAGGCCATGTAGTCGGCCCAGTCCGCACCGTCGACCACGCCGTGCTCTGCTGGGTTCTCGACGACGTAGCCCCTCGCGCGCAGATCGGCGGCCATCTTGTTGAAGGCGGGGAAGTTGAAGTCTTCGAAGCCTGTCATCGGACCGGCCAGGTACAGGCGGTTGGCGCGGGCGGTGGCGAGCGTTACACCAGGTGCGGCTGGCGCTGGCGACAGTTCGTGCCAGGTGTCGACCTCGAACTCTGACGGGCGCAGGCCAAGGCGCCTGCCATCTGGCAGCACAGCCGCCACCGCGCCGTGGCTGTTGGTCCATGCGGGAAAGATTTGGCCTTCAGGGCAGATCGGGCCATCACCCTGCAAGAGTGCGGACCCAATTCCCGGCATCGGATCAGCAACGACGGTCGTGAACATCTTCACAGTGCGCGGCACGCGGTCGCCGAACGGGTAGCTTTTGCTGCGCTTGTGCAGTGCTGGACAGTCGATACGGTTTTCTGTGGGCATGGGGGATACCTCAACGATATAGTTGTGTTTTGAAGTGGGGCGCCGATATGAGCAAATGCAGACTGTGTGAAGAGCCATCAATCTTGATAGACAGTCACTTGATACCGAAGTCTGCATACAAAGCGTCGAAGAGTTTCGTCCTGGGCGGCAGGCCTGAGCTTGTAACAGTAAAAACAGCAGAGGGGAGTGCTGCGTATTCAGATGTTCAAGTGACTAAAAAGTTACTTTGTTCTAAGTGTGAAGACCTGTTTTCTAAGAACGGCGAAAAAATAATCGGAAGACTTTGGGCTACCGCTTCGAGCTTCCCGCTACTAGATGTTCTGAGTTCCGCTGAACCGCTCGCTGTCGGGCCAGAGTTTTCGGTCTACGACACCTCTATCATTGATAAAAAAAGCCTTGATGCTTTATTTTATTTTGCAGCTAGCATTTTTTGGAGAGCTAATGTGTGGGACTGGGGGCGCGAGCGTGATCACTACGTTGGGGCTCTGGGCGCCAGGTATGAAGAGGCTTTCAGGAGATTTCTTCTAGGCGGTGAATTTCTTGAAAATGTCTATATTATAATATCGGTTAATACTTCCGGGAATATGAATGGTCTCCTTACGTTTCCTGCTGCTAACAAAATGCAGGGCGGGAAATTTCATGTTTTCGATATTTTAGGCATTAAATTTACTGCTTTTGTAGGAGGGCATATACATCCGGATATTCTCAAGCCATTTGTTGCATCCGGCTCGAATGTTATTCTGATAAGTGCGCCTCTTGAAGAGTCTCGAGATTTTTCAGAGTTGGCAAAAGCTCTCCAAACAAAAGTTACTGCACGCGGACGCCTCCTTAAAGAAAGCCTCTCACAATGAGAGTGTTCAAGTTAGCCGAAACCGAAAAGTTCAAGTTGATCGCTTTCGACCGCCGCCCCAACCATTTTCTTTATTTCATGTTCAATACGCGCCCGGGCGATTGACGCGTACTGCTCGTCGATCTCGCAGCCGATGAACTGAAAGCCTTCGCGAATTGCGGCCTTGCCGGTGCTACCGCTGCCCATGAATGGATCGAGCGCAATGCCGCCGGGCGGTGTCACCAGGCGCAGCAGGTAGGCCATCAGCTCAGTCGGCTTCACCGTGGGATGGCTGTTGCCGTTGCGAGTACTCCATTCGGCGGTTTCGCAGTCGCGCATGGTTGCGTCCTTGGCGACAGCGGGATCGTTTGAACTGACAAGACCTTCGTTTCGGTCTTTCCGACTGGTCTTGGCGCAGTAGAAGAACCGAGCAGCGCTCCCGCTATCGAGCCGTCGGGCGCCGGGTCTCATGTGGAAACCGACAACGCCTGCATTTTCGCTGCTGGCGCTGGCTTCGGCTCCACGGCCGCGCTTCATGTTGCCGTACACGTTCTGGCCGGCGCGCTGAGTGTCGCTGGTGCTGGCGGCGGCGAGTTGCCCAGGTGCATCCGGGAAAGCAGTGAGTACTTCGGGGCTACCGTCATGGATGAGGTTGGCAGGCCATCTTCCAGCTGAATGTCCGCCGGCGATCGGCCCGGGCGCAGATCCGCCCGCGCCGAAGTTGCCGCCCTTGATCGCTCCGTTGCTGATTCGCGCCGTGTCGTCTCCGGTCGTGACCCGGCAGCTATCGATATTTAGGGCGCCGGTTCCATGCTCTACGACGTTGGCGGCGACTGTACCGGGGAATGGCTTCCGAGCAACGGTGATTGGCTCGAGCGCAGGCTTCAATGCTGTGCCCCAGCCCTGGTGCGAACCGCCGAGATTGTGCGACTTCGGGAAACCTGAGCCATACACCCAAGCAATCATGTCGCGGATCTCGAATCCGGCATCCTCGATTCGCACCGCCATCCGATGCTGAGTGCGGGTGCCAGCGAAAGCCAGCAGATGTCCGCCGGGCTTGAGCACGCGCAAGCACTCTACCCAAACCTCGGTCGCTGGAACGTCGTAGTCCCACTTTTTGCCCATGAAGGACAGGCCGTACGGCGGGTCAGTAACGACGCTGTCGACACTGTTATCTGGCAGGGTGCGCATCATTTCAATGCAGTCGCCGACCAGGATCTGGTGAGAAGGTGGCATAGGGGATCCTCGCCGGCTGGCGTGATTCGTAGAAGTGGGGTATTGGTGTTCGGCCCGGCATGGAGCCGGAAGGGGATTCAAATTGAAGCGATTGATGATCTCGCTTGCCGCACTGATACCGATGGCCGCTTCCGCAGAATCGGTGAAGGAAATGTATCCGGGGCCATGGGTCTATGAATTCAACAACGCAGTCACCGGCGCGCTGGTTCAGGCAAAAGTGAAAGGTTGCGGAATTTATCGCTACCGCGTCAGCCGCAGCAGCGACAGCGAATACCTCGTTTACTGCTCTCGGGACAATGAGATCTGGAAGGCCTATATGGTGTGGCCGAACATCAACAAGGTAATGGGACCATACGAACCTGATCCGGAGCTGCCGTAGTTTCGGGCTTCTCGACTTCGTCGTCAGGCTCTGGCGGATCGTCGGCGAGCGACTTCATGCCGGCCGCTTCAATAAGTCGCGACACCTTTTCAGTAACGACAAAAGGTGTCGTGACACACTTGAGCATTTGGGCTTGGGTATCGAAGTCGGCGGCGATCAGGTTCATCAGCAGCAGCTGGTAAACCTCCTGCTGGTTGTTGATGCCGTGGGCCTTCATGACTGCCTTCAGGTCAGGCTTGAACACGCCGGCGACTTCAACCGTAAACTTCTCGACTCCCAATGCAGCGTCCTTTGCTGCAGCCTTCTCGCGCTTCCTGCGCTGCTTCTTGGCTTCCTCCGTCAGTTCCTTTTCTTCGGCCATGGCCTACCTCTTCAATTCCGCTGGCCGGCAAGTCCAGCCAGGCCTGTCGTTTGCGTTGTTGGGTGCGAGCTATGCGGCGCATGAAGTACAGCCGCGCCGCGCCTTCGGATAATCGATGCCGTGATTGGCGAGAATCCGCTCGAGTGTTTTGTTGGCGATACCGAGACGTCCACACACCTGCCGGCGAGTGATGCCCAGTTCAAGGAATGCCCGGATCCGCTCGGCGAACTTCGCGTCGCGGGCTTCCAGATGCTCCTCCCGGTCTTTACCGGTCAGGCGGCCGCGAGCTGCACTCTTGAACGTCAGGTCGTGGGCCTGGGCGATGTTGTAGAGCGTGCGGCGGCTGATACCGAGCGCTTCAACGATCTCTGCCTGCGTGTGCGTCGGCGCCATTTCGCGAATCCGTTCGAGCTGCTGCATGCGCTCCTGATGGCGAATATCTTGAGCTGACAGCGGTTGAGGCGGGGCAGGCGCCCGACGCCGAACGAATGGCTTCGGCGCCGGCGGCATCTGGGTGCTGTAGCTGACCGGCTTGGGCTTGTAGCCGATGGGCTCCGCCTCTTGGATCTTTCCGCCAGCGGCCAGGAATTCTTCAACCTGCGCTGCCAGCTCGTTGGATTTTGGCCGAAGAGTTTCGACCATGCTGAGGTGATTGCTGATCATGCTGCTTTACTCCGCAGCGCTTTCTCGTAGCCGTCGACCAGCAGCTTGAATTCCCACAGGTCCTCCTCAAGCCGCTCGATATAGTCGTCGTCTCGCTTGAACTCCCGCCACCAAAGCTGGCGACCGACCGGCTTGAGCAGGGGGCAGTACATTCCGATGTGCCACCACTTTTTGTCTGTGATCCACATACAGCCCTGCACCTGATCGATGACCTCGCTGGCATCGTTGTCGATATGGAAAGCGCGGAGCTTGTCAGGGGCGAGAAAGCACTTGTACTCAGCGCCACCGTCCTCGCCGATAAACCCGTCAGCACTGGCGCCAAACACGCCATCGTCAGTTTTCACCAGGCCGACCTGCGTAACGATCAGGCCCGTCTGGATTTCGTGTTCCATCCGTGCTTCGGGTTCGAGTTCGTGACCACGGCGCATCTGCCACGTTTCGAAGCCGCCATCCAGCGGCGCGCCGCCGATCCGCTCAACTGCCAGCTCGAAGGCGTAGGTGAGCGCGGCGTTCGATGGCTCCCCGACCTTCTCGCCATCCAGAGCGCGCTGAACAACTTCGGCCTTCGGCCCGGCCTTGTAGCCAGCCAGGTCGCGGGCCTTGCTTTCGCTATGCCCGGCCAGAATCGCGTCGACATATTTCCGCTGCTGGGCGGTGAGCCCGTTCACCTTGGATCGGGCGGTGCTGAACATGCTTGCGGTGATGACTCCGGCGCGGCCTTGCAGCCATTCAGCGGAGCCCTGAGTGCAGTTGAGGACGATCATTGAGGCGCCTCCAGCTTGGCTTTATGGACGGTAACAGCGGTCTTCACCGTGGAATACCCGTTGGTGTCACCCGATGCTTGCAGGACTTTCAGGCTCGCCTGCCAGACGTCTTTCAGTTCGTCCGGCGTAGTAGTTTGCCCGACGCGTTCGAGGATGTCGGCGACGACCTGGGCGCGCATGTCGTCCGTATCTGAGCCATCGGCTGATTGCCCGTCGTCGTCGCGGGTTTCGCCGGTGGTGATGTTGAGCAGCGCGCACATGACGTAGCGCTTGCCATACGTGGTGGAGGAGCCGACCGCCTGCACTTCGTTACGGCCTTTGCCGATATCGACCGGCAAAGTCATGGTTGTTTGCTCGCGGTGACCGCCTCGGTGCATGAGGATCCCGGTGACCTTGATTACTTTGTCTTCGGTTTCAACCTTGAAGGTGATGGCGAAGCCATGCTCTTGCATGATCGGCTTCAACGTGTGAGTGATGTGATCAAGCGTGGCGTAGGAGTTGCCGGTGTGCAGGTTCACCGCACCCTCGAACACAGTCGGGATGTTGCACTGCATCTCGGCCATGGCTGCGTTGAATTCCTGCTCGGCGGTCTTGGCCTGCATGCGCTCATGCATGGCGAGCAGGCGCTCCATCTTTTCGATATCGCAGGTCGGATCGGCGGCAGCGCGGCTGATGACCGCCATGATGCTGTTGTCCGTCGAGATCGGCACGACGGCTTGCCGGCGCTGCTCCGGCATGATGATTTCGGTAGACATAGCGACCTCAGTAGCTGATTGAAATGGCGGGGATCTTGCGCTGGGCGATCAGGGTGATTGCCTGCTTGGCGCATTCCTCGGTCATGCCGCCCTCGATGAAGGCTTCCAGGGCGGCGCGGTTGATCTGCTTTTTGTGTTCAAGATCGGCCTCGCGCGCCTGCTGCTGGCGGACGATTTCGGCAGCCGCTGCATCGGCGCGGCGGCGCTCGTCGGCGCGCGCTTGCTCTGCGGCCTGTTCGGCACGTTTCGCCGCAGCTTGGCGTTCCTGCTCTGCGCGTTGCTCCGCTGCCAGTCGAGCCTGCTCAGCCTGCTGCTCAAGCTGGAGGCGCTGGCGTTCGGCCTGAGCTTCTGCGTCACGGGCAGCTTGCTCGGCAGCACGCTGTGCGGCGGCAGCCTGATCAAGCAACTCTTGCTCGCGGCGGGCGGCGGCTTCTCGTTCGGCCTGTGCACGCTGCTCAGCTTCGCGGCGGGTGCGCTCTTCAGCTTCCCGGGCGATCTGTGCGTCCCGATCGCGCTGAGCCTGTGCTTCGGCTTCGGCACGCAACCGGATCAGTTCCGCCTGCTCAGCTTCGTACCGCGCTCGCTCGGTGTGCAGGGCGCGCAGCTTGATCAGCGTCTGGTCTTTCACCTGGGCGGCTTCGGCCAAGAACTCTTCCCAGCTATCGCCGATTTCGAGCAGCTCAAGGTCAGCGATGATGTTTGCGAGGTGGCCGGACGTCGGCGCCGCTTCGAAGATGGCGAGATCCTTGATCTGCTGGATCGCGTCGTTGTGCTTGTCGACCCGAGCATCTTCGGCTGCCTGCCAGTCATCCAGAGGCTTCCGCACTTCCTTCTGCCATGCTTCAAGCGTGTCCCACACGCGCTTCCGCTCAGCATCGATCAGCTTGGGGATTTCCTTTTGCTTGGCGGAAATCTCTTTGCCCACTGCTTCAAGCGCCGTTTTCGATTTCGCGATCGAGTGCGCCATTGATGCGTAAGCTTCGCGGCCTTTGCGAGTCTTGAGATCGGGCAGGACCTTCTTGAACTCATCGACCTTTGCGCGCACCTGGTCAAGCCATGGGTCGAGCCCGTTCGGCTTGCTGTAGACGGCGAGGGCGGTTTCTGCCGGTGGCACCGCTGCCAGTTCGGTATTTGCGGACACGGGGAATCCTTGCCGCGACATGCGCAGCGATTGAATGCGAGGGTTATTTAGCTTTTGCGAATGCGTTTGCCATTGCTGTTTGCGGCCCCGACTGCTCTACGATGCTTTCCGCCGCGAGGCATTCGGCATGATCAAACCATCCGAAGTGGCAGACACCTACATCGATGCCCATCTTCTCGGCCAGCCACTGGTAAGCACCGGTTCGAGTCATGCCGGCCTTCTTCATGTGGTCGTGGAATGCCGCCTTACTTCGGTTCCGCAGTACTCGCAACTTATCGTCGGCAAGCGTGCCAAGCGGGATATCCGTTTGTGGATGCAGGCCGACGTAAGCGCGGCAGCCTCGACACAGGTAGGCGTAGGGCCAATCGCCGAAGCTGCGACCTCGGTAAATTTCCGAGTTGCAGACCAGGTGCACGTCATCACCGCAATAGCGGCAGTCCGCTGGCGCGGGGATTGGGTTCTTTACGCGTTTGAGTGCGCGTCGGCTGACGTGAGGCAGCGGAGCAGGCGCAGCAATGCGCTCGGGGGCGCTCGCCCGAGGATCGAGTGGCATATCGGTATTTCCTATTGAGTGATGCGATCGGCGAGGGCGCTGAGCAGCATCAGAAGGGTGAAAACGCCGATGGCGGAAAACGATCCGCGCCAGATCAGCGTTCGGCGGGCCATCTGCCGGCCGGTCATCGGAATACTTGGTAGGTGGTGGAGCGCGGCACCTGGCAAGTGCCCGAGCCGTCTTTCACGATGCCGTAGGCACCTGCACCGGCAACCAGAAGCACAACGAGAATCCAGTAGACAAGGTTCATGGCCGAGCCCTCACAGCGATGCGTCCGCCTTTCATGGTCACCGACAGGCGCTGAGGGAGGCTGTCGACCAGATCCTCACGTTTGCGGCCGATAACCTCGTTGAACGGCAGGCCGAAGCCAAGGATCGCAATGCGCCGCTCGATCTCCTCCAACTGCTCATCAAGAAGCGTTTTAACCGGTGCAGTGGTCATGCCGAAACTCCTTTCAGATGCGTGTTGCGCTCGACGAACTTGGCGTCCAGCGCATCCCGATAACGATTGGCGGTACGGGTGTCGATGATCTCGGCGAACTCCGCCATTTCGATCATGCCCATGACGAAGGTGCGATCCGGCACCGGAGTGCAGGACTTGCGCATCTTCGCGATTTCAAGGCCCAGGCGGGCCAGTGCTACCTGATTGCTCATAGCTCGTTGTCCTCGGCCTGGGCGATCAGCGCGTCATCTACAAGGGGTCGAAGTAGGACCTCTGCGATTTCGCCGAGCTTGCCCAGCGGGTGGTCGCTGGGGCCGAGCAGTTCGGCTACTGCTGTCTTGTCTGGCTTGTCATCAGTCGTGACCAGCAGCCAACCCAGTGCAGGGGTGCTGACCTCGCAACCCGCCAGCCGGCCATTCACATGCTCGTCGACCGCGAGGGCGAACTGGGCCACGCTGACGCCCTGAGCTTGTCGCAGCCGGCGCTGGAACTTCACGTCCGTCCGGAACCGGACCAGTTGTTCGGTGGCTTCGTACAGCCACTCAGCCCGAGTCACTTCCTGCGCGCTCTCGCTCACCATCGGAGGCAACTGCGCGTCGTGCATGGCCTGACAAATCTTCAGTGCTACGTTCATGGTTGCCTCCAGGATGGCGTTATCGGTGGGCCTGCTTGATCTCGGCAGCGCGCGCAGTACTGCTCAGGCGAGCCCAGCGGTCATGCTGGTGGTTGTGATCGTCCAGCACCGCCTGATTGTCGCTGCAACAAGGCTCGCAGTAGCCTTCATGCAGAGTGTCTGTAGGTTCGCCACACTGTTGGCAGTCGAACTGTTTATCGCTCATGGCGACCTCCAGTGTTTTGGGTTAGGCGGTGGCCGGAACGGCTTCACGAAAGCGCGATGGGCTCCAGTCGCACGACTCGTCAGCTGGGATATGGCCGAACATCATCGTGCAGCGACGGCAATGCACGCAGTCGCCGCAGGTCTTGCCCTCGGGCAGGTTCATCTGATCGGCGTTGTCCACCGACCGTGGATACGGCGCTCGTTGCTCGGCCATGATTTGCTCCTTGTGATTGATCCAACAAAACTCGGATGCACTCATCCGCTCCGCTGGTTGCCGTTGGGCGCGGAGGGGAGTGCATTCGGGATTGGTCGGGGAGGGAATGCCGGTTACGTCTCCGGCGCCAGCCTCTGCTGGCCGTGGCCCAGGGTTTTGAGTCCCTGTGCTACTGGGCTCTACGGGACTTGATGCAGGTGGGCGGTTATAGGCCGCAGTTTCGTCCGCATCGGGGTGTGATTTGGTAGGGATTCGAACCCAAAAGAATTACGTCGATTT
>Ga0302349_1001575_pt1 | contig 17057 bp, 16 predicted proteins | sample PhyAR1_FD_202176 | JGI IMG/M metagenome (GOLD analysis project Ga0302349, IMG submission 202176) | Leaf surface microbial communities from alfalfa plants in UC Gill Tract Community Farm, Albany, California, United States - DLSL A.R1... | ecosystem: Host-associated > Plants > Phyllosphere >...
AATGCTGATGTGAGAGAAAGAATCGGTGGAGCGGTAGTTCAGTTGGTTAGAATACCTGCCTGTCACGCAGGGGGTCGCGGGTTCGAGCCCCGTCCGTTCCGCCACTTATTTTTTGGACGTATCCGTACGTTTCTATAAGTATAAAAAACCGTAAGGCCTCATGGTCTTACGGTTTTTTTTCATTTGTATGTTTCCCTCTCTGTAACATCGAAGCTGTAAGACAATGAGTGTGTGAATTACCCCCACAGTAAACCCTGATACACTCATCCTCAATTATTAGCGGGATAAAACGATTAAATTTTAGAATATTGCAGCCATCATTTTTTTAAACCAGCCTACGTGCCAATGTTTATTAAGGCGCTAATGATGGCTATTATCATCCGCCAACTCTTCTCTACTGAGCTCCAGAAAGTTAAACCTGCGGCAAAATCTAATATGCTGCTTGATGATTCCCTGGGCTTGATGACCCGTTACCTGATTGAATGGTAGCTATTGAAGCTGGTACGTCTCAGAGGATACCAATATAGATAAGAAAGAGACTCGAAGGCAAGTTAGTGGTTATATATTGAACCATTACAAGGGGGGCTGACGTCGGATGGAAAACAGATACCGTTCTTACTGTAAAATCGTGGCCAAAATTACTTGACCACTAAATATTAATAATATGCCTATCGGAAGATAATATATTTCGCCTCCGTTTTGACTATCCAGTAATCATTATTTAGTAAATTCTTGGCGTCAATAAAATATAAATTATCGAGAATATCATTGTGGGTTTTTATCAGAATGGCTGACTGAATTAATATTCATTGTAATTCTCCATGTTCTTACCCGTGACTGAGAATAAATAGGCAGGGAAAGATGGCTGTAAAGCGCATAGCACCAGGTATTACTGTCTATCACGTTAATTTTAGGTTTTTAATTTATACTATTGACCGCCTCATGATTATTATTCAGAACGGCATAGTTAAATAATGACTGTGGTAGTAAATATTCAATTAATTCTCTCCTTCGTGCTATTCAGTATGATGAACTGCCTTATTCATTAGCTAGTTGCATTCAATTGATTTATTTGTATTGTGAATGTTTAAAAAATAAAACGCCATTTGTCAGTGGCCACTGCAGGTATATAATCCATCATGGATTTTTAGACAAAAATAAATAACCATTGAATGCAGGGAAGGGCATAAATATGTATTTCAGGTCGGCTATATTCTTCTGTACTGCAGTATCTCTATTTCTACTAGCGGGCTGTGCGCCGCACTCTCCTATTGATGCGAAGAAGACGAGTACACGGACAGAAAGTAGTGCAAGTAAAAGCTCATCCGGGCAACTGACGGATAAAGATATTTTTGGAAATGAAACCACCCTGTCGGTTTCAGAAGAAGATATCCAAGCTGCGCTAGAAGGGAATATGTTCCACGTGCCGCTAAATTCCTCCGTCATTCTGGTGCAGTCCGGCAGTCGCGCACCAGAAATCGCTATGCAGCAGGAAATGAGCAAATATTATACTATTGCCACCTTTTCCGGCATACCAGACAGGCAGAAAGCGGTTTCGTGCAATAAAGACGAAAACGGAGGGACCGTAGCCAGTGAAAATATGAACTGGATGCAGGCATTACGCTTTGTTGCTGCAAAAGGTCATCAAAAAGCCATTATTGTTTACCAGGACATGTTGCAGTCCGGCAGATATGATTCCGTAACAAGAACAACAGTGTGGTCGGACTACAAAGACGGAAAACTGACGGATTTGGCCTCACTGCGCTATTTGGTGCGTTTCACTTTGGTTGATGTGGCTACGGGGGAATGGGCGACCTGGTCTCCGGTAAACTATGAATACAGCGTACTATCACCACTGTTAGGGAAAAATATGACCAGCGCCACAGAGGCAACAGAACAACAAATCACGCAGCTTAAGCAGAAAACGTATGCGGCAATCGCTAAAGACCTGGTGAATCGCTATCAGTAATCAGTGTTGTCTGCCTCCAATAATCTGGGGTAGTCAGTGGTACGAAAATTTCTGTGCATCCGGCTAGTCCTTTTTTCTGGCCAGAAGCCATGCCAGTGAGCACGCCGTAAATGGGGGAGGGGATGCTGCCCGATTGCAGGTATTTCAGCCAGACTGTCCACCTGAGACTCGCCTGAAGCCGACTATTCCTCTCTCCCCATGTTATCGTGATGCACGCCGTTTATCGGGAACAACCTGAAGCTTTTCTTCGCCTTAATCGCTTTCGGTCTTGACGGATATATGTCAGGTTGCTTTCACTGTCAATTTCCGGCTCGTCGGGGTAGATATATAATAGTGCAGACAACTACCGACTGATGTGGTTACTATTGTCTAGCCTGGAATGAAGCATTTCTTACCATATAGCATTCACAGTGCCGCTTTTAAGGGTAGCGATTCAGACTGTAGGCCATTTTACCCATTCAGCAGCAAATCAAGGCAGCGCCAATGGTTGATGTCATCAGGCTTAGCGTAGTCAGTATCCGTGTAATACCTCACTATCCTTACGCATTTCTTGCTTTCTTACATAGGCAGGCGAAATAAAATACCTAGCGGGATCGAATTAGATAGAAATGTGTCAGTCAGAGCAGCCTGAATTGACTGATGCAGGATTAATGCAATATCACTTCTTCAGGAGCGATAGCGTTTGTATTCCCTGCCAGAGTTAATGCGCATAAGGATTATGTCGTTTATCCATAAACAACACCATCTAGCAGGGTATCGGTAAAAATATTAGTACGGCCAGTCAGCGATTTCTTTGCCCTGCAAAAGTTGGACTTGTTCAATATTTTCCATAAGTCTGGATATTTTTACAGAAAATATCAGTAACTCTGACCGAATCAGAAACGGTACTCGTTACAGGAAATCATTTCTCTTAAAAAAGCCGATCTTCCCACAAACTGTATGCGCTGGTCCCGGCAATACAGTGTTCCTGAGTGATACTTTCATAAGTGAAGGACACTATTTCTTCTGGCTGACCGCCACTGTCGGTGATGGAATGTGGCACTGACAGATGGATATCTGAAATGCGTGCGTTAATCAGTTTCACTTTATAATACAGCTCATTAATACCGAAACGGTTGGTGCGATAGAATTCAAAATCACAGGTCAGGCATTCATTTTCGGTAATTGCTTTACTCAGTAAAGGTGTTGATTTATCCACCGGTTTCTGGATATTTAGGGCAAGATGATTAACGTTTTGTGCCCGGTTCAGCCCGTGGCTCATACCCAAAATCATAATCTGATCAGTATGCGCAATCTGAGCCTTATTACCGATTGATGCCTGAGAACAACAGCCTGCTGAAATTAGCGCCTGAAGATCGCCGTTCAGCGTCAGATAAACAAGATTTGCCATGATAAACTCCTTTGATTCATTTGTTATTTCTCAGATTTGGTTTCGCTTGCCATCTCCGGCAAAGTATTATTTTTCAGCAACAGCCAGCGACTTAATACGCCATCCAGCCGTTCGTTGATCTGTTTTTCCAGTGCACTGGTATTCTGTCCCTGAGAGCGGGCGTCCTGATACTGTGTCAGCAGGGACTCAAGTGGCGTCTCCTGCCCCAGCCCCCGCTCTGCCTGCCAGATGACATTCTTGATATAGGACAAGGTTAATCCCTCTTTCTCACGGCGCATCACCAGGTCAGCAAAAGCATGCAAATCCTGACGGGTTTGCAACCAGCCCCGTAACTGCGGGCTGCTCTGTGCGCGGATTTTCAATGTCTCATTCCATTCGGCTGTAGCCTGCTGCTGCTGTTGACTTTCCGGCCAGCGGCTGTCTGCCATACGGGTCATTTGTTCGCCAGTATCCAGCTGCTGTAGTAGTGATGACGCCAGAAGCTGTTGCAGCTGCTGCGCATAAGTTTCTGGCGCAGGCGAGGAGAGCCAGAGGGTGGCGGCGCCCTGCGCCGTATCTCTGACCCGCGCTAGTTGCTGCTGCATCGGATAGACCTGCCACCACCAGAGTGCGGCAGCGATAATCGCCGTACCGACAACGCCTGCCGCGAAACTTTTTATCACGCGGATCTGATTTTGTTTCTGCGCTGTGCCTACATCCGTCAAGTTGAGAACGGCTACCTTCATTTTCGGTAAATTCGGTAAATTCGGTAAATTCGGTAACGGCGGTATGCCTTCTACCATTGTGGACACTGTGCTCTCCGGCGCATAAACCAAAGTCCTGACAGAGGGTTGCGCCTGCGGCTCTATCATCTTCTTCTGTTGTGGCTCAAGCCGGTGACGGGTGTTCTGCACAAAATACAGCAGATTCTCTACACGCGGCTGGCGCTTCAGCTCCACTTGCTGGAGTTTGTCGCAAATAAGCTGCAATGCCCGCTCGGTGCGGTATAGCACTGGCAAGTCCATCTCTGCAAAAGAAAGCTGCTGGCGCAGAATATTGCCGGTACGGGTGTTGAACCAGTCCAGCATTTCGGTTCTTGCCTGCCCGTTCTGTGGCCAGAAGTTATCCCACTCGTGAGCCACCATCGCCGCTAGCAGCTCGGTCCCTTCACAGAATCCCTCAAGCCCCTGAATGCGGGTACGCGCTAGTGCGTAGTAGGTCGCCGTGTGTAAATCCACTCCGTTGGTTTTAAAAATCGTCAACGCCAGTGACTCTACCAGCCGCCAGTTCAGTTCCGGCTGTGACGGATGACTGGCTTTGTTGATTTCCTCACGAATGGCGCTGAACTCCGGCAGGCCACGAGGGTCGCTGCCGGTAGCAATGATTTGTGAAAGTGCGTCAGTGCTCATATCTGCCTCATTAGTACAACGTATCTGGTAAGCGGGACGGGCTGAACTGTCCGCCAGTAAACAGGTTGTTCTGTATCTGTGCGTACCCGGTAAATCATTGCGCTCTCTTCAACTGTAATTTCACGCGGCACCCCGTGACCGATTCTGCAGCAGCAATAGTGGTTTTGCGCACACGCTGGCATGTTCATTTTATTTTCGTATCCACAGGCATGACAGGCGTAGAAGCATCATCGGATTTATCCTTTTCAGTATGGTATTCAAACTGCTCACACATTTTTGGGTCTTTTACGTAGTAAGAGCCTGAAAAGGGGCCTTTTTGGCCGCACGAATGATAGTCAGCAAGGGGAATGAATGAAATATACAGTGACAACGGGAAAGCAAGAACAAATGCGATATAAATATAAGCGCTAATTATATTTAAAAGCTTCCACCATAGCTTTGCAAGGTGAAGTGTTAAAGGGAAGAATAAAAATAAAAGCACTAATACATCAAAATACCCCATAACAGGAAAATAGATAACTATGAACACATCCCGCCAGCTATAATAAACTGCATCTGCTCCGGTGAAGATATCTACTATTGTAACGCCACAAGTATTGGTAAAAAAAATCAATGCTCCGGTAAGCACAAAAATGGCAAATAAGCATAAAAAAATAAATTTCACGCGTTCTTTTAATGTCATTTCTTTCGCTGTCAATTTATTCTTATTGAACATTAGATTTATCCTTTTCAGGATGGTATTCAAACTGCTCACACATTTTTGGGGCTTTTACGTAGTAAGCGCCTGAAAAAGGTCCATTCTGGCCGCACGAGTGATAGTTCGAAAGAGGAAAGAAAGAGACATATAAAGACAATAGAAGGGTAAGAATAAATGCGAGAATGATATATCCCCAGACAGCTTTTATCACTTTACACCATAACTTAGTGATGCCGACAGTAAAAGGAAGGAACAAAAACAAAAATACCAGTACATCAAAATACCCCATAACAGGAAAATAGATAACAATGAATACATCCCGCCAACTATAGTAGACAGTATCTGCGTTCGTAAAAATATCTATTAATGTTGCACCACAGGTATTGATAGAGAAAATAAGTGCATCTGTAAGTGCAGTGATTGAAAAGAGACATGCAAGAATAAATTTCATTCTTTCTTTTAACGACATCTTTTTCATCGTCAATTCATTTTTATTGATCATTAGATTTATCCTTTTCAGGATGATATTCAAACTGCTCACACATTTTGATTTCTTTTACATAATAACTTCCTGAAAAGGGACCATTTTGACCGCACGTTTCATAAACATTCAGAATATAAACAGAAATCACTATCGATAGCGGAATTGCGATAAAGAAGGCAATAATACAATACCCCCAGACAACATTTATCGCCTGATGCCACAACTTAGCGAGATTGAAAGTAAATGGTGAAAACAGAAGTAACAATGCAAATATATCAAAATACCCCGCAACGGGAAGAAAGATCAATATAAAGACGTCTCTAAAATCGTAGTAGAATGTGTCCGCACCTGTAAAAATACTCACTATGACAACACCGCTAGTATTCGTAAAGAAAATGAGTCCCCCAGTGAGCATGGCAATAACAAACAAACCAGCAATATTAAATTTCATTCTTTCTTTTAATGTCATATCCTTCATTATCAATTCATTCTTATTGATCATTAGATTTATCCTTTTAAGGATGGTATTCAAACTGCTCACACATTTTTAGGGCTTTTACGTAGTAAGCGCCTGAAAAAGGTCCATTTTGGCCGCACGAGTGATAGTTCGAAAGAGGAAAGAAAGAGACATATAAAGACAATGGAAGGGTAAGAATAAATGCGAGAATGATATATCCCCAGACAGCTTTTATCACTTTACACCATAACTTAGTGATACCGACAGTAAAAGGAAGGAACAAAAACAAAAATACCAGTACATCAAAATACCCCATGACAGGTAAAGATAATACTGCAAACATATCACGCCAGCTATAGTAGACGGCATCTGCGTTTGCGAAAATATCCCTGATTGCAGCCCCACTCGTACTGGTAAAAAAAATCAATGCACCAGTAATTACCATAATTAAAAAAAGACATACAAGAATAAATTTAATTCTTTCTTTTAATATCATATCCTTCATTATCAATTCATTCTTATTGATCATTAAATTTATCCTTTTCAGGATGGTATTCAAACTGCTCACACATTTTGATTTCTTTTACATAATAACTGCCTGAAAAGGGACCCTTTTGACCACATGATTCGTAGTTGCCCAACGGGTAAAATAAAATTATCAGAGATAGTGGAATTGAGAGGAACAACATCAGCCATCCATATACTGCTAAAGCCTTCATCCCTGTCAGAAGACACTCCAGTAAGTTTCGGGTAACGGGAAAAAACATCATGGCAACAATAAGAATATCAACATAAAAAAATGCCGGAAGCCAAAGGAAAAGTGGTATGGTTTTCCAGTTATAGTAAATAACGTCTTTTTTATGTAGTATATCGGCAAGCTCAGAACCGCCGACTGTAAAGATAAAAACGGTTGCAGCAGTAGTGCAACTAAATAAAAATAATGCGGTCAGCCTCACTTTTACTGAGATATTTTTCAATGCCCGCCTTGCCATGCGCTCCTGATTTTCTCGTTTTTCAGACATGACATATCCTTACCAGTGTGTATTCATCAGGCCATATGTAAATGGGCTGGTGTGTTCAAAATTCCATTTTTCTATTTCGGCCTGCGTCCTCATGCCTTCTCTAATTGCTGAAATTAATTTATCCGACAAATGATATTTCTTATCCAGTTCATCCAGCGCCCAAGTAATAAAAAAACCCACTGCGATGATAGCAAATATACCTACTGCTATTGGAACGGTAACACTGAACGTGACTGTCAGAGAGCTACTAACAGCAACCAAAATCTTCGTCACAAATATCGTCACAATAATCTTGGCAACATCCATTGTAATATTACCAATAAAGGCCGCCACATCATGGTCTGATTTAAAAATGAATTGAACAGTACGATACGCCAATGAAAACCAGATGCAGAATTTGGCACCTTCAAGAATTCCCCCATTAATACCCGCTTTGCCAATACCTAACTTAAGTATTTGAGGCGAGTTAATTTTATATCTTGTCCCCTGAAGGACACGTCGCAACGACGCATAACCAGTAATTTTGACATAAACCTGCCCACCATACTGATACTGAATGGCTTTAATACCTAATCCCTTTAGCCGATAGACCAGTTTACCGGCATCAGTATAACTCACGAGCTTTGAGATATTTTTGGCCCCCGTGATGCTGTCCTTAATATTGCCTGCATAGGTGGTGGCAAGAATTACAGGCTTACTGTTGTCCAAATCCTCAATCAAGCTCTGTGCTTCATCCAGAGTCAGTAACATAATATGCGTAGTATTTTTCTCAAAGGCCTCTGCCAGCCCCAGCGTATCCAGAATATAAGGATGCTGTGGGATCAACTGGTTGACGGGCACATTGCCGCGCAGGACATCACCGAGATAATCTGCCGCTGATGGATTCTGGTTATTGAACTCAGACATTCCTACTCCCATAGACTCGGGAAACGACTATCGTGGGCAAATAACAGAAAGCATCCTGCACTTGCCCCTCCTGCCTCTGTCTGCTGAAATTGATCATGATTGCGTCCTGCTCCTCCATCCTCTGGCAACGGCTGTTTAGTACAGCGTATCCGGTAACCGGAACTGACTGAACAGTCCGCCGCTGAATGGGTTATCTTCCATATCGGTATGAACCCGATACACCATCGCGCCGCCATCTACATTGAAGCGCACGATAAAGTTGCCATCCTGTACATCAGTCAGTTGCCCGGCACCAAACAACCGGAACTGCGCCCACGGCCCGCTGAAGCTGATACTTCGCGGCGCACTGCCGCTGGTGCCAACCAGCGTCAGTTTACTTTCATTGCCTTCGCGCATGTTGTTCGGCCAGACCAGGTGTGCGGTATAGTTGCGTCCCTGGCTGTAATCAATGAGCTGACCATCAAGATTCAGCACGCTGCGGCGCTTATTACCGGAGAGCGATACCGTTTCCACAGCAAACTGTGTTCCCAACCCGTTTTGTTTGCTGAAGAAGATGTTGCGAATTTTCTGCGCGGTACCCAGTTGCCGGATAATATCTTCACGGATGATTACGCCATCATCACCATCGCGACTCAGGTCATTTTCGATAAACAGTTTCAAGTTCTGTTGGTAGAAGGTATCCAGCACACCGTCTGGTTTAAAGAAACGTTCGAACGCATCCAGCGACGCATCTTGTTGCGCTCGGGGATTAAACGGATAACTGTTCGCCAGTTGTTCGTTGAACGGTTTCACTACGCTGTCGCGCCAGTCGATCTCCATGTAATGAACCGCCTCCACCATCACTACATGCCAGGCTTGGTCGGCTAGTTTACCCACCCAGCGGTTAAGCGGGGCAGGCAGCGTTTTCGCCATCTGGCGAGTGGCGAATATCGGATCGCTACTGTTCTGATCAAGCCGTAACTGCACCGCTTTTAGCGCCGATTTTCCTGGAACTGGCGCATTTTGGATAGCCAACAGGTAACGGTGAAGTTCCGTTAACTGCTGATACACAGCCTGTATCGTGTTTTCTTTGTTATTCTGTATCGCCAGCGTGCTGTTCTCCGGTGCGAACTCATGTCCGAGACGGGTCAGCAGGCGGTAGTCTGGCTCCGCTAACGCTTCCTCTCGCTCTTTATCAGAGAGCTTTTCAGAGAGTACCGCAGGTTGTGTATTGTCCCTCAGCGCTGTCAGTGCCCGCTGTAGCGGCTGGTCGCCACTGATAATCTGCTCCAGCGCGCTGGTCAGTTGCGCGATGGATTCATAATCACGGATGTTCAGATTATCCATCCCGGCGCGCCAGGTGGCAGTGTAGTCGCTGGTATATTGCTCGGTCAGCTGGCGCTGGATTTCTGTGCGGTCAGCTTCGCTGTATTTTACGCTTTGCGTCAGATTCAGTACCCATGAATCCATCGCCGTCAGTTCCACCAGCTCATCACGTTGCTTCACAAAATAGCTCTGCAAGCCATAACGGGTCAGAAATTGCGGGACGACGAGCTTACTGTCATCAGCGGATGTGAATACCTGGTCAAAGGTCGGCCCTATTTGGTCACGAAGGTTAAGAGCAGCAGGGAGTACGCCCAGCGCCCGCGCCTTCAGACTCTGATAAACTCGCTGGTAGACGGGCAATTTGCTCAGTTCTTTTTGTGCTGCTATTACCGGGTTGTCATATGGTGTCCAGCGGCTTATGGCGTCCCCATCGCCCGCCGCACGCTCCGCGTGCCAGTCGGTATGTTTCAGCGCATAGTCAAGGTGCGACATCAGTTGTGCCTGAATATCCTGCTTACCGTGGAATTTGTCGCTCCAGCGTTTCGCCATATACTGCTTCACCACCTCATTGTTGCGTCCGCTTTTATCCTCCAGCATTCTCATGACGCGCAGTACCGCCAGTTTTTCTTCACTTTCCGGCGGCGCGTTGTTCATGTCTTTCACCAGACCGTTAAATAGGGCAGGCAGGTAGCTCTGTTCCAGCAGTTGCAGGTAAGTCTGTTCTACGTAAGGGCCGACATGTCTCCCCTGATATAACCCCATATCTGACAGGCGACTTCTGTCATCCCAGTTTCCATAGGCTAATGTCGCATCGCGTACCGGATTGAGTAAGGGCAGTTGCAGGTCGCCATAGTCATCCATTCCCTGTGGTGGTTTGATGGCCATAAAGGCTTCAGCCTGTTTCAGTACCTGAACCCCAGAGGCATAGTTATTATTGTAATAATGATGCCAGCCGGTGATTAGCAACAATGCCGTCACCCCGCCAGCGGCAGAAAAAAACGTCAGACGACGACGGCTAGTCATCAGCCAGGTACGACTTTCTCCGGCCAGATTCGGTTCTGCCAGTAAAGCCTGTGGAAAAAGATTGCGGGTAAAGTATGGCGTGGTATCAACCAGCGGCCAGGCCGTCAAGGGGCTGCTGCCCAGCCGGTACTGACGGGCGGCAGACTGCGTAAAAATGTCATCTATCTGGCCGCGTTGTAGCGAGGAGGTCAGATACACACCACGCAGCATGACGTCCATATTTTCACCGTCCAGCAAGCCGTCAATCAGCGCCACTAGAGACTCCCGGCTCCCCTGCATCTGACGGACAAAGCTGAACAGAGAACTTCGCATATGGCCCTGAGCCAGCAACAGATCGGGTAAGGCCTGGTTCATCCGCTCGCCCCACGACTGCCAGAAGGCAGTAAACTCGCTTCTCCAGTCCTCGTTCTCATTGGCGCGGCGGGTAAAGGTGACGCCGAGGATGGCATCGCGATCTTTTTTGTCCAAGGACTGAAACAGTGCTGCAAAACCGTGCATCAGATCCATTCGGGTCAGTACCACATACACCGGCAACTGGCAGTGCAGATGCTGGCGTACATCCTGCAAATGGCTACGCAATGTTTGTAACAGATGCTCCCGGCGACGTTTGTCGGCGGTCAGCAGATCGGGTAAATCCAGTGTCAGAATGAGTCCGTTAAGTGGCTGGCGGGCGCGTTTTTCCACTAGCCAGCCGAGGGCGTGTTCCCACAGGCGGCGGTGTAATACGTCTGCATCCGGCTGTTCACAGAGCGAACCATCAATATCAAAAATCACCGCCTGTTTCCCAACATGCGGAGTGATATACAGATGTTGCTCTGCCCCACGAACCGCTTCCGGCCTATAGATAATGTCGGACGGGAAGCCTTCGCGCAGCAGCGACGTTTTACCACTGCTGGCAGGACCGAGAACCATATACCAGGGCAGTTGCCAGAGGAAACGACGGTTGTCAAGATGGCGCTGCAGACGCAGCAACCAGCGGTCGAGATAGCGCTGCTGTGCATTCAGCTCAACGCTGAGTGGGTCAACGGCTTCCTCGCGTTGCTGCTTTTGCTGTTTTTCAAGCTGTTGCAGGCGTTTCATAATCCGAACGGTGAGCCATACCAGGGCGATAAATCCCCACACTGCCGTCGCAAGCCAGCGGTTAAGGGGTAAAAGATGCATCTGCTTATTTGAAGGAGCAAGGCGTTCCCAGAAAATATAGAAAAAATATCTTGGATTCTTTCGATATAGAGACCATTAAAGTCCGAAGGGCTACTGATTCTGAGTTTGGATTAAGATATTATGATGGAATTAATGCCAATGCGAAGGGGCGATATATTTTCGAAACATTCCCTGCAAGTAGAGAAAGCCTTGCTATCAAACCTGAATGGAATCAAATGACTGGCATTGCGCAGTATAAAGTAAATCCTGGGTCTGTTATTATTGAAGGAAAGGCTTCGGCTCAAGGACCAGGCTTGCCTGGTGGGCAAACACAGAAATATATAAACGATCTAGGTGATTTACTAACGCCATGAATAAAAAAGAAAAAACCAGAAATGCGGTGATGGTGGTTGTTGATGAAATCAATAAAGCTATTACGCACGATAATACAGATATTTTATCTGTCAGTTCAGTTGAGCAGTTAGTTGCATTCAAAACTGTTTTCCTAGATGTTTTAGAAAAAATAGATAAAAATAACATCCCGCTTAAGCATGAGAGAAATCTAGGTATCTCTAAAATAATAATAGATCAATGGCCTTTTTCTATAGAATTAGGCTCATTGATTGTAAAGGCCGAAACTTTATACAAAGAAATATAAAACATTAGGGAAGACGTCATGTCTTCCCGTTTTTATTACCATCAATCCACTAAGCAACCAGCTTCTTCATTCCCTTAACCACCTGCTCAACTTCACAAAGTTCCGCCCTCAGTGCCTGCACTTCGCTGCTGTCCGCCATAATAATCAGGCACCTCTCCGATATTTTCACCGTCACGCCTGTTCCGGTATCAAATCCTGCCTCAGCCAGCCAGTCGCCTTTAAGGTTCAGGCTCGGGTGGCGCGAATAATAACGAGTTCTGAACGTCTGCGGATCGGCGTGACGCGCGGTAAATTTACGGCATGGACGAGTTGTTTCCAGAGAGTACAAAGGCTGGCGGCATCAGACCCACCGTATCAATCCGGACACCGGCAAACCGGAAGAGGGGAAATTTGTCTGGGTGGTGAATGCTCATAACATCACCTAGAAATACGATGTTAACGGCAGACTGATACAGAAGTTGGTGGATAAAGGTGGCTATCGTCCACTGGAATGGCGACCAGTTAACGGAGGAAATTCCGGTTGGCGCTGACGGTAAACCGGAAGATGAAAACGCCATTCGTTGGATATATGAACCGGGCAGTTTTACGCCGCTGGCACGCTACGAAAAGGGGCAACTGCACTATGCAGTCACAGACACCGTCGGGCGAATTCAAGAGCTGCTGACCGAAGAGGGCACCATAGTTTGGAAAGGCAAACAGCAACTCTGGGGACGGGAAGAAGGCACCAATAACGAAGACGCCCCGAGCTGTCGCCTGCGTTTTCCGGGGCAATACGAGGATGAAGAATCCGGGTTGTTTTACAACCGTTATCGGTACTATGATGGTGAATGCGGGCAGTATGTATCGCCGGATCCTATAGGATTGGCGGGTGGGGTAAACCCTTACGGATATGTGCATAATCCACAGTCGTGGATTGATCCGCTGGGGCTAGCTGGCGGAGATTGTTGTAAAAATAAAAAAACAACATATGAGGGTGCCAGTCGAAGTGACGCACTTAGGCAAGCTAAGCGTGACGCTGGAGTTCCAATGACCCAACACCCCAAATCAATAACAAGGCCTGACTTATTGGATGGCGACGGTAATAAAATATTAAATAGTAGTGGGCAACCAATAAAAACGAGACAATACGAGTTTACTAATGACAAAGGCGAATCGGTCCTCATACAGGAACATAGTTTAGGGCACGAAAAAGCTACTCCAGGACATGTAAAAGAACCGCATTTTAATGTTAGGCCACCTGAAAACCCGAATACAGGTAACGTACCTAGAACACATGGTCACTATAATTTTTAAACAGGAGATTAAAATGTGGTTTGAAAACGCGATAGGTAAAGAAAAGATTCAATTCATGTTCAAAAATGAACTTGATATTAAATCTATCGAAGTGGATAGTTTTTCTCTGGAGCGATTCTCTGATTTGAAATTCATTTTCTTTTGTAAGCATGTGCCAAAAACGCACCCTGAAAAATGGGGTAAAGTGAAATTTAACGCTCTTAAAATAGAAATCACTTTTGGTGATGTAATTCAAATGAATGTTTCTGGGACAAGAGTTGGTTTTATTTGCTCGCCGATGATAAAATCATCAAATAATTATTCGGAAATAAAAATACAGCATGACAGTCTAGAGTTATACTGCAAGGCGAAATTTTTAACTATAGAGGGGATTTACCCTTACGTAGATGAAAGATGGGATTGAACGCTAACTAAAATCTCTCGAACTCGCTCATACATATAATTTCACAATGTGGTCAGCGACCATATGGACACGCCGCGTGAGCTGCTGACCGAACAAGGTAAAGCGGTGCGGGCAGGCAGGGTGAGTACGTGGGGCCAGAGCTGGCAGTTACCGCTGGCGGCGAGCAACGATGACATCCTGAGTTGCAACCTGTGATTTGCGGGTCAATATGAGGGCAGCGAATCCGGGGTGTACTACAACCTCGCCATCGTTACTATGACAATGAGACGGGCCTGTATCTGACGCTGGATCCCGGAGGGAGTTGATTCTCACGGGTATGTATCGAATCTGCTGAAATATATTGATCCTCTTGGGCTATGCAAGGAGAGTATCGAGACACCTTATGGTCCTGCGAATCAGTCATATTCTCCAGAAGCTTTAGCTGCAAGGGTAAAGGTCGAAAATGGAGCAACTCTTTATCGTATGGGTACAACGGGGCGAAGTGAAACAACTGGAGCTCAATTTTGGGCCTTAGAACATCCTTCAAGTCCTGGATATGCGGGAAGATATGGAATACCGCAGGAAAATATTGATCGCAGTAATTTCATCATGACCGCAAAAGTAAAATCAGGTAGTGATGCCATTACTCGCCCGGCTCCTGGTATTGGGGACAATCCCGGTGGTGGTATAGAAGTCGTAGTCCCATCGGATGGTGTTGATATTATTACATTCAGCAAGTACTGATTATGAAAAATAATATTTATGACGAAGTTAGAGAACTAACGCACGAGCTTGAAAACACTGGTAACGACAGTCTTATTTCGAGCATATTGGACTCGATAGATTTTAGTTCCACATCAACGGAAGCATTATTCAAGATAAGATTTTATTTATCCCAGATAAATAAAGGCCACTTAAATAATTACACTACAGAAAAAGTAACTAAAATAGAAAATGAAATTAATAAATTATTGGAGTAATAGTTTGTCAATAATTTAATTATAAAAAGCCGGGTGAGAATTTAGCTCTCCCCGGTTTTTTTATTATCCCCAACTCACTACGCAACCAGCTTCTTCATCCCTTTAACCATTTGTTTAACCTGACAAAGTTCCGCCCGCAGTTCCTGCTCCTCGTTGTTGTCGGCAATGATCGTCAGGCATCCCTCCGATATTTTCGCCATCACCTTTGTCCCGGTATAAATCCCGTCTCGCGCAGTCAGTTGCCTTTTAGGATCAGTATCGGATAGCGTGAGTAATAGCGAGTTCTGAGGTGCTGCTGCGTGCCGCGCGCGAGCTGATGTGCTAGAACAGCGAAAAGCTCGCGGAGAGCTTTACCGATGGTGAGGGGAAAACTACCCACTACGAATACGGGGCTTTCGACCTGTTAACAGCAGTTGTTCGCCCGGACGGCGAGCGGCTGACGTGTCGCTACGATAAACTGACTCGTTTAACCGAAATTACCAACGCCGCAGGCGAACGCTATTGCCTGAAATACGACAAAGCCGGGCAGCTTGTTGCAGAAACAGACTTCACCGGGCGCACATTAACCTACGATTATGATGCTGCCGGGCGTTGTATTCGCACCAGCTTCCCTGACGGCACACACCTCAATCGGCGTTATAACGTCACCGACCAGCTTACCGATGAAGAGGTGACGCACGGGGAAAGCAACCGAACGCTGAGTACCACCACCTTTCGTTACGACACAGAGTGCCGCTTGGTGGAGGCGAAAAATGATGCTGCCACCGTGACCTTTGAATATAACGATGCAAATCAGATTGTTGCTGAAAACCTGAACGGCAGGCGGACAGAATACGGTTATGACTCTGAACTGGATACCGTCACACAGCGCACCAGCGCCGGTATTACAGAACGCTTTACCCGCGACCCGATGGGGCATCTGACATCATGGCAGCTGAACGACCACGCTCCGCTCACGTTTGAACACGACCTGCGCGGTCAGGAAATCGCCAGAAAAAGTGACGCCAGATTTTATCCGACGCTGGGTGATAATTTATATCTTCCAGGTTTTTTTATTGCCAGCTTTAAACCACCTTCTCGGGAGATGGTGATTGTCCTGTGAGGCTATAGCCTGAATGAAAGTCCGTGCCAGAAAATTTCCGCTTGCTCACCACAAGCAAGAAGAAAATAACTGACATGAGCAGTTATAGACGTTCAGCACATCTATTCGTCTCTACAACAAGTTCCCACATATACGAAAGAAGCTCTGGGATAATCATGTTTGGGAGAGAGGCTACTTTGCAGACTCAGTTGGAGTGAACGAAGAAATTATCAGGGGTTACGGGAGGCATCAGGATAAGAGAGCCCAAGAAAACGAACAACAAATGGCGTTATTACTGGACTAAAACAGACAATGCCCCTTTAAACCCACCTCTTCAGAGGTTGATTTTTTCATTTACGTTTTAAAAACTCTAAACTAGCACTAAACCTGCTGCTAATTTATGCCTAACTTACCTAGCTTTACTCGCCATTGCCCCCGCCACAGTTGTTTTTCCCAGCATTAGTCCCTATAACAAGTTAAGTGCTTTAGATTATTTTTGATGTCGTTGTCGAAGGCGTATAATTCTCGAACGATTGTTGAAATGATTGAATGAATTTTCACAAACAGGCGGCGAAAGTGCGGAAAAAAAATTATGCCATGAGGTATGTGGCGGGTCTTCCTGCTGAGCGAGTATTCCCCGGCGCAATGAATGAGCTGGGGCAAACGTTGCCCGTTACTCAATCTCTTCCAACAGATAATGTTCTACGCATTATGGTGTGGAACATCTTTAAGCAGCAGCGTTCAGACTGGCTATCAGTGTTAAAAGAATATGGTAAAAGCTCGCAGCTTGTTCTCTTGCAAGAGGCGCAAACTACGCCTGAATTAGTCAAATTTGCGACAAGCAATTATCTTACCGCCGATCAGGTTCCTGCGTTTTCGTTT
>Ga0302349_1001582_pt1 | contig 17024 bp, 15 predicted proteins | sample PhyAR1_FD_202176 | JGI IMG/M metagenome (GOLD analysis project Ga0302349, IMG submission 202176) | Leaf surface microbial communities from alfalfa plants in UC Gill Tract Community Farm, Albany, California, United States - DLSL A.R1... | ecosystem: Host-associated > Plants > Phyllosphere >...
ATCAACAGTCAATACGATTATTTACGGAAAGTAGGCCAAAACTTATGATCATACCAGCATCTTTAGAAGAGTTAGCCACCTATGTTGAAAAGGGTAAGAATGTTTTTTTCTTCACAGCTGACTGGTGTGGAGATTGTCGGTTTATTAAACCGATGATGCCGGCAATTGAAGCTGAGTTTCCACAATTTCAATTTATTGAAGTGGATCGGGATCGTTTCATTGATGTAGCTGCCCAATGGAGTATTTTTGGAATTCCTAGTTTTGTTGTGATTGATAATGGTCAGGAACTGGGACGGCTGGTGAATAAAAACCGCAAGACGAAAGAAGAAGTATGTGAATTCTTAAGGACGCTTAGTTAGTTTTCAACTGCAGGACGCTTCACTATTTTTGCTAAAAAATAATCATCAGGAAGGTGAATCTCATGGAAGAGCAAACGTATAAGAATATTCTAGTTGGGGTAGATGGTAGCGATCAAGCAACTTTAGCTTATGAACAGGCGATCGAAGTAGCTAAAAGGAATGGCGGGCGCGTGATTGTCGCTCACATTATTGAAAATCAAGTCTACACGTTGATGGGTTATTCAACGCTGAATAATAATTTAATTGATCAAGAAACAGAAAACGCCAAAGCAATATTAAATGATTGCAAAAAATATGCTGAAAGTGTAGCATTTCATGAAGTTGAAACGGTCATTTCATTTGGGTCACCAAAAGAACTGATGAGCCATGACTTACCGCAAAAATATGAAATTGATTTAATCATGGTAGGGCAATCGGGCTTAAATGCAGTTGAACGAATGATGATGGGAAGTGTTAGTAGCTATATTATTCGCCAAGCACCTTGTGATGTGTTGATTGTTCATCCAAAAGAAAACCAAAAATAAATAAGGAAAGTGAATATTTCAGCTCAATTAGTAAAAAGCTAGCCTTGAATGGTTGGAAGGGCTAAAAGAACTGTTGATTTTAATCGAAAAGTTGCTTATGTGAGGGAAAAGTTGACGAACTTTTTCCTCACATTTTTTGTAAAACTAACAGGCGAGTGGCCTAAAGCCTGAAGTAAGAGCAGGCGGTTCCTAATTAAAAGGAAAAAAGGTATGCAGAGATCGTAATTTTTTGATAAGATAGGACAGGATACCAATAAGGAGGAACAATTCCATGATTTTTGCTTATAATAAAGAACATGTCGGTGATGTCTTGATGATTGTGGTTGCTGATGACCAAGGAAAAGAAAAAAAAGTTGAACGCAATGGTCAAATTGCCCGAGTCAGTTTAGTGGAAAATCCAGAACAAGTGGTTGCTTGGAATATCTTTCAAGCATCAGACCTAATTGGCTCGATTGAAGGCCAAGGTCAAATAACGTTAACAGAAGCTCAAATCGAACGACTCAATGAAGCCATTAGCCAAGCTGGGTTTACTGAAACTATCGAACACGACCAAGAACCAAAAATTGTTATCGGCTTTGTTAAAGCTTGTAAAAAACATCCTGACTCAGATCATTTATCAATTACGCAAACAGAAGTTGATAATGGCGAAATTTTACAAATTGTGTGTGGAGCCCCCAATATTAAAGCCGGTCAAAAAGTAGTAGTCGCAAAGCCTGGTGCTATGATGCCAGACGGTTTGCTGATTTGGCCTGGTCTTTTACGTGGCGTAGAAAGCTATGGCATGATCTGTTCAGCCAAAGAATTACGTTTGCCGAATGCACCGACGAAAAAAGGAATCTTAGAGCTACCATTTGATGCAGAAATCGGTGCAGCTTTTGCAGTAGGAAAAGAATAATTATCCAACTATTAGGCACGCAAATTGATTGAACAGTAAAGTGGCTGGAACAAAACCATTGGTTCGTTTTGTTCCAGCCACTTTTTTTGGATAAACAGCGACCAAGCATCAGACTTGGAAAATTTCGTAAAAGCTCCTCAGTATAAAAAGTAGAGGGTACGTCTTTTCCTTTAATTGCTTGAACTGCATCGGTTTTTGGCTCAACCTTTTTTAATTATTTTTAGTTATTGCTGATTTATCGATGGTTAAGTTTACGGTAACGGTTTTTTCCTTCGCACCACGATAGAAGGTCACTTCTATTTTGTCGCCGACTTTTTTCTTGTAAAGCGCACTTTGTAGATCAGTCATGGAATTAACTTCTTTGCCGTCAATTTTAGTAATGACGTCATATTTTTCCAATCCGGCTTTATCAGCTGGCGTAGCAGTTTCAACGGAACGAACGACAACACCTGATTTGACAGACGCAGGGAGTTTTAAGATTTGTTCTTGTTGTTGAGCTGAAATTGATGTTAAATCAGACATTGTAATACCAAGAGCCGGACGAGTAACTTTGCCGTCTTTCTCTAATTGATTAATAATGGATACTACATCATTACTTGGAATGGCAAAGCCCATTCCTTCAACACTTACTTGGCTGTTTGATTGTACAATTTTAACAGAGTTGATACCGATGACTTGACCTTCAATGTTGATTAAAGGACCGCCAGAATTTCCAGGATTAATCGCAGCGTCTGTTTGGATAGCATTGATATTAATTGTTTCACCGGAGTCATTTTTGTTGACGATGTTCCGATTTACAGAAGAGACGATTCCTTGGGTAACCGAATTTGCATAATCAGAGCCTAAAGGAGAGCCGATGGCAATGGCTGGTTCACCAACTGTCAGTTTGCTTGAATCACCAAAGGTTGCTACTTGGCTTATTTTATCGGAGGAAATTTTAATAACCGCTAAGTCAGTATAAGAATCAGTACCGACTAGTTCTCCTTTTACTTTCGTGCCGTCGGATAAAACAACTTCCAAACCTTGTGCTTGATCAACGACGTGGTTGTTTGTTACTACGTAAGCATCCTTGCCATCTTTTTTGTAAATAACGCCACTACCTTCGCTGGCTGGTTCCAATTCACCACTGTTGTTATCAGATTTACGAGCGTCGTTATTCTCACCAAAAAGATTACCGAAAGGATCAGCAGAATTTTTGTTTGATTTTTGGAGATTAATGACAGAGACCACTGAGTTTTGAACCTTTTTAACAGCTTTTGTAACATCACTGGAAACATCATAGCTTACATTGCTGACTTTGGTTTCGCCTTTGGCATTAGTATTTGTTGTATTGGCAGAAGAGCCAGATGGTGATGGGAGAAGATTTGTATTAATCGCCGCATATGTACCACCTACCATTAATACTCCGCCCAATAAACCACCGGCTAAGCCGACGCCAAATTTTTTCCATAGATTATTTTTGTTTGATTTAGGTGTAATATCTTTTTTTTCCATAAAAATGACAGCCTCCTGATTAAGATCATTATATTCATAAACTTAGTATAGCTTTTTAGCACAAGTTAAGTCTATAGAAAAGCTTTGAATTTTTTATGAACATCATGAGGAAAAATTAATGAAAAAACACGAAAAATAAAGTTATACACAAGAAGCTGTGAAAAACTGGCGGGAAAAGCTGTGTATTGTTTTGTTAAAAGTTATCCACAAAATGTGGATAATGTGGATAAAAAAACGGGGAATATGTGTTTGTATAAAAAAACCTGTTATATAAGGTGATTTTTCTATTACGTCTGTGGATAAGTCTGTGCATATGTGCATAAGTATGTGGAAATGCTGTGGAAAGCCCTATGGTTTCGTGATAAAATAAAGGAAATTTGAAAAAACAGAAAGTAGCGTGAACTTGTGCGAATCAAAATTATTAGTGTGGGAAAATTAAAAGAAAAGTACTTAGTTCAAGGGATTAACGAATATTTGAAACGTTTATCTAATTATGCAAAATTGGAAATGATTGAAGTGCCGGATGAAAAAGCACCGGAAAAGCTTAGTGAAGCTGAAATGGAACAAATCAAAGAAAAAGAAGGCCAACGGATTTTAGCAAAAATTAGTGAAAATGACTATGTCTTTATTTTAGCTATTAATGGGAAACAATTAAGCAGTGAAGCAATGGCTAAAGAAATTGAACAATTAGGCATTCATGGACAGAGTCAGCTGGTCTTTGTTATCGGCGGTTCCTTAGGCTTAAGCACTGCGGTGGAAAAACGCAGCCAACAACAATTATCCTTTGGTAAAATGACCTATCCCCACCAATTAATGCGCCTGATTTTAGTCGAACAAATCTATCGTAGCTTTCGGATTATACGAGGAGAACCGTATCATAAATGATGATATTTTTGGACCAAAGATTCTAGTATAGCACGCTCCTGTTTAGCTGGTATAGTTCTAATAGAGAATTGTCTTAGAAGAATGGCGTGTGTTATTTTCAATGTCGGGGCTGAGTGACTTAATTGTATTCTTGGTTTCTTTTGTTGAACCAGTTAACTGTGTAGGAAGCTTGCCTTAAATGAAGTGAATCCTGCTTCATTTAAGGCGGAGATTCGGAACCGTATATTTGACAGAGCCGTCTTTGGTTCTGATCAGTGTAATGATGGAAAGCAGTTGTAGGAATCAATGATGATGGAACTGGAACTATTTTGTGTTTGCAACAATAGGGCTGCAGAATTGGCTAAAAAATAATTTAAGAGTATATAAGCTTTGAGAACATGGCTTCGATACGTACCAAGCGAAGCGTTTAGCTGGAGGTTGCCGGGATGAAGGAGACTTAATTAAAAAAGATAACTTTATCAATGGCTTACAAAATTCTTTCATTCGTCTAAAAAGATCAGATAGCAGCAACTTCAGCATGCTCTTTTTAATAGTGAAAGCGTTTGCTGTAAATGAAAACTTTGGAGAAAAACCAATGAAAGAAGCAGAATATAATTACACTAAAATACTCCCTATTGATTTTATTTGTGGATATGGATTGAAATCTATTTAGATTTTGGGATTAAGTTGGCAAGTCTTTGTATTTGTACAAATGAATAGTTTATAAGGTATAGTATGATAATGGGTGGGAATATGAATGGTATGCTAAAAATGATCATACCGTTGACTATCGAATTCATGGTGGCATGGTAGATGGGTGAAAGATCAAGAAGTTCAAATGGTCGAATTGACCGAAGGCGTCTATAAAATCACTTGGACGGAACCAAAAGGTATCGACGTTGCGCTTGATTTTATGCCAAATGAAGTGAAGCTTCACGGCACAATTTTTTCCTAGAATGGGTTTAAAAACAACCAAAAATTACTGTTGTTTTCCAAAATGAACATCTGCCTGAAATAGAAGCGGCTCGGGATAAATATGAAACTTATCCTAAATTATTGGTTCCGCAATTCGTGAAAATTTCTTATATAGGTAAGGCCGGTCTTGATAATGAAGAAGCAATCAGTGAAGCGCCTTATGCAGGCATGTCAGATGAGATTCGGGATGGAAAATAATTTGGTGAACAATACAAATGTCTTAACCGATAAATAAGTAACAGAGAACAATAATTTCATCACAAAATGCGTATTCTTTTTTGAAGTAAAAGAGTAGGTTTTTTTTTTTGACTTTCTATAATAGCAAACTGCTCAACACTGTTCCCCACACTCTTGCGTTTTAAAAGAAACAGTGTTGGATAAACTGGAAAACCCTTACAAAGTCAGGGCTTATATCCCTTGACATTTTTTGGCACAAGACTTGCTAATAATTAAGCGAAAGCTAAAGGAGGAGAAAAATGAACACGATTATTTTAGCCAGTCATGGAGAATTATCTCAAGGGATGAAACAAACAGCAGCGATGATTATTGGTTCTGAAGAGCACATCTATGCGTTATCTGCTTTTCGCGATGAAGATGAGCCAATCGCTGAACAAGTGAAACTCATTTTAAAAAAACAAGCATCAACTGAAAATGTTTATATTTTAACAGATATTCTAGGCGGTAGCGTCAATAATGATCTGATGGCACTAATTCAGCAATATCCAGGAATACATTTGTTAACAGGTATGAATTTACCTTTAGTGATAGGCATCGCTACTCAAAGTTGTCCTATCAGTCCTGATAGTTTAGCTGCAGTCGTAGAAGAAAGTCGGCAAGCACTAATTGATTGTCAACAATTATTTGGACAACATCAATTTGGAGGTGACGAATTATGATTAAGTTAGTACGTATCGATCATCGTTTATTACACGGGCAAGTAGTTTTTGCTTGGAGTAAATCATTAAACATTCAACGTATTTTGGTAATTAATAACGCAGCAGCAACGGATGAATTTAAAAAAATGTCGCTGAATCTCTCAAAGCCTAGCGGTATGAAACTAAACATTTTTACAGTTGAAGAAGCTTTGCAAAAAATGCCAAAAGTGGAACAGTTAAATGAAAATATCATGCTTATTTTCGGAAATACGAAAGAGGTTCGTCAATTTTGTGAAGCATATCCGAAGATTACCTCCATTAATTATGGCGGTATTATCAAAAAAGAAGGGTCGACTCAGTTTGGCAGTGCTGTCTTTTTAAATGAAGAAGAACTGGATGATGCCAAAGTCTTGAAAAATCAAGGGATCAGCCAATTTATCCAACAAGTACCAACCTCTAAAAAAGAGGATTTAAATAAAATGATCTAAAAGGAGCGTGATGTTGTTATGTTATTGCAATCAATTATTTTAGGATTGATTGGTGTCATTTGTATTGTTGACTCGCGATTGCTAGGCCGACTGAATTTTGAGCGACCGTTAATTGTTAGCACAATGGTTGGTCTTGCTTTGGGCGATTTAGAAAAAGGTTTGTTGGTTGGTGCTTCGTTGGAATTGATGTCGCTGGGTTTAGTGAATATTGGTGCCGCTGCTCCACCGGATATGAACATGGCTGCTATTATTGCAACAGCCTTTGCAATCTTTTCTAATTCAAAAGCAGAAACGGCGTTAACTATTGCAATTCCAATTTCAGTTTTAGGTCAAATGCTGGGTATTTTAATGCGAACAATTCTATCTAATTTAACACACTGGGCGGATCGATTAATCAGTGAAGGGAAGTTTAAACGAGCTAGAAGGATTCATATTATTTACGGTACAGGACTTTATGCACTTATGTACTTTATCCCGATTTTTTTAGCAATTTATTTTGGCACAGATTTGGTAAAACAAATCGTTGATGCCATTCCTGAATGGTTAACCAATGGTTTAACAGTAGCCAGTAAAATTCTTCCAGCTTACGGTTTTGCCTTGTTGTTGCAAACAATGCTGACGAAGAAAATGGTCCCTTTTTTACTACTGGGATTTTTGATCACTGCTTATTCCGGTTTAGGCATCACCGGCGTGGCAGCCTTTGCTTGTATCGTTGCATTTGTGATGTACATGATTGAATCTCGTTCGAATCATTCCGGTACAGACGGCGGCGATGCTGACCCATTAGAAGATTTATAAAGGAGGATACAGGAATGGGAAAAGAAAAAGATCCGAACAATTGGAAATACTGGCAATTCTTTTGGCGCTCGTGGGCGATTCAAGCTTCTTGGAATTATGAGCGTCAAATGAATATGGGTTTTATGTACGGTATTGCTCCAATCTTGGATAAGATATATCAAAAACCAGAAGATGAAGCGAAAAAAATCGAAGCGTACAATCGTCATATGCTGTATTACAATTGTACACCGCAAACAAGCGCATTTGTTTTAGGGTTGGCAGCTTCTATGGAAGAACAATATTATCAAGACCAGGAGAATTTTAACCCAGAAACAATCAGTGCGGTTAAAACCTCTCTAATGGGTCCTCTTTCTGGGGTGGGCGATTCATTTTTCCAAGGAACGATTCGCGTGTTGGCTTTTGGTTTGGGAATTAATCTGGCTCAAGAGGGAAGTATTTTAGGTCCGATTTTGGCAATCTTAATCTCCTTTATCCCATCGTTTTTGGTGACTTATTACGGCGGGAAAATTGGCTATACGATGGGTAACAAGTATCTGTCCAAGTTATATGCAGAAGGTCTGATGGACAAAGTGATGTACGTTTGTTCTATTGTGGGGTTGATGGTCATCGGAGCGATGATTGCTAGTATGATCGGAATCACTACACCGATTTCCTTTGGTAAAGCCTTTGTACTACAAGATGTTTTAAATAGTATTATGCCGCAACTTCTTCCGTTGGGACTGACGTTTTTAATGTATTGGCTTTTACAAAAGAAAGTCAAAACTGGCTGGATGCTGCTTGCTTGTATTGTTGGCGGTATTGTCTTTAGTTTACTGGGTATTTTAAGTTAGTGATTAACCATATCCCATGGTTGTCTATAAAAAAGAAAGCAGGAGGAATTCATTCATGAATCCAAAAGAGATTATTGCAGAAATTGTGTCAAAAAAAGAAGTTAAACAGGTAATTTTTGTCGGTTGCGGTGCTTCCAAGGCTGATCTTTATCCGGCAAAATACTTTTTAGATCAATCGGCGAAGCAATTGCGGGTTAGCCATTTTACAGCTAATGAATTTAACCACGCAACCCCTGTTTCAGTAGATGAGCAGACCGTTGTCATTTCTGCTTCTCTAGGCGGAACAACACCAGAAACGGTTGAAGCAAATGCCGTTGCTAAAGACAAAGGTGCTACGGTCATTAGTTTAACAAGAAGTGTTGATTCACCGTTAACTAAAGACGCTGACTATGTTATTTACCATCGTTTTGCAGAAAACTATGCTGCCAAACTGGAAAAAACGGGTTATGCTTTACAATTAGCAGTTGAATTATTAAATCAAGTAGAAGGCTATGAGCATTACGATAAGATGATGGCTGGCTTTGACAAAGTCTACGACTTGGCGGAAACAAGTGCAGAATCAGCTCGCAAAGATGCGAAGAAATTTGCCCAACGTTTTAAAGACGACAAAGTTATTTATGTGATGAGTAGTGGTGCAACACACGAAGTTGCTTACTCAACGTCTATTTGTTTAATGATGGAAATGCAATGGATCAACTCAGGCACCTTCCATTCTGGTGAATTCTTCCATGGGCCGTTTGAAATCGTGGATAAAGATGTACCATTTATTCTATTGATGAATGACGGTCGTACCAGAAAAATTGATGCACGGGCGTTAACCTTCCTAGAACGTTTTGATACAAAAACAGAAGTAGTGGATGCTTTAGATTATGGCTTATCAGCATACATTGATGCTGATGTGTTAGACTACTTCAATCCGTTTGTGATTACAGCTGTCTTCCGAGTTTATGCAGAAGAATTATCTTATGCTAGACAACATCCACTAACTAAACGTCGTTATATGTGGAAACTAACTTACTAATTTATTAAAGGGTCCAAGGCGGAAAAACTGGGGCAAACGGTCTCGGTTTTTTCGCCTTTGAACGAAAAAAGAGGTTGCCTTTTTGGAAGGGGCTTTTTAGAGTATAAGATAAGTAAAATAGGTGGGTGAGACAGATGAGTGAAAAAATTGAAGCTTATTTATATCAATTGACGATGAAGATTCATGATGAGCCAACAACGGCGTTTTCGGCACCTGAAATTGCACAACAACTGCAGTTGAGTCGCAGTACAGTGAGTAGTTCTTTAAACCGAGCCTTTCGCCAGAAACGAGTGGTGAAAATTAAAGCGTATCCGGTTTTGTTTTTGCACAAAGAAGCGCTGCAACAGCAAAAAATTTTAGTTGAACATGATGAATATGCTTCTTTGGAAGAGTTATTTGTTCCTGAAAAAACAAGTGCCTTAGAAAGTGTCATCGGTGCGTCAGGTAGCTTAAAAGAAGCGATTGACCAAATTAAAACCGCTGTTTTATATCCCAATCATGGCTTACCGCTTTTGCTGGCAGGAGCCAGTGGTTCTGGAAAGACATTTTTAGCAGAGAAGATTCATGAATATTCAATTGAACAGCGTGTCATTGATCCGGCCGCTCCTTTTATTGCATACAATTGTGCTCAATACTACAATAATCCTGAATTACTGTCTTCTGCTTTATTTGGCTATACAAAAGGCGCCTTTACTGGAGCTGATAAGGAACAATCCGGTTTAATTGAAAAAGCAGCTGGAGGAATTTTGTTTTTAGACGAAGTTCATCGCTTGTCAGAAGAAGGTCAAGAAAAGTTATTCACTTTTATGGATACTGGTTATTTTTCACCTATGGGGGATACGAGTATTCGTAAGCAAGTGGCCGTCCGTTTGATTTTTGCCACTACGGAAAATGTTTATTCTGCATTTTTGCCGACTTTTCTGCGTCGTCTGCCTGTAATTATCAACTTGCCTAAGTTTCAGCATCGACCACAGTTAGAACGACTCATGCTGATTGATACCTTTTTTATTGGTGAAAGCAATATTTTGTCCAAAGAGATTCATGTATCTTACCAGATGATTGACTTTTTATTGAATAGTGATTTAGAAGGCAATGTCGGTAAAATTAAAAATATTATCAAATACGCTTGCGGTAGCGCCTACGTTCGTTATCAAACAGCAAATACGATCCATGTTCACTTGCGGGATCTGCCATTAGAATACAACATTAAATATAAAGAGTTGATCAGTCGTCCTAAAAAGAAGATTGCTGACCGCCATTATCTACCTCATACTAATAGTCAGCCACAATTGGAAAATAAAGAAAGTCAAAGCTTAAGGAAATTTTTTAATGAATTGTTAGTAGCTTACAAAGAGCTGCAAAAAAACAATCAGCCGCAAGTGTTTATCGAGGCGATGGTGCAAAAAGTAACCAATCGTATGGATGAGTTTATTTTTCAAACATCTTATGAAAAAGAAGCTTCATTTTATTCTGTGCTTACTTATCATATTCGTCAAACACTGTCATTTATGCACGAAAGCTATGGCTTTGAGCAAGAAGGTAATCGCGTAGTTGCGTTGGCTAACTATCTCTATTTAAAAAATAACAACGAATTACTAAGCGGTAATGATGACTGGTTGGAAGCTAGGGACTCTTTACTGGAATTTCTCAACACTTCTTTAGGAACTTCTTATTGGTATGCTAAAAAATTATTAGGCCATTTATCGCAGCAGTTAGATCAAACTGTATTTGAAGAGGATCTTGTATTTATCGCATTGTATTTTAATAGTTTAAATATTGCAGAACTGTCCAGCGGTATCCGTAGCATTGTGCTGGCTCATGGCTATTCTACAGCCAGTAGCTTAGCGAATGTAGTCAACCGCATGTTAGGCAAAAATGTTTTCCAAGCCTATGATATGCCCATCAATATTACGCTCGAAAAAGTGGAAGAACAGATTACGCGCTATTTGAATGATTATCGACCGGAAAGCGGCTTAATTTTAATGGTTGATATGGGCTCGCTTAATCAGTTAGGCAAACGTCTGTTGTCTCAGATTAAAGGGCCGCTTTTGATTATCGATAATGTTAGTACGCCAATTTTATTAGAAATCGGTGAACAAATTCTCAAAGGCAAAAGTATTCATGACATTCATCAAATGACCGAAGTCAATCAACGAATAAAAAAGCAATTAATTCTGCCAAAGGTTAATAAAAAGAAAGCAATTTTGACTTGTTGTTATACTGGTATGGGCAGTGCCAAGCAAATTCAAGACATTCTAACTAAATGTTTAGGTGATATTGTCAAAGAATTAACAATTTTGCCGTATGATTATAAGAAATTAACGGCAAATAAATTGTATGAAACGCCTTTTCAATTGTACGATGTATTAATGATTGTAGGGACAGAAAATCCTAAAATTGAACAAATTCCTTATATTGGCCTGGAACAGCTGATCAACGGTGAAGCTGTCGCTGAATTTGTCCGGTTAATTAGTCGTCATTTTGTGATTAAAGATGAGAAATTCAAAGAAACGTTGCTATTTAATTTTTCTATTAATAAAATTGTCGAAAATTTAACAATTTTAGATGCAACAAAAGTTCTTTCTTTAGTTCAACAAGCAATGAAAGAAATTGAAAGTAGTTTGCAGCTATCTTTTTCAAACAATCAACTCTTTATCCTTTATTTACATACATGTTGTATGATTGAACGGATTTTACGCAAAGAAAGTGTAGATGAGCAGACAGACATTGAAGCTTACCTTCAACGGGAACAGCAAACACTAGAAGTGATTCATCAGGCGTTTAAACAAATTGAAAGAGAATATACAATCGTCATTCCGGATCTAGAATTGCGATTGTTAAATGATATTATTCAAGAATAGGAGAGACTAATGAAAAAAGCAGTAGTGTTTGATATGGATGGCGTATTAATTGACAGTGAAAAGTACTATTTTCAACGCCGAATGAATTTTTTTAAGGCTATAGGCGTAATACCGGGATCAACCGATTTATTGGATTACGTTGGGAAAACAGAAGCCAACACATGGCGTGTTTTAGTGCCAGATGATGAGCAACGCCGAAAACAGCTCCAAAAGGAGTATTACAGTTATCGGGCCGCCCACCCGCTTGATTTTCAGAAAGCTTTAAGGAAAGAGGTTCCAACTGTTTTACAAACGTTACAGGAACGAGCAATTAAAATAGGGCTAGCTTCTTCCTCCCCTCGTCAAGAAATCGAACGTATGCTTAAAGAATGCCAATTAACCCACTATTTTTCTTACGTTATAAGTGGTGAAGAGTTATCTGAAAGTAAGCCGCATCCGGAAATTTATCTTTTATCTATGAAGCACATGGCTTGTGACAGCTATGTAGCAGTAGAAGATTCTCCTTTAGGGATCGCTTCTGCCAAAGCAGCTGGCATGTATACTGTAGCATTGGCTCAAGAATTTCCAATTGATCAAAACCAAGCTGATTTACAAATTGAACAGCTGCAACAGCTTTTAACTTTACCAAATTTACAAGCGTGATTCCCTCTGACCAAAACAGCTGACGCTGTTGTTTTGGTCAGCTGTTTATTTTTTGCAATAAACACTAAAACTGAAGATCCTGTTCCCTTCGATTTTTACATTTTTTGAGACTTGATTATTTTATATTTACTTCTATGTTGGTTTATTATATGATTAACCACGTTGTTTTGATAATTAAGACGGGAAGCCATTAAAGTAGAATTGCTTCTTGATTTTGGGAGGATACAGAATGAGAGAAAAACTGTCAGCTTATTTTGAAATGGACAAATTAAAAACGACTGTGAGACGTGAAATATTGGCTGGTTTCACTACATTTATCTCAATGGCGTATATATTATTTGTCAATCCATCAGTGTTAGGTGCTTCTGGCATGGATGAAGGAGCAGTCTTTACCGCAACTGCCATAGCCAGTGCGATCGGTTGTATTTTAATGGGATTGTTGGCGCGTTATCCAATCGCTACGGCGCCGGCACTAGGAATCAATGCTTTCTTTGCTTATTCTGTTTGTGTCGGTATGGGGATTTCATGGGAAACAGCATTAGCCGGCGTTTTTGTTGCATCGTTGCTTTTTATTTTAATTACTGTTTTTAAGCTACGTGAACGAATTATCGATGCGATTCCGGCTGATTTGAAGTATGCAATTTCTGGTGGGATTGGTTTGTTTATCGCTTTTCTTGGTTTAAGTGAAGGCGGCATTATTGTTGCTGATAAATCGACGCTGGTGGCTTTAGGTTCGTTGAATGTGGGTACTACGTGGTTGACAATTTTTGGTTTGCTACTGACCGTTGTGTTGCTGGTTCGCCGAGTGCCCGGAGGTATTTTTATTGGAATGGCAGCAACAACGATTTTAGGTTTGTTTACGGGCTTAATTCCAATGCCGGAAAAGATCATTTCAGCTGCTCCTAGTTTAGCACCAACTTTTTTTGTCGCTGTCAAACATGTTGGCGATATTAATTCCCTACAGTTGTGGGTTGTCGTTTTGACATTCTTATTAGTCACTTTTTTTGATACGGCAGGAACCCTAGTTGGTTTAGCAAATCAAGCTGGTTTTATGAAGGATAATAAAATGCCGCGGGTTGGAAAAGCTTTAGCTGCCGATTCAACGGCGATGTTGGCCGGTTCTTTGTTAGGAACTTCTCCTGTTGGTGCTTATGTAGAATCTTCAGCAGGAATTGCTGTTGGAGGGCGTTCCGGGCTAACAGCAATTGTGACAGGGTTCTTCTTTATTTTTAGTTTGCTTTTTTCACCCTTGTTAACAGTTGTTACTTCACAAGTAACAGCGCCTGCTTTGATTGTAGTCGGTGTGTTGATGGCTCAGTCATTGAGTAAAATTAAGTGGCAGGAGATGGAAATTGCGATTCCTTCCTTTTTAATTTTGTTAGGAATGCCTTTAACCTATAGTATCTCAGATGGAATTGCTTTAGGCTTTATCTTTTATCCAGTGACGATGCTAGCAGCTAAACGTGGCAAAGAAGTATCACCTATTATGTATGGTTTGTTTTTTGTCTTTATTGGTTTTATGTGGATTTTGAATACTAAATAAAATAAGAAACGAATAGTAAAAAAGCTTCAGCACAGTCTGCAAGTAAAACGGACAGATCTCAATTATCAAAGCGTAGATATAGACCTTAAGAATTGCTGTCATGAACTATGGAGCAAACCAGATGAATAACTCCAGATAAAAGCTTCAGCAAAAAAGACTTCTTACACCTTAATAAGTGTAAGGAGAAGTATTGGAACTGGCATAAAACAGCAAGGCTAGAATATGAGTGCTGCAAAATAAATTCTGTCAGTAGGCTTTCTTTGGTTACAGGTCAATTCTTGCGCTACGTAGTAAACTTAAAAGCATGATTAGGACTTAAAAAACACTCATGTAGGATAGATAATATAAAGTGAAGCTGTTTCACTAGATAGGCTTCTTGCCACAAAGAATTAAGTTCTTACAAATTTTTTTAACTGTTCAGTTGTTACTAATTCAATAAGTATGTAGGGAGTAGGACCTTGTCTTGATGACACTGTCCTACTCCCTTATTTTCAAATTTTTGAGGTACATTTTAGCAACTGCCAATTATTAATTTTAAGTACTAGTTAGATTACTCCAATTGTACTCAGGTAATGCCTGCTTAAATACCAGTCATTAACAAAATAGTAGCCAATTCCTTTTTACGATATTCAGCCGGTAAAAATACCCGAATTTCATCTTCGTTATAACCAATGTGAAGCCGACGTTCGTCCACGATTAACGGTCTTCTTAATAACGATGGATTTTCTTGGATTAAGCTGATTAGCTCTTTAACAGTCAATTTTTCCAAATCTGTACTTAATCTTGCAAATACTTTTGAACGAGTAGAGATGATATCGGTTGTTCCATTTTCTGTTAATTGTAAGATACGTAATAAGTCTTCTTCTTTCATAGGCTCTTTCATAATATTATGTTCGACAAATTCAATATTATGATTGATTAACCATTTTTTCGCTTTACGGCAAGAAGTACAGCTAGGAGTTGTGTAAAGTTTTAGCATATGAATCCCCTCTTTCAGAATAAAATAATAAGGTTTTAATAATAAGTATATAAATATGCGAAGTAACTAAATTGACGAATTTTCTTGTCCTCCAAAGAAGTCAATGATTTCATAAACTTCTCTTTATGTAAATTTTTATCGTATTTTTAAAATATTAGATCACAAAGATAAAAAATTACAGGGAGAAATAGCTATCACATGATTTTCTAATTGTCCTAGACCATTATCTAACAGATATCAATACTTATCAAGTAAAAACCCTCGAAGCATATAGAAAGAGGGTTTGACACCTGTGTAAATAGGAAAAATTTCCATATGTTGGCAGAGAAGGATAAGAAATACATAGGACTTCTTGTGCTTTAAAATGAGAAAGCGACTAGACCTTTGATGGTCTTTGGGGATTTTCCTATTTATTGTCTAATCTTTCTTTTTAATAGGCTAGCACTAAGCTAGATCATAAGAGAGTGCCTACTAGTATATACTAGTGATTAGTTCTGCTATTTATTTTTAGAAAATTCTATTTATTTCGTCGTTTGAAGGTTATTTGATATTATTCATATTGTTCATATTGTTCCCAATTGATTTTACAATCGGTGTTGACTGGTGCAACTGAACTACTGCAATCAGTAGTGATTCAGTTGTTAGTTTCATTTCATTCAAACAAGTCAGAATTAGAGGAAGTAGTAGAAGTATCTGTTAAGTTACTAGGATTGGAATTATCTGTCATTAATTTAAATAAATAGCTAGAATCAGAATTCATCGTGGGAAAGGTGGTTTCACTAGTGTTAGTTATAGATGTAGCCCTTAAACGACTAGACAAGCTGGAAGGAGGGGAAATATTGACAAAGTTACAACTTGCCTCTTGTAGAATGCGGGTGGTTGGAATATTGGGTGCTTTGTAAGCTAAACAAATGGGTATGTGGTTTTCGTTCGTTACGGAGCTTGGTCGGATTATTTCGTGTTGAAAGATATTTATAAATTGTTCTGTTTATGAAAAAATGCCACTAAACATGGCAAAATTTTACTGTTTGTATTGGCAAAAGCTAACCTTCTATATTATATTATAAAAAAAATTATAGTAATTCTATTTTTTGATATAAAAAATTTTAAACAGTTGGTTTGATGAAATGTAGAAAGGAATGTTTCTGAAATGAAAATAAGTATGATGGACTATTTTGGCTTATTTTGGGATTTTTAACGTATCATTTTTTCTTTTTAAGTTAGATTTTTATTATTGAAAATAATTTTAATATAAATAATAATTTTTTTAAAATAAATAAACTGTTTTTAGTATGTTTTTTTATTTTGAATAGTTGGAAAAAAATAAACAATTTCAATTAGAAAAAATACTATGATTAAAACAGATGGTTGTATCTGAAGGGAGAAAAAAGTATGGAAAAAAGAAAAATAGCTTTGGCTATGCTTGGAGTTTTGATCCTCCAAAATGTTAGTGTGCCGATTAATGCTTTCGGGGAAGCGACTACCAATCATAGTGTAGTTTCAGACGGTATCATTGATCAAGCAATTTCAACAGAGGGATTACTGGGTAGCGCTGTTCCTGTGTCTGAATCCGATCAAGTAGAAGTGGTTTCTTCAGTTCAAGAAACAGAGCAGCAAACACAGAAATCTGAAACTGGTTCAGATGAAGAAGCTCAAAAGGAAGTTCCAATGGCAATTGAACAAAAGCCGTCGGTAAACACAATGGCAGAAGTCATAACAGACGAACTGTTGGAAACGATGTCGATAACAAGTGTTGAGGGACAGGAATATAGTCAAATACGAACTAATCGCCTTTTTAATGCTACGCCAGTAATCGTAGTATTTGATTTTAGTATGGAAGGAACGAATTATGCAGCAGGCTCCAGTTATACATTTC
>Ga0302349_1001586_pt1 | contig 17006 bp, 19 predicted proteins | sample PhyAR1_FD_202176 | JGI IMG/M metagenome (GOLD analysis project Ga0302349, IMG submission 202176) | Leaf surface microbial communities from alfalfa plants in UC Gill Tract Community Farm, Albany, California, United States - DLSL A.R1... | ecosystem: Host-associated > Plants > Phyllosphere >...
GTGGTGGGGCGCGAATACGCGCCCCACCACGACGCACGTCCGGAAGCTCTCTCATGTCGTCCACACGCACCCGCGCGAGACTCTTCGACGCGAAGCTCCTTATCGGGATCCTCGTCGTCGCAGGGCTGCTCGCGCTTTCGCTGTTCACCGGCGTCTACGACATTTTCGGCACCGATGACGGCGCCGAGATGTTCGCCATGACGCGCATTCCCCGCACGATCGCGCTCGTCCTCGCCGGCGGCGCCATGGCGATGGCGGGGCTCGTGATGCAGCTCCTCACCCAGAACCGTTTCGTCGAACCCACCACGACGGGCACGACCGAATGGGCGGGCCTCGGCCTGCTGGGTGTGCTCATCTTCATCCCGCAGGCGTCGATCCTCACGCGCATGGCCGGCGCGAGCATCGCCGCCTTCATCGGGACGATGGTGTTCTTCCTGATCCTGCGTCGCGTCTCGCTGCGCTCGTCGCTCATCGTCCCCATCATCGGCATCATGCTCGGCGCCGTCGTGGGATCCATCTCCACCTTCGTCGCCCTGCAGACCGACATGCTGCAGAGCGTCGGGATCTGGTTCGCGGGCAGCTTCACCTCGGTCTTCCGCGGCCAGTACGAGCCGCTGTGGATCGTGCTGGCGGTGGCGATCGCCATCTTCATCGCGGCCGACCGATTCACCGTCGCGGGGCTCGGCAAGGAAGTCGCCACGAACGTGGGCATGCACTACGAGCGCGTGATCCTCCTCGGCACCGCCATGATCGCGATCGCCACGGGCGTCGTGACCGTCGTCATCGGCAACCTGCCGTTCCTCGGGCTGATCGTGCCGAACATCGTGTCGATGATTCGCGGCGACGACCTGCGCAGCAACCTGCCGTGGGTGTGCCTCACGGGCATCGCGATCGTCACCGTCTGCGACCTCGTCGGTCGCACGATCATCATGCCGTTCGAGGTGCCCGTCTCGCTCATCCTGGGCGTCGTCGGGGCCGCGGTGTTCATCTTCCTGCTGTTGAGGCAGCGTCGCCGTGGCTGAGGTCATCCGCAGCTCGCGCCCGCTGCCCACCCCGCACGCGCGACGGAAGTACGCACTCATCGTCGGGATCCTCGCCGTGCTCGCCGTCGCATTCGCGGCGGGCCTGCTCGCGTGGGACAACCCGATGCCGTTCGGCACCGAGGGATTCTGGCGCATCGCGAAGCTGCGCGCGACGAACCTGATCGTCATCGCGGTTGTCGCGGTCTGCCAAGCGGTGGCAACCGTCGCCTTTCAGACCGTGACGAACAACCGCATCATCACGCCGTCCATCATGGGCTTCGAGTCGCTCTACCGCGTCGTGCAGACCGGCGCCGTGTTCCTGCTCGGAATCTCGGGCGTCGTCGCGCTGCAGGGCGTGCCGCAGTTCCTCCTGCAGATCGCGCTGATGGTCGGCTTCTCGCTGCTGCTCTACGGGTGGCTGCTCTCGGGCAAGTACGGAAACCTGCAGATCATGCTGCTCGTCGGCATCGTAATCGGCGGCGGCCTCGGCTCGGTGTCCACGTTCATGCAGAGGCTGCTCACGCCGAGCGAATTCGACGTGCTCACGGCCCGCCTGCTCGGCAGCATCTCCAACGCCGACGCCGACTACCTGCCGATCGCGATCCCGCTGATGCTCGTCGCGGTCGTGCTGATCTGGGCGAGCAGCCGGCGCCTGAACGTGATGGCTCTCGGGAAGGAAGCGGCGACGAGCCTCGGCGTGCCGTATCGCCGGCAGCTCATGTACACGCTCTTCCTCGTGTCGATCCTCATGGCCGTGTCGACGTCCCTCGTCGGGCCGATGACCTTCCTCGGCTTCCTCGTCGCCACCCTCGCTTACCAGTTCGCCGACACCTACGACCACCGCAGGATCTTCCCCGTCGCGGTGCTCACCGGCTTCTGTGTTCTCGCGGGTGCGTACTTCATCATCAAGAACGTGTTCTCCGCGCAGGGCGCCGTCTCGGTCATCATCGAGCTCGTCGGCGGCACGCTCTTCCTCATCGTCATCCTCAGAAAGGGCCGACTGTGATCTCGCTCACCGGAGTTCGCAAGCAGTACAGCAGCGAGGTCGAGATCGGCCCCGTCGACATCCGGATCCCGGGAGGGGGCATCACGGCGCTCGTCGGCCCGAACGGTGCCGGCAAGTCGACGCTGCTGACGATGATCGGTCGCCTCCTCGGCATCGACGAGGGGATGATCGAGATCGGCGGATTCGACGTCGCCACCACGGCGTCGAAGGATCTCGCGAAGGTCGTCTCGATCCTCCGGCAGGAGAACCACTTCGTCACGCGCCTGACGGTGCGTCAGCTCGTCGGCTTCGGGCGCTTCCCCTATTCGAAGGGCCGCCTCACGGCGCACGACGAGGAGATCATCAGCCGCGCGATCGACTTCCTCGACCTCGGCGAGCTCGAGGGGCGCTACCTCGACGAGCTCTCCGGCGGTCAGCGTCAGCGCGCCTATGTCGCCATGGTGCTGTGCCAGGAGACCGACTACGTGCTCCTCGACGAACCGCTCAACAACCTCGACATGCGGCACAGCGTGCAGATGATGCAGCAGCTGAAGCGCGCCGCCGTGGAACTCGGCCGCACGATCGTCATCGTCCTGCACGACATCAACTTCGCCGGGCACTACGCCGACCGGATCTGCGCCCTCACAAACGGCAAGCTCGCCTACTTCGGGACGCCCGAGGAGATCATGACCGACGAGGTGCTGTCCGACGTGTTCGAAACGCCCGTGCACGTGATCGAGGGCCCGAACGGCCCGCTGGCGGTGTACTACTAAGGCACCGCGGGGCCGGGGCCGGGGCCGGCACCGGGGCCGGCGGGTCAGTACCAGTTCATGGCCTGGCTGTGGCCCCAGGCGGCGCACGGGGTTCCGTAGGCGCGCGAGATGTAGTCGAGGCCCCAGGTGACCTGGGTGGTGGCGTTGGTCTGCCAGTCGGCCGCGACGGTGGCCATCTTGCTGCCGGGCAGCGACTGCGGGATCCCGTAGGCGCCACTCGACGCGTTGGAGGCCTGGTAGTTCCAGCCCGATTCCTTCGTCCACAACGAGTCGAGGCAGCCGAACTGGTCGTCGCCCCAGCCGTAGGTGGAGGCCATGAGCTGGCGGGCCGTGTTCTTCGCACCCTCGGGGGTGTTCGCGGCGGCCTGCGCCTCAGCGGCCGCGACGGCCGCTGCCTCCGCCTCCTCCTCGGCCTTCTTCTTCTCGGCTTCGACCTGCTTCTCGTAGGCGGTGACCTTCTCGGTCACGACCTGCGTGAGCTCGTCGACGTGCGCGGTGCGGGCGGAGACGACGGTGGCGGGGGTTTCGGCGTAGCGGGCCAGCTCGTCGACGCGCGCCGCGAGGTGCGGGGTATCGATGCCGTCGAGCTCGGCGCGCTTCATGACGCTCTCGGCGGCCTCGATAGAGGCTTTTGCCTCCTCGGCGACGTGCCCGGTGGCCAGCTGAACCGTGGCGGCCTGGCGGGCGCTCGTCGAGTCCTCCGCCATCGCGGCCGTGCCCGTCGCGACGAGACCGCCGACGACGAGCGCGGCGATGACGGATCCGGTGATGAGCGCGGCGCGCTTGCTGCGGCGCTCGGCGCGCTCTCGGTGGGGCTGCAGGAGCAAGGACTGGGTGGCGGTTTCGTACTGGTTCATGGGGGAGTGATCCAATTCGGTCGGGTGCGGCGCACGGACATCGCTCGACACGAGTGGTCCGAGGCCCCGTCGGCTCGACCTGTGAACGCCGGCTACGACCCTCGCCCGCGAGTCTGGACGGAGCCGAAGAAATCCCCAGGCGGAGCCCGAATCGCGCCTCGAGGCGCGGATTTCAAGCCCGAAAGCTGGGAACAGGACCGAATCGGCACCGATCGGCACCAGCGCGCGGATCCCTCGACGCCATCCCGCTTGATAACGAAGTGATAACGACGGAGTTCTCTGAGTTTCCTCCGAGGGCGGTGAGAACGCCACGGTTTTGGGCCTCGCGGCGAAGTCTGGTAGACATCTGAACGAAGACCACGTGACACGGGGTGCCGCCCAGCGGCTGAGATCACACCCGTTGAACCTGAACTAGTTCGTACTAGCGGAGGGATGTCGCGCATGACCAGATCTGCGCTTTCCACGGCCTCGGCCGACGCCCTAACGAGCCTGCGTCGCAACACGCCGCTCGTGCAGGTCATCACCAATCGTGTGGTGCCGGGGTTCACCGCCAACGTGCTCCTCGCGCTCGGTGCGGCCGGCGCGATGGTCGACATCCCCGTCGAGGCGGGCCCCTTCGCGCGCGCCGCACACGGCCTGCTCGTGAACCTCGGCACCCCGGGCGCCGAGCAGCGCGAGGCGATGCTCGAGGCGACCGACGCCGCCGGCGACGCCGGAACGCCCTGGGTTCTGGATCCGGTGGGGATCGGATCCGCACCCGTGCGCACCCCGCTCGCGCACGTCCTCGTCGCCCGCGGACCCGCGATCGTCCGCGGCAACGCCTCCGAGATCCTCGCGCTCGCCCGCGCCGGAAGCGGGGGCCGCGGCGTCGACGCGACCGACGCCGTCGACGCCGCCGCGGATGCCGCGACCGCGATCGCGCGCGAGCACGGATCCGTCGTCGCCGTGTCCGGGCCCGTCGACCTCGTCACCGACGGCACGCGCATCGTCCGCGTCGACAACGGCGATGCCCTGCTGACGCGCGTGACGGGCGGCGGCTGCGCCCTCGGCGCCGTGATGGCGGCCTTCGCGGCCGTCGCGGATCCCTTCGAGGCGGCGGTCGCGGCGACGGCGAGCTACTGCCTCGCCGCGGAGGACGCCGCCGCCCGAGCGGACGGCCCCGGCACCTTCGCGGCGCACTTCCTCGACGCCCTGGCGCGGATCCAGCCCGCGGACGTGCGCTCGCGCGCGGCCATCGCATGACCGGCGTCCTTCCGCAGGAGACGTCGGCCTCGGAAGGCGGAACGCGGGGGGCCGGGGCCTCGGAGCGCGGGTTCCCCTCCCGAGCCCTCGCGCGAATCCGTCCCTGGCTGTCGATCCTCGCCCTCGTCGCGATCTGGCAGGCGTGCGCCTGGGTGGGGATCCTCGACCCGCACACGCTGCCCGGGCCCGCATCGCTCCTCGCGACCGCCGCCGGGATGGTCGCGGACGGATCCCTGCCGCTCGCGCTCCTCGTGAGCCTCGGCCGGGTGCTCGCCGGCACCGCCATCGGTGTCGTCGCGGGGCTCGCCCTCGGGTTGGCCGCGGGGTTCTCGACCATCGCGCGCGATATCGTGGATCGGCCGATGCAGGCGATTCGCACGGTGCCGTTCACGGCACTCACGCCGTTGCTGATCCTGTGGTTCGGCCTCGGCGAGACGCCGAAGATCGTCCTCGTCGCCCTCGCCGTCACCGTGCCGATGTACCTCAACACCGTCGGGGGAGTGCGCGGCGTCGACCGCCGGGCGCTGCTCGTCGCCCGCGCCTATCGGCTCAGCCGCTGGCGCACCGTGCGCGACGTGCTGCTCCCCGGATCCGCGCCCTCCATCCTCGTCGGCCTGCGCTTCGCGACCGGGGTGGCCTGGGTGGCGGTGATCGTCGCGGAGACCGTCAACGCCGCCAGCGGCGTCGGCTACCTCCTGACCCACGCCCGCACCTTCGGGCGCACGGACGTCGTGATGGTGTGCATCGTCGTATACGCGGTGCTGGGTCTTCTCACCGACCTTGCGGTGCGCGCGCTGGAGGCGCGCGTGCTTCGTCCCTATCAAGGAGCCTCATGAAGCGCGTGATCGCCGCCATTCCCGCCGTCCTGCTGCTCGCCGGGTGCGCCCCCGCGAACACCGGGACCGACGACTTCGAGCTGCGCGTCGGCGCCCTGACGACGCAGAACGTGCTGACGCTGTGTCAGGCGTCCGGCGGTCTGGACGGGCCGATCGAAGAGGTCGGTGGATCCGTGACGGCGTCGGATCCGTTCCCTGCGTTCGCGCCGGCGTCCGAGGCGCTCGCCGCGGGGCACATCGACGTGGGATCCAGCGGGGCCACGGGCGTGCTATCGGCTCTCGCGGGAGGCCGCGACCTCGTGGTCGTCGCCGTCGAGCGCAACGACAACGATACGCAGGGCATCGTCGCCGGCCCCGGCACCGGCATCGCCTCGATCGAGGACCTCGCGGGCCGCACCGTCGCGATCAACGAGGGTGGCACGGGCGACTACCTGCTGCGCAAGGCCCTCGTCGAACATGGCATGACGATCGACGACGTCGAGCCCGTCTCCCTCGCGCCCGCCGATGCCGCGACGGCGTTCTCCTCGGGGCAGGTCGACGCCTGGGCGACGTGGGACCAGTACCTCGTCTCGGCGCAGGTCGACCTCGGCGCGACCCTCGTGGCATCGGCCGCGGACATCGGGGCGCAGAACCCGAGCGTGCACGTCGTGTCGCGCGAGTTCGCCGACGAGCACCCGCTCGGCGTGGGCGCGCTCTACCGGGCCCTCGAAGGGTGCGCGGACGAGGTCGCGGCGGATCCGTCGATCCTCGCCGACGCCTACCGCGAGGCGGGCGTCAGCGACGCCGTCGCCGAGGAGATCATCGCGCACCGGGCGCCTTCCATCGCGCCCGCCGATGAGGATTTCGCGGCGGAGTTCGCCGAACTGGCCGAGTTCTACGCCGATCAGGGCCTGACGGACGAGCTCGTCGACACCTCCGCCGCGACCGCCGACGTGCGCACCTGGGTCGAGGGCTGACATGCGCGTGCCGGATCCGCGGGGTTGGTCCCGAAGTGCGGAGGGTATGGGTGTGTGCTTCCGCAGCTGGGGGTTGTCTCCGCGGTTGCGCGTCGTGGGCGCTGCGCGGCCGGATCGCCGGGGTTGGTCCCGAAGTGCGGAGGGTTTGCGTGTGTTGTTCCGCAGTTGGGGGTCATGTCCGCAGGCGCGGGTCGTGGGTGCTGCGCGGCCGGATCGGCGGGGTTGGTCCCGAAGCGCGGAGGGTTTGCGTGTGTTGTTCCGCAGTTGGGGGTCATGTCCGCGCGTGGGGAGCGGGGCGGCATGACGGTTAGGGCGCGCGGTGTGCGAAAGAGGTACGGCGGGCGCGAGGTGTTGCGCGGGATCGACCTCGACATCGCTGCCGGTGAGATTGTCGCGCTCGTGGGGCGTAGCGGGTGCGGCAAGTCGACGCTGCTGCGCGCCATCGGGGGGCTGGAGAGCGTCGAGGGTCGAATCGACGCCCCGCGCGAGGTCGGCTTCGGTTTCCAGGACGCGAGCCTGCTGCCGTGGATGCCGGTGTGGCGCAACGTGCTCCTCGGCATGGAGCAGCAACCGCGGGAGCGGGCGGAGCGGATCCTCGACTCCGTCCACCTCTCGGCCCGCGCGGACGCGTGGCCGCTGACGCTCTCGGGCGGTGAGGCGCAGAGGGTGTCGCTCGCCCGCGCCCTCGTGCGCGAGCCCCCGCTACTGCTGCTCGACGAGCCCTTCGGCGCGCTCGACGCCCTCACGCGGCGGTCGATGCATGCGCTGCTCCGCGAGCTGCACGCGAGCTACCGCCCCTCGATCCTCCTCGTAACGCACGACGTCGACGAGGCGCGCGAGCTCGCGGATCGGATCCTGGTGATGAGCGAGGGGCGGATCGTCGCGGAGGAGCCCGCCGGTGTCGAGCGCGAGACGCTCTTCCGGCATCTCGGCGTGTGAGGATCAGCCCGCGAGCGCGAGCGAGGCCGCCTGGAAGATGCTCGCGATGAGGCCGAGCCCGGAGATCACGATCGGTGCGCAGACGACGAGCCACGCGTTCAGCCGCGCCCAGAAGCGATTCTCATCCTTCGCGAGCGCCCAGAGGGCGACGAACATCATGACGACGATGCCGATCGACTGCCCGAATGCGGCGAGCCCCAAGATCTCTCCGATCTCCTCCTGTGGCTGGATCATGTCGTACATCTGGAGGAACACGACCGCGGCGAGGTACGGCACGTGCACCGCGATGGCGATGAGGGCACGCCAGCACTCGCGAAGCGAGCCCACGGATCCGCGCTCGCGGAGCGTCGCCCAGACGAGCGCGCCGCCGGCGAGGATCATGCCGGTTGCGAAGAACGGAAGGTCGTTCTTCAGGATGGCGACGGGTACGGCGATGAAGCCGTTCACGACGTCGCTCGCGCTCGGCTCGGAGGCTTGGCGGCGGTCGGGCCACTCGGTGTTCGCGATGCTCGCCTCGGGGCCGATGGTCCAGGCGATGAGGCCCGCCGCGAGCAGCACGAAGAAGATCAGCAACGCGTAGCGCGCCCACATCGCGCGGCGCACGACGAGCAACCCCAGCACGAGGGGGATGGCGGCGAGGATGTAGCTGGGCACGGTCAGGCCGACGATGATGAGCGTGACGACCCATTCGGCGGGCCGGCCCGGCGCATCGGATTCGGCGATCGCCTGCGTCCACGGCAGCACGTTGACGCTCACCGAGAGCACGGCGTAGCCGCCGCCGATGATGGCGAGCACGCCGGCGATGAACGCGGCGGGCGAGGAAGTCCGCCGCTGCTCGCGGCCCCATCGCGGGCCGGGCGAATCGTCGATTCGGCGAGCGATGAGGAACGCGACCACGAAGGCGACGACGCCGATCGTGAAACTGGGACCGACGCGGCCGAGTGCCCGGCTCATGAAACCGAGCGCACGGCTGGGGGTGGCCAGCTGTTCGGATGCGCTCTCCTCGGAGACCGCCATCACGACGATGAAGCCGATCGCATCGAGGATCGTCGCCAGGACCGCTGCGGCGATGACGAAGATCGGCAAGCGCGCGGGGGAGAGCCGCAGGACGTCGCGCATCGCGGGCCTAGTATCCGTGCTCGTCGTATTCCGGATCCAGCACCCACTTGCCCGCGACGCTCACCGCGGCGCGCACGCTGGCCGAAGGGATGGAGATCGATCCGTCGCCGGCGACGAGCGCCTGGAAGCTCGCGATCGACCAGTACGAGTTCATGCAGTTGTCGGGTAGCGGAGGGGCGTCGCGCTGCCCCGGGCCGCCCTCGGAGTTACCGTCGTTGATGCACTGCCAGTCGTCGCCGAAGTCGAAGGACGCGATGCCACGGTCCTGCGACATGCAGTCCTTCACGAAGGTCAGCTTGGTGTAGTCGGCGGTCGTGTACTTCGTGTCGAGCGTCAGGTCGTCGTCCGAGGGGAAATCGTCGACGAACTGCGGCGGGGTGACGTCACCCGACGGGCCGCCACCCGACACGAGCCCGAGAGCGTCCCAGATGCGCTCCTCGTCCGTGCGGTCGTCGACGCGAGCGAATTCGGCCTCGGGGTGGAGTTCCATTGTGCCGGCGGTGAAGCCCTGAGGGCCGGGGCCCTCCGGGTCGTAGTTCACCGTGACATCGAGCGCGCACACGCCGGTCGCGAAGACGCGGGCGTGCAAATCGTAGGAATCGACGACGATGTCGTGTCCCTCGGGGACGAGCTCCTCGATCGCGTCGGACAATGCCACGCGGACGTCGTTGCCGGGGCCGCCGTTCCAGATGGGGGCGCTCTCCGGATCCATGACGAGCAGGTTTCCGAAGTCGTACGCGCTGGCGGGCACGGAGGCCTCCGCCTCCTCGCTCTCGGGCGCCGCCCCTTCGGGCGCCGCGGTCTCGGCGGCATCGTTGGGCGCCGGATCCTCATCGGCGCTGCACGCGGCGAGCCCGATGGTCGTCGCGAGGATCAGCGCGGCGGCGGTAGCGGAACGGATGAGCGGAGTTTGCATGGGGTCCTTCACGTGCAGGAGAGCGAGGGATGGCGCGACAAACGTCGCGTCCCCGGTGGCGCGGGGGCCACCGGGAGGAGCGGCGCGGATCACATCCGGTCGTGAATGTCGCGCAGATCTCGATGGGTCTGGAAATGTCCGATGGCGTTGATCAGGTTCCCGACCTGAACCGTGCGCCTCGTGCGTTCGTGCTCCGCGAGCTGAGCCGCCTGGAAGTTCTCCATGCGCGCGCGATGCAGCTCCTCCTCGAGGAGGTTAATCGCCTGCTGCACGCTGAAGGCGCGATGGTCGCGCACGAAGTTCCAGCAGCGGCCGACGTCGGCGCTGTTGAGGTAGCGCTCGGGGAAGAACCCGACGTAGCCGAAGGTGTTGTAGGCGTCGCTGACCTCGCCGATCTTCCGGTCGATCGCCGTGACGTCAGGGGCGGCCATCTCCTCGATCCGCTCCCGGGTCGCGCGGTTCTCGCGCGTGATCTCGTCGTTCTTCACCGGGAGCCGCCGCGTGTTGTAGTGCCGCTTGACGATGGTCGCGCCCACGATGGCGACGATGGGAGGAAGGAGCATGGCGGTCACGGTGAACGTCACCAGCGCCGAGGTGCTTTCCAGCTCGGGGAGGACGCGGAGAGACATCGACAGCACAACGAAGGTGCCCGTGCCGAGCAGGAAGAACCAGAGCCACCACATGCCCTTGCCCCACGGCTCCGCGAGAGGCCGGTACAGGTGGCGGTAACGCGCGTACACCGCGTCGCGCTGCTCGTTCAGCTCTTCCAGCTGTCGAAGGATCGCGTAGAGCGTGTTGAGTCGACTCTCGAGTGCTTGTCTGTCGTCGGCCACGTGAGATCCGTTCTGCATGTCGAGCGAGCCCGTCGTCGACTCATCTATCGGTATGCCAATCATGATACTCATAAGTCATCAATCAGGCGAGCGCGAGATCCGCGGCAGCAGCGTGCGGTGCCGGGAAACGGAAAAACCCCCGGCGAACCGGGGGTTTCATGGAGCGGATGACGAGACTCGAACTCGCGACCCTAACCTTGGCAAGGTTATGCGCTACCAACTGCGCTACATCCGCGTGCACCTCGCGTGAAGTGCGTACCGAAGCGCGAATCGGTGTGATCGCGCGTCGATAGTCTCATCATACTATGCGCCGGAGGGGGTGTGCCGCACGGCGCATCAGGCGCGCTGTGATCGCGGGGACGGCTCCGGCGTGTCGGCGCGACGCCTCGATGGTCGTCGCACGGCCGGCGCCTCGGCGGCCTCCGCCGTGCCGCGGCTCTCCAGGAGCTCGAGCGGATCCACCTCGATCTGTTCGGCGAGCGCCGTCAGGGTGTCGAGAGTGAGGTTCCGTTCGCCGCGCTCGACCGACGCGACGTACGTTCTGTCGTAGCCCAGGTGTGCGGCCCATGCCTCCTGCGTGAAGCCTCGCGCGATCCGGATCGCGCGCAAGTTGGCGCCCAATTGGCGATTCAACCTGCCGCGCTTATCCATCCCTCCAGCGTCGTCAGATGATGCTCATGGGTACACGTACTTATCAGTATCATGATCGTGGTTCCGAACGCGGGGCCCAGATGAACGATGAGTAGGACGGGGAGAATGTGATGAACACGACCGGGAGGATGGCGAAGTTGGCCATTCTGCTCAGCGCGGCAGGCGTTGTGCTGGCAGGCTGTGCGTCGGATAGGGGCGATATCGAAGCCCAGGAGAGCCCCAGCGACGCGCCAGCCCCGCAGGGGTCTGCGACACCCGACGTGCAGGAGAACTCGGAGTCGGTCACGCAAGAGGACGGAGTCGACGAGGAGCCCGAGGTGCAGCCGATTCCCGTTGGCGATGCCTTCGGTGAGGCGATCTGGAGCCTGTCCGTGGGGTCGATGTCCGATGTCTGGGTACGCGACGACCGCCTCATCGTCAGCGATGTGGAAAGCGGGCGCGTGTTCGCTGTCGAGGCCGGGGGAGACGAGATCTGGTCATTTGACCTCCCCGAGAAGCCGAGCAGCATGCGGGTCGTCGTCGGCAAGAGTACGGTGGCACTGCTGACCGGTGCGGAGGTTGAGGGAGAAGGGTTGGCAGAGAAGACCTTCGCCGCGCACGTCGCCCTGAGGGCCATCGAAGACGGCTCGCTCATCGCCGAGGACCATATCCCGCTCGCCTCCGCGCAGTCCTCTCTGCCAAGTGATCTTGTGGGCGATGGGTTCTATATGACGCAGGACGGCGTGGTTCACGAGTTCCCGGAGGAGTACAGTGCACCGATGGCGACCGCCGGAGACAAGCCGTTCGTCGAAGATGTCCTGCTGTGGGACGAATCCGGCGGGTTCGGTCTGGTCTCGGAGACCTGGCGCAACGACGACTACAGCTTCCTTGATGGGCTCGTTGATGTCGCGCGCGGCCGCATTCTCGTGAGGGAACGCGCGGTCCCTGCGCCGGAGGGTTACGTCGGTTCAATGCTGGACGTCAGGACCGGAGAGGTGCTGTTTGACATCTCGTGTCCTGAAGATCTCCGGGCGTTCGGCGATGCGAGCAGCAGCCCTAGCGGCGAGTTCATGGTGAGTGGCCCGCTCTGGGTCTCTGGCTCGGAGGGCCGGTGCATCGGCGGCGGTGAGGGCGAGCAGAGCGTCGAGCTGACGGCGGTGGCCGACGACGGAACCGCCTTCGGCATGAGCGAGGAGGGCAGCCTCGTCGTGGCCGAACCCTCCGGCGAGGTAGCGGTCAGCGAACTGCCGGACGGGGCCGGCGCACCGTTCGCGGTCATGTCTGGAAACACTGCGCTCCATCGGAGCGGTGGGACGATCACGGCGAACCCGATCCTGTAACGCCGCCGTCGGACCAGGCGGTCGAATGACAAGAAAACCCCTCGGATCTCCGAGGGGTTTTCGTCTGTGCGCGATACTGGGATCGAACCAGTGACCCCTTCCGTGTCAGGGAAGTGCGCTACCGCTGCGCCAATCGCGCCTGTGTGTAAGGCCTGTTAAGCATATCGACGCCCTCACTGGGCGGAACCTGGGAGCTACACCTCGGCCCCGTCGTCGTCTCGGTCGTAGATGCCTTGGTTGCCGCCGGCCTTCGAAGACATCGCGATGACGGCGCCGATTCCGACGAGCACGCCGAGGGCGACTCCGAGCCACGGGCTGCCGAGGATCGACCCGACCAGCACGCTCAGGACGAAGATGCCGGCGGCGATGAGCCACTTCCTAAGTGCGGACATGCGAACCATTCTGCCCCGTGCGGGCGTTTCGGGCGTCGTCGCGACTGTTGCGCCGTCAGCGCGCGGTGTGGTCCTCCTCGTGCAGGCGCGGGGCGCGACGGGGTTCGCGAACGCCGGCCGCCATGATCAGCCGGATCACCCTCTGCCGGTGTCCGCGCCACGGCTCGAGCAGCTCGATCATGCCGTCGTCGTCGACGCGTGAGCCCACGAGGGCGTAGCCCACGTGATGCGCCAGGTGGAAGTCGCCGACGCTCACCGCATCCGGATCGCCGAGGGAACGGATCCTCGCCTCCGCGGCTGTCCACGGGCCGACCCCGGGGAAGGAGAGGAGCGGATCCGGTGACGTCGCACCCTGCTCTCCCGCGCCGGTACCGCGGCGCACCGCGCGCTCGACCGCGTCCGCGCGCGCCGCGGCCATCACGAGCGTCTTCGCCTGCGGGGGTTCGAGCCCCGCCCGGTGCCACGACCAGGACGGGATGGTGCGCCAGATCGACGGAGGCGGCGGGGCGAACATCGCGACGGGGCCGGGCGCCCGTTCGCCGTGCCAGGTCACGACGCGCCGCCAGACGCGGAACGCCTGGCGGACCGTGACCTTCTGTTCGATCACCGCCTGCGCGAAGGAGTCGAAGGGCAGGTCGGTGCGCGCCAGTCGGAGGCCGCGGTGCCGCGCGAACGCGTCGCGGATGAGGGGGTGCAACGAGGCGTCGAAGCCATCGTCGGAGTCGAGTCCGCCGCAGAGGGCGGGTACCTGTGCGATGACCCACCCGCGTCCGGGGCCCCACGCGGCCGCCCGGACGGATCCGTCGCCCTGCGGGGCGAGGGCGAGCGTCGCGACGCCCGAGGGAGTGCGCACCGCGCGCCAGATGACACCGCCTGAGTGGCGCTGCGTCGGATCCCCGGGGCCGCGTTGCAGGGCGCCGACCGTCGCGCGGAGGTCGAGCGGCCTTCGCGGGCGGTACGTGGTCTGCAACGGATCCATACCGAAAACGGTACGGCGAAGCACCGACAAACGAGGTGAGTGCCCGGCGGCGGCTAGAAGCGGTCGGGCGAGGGGGCGCCTGCGCCGTAGCGGATGGTGACATCGGCGTGGCGGTCGAAGCGGTAGCCGATACCGCGCACCGTGCGGACGATGTCTTCGTAGCGGGCGAGCTTCGAGCGCAGCCGGCGCACGTGTACGTCGATGGTGCGCTCGCCGGGCGCGCCGTCGTCGCCGGCCTGCCAGAGCGCGTCGACGAGCTCGGTGCGCTCGATGGTGCGGCCCTCTCGGAGGACGAGGTACTGCAGGAGCTCGAACTCCTTATAGGTCAGCGCTGCGTTCTCGCCATCGATCTCGACGCGCTTGCGCGAGATGTCGACGGTGACGCCGATGTTCGTGTCGCGGCTCGGCGACGACTGCTTCGCGCGCGCGACGGCGCCCGGTTCCTTCAGCGCGAGACGCACGACATCGATGTCGCGGCCGCCGGCCGACTGCGGGGCCAGGGCGACGGTGGCGTACGTTTCGGCGCGTGGCGACAGCTCCGCGATCGTGCGGCGCAGGGCTTCGACGATGATGTTGAGGCTGACGCCATCGGCCGCCGCGGAGGCCTCGTCGAGGCCGACGTAGAGGGCGAATCCGCGGGGTGAGGTGCCGGCGGGGAGTACAGGGGTGGACTGGTCGTTCACAATGTGGCCGTTTCGACGGGCGCGCTCTGCCTGCTACTCACGTAGCGAGAGTATCGCGCAAATAAAGGTTGAGGGAGGTTCGCGGTCGTCAGCGGCACATTCGACACATGCTGACGAGACCGGGCATCATCGCACCGGTCGCTCCGTTCGCCTCCCGGGCGGACAGAATCAGCGAATATGTCGTCATGTGAGCAATTGTTGCCTAGCGTCTCGCAATGTGTCAAAGAGTGTGACGCACAATGGAACAGTGAGTAACAACTTCGCCTTCGCCGACGCAGCCGACCACTCGCGCTACGAGCTGCGGCTGGACGGCGAGCTGGTGAGCGTGCTCGAGTATCGCCTCAACGGCGACGTCGTCGCCCTCACTCGAGCGTTCACGAACCCGGCCAAGCGCGGCCACGGATACGCCGCCGTCGTCACGGAACGCGCGATCGACGCGATCGAGGCCGAGGGGAAGAAAGCTCTCCCGGTGTGCTGGTACGTCGCCGACTGGTTCGCGGAGCACCCCGAGCGGAGCGGGGTTCTGGCGGGGTAGCAGCGCCGCTCGCGTAGGGGTATGGGCCACATCGCAACGAGCGCCGAGGCAGAAGCCCTCATCGATGAGATCTCGCGGGGGCACCGTGTGCCCTATCGGTGCGATCAGTGCGAGCTCCGCGGGGGCGTATGCGTTCTACCCCGATATCGTCGCGAGCCGCGCGGGGCGCTTCGCCGATGTCGTGACGCTAGAAACCGGCGATGTCACGCGCCGGCTCGAAGCGGATCCGCTTCACACCCGCGTCTTTGACGGCGCGGCCCGCGTGTTCTAATCCGCGACCGAGATCGGGCGCCTGCGGTTCACGGGGAGCGACTCGATCGACGACCTGCTCGGTGACGTGCGGATGTCGGTGTCGCTCTCACCGAAGCCGAATGATCCGGAGATCGTCACGGCCCGCATCATGCGCTCCGACGCGAACACGGGCGTGCTCGCGCAGCTCGATGACGGCGAGTACGCGCGCGTCGAGGTCGCGGGATCCGATGACCCGCACGAGTACTTTGCCATCGGATCCACGGTGCCCGGTGTGCTCTCCAACCACTGTTTGCGGGTTGCGCGCGCGGAGTTCGACCCGGCGAGCCTTCCTAGCGGATGCGTCACCCTGGGGCTCGTCGTCGCGGCGACGCCGAAGCGCGCGTCGATCCGAATCCACCCCGACATCGACGATGTCGTCTTGCGCAAGCGCGACGTGTTCGTCGCGAGACCGACGACGACCGCGTCGACGAGATCGTGGCGCCCGGCGACGTCGTGCACGTCGGGGTGTTCTGGGAGGAGGCGGGGCTTCGCCTCTCACTCGTCGTCGTCGACGGCACGCTGACGCCGCCGCCATCGCTCGTCGCGGGCGGCGTGCCGTGGCTGAGCGAGCCCGAAGACGACTTTGCCGAGGAAGAGGCGGTCGTCGAGCCCGTCGAGCCGATCACCACGCCGGTGATCGTTCAGGCACCCGGCAACGACGCCGTGCTCGACGAACTTCGCCGCCTGCGCGTCGAGTTTCGCGACATGCAGCGGGGGATCACTGCGCTGCATTCGGCAATGGCCCGGGTCGGATCCGCGTCGGCTCCGCCGCGCCGGGCACCGGATCCGGAGAGGGTCACCAGGCTCGAGCGCGAGCTTCACACCGCCGAGCGCTCGCTGCAGGAGCTCCGCACGGCGAAGGCCGCGGCGGAGCGCTCCCGTGTCGAGGCCGACCGCGCCCGCGTAGACGCAGAGAAGAAGGTGCGCGCACTCGAGGCGCGCGTCGGCGGCCAGCCGCGCGACGAGGGCCGGGCGGCGCGGGGAACGTTCGAATACTGGATCCGCCATGAGGTGCGGCTCGCCTGGGTCGCGCGGGTGCCGGCGGGGGAGAAGGTGGCGCTGCCGCTGGGCCCCTTTGGCGTCGGTCCGTCGTTCGAGCAGGACCTCGCGGCACTCACCGACGACCAGTTCGACAAGACGATGCGCGCGATCGTCGACGTGCTGACGGGACGGGCCGCATCGCTCGACAGCCGCGAGGTGCACCGGCTGCGCATGTCAGACGCGGGCGGATCGCCTACCTCGTACGCGCGTCCGACGGTGCCGACGCGTATCGGTGCGCTATTGAGTGCAATACTCCTAGTGCGAGACGGTTGCACTACTGGCGGTTGGGCGATGGTGGGATCGAGCTTGCGCGGGTGCGTGAGCATGATGCTTTGGGGATGTAGGGGCAGGGACAGGGACAGCTTGCGCGGCGTCCTCGACGTGCGCGGGAGAGCTGAAATGCAACGTCTTGTGTAGGAGTCGAATGAATCTGGCTGAACTTGAAGAACTTGTTTTAAGCGGCAAAGAGCTTTCCGTTGTAGATTTGCACAGAAGGTTCCGAAGGATTTCAATTTCAGACTCGCGTTTTGTTGATGCGCATTCAGTCTGGCGTTATCTGGAGGGCAATCTTGCGCGCAGGATAAATGCAGTGTCGGCTGGGCGCGTGAAATTGTCCATCCTCGAAGGGGTCTTGTTT
>Ga0302349_1001588_pt1 | contig 16971 bp, 16 predicted proteins | sample PhyAR1_FD_202176 | JGI IMG/M metagenome (GOLD analysis project Ga0302349, IMG submission 202176) | Leaf surface microbial communities from alfalfa plants in UC Gill Tract Community Farm, Albany, California, United States - DLSL A.R1... | ecosystem: Host-associated > Plants > Phyllosphere >...
GCGGCACGGCGGCAACGGCGGCATTGCTTACCGCCTGCTGAGTCTGCCCGGCAGCTTCAAGTTTATTAAGCATGGTGACAATGCGTGACTCATGATAGGGCTTGAGGATGTAGTCGAACGCTTCCAGTTCAAACGCCTCGACCGCATGTTCTTTCCAGGCGGTGATAAACACAATCAACGGCTTGTGGGCAAACTGACTGATATTCTGCGCCAGCAACATCCCGTCAAGCGACGGAATATTGATATCGAGAAAAATCACGTCGACCCGATGCTGCTGCAGATACTTCAGCACGTCGAGACCGTCATCAAAGCAGGCTTCGATCCGGATTTTGCTGTGCTGCTGGATCATCCAGCTCAACTCCTGCTGGGCTAAAAACTCGTCTTCGACAATGATCGCTTTCATAACAGATTCTCCGCCAGCCGCTGGCCGTTTTTACTCAGCATAAAGGCGATTTCGGTACCGGGCTGATGCCGTACGATAGACAATCCCTGACCCGATAACAGCTTGACCCGATGATGAACATTCAACAGGCCGATTTTATTGCCGGGCATCTCATTACGGGCCACCCGTGCCATTACCTCATCGCTGATTCCCTGGCCGGTATCGCGTACCGCGATCCGCACCCGATCGCCCAGGTCCCGAACGCTCAGCGTCACCACGCCTTTACCTTTACAGGGCTGGATGCCGTGCACGATAGCATTCTCCACCAGCGGCTGAATCAGCAGGCTGGGCAGCAGGAAATGCAGATCTTCATCAACGTCATAAATCATCGTCAGCTTGTCGCCAAAGCGTGCCTGTTCAATGGCGATATAATCCTTCACCTGCCACAGCTCTTTACGGATGTCGATCAGCTCATCGTCATTCAGTTCGAGGTTATAGCGCAGATAGCGCGACAGATTGATCACCAGCTGGCGGGCGGTATCGGGATTAAGGCGGATGGAAGAGGAGATAGCGTTCAGGGCATTAAACAGAAAATGAGGATTTATTTTACTTTGCAGAGCGCGCAGTTCCGCTTTATTGGCCATCTCACGCAGCTGCTCAGCGCGTGAAACTTCAAGCTGGGTTGAGATAATCTGTGAAAGCCCAATCGCCATCTCCTTCAGCGAACCGGTTATACGGTGGGCCCGGCGGTAATAAATTTTCAGCGTGCCGGTCACTTTGCCTTTTTCCCACAGCGGGATAACGATCATGGAGTGAATATCTTTGGTGCGGTACGCTTCGTCATTGTTTCTGATGATGATTTTACCGCTGGCGATCGCCTGAGCGGTGGTCGGGCTGATGTCTTCATCCCCCTGCTGATAGTTCTGCTCGCCGTAGCCCACATAGGCCAGAATCTGTTTTTTGTTGGTCATCGCCACCGCGTCAGCGTTGATATCGCGGCGGATAATGTCACAGATATTGCGCAGCGACTCGCTGTTAACCTGACGAAACAACGGCAGGGTTTTATTGGCGATCTCCAGCGCCAGCTTGGCCTGGCGGGCAGCGATGGCCTCTTTTTCGCCCTCAACGCTCTGCACCAGCAGCACAATCAGGCCAATGCTGGAAGCGCCGAGAATCATCGGGAGCGCAATCTCCGACACGATAGCCAGCCCGAGTGAGGTCGGGCGCGCCCAGAGGATAATCAGCAGCATGGTCAGGCTCTCGCACAGCATCCCGCCGAGGATACCGACTCGCCAGCGCTGCTCTTTCACCACTCGCCGGTTAATTCCGCCCGCCACAAAACCGGCAATGATGCTGGTGATCAGACAGGGCACTGAGGTTACGCCGTGGATATCAATTAAAAAGCGGTGCAGGCCGGCAATCACGCCGGTCGCGATACCGACCCACGGCCCAAACAGAATGCCGCCCGCCATCACGGCGATCACCCGCACATTCAGCAGCGAGCCATCGACATCCACCCCGGACCAGGTACTGAATAAGGCAAACAGCGAAAAGATGACGGTGACGACCGCCTTTTCATAGCCGGTGTGTTCATCTTTTTGCAGCAGCTGGCGAAACAGCCGGGTGCGCGTCAGGAAGAACAGGCAGATCAGCATCAGTGCAGCGCGGTCAAATACGGCCAGTAACATCGTAAAGTGAGAGGACACAGGCGACTCATCGGCAAAGGAAAGTGAACCTATGATAAAAAATGTGATCGTGATGCGCTAGCATCCCGGTTCGCCGCCATGCCGGAAGATGTTTCAGATCAACTCTGGCAGGCGAATCGCAAAAAGCGGAAAGCCTGAGTGCTATAAAGGGGAACAGTTTTTCCGCCTGACCGCACTGGTCGCGGCCAGGGCGTTTTGCTATGTTGCGCGATGAAGCGAGGCAGAGACTGTCGATACATCGCGCCCATCGGGAGCAGAAAATGCATTTAGTCACCGCCAGATTAACCCTGAGTAAACTCCAGCCAGAGGACTGGCAACTGTTCCGCGCCGTCCATCAGGACCGCGACACCATGACCTGGGTCAGCGAAATTCCTGACGAAGCGGATATCCGTCAGCGCTTTAATGAGCGGCTGGCCCCCTGGCAGGCCAGTAGTTTTCACATGCTCTGTCTGGTGGCCCGCCGCAATGACAGCGGCGAGCCGATTGGCCTGTTTGGCTGCAGCCCGGAGTGGGAGCCCTATCGTCAGGCGGAGGTAGGCTACATGCTGCTGCATCGCCACTGCGGTCAGGGTTTTGGCAGCGAGGCGCTGGCGGCGCTGTGTCAGTTCTTATTTGAAGCCGATTTCCATAAGCTCAAAGCGATGGTGATTGAAGGCAACCAGGCGTCACGGCGCATTCTGGAAAAAAATGGCTTTCAGCTTGAAGGGACGCTACGGGATAATTATCTGCTGAACGGCTGCTGGGTAAACGATTGGCTGCTGGGACGGCTGAATCCGCAAAAATAAAAATATTTTCCGCCACCCTCGACAACGTTGTGATTGTCACGTTATGTTCTTGAGAGGTCACCGCAGTGACCAGCGTCGCTCGGACGGTCCGGGCGCTAACGTACTCCAGAGGACATCATGGCTGATAACAGCACACCCCGTCGTTTCTCACGTATCGAACGTCTCCCCCCTTACGTTTTCAACATCACCGCTGAACTGAAGATGGCTGCGCGTCGGCGCGGCGAAGATATCATCGACTTTTCAATGGGTAATCCGGATGGGGCCACGCCGCCGCACATCGTTGAGAAGTTGTGCCAGGTCGCACAGCGTGACGATACCCACGGCTATTCGACTTCGCGCGGCATTCCTCGCCTGCGCCGGGCGATTTCACGCTGGTACGCCGAGCGTTATCAGGTGGAGATCGATCCGGAATCAGAGGCGATTGTCACCATCGGCTCAAAAGAGGGGCTGGCGCACCTGATGCTGGCGACGCTGGATCACGGTGATACCGTGCTGGTGCCGAATCCCAGCTATCCGATCCACATTTACGGTGCCGTGATTGCTGGCGCGCAGGTCCGTTCGGTACCGCTGGTGGCGGGTGTCGACTTCTTTAATGAGCTGGAACGCGCCATCCGCGAAAGCTATCCCAAGCCGAAAATGATGATCCTCGGCTTTCCCTCTAACCCGACCGCGCAGTGCGTAGAGCTGGACTTCTTTGAGCGCGTCATTGCGCTGGCGAAGCAGTACAACGTGCTGGTTATCCACGATCTGGCCTATGCCGACATCGTTTACGATGGCTGGAAAGCGCCGTCGATTATGCAGGTGCCCGGTGCGCGTGACGTCGCGGTTGAATTTTTTACCCTGTCAAAAAGCTACAACATGGCGGGCTGGCGCATTGGTTTTATGGTCGGTAATAAAGAGCTGGTCGCTGCGCTGGCCCGGATCAAGAGTTACCACGATTACGGTACCTTCACCCCGTTGCAGGTAGCGGCGATCGCCGCACTGGAAGGCGATCAGCAGTGCGTACGCGATATCGCTGAGCAGTATAAACGCCGCCGTGATGTGCTGGTCAAAGGGCTGCATGAAGCGGGCTGGATGGTCGACAATCCCAAAGCCTCAATGTACGTCTGGGCGAAAATCCCTGACCATTACGCTCATCTGGGATCGCTGGAGTTTGCCAAACATATGCTGCAGGAAGCCAAAGTGTGCGTCTCGCCCGGTATCGGATTCGGTGACTACGGCGATACGCATGTACGCTTTGCGCTGATTGAAAACGGTGACCGGATTCGTCAGGCGGTGCGGGGGATTAAAGCGATGTTCCGTGCCGATGGCGTGTTGCCGGGCAGCGTAAAAAATCTGGAAGAAGAGATCTGACAGCCAACTGGGGCGACAAACCTGTCGCCCCCTGGCGGCACTGTCACGCCATTACTTCAGCAGCAGAACAAAGGTTCCGAACCAAAGCAACGCGAAAAAAGATATTCCCATCAAGGCATATTTCACAAAGCAACTCCTCTGAGCGGTTACGATGATGGCGATCCCAGGCCAGTGCAACGCGAACAGATGTGGAAAAAAGATCGCCGCCTGGACTAACGGTCTGCTTTTTTCCGGGTCGATCTGAATAATTCAGAACAGGATCGAGCGCTAATTTACGCGTAATCCCGCCTAAATGAAATAGGTCCGTTCTGAGATATTCCTCACAAATTTACTGCACTTCGATTTCCGGGATCGCCGACATGCCTACACGCAATTGCGCCAGATGTGGTTGGTCACTTTCCAGCACAATTTTCACCGGCAGACGCTGAACGACTTTAGTGTAGTTGCCTGTTGCGTTATCGGGGGCGATCGCCGAAAAAGTTGCGCCAGTGGCGGGAGCGATGCTGTCCACGTGACCGGTAAAGGTCTCGCCGGGTAAAGCGTCGATATGGATACGCACCCGCTGTCCTGGCCGCACGTCGCTGAGCTGCGTCTCAAGAAAGTTAGCGGTGATATAGGTCTGCTGCAGCGGCACCACGGCCAGCAGACGCGTCCCGGCTGAGACGTAGGCGCCGGTACGCACCGAACGCTGACCCACCATGCCGTCAACGGGCGCAGTAATGCGCGTGTAGGAGAGATTCAGCACGGCCTGATCGACACTGGCTTTCGCCGCCGCCACATCAGCTTCCGCTGAGCGCACCGCCGCCTGCAATACGCCAACCTGTTTCATTGCCGATGCCAGCGCTGCCTGACTCTGGCGAACGGCCGCCAGTGCCGAGCGCTGGGTAGAGCTCGCTTTCTGCTGATCGTCAGCGGCCACGGTGCCGCTTTTATACAGGCGATTGTAACGATCGGCGCTCTGGCCAGCGTACTGCGCCGACGCCTGGCTGGCGGCCACGCTGGCTTTTTGCTGCTCAATCACCGACTGCTGCTGCTCCAGTTGCGCCTGGCTGCTCAGCAGTTTCGCCTCGCTAACCTGCAGGTCGGCTCTGGCGCTCTCCAGCGCCACGCGATAGTCACGATCGTCGAGCGTGGCCAGCAGTTCACCCGCTTTAACCTGCTGATTATCCGCGACCCGCACGCTGTTGATATAGCCTGACACCTTCGGTGCAACCAGCGTGTAATCGGCATTGACGTACGCATCGTCGGTACGGTGATCGTTACGGGTCATCAGCGACCAGACGAACCAGGCGATAGCCAGTAACACCAGCAGTAGCAGACTCAGCAGCACCGTTTTTCTCATTATTAAAGCACGCATATTCAGTTATTCCGGGATGGGGGTTGGATCAGCGTCTGGGGCGGCCAGACACGTTTAGGCAGGATGGCCGTCAGTAAAAGCAGGCACGCAGCAAAGCCGGTCAGCATCAGCCAGCTATCACTCAGGCTTAGTACAGTCGCCTGATGCTTAACCAGCGTGGCGAAACCGCTGATGTTTTCGCTGGCGCTGATGCTGCCATCCGGCAACAGCGGCTGACTGCTGCTGGCCTCACTGCTGACGGTCGCGGTCATCAGCCACGGACGACTGGCCGCCTGATTAATTAAAATGCTGGAGTGGAACTGCTCGCGGTGGCTGAGAAACACTTCCACCAGCGTCGAGGCGGCAATGCTGGAGAAGCCGCGCACGGTGTTAAACATCGCCGAGGCGAACGGGCCTTCGGGAGGCGCAACCACGCTGGTGGCGCTCATCAGAATCGGTAAGATCACCATCGGCTGTCCAAACGCCTGCAGAATCTGCAGCAGCCAGAAGTTTTGTCGTGCCCAGTCGCTGGTGACCTGCATCCCCAGCAGACAGGAAGTCACCAGCAGGCCAGCACCGGCCGCCAGCATCCAGCGGCAGTCGATCCAGCGGATGTTCAGCAACGCCGCGATCAGCGGCGCAATCAACAGCTGCGGCAGGCCAACCGTCAGCGCCAGCGGCGCAAATTGCAGGGTACGGAATCCTTCAACCTGCGCAAAATAGGCGGAAGGCAGCGCCGAGCCTGACAGTGAAAGCGTCAGGACGCAGGCCAGCGCCAGTAATCCGTGCGTCAGATTGTGGCGTTTCAGCATCTGCAACTTAAACAGCGGCAGCGGATGGAACCACTCATTGATCAGGAACACCAGCAGCAGCGGCAGCGCGGCCAGCAGCATTCCGGCGATCAGCGGCGAGTTAAGCCAGTCGAGGCGTTCGCCCTGGGTCAGCACCAGAATCAGTAAAGCGATGGCGCTGCAGCCGGTCACCATGCCGAACAGATCGATCTGCTGGAAGCGTTCGGTGCGCAGCGGGTCCTGCGGCAGCCCCCAGCCCGTCAGCAGCATGGCGATTAGCATCCCGGGCACGATCTGCCAGAACACCATCATCCAGCTGACGTGATCGGTCCACAGCGACGCCAGTGAGGCGGCCATGTTCGGCCCAAAAGTGGCGGTCAGCGCATAGCCGGCAAGGCCAAACAGCTTGAACGGCGGCGGCAAAAAGCGCAGGGCGACGGTCATCAGCATCGGCGGCAGGGCACCACCAAACAGTCCCTGCAGTACCCGCAGCGCGATAAACAGGGTTGGATCTGGCACCAGCGGCAGCGCTATACCGGTCAGCATAAAGCCCGCTGAAACGCCAAGCGTAAAGCGCCGTAGCGATAGCGTGACGGCAAACCACGGCGCGATCATCATCGCCGCCACTTCCGCCGCCTGATAACCGGAGATAATCCAGCTACCCTGATCGTAGCTGATGCCGGTCGCGGCGCGGATGTCAGCCAGCGCAAGATCGCTGACGCGATCGTTCAGTCCGGAAGTCAGTGCGGCAATCAATACGCCGACTAATCCCAGCGCCAGACGCAGCGTAAAGGGGTGAGGTGCCGGCACGGTGGCTGGCTTAGCATTCATAGCAGGTTGTCTCGTTATTTTTTGATGCAGTGTATTGCGATGTGATACAGGCTGCAATATTACATCCCGGTATGGTGTATTGCAATGTGGTACAGGCTGTAAAAAGTGCGGCGATCGCGCTACAGTAAGGCAGCTTAAAAAGGACGACGCTATGGCTCATCAACCCTCCAGCCGTGAGGATGAAAAAACGGGCGGTATTCAGGTCATCGCCCGTGCGGCAAAAATTCTGAATGCGCTGGGCGAACAGCCGGGCGGCATGAGCCTGGGTGAGATTGCTCAGGCGGTCGATCTGCCACGCTCTACCGTGCAGCGGATTGTTGCCGCGCTCGACAGTGCAGAACTGGTCCGCAGCAGCGGTGCGGGCGGACTGCGGCTGGGACCGGCATTGCTGAAGCTGATCTCCAGCGTGCATACCGATGTGGTCGATCTGGTCCGGCCGCTGCTGGAAAAACTCTCTGCCGATACCAATGAAACCGTCTCGCTGGCGCGCGCCAGCGGTACCCAGCTGGCTATCGTTCACTGCGTGGTGGCTTCGCGTGAACTGCGCGTGGTACCGCACATGGGCCTTAATCTGCCGCTTTACAGCACCTCCGGCGGACGGGCGCTGCTGGCATTAGAGTGCGATAAAGATGTGCGGGTGATTGTCGGCGAAGCCTGGCGGGAATTAACCGAGATGACGGTGAAAACCCTGCCGCAACTGCTGCAATTGATCAATGAAGTCCGTGAAACCGGCATCGCCGTGGATCGCGGGGAAACGCTGGAAGGCATCTCAACCATGGCGTTTGCTCTTGATACGCTGTTTGGCCGCTTCTCTGTCTCTTTGCTGGTGCCCTCTGCACGCTTTCACCGACACGAAGCGCGTTATCGTGATGAAATGCTGAAGTGTAAAGAGGCGCTGGTACGTGAAATTGGCAAAATCGCCGCTGTAGAAGGATAAGCATTCGATGAAAACCTTATTAATGGCCATTGATCATTCGCCGGTTGCGGAAAAAGTGGTTGCCCTGACGATTGAAGAAGCTCTGGCACACCGCGCCGAAGTGGTGGTGCTGTGTTGCGTCGATCCGGCTTACTCCTCCTGTAATCAACCGATGGAAATTGATGCCGGTGAAGATCCGGCCGATTTTGTTGCGGCGCAGGATGAGCAGAATACCGCCGAACTGGTGGTGCGCCACGCGCTGGCACCGTTACTGCGGGCCGGCATTAATGCTCGCGGTATGATCCTGGCCGGCGAAGCGGCGGATACCATCGTTGCGCAGTCGCTTCAGCTCAAGGCCAGCATGATCATTATGGGCCGCCGTCATCTCTCTTCTTTTAACCGACTGTTAAAAGGATCGGTCAGTGCCTCGGTGATTGAGCGTGCTCACTGCCCGGTGCTGATTGATGTGCGTAAGGATTAATGCCGTAGCATGACCTCTCTGTCTGTTATAACGCTGGCCGCCTTTGCGCTGCTGGCGCTGATTATTATTGTGCTGATTAAAACCACCCGACTGCGCCTTTGGCAGGGACTGATTATTTTTCTGCTGCCGCTGATCGTGGCGAATCTGCTGTGGTTTAGCTGGGTTGCGCCGCAGCAGGAGCAGACCCGGCAGCGCGAGCAGGCGATCGGTTACCTGGCGCAGATGCCCGGTTACCGGGTATTGCAGAGTCAGGAACCGGCGCTGTGGCAGCTACTGACCCAGGAACTGACGCGTCGGATTCGCGCCGGCGAACCGGTTGAACAGGCCACCGGAGAACTGCGCGGCTGGCTTATTGATGTGGTGAATCAGCGGCTGATGCGGGGAACGGATGCGGCGGTGGTGAACTACATACGCGTGTCGGTGGAGGAGATGCAGGCGCTCAATGCGCAGGACGCTGGTCTGTGCTTCCGGTTTCTCTATCCGCAGGTCAACGGCGGCGTTAATTTAGTGAAAACGCTCACGCCGTCGCTTAACCAGAAAGAGGCCGAGGCGATGGAGCAGTTGTTGCTCAATAGTACGCATCCACCGCAGCCGGTGGACAGCGCGCTGGCGCATCGCGATCTGAAACAGGTGGTCGCACAGCTTTATCAGCGCTGGGGCGATAAGCTGCAACAGCTGAACGTGCCAGCCGACACCGCAGTGGATCGTTCATCGATGTGTGCCATGTCAATCGATCTCTACAGCGCTATTCTCGCATTACCTGACAAGCGCGCGGCCAACCTGTTACGTAAAATGATTGCTGTTTCCGGTTAGCGACGGGCATAAAAAAGCCCGCTTAGCGCGGGCCGAAAGGTCAGGATGATTTTATTGTTCTGGCTTTTACCTGGTGTGGTACAGACTTCGTTTTGTCTGAAGGCATTTTGTCATACCCTCTCTGATAGTGATAGCCGTTTAATCGTATCGCATTAATCGGCTAAAACTTATCAAGTTTCCGTTTTTCGCGCATTAATCCTATGGATGCGCGACATGCTGCGTCATACACTGCGCAGCAATGTGAGGATAAATAAATGAAAAAACAGATTATTGGCGCGCTGGCGCTGATTTTGCTAAGCGGATGTACCGCCAGCAAACCCGGGGCATTTGAACGTATCGACGAAGATCCCAGCTCAAATACTGTCCAGTACCGCTTTGACCCAATGAAAGTCGATCGCGATGCGCTGGATATTGATCTGGCAAATTATTGCAATAAGAAAGGATTCGATAAGGTAGAAGCATTGCCGGCACAGGACAGCCATATTCCGGGGCTGAAAAAAGCCTGGTTCCAGTGTAATTATGCGGTTAAAAGCTAAATAAAATGGGCGGGATAATTATCCCGCCCTGAATGTTTCTCTTTCTTTTATTATGCTGTGTGACGTCTTTGCCCGTTAGCGGTGATGATGTCCGCCATGATACCCACCGTGATAGCCTCCATGATAGCCGCCGCCACCTCCGCGGTGCCAGCCATTGTCGTGCCGTGGTTCGATAATGCAGCCGCTTAATAACGTCATCAGCGCTACTACCGAAACGACTTTAATTAATCTTTTCATAGGAAAGCTCTCCTCTTTTCCAATGACTACGACGTTACGCTGGAAAAGTGGAGTGAAGATGCAGGATTTGTAGAGTTATTTAGGAAGATATTACCGGATATTTCATTTTGCTGAAATTTATAGCGAGGAAGCAGAAGAAAATAAGAAAGGGATGAATAGCGATTATTCTTAGCGAGAATTTTCTTAAAAGCAAGCGAAAATAATTCTCATTTAAAATGAATTATAGCTACATTATTAGCAGGACTTTTCATCGGGAGAGAAACATGGCGTATGAGGTAAAAAATGTACTGAAGTTGCAGGCTGAGCTGGGCGAATGCCCGCTCTGGTCAACCGGGGAGCAGGTGCTGTGGTGCGTCGATATTCTGGCACCGGCGATTCACCGTTTTGATCCCGCCAGCGGCGAACTGCAAACTTTTCCTCAGCCAGAAGAGGTGGGTTGCATTGGCCTGCGCGAGCAGGGCGGGCTGATTGCGGCCTTGCGCAGCGGCGTCTGGCTGCTGGACGCGCAGGGCAAACCAGAAAAAAAGGTAGCGGATAATCCGGGTGAAGCCGCACGCAGCCGTTTTAATGATGGCCGTGTCGATCCCTGGGGTAACTTCTGGTGTGGCAGCCTGTGGGAACCACAGGATAAAAATGGCGGGCTGTTATGCCGGGTTACGCCTGAGCTGAAGCTGGACGTCAAAGCGCGGGATATCAAAATCTCCAACGGCGTGGCGTTCTCTCCCGATCGACGCTGGATGTACCACAGCGACACGCCCAACGAAGTGCTCTATCGCTATCCGCTGGACAGCCAGGGTGAACCGGGTGAACGCACTGTTTTCCGTCGCTTTGACGCGGCTGGTGGCTTACCGGATGGCGCGGCGGTGGACAGTGAGGGATATTACTGGTCAGCGCAGTTTGATGGCGGGCGCGTCGTGCGTATCGATCCGCAGAGCGGCGAAATAGTCGACGAGATCCTGCTGCCGGTGAAGTGGCCTACCATGGTGGCCTTTGGCGGTGCCGATCTGAAAACGCTGTTTATCACCAGTTCGCGTGAAGATCGCACTGAAGAAGAGCTGGCGCGTTACCCTGAGTCAGGGGATATTTTTGCGGTTGAGGTCGACGTGGCGGGTATTGCAGAGCCGCGTTTCCGCGGTTGAGCAAAGGGCCGCGTTATCGCGGCCCCGGAAGATTAATGGCGTTGCAACACCGGTTTACCGGCCACCGGCTGATTCGGCAAACGGATGGTCAGTGACAGCAACAGGGAGATCACCAGCAGAGTCATAATCAGACTGAAGGTGACGGTAAAGCCGCCAAACAAGGAAGCCACCAGTGAACCCATCACGCTACCGATACCAAAGCCGAGATAGAGCAGCCCGTAATTTTTAGTCAGGTTGTTAAGGCCGAAGAAGTCACTGACCAGTGAAGGGAACACGGTGATGGTACCGCCGAAGCTGAAGGCGATGCAGGCTAACGACAGGAAGAAAGTGGTTTCATTCATATGGGTAAACAGCAGCACGCTCATTCCCGCCAGTGAAACAACCTGCGCCAGCGAAATCACCCGAATACGCATCATCTTATCCGAGAGCACGCCCAGCACCAGACGGCCGCTAAGGTTAGCAATGGCAATAACCGTCACCGCGTTGGCGGCAGTCTGGGTGGAGAGATGCACCAGACCTTCGCCGATATCCTTGGCGACACCAATCACATATAAACCGCTCATGCAGGCCGTCAGAAACATCAGCGCCAGCATCCAGTATTGTGGCAGACGTACTGATTGGGCCAGCGTGTAATCACGCGCCTGCTGCTGGCTGGTGCTGGCTGCGCTTTGCAGTGGCGCATCACGCATCAGCAGCGCGCCCAGCACGATCATCGACATGGCCAGCAGACCCCAGATGATAAACGTCTGTTCCAGACCAAACCGGCTAAGCAGCGCGCCGCAGATAAATTTAAAGCCCAGGCTACCAAGGCCGTAAGCCCCAATCGCACAGGCCGAGATCATCCCTTTACGCTCCGGGAACCACTTCACGCAGTTTGAGAGTGTCATCAGGTATCCGGCACCATCTGCCAGACCCACCAACAAACCCGCGCTGAAATAGAGCATCATCAGGTTATCGGCATGGGCGGTCAGCCAGAAGCCTGAAGCCATCAGCAGGCCTGCGCCGATAGTCACACGGCGAACGCCAAACCGCTCCTGCAGTTTTCCCGCCAGCGACGAGGCAATTGCCAGCCCTAAACTTAACAGGCCAAATGAGAAGGCGACCTGACTGATCGACGCATCCAGTTTTTGCGACAGCTGGCCGTTGAATAAACTCCATGTGTAGACCGAACCCAGCGCGAACTGAGTAATGACCGTTCCGATCAGTGTGAGCCAGCGGGTACGCTGGTAAGTAGCCTGTTGAGTCTGGTTCATTTTGTCTCTCCCGTCCGGGAATCCGGAAATTACGCTCAGAATAGGGCAGCCTTACGCGTGCGTGATGGGTAACGGCATGAACGGAAGCGGGGACGGCATGAAATGCCATTAACCAGGTATGAACGGCAGCGGGAGGAAGTAACCAAAGCGGCAGCTTAATGATTAAGCGTAATTAGCCGTAAGATAATGTTTCAGGCAGGCGATTTCACCAGCAACTTTGCAGATTTTTTGCCAGGCTAAGGGTTCACTTATCAGGAGGAAATATGAAAGACCGGACATATGAATCCATTACCAGTGAGGATGAGGTTTGCTGCATTATCGGTCAGGCAGTGATTGAACTGAGTGCAGAACAACAGCCTGTGACCAAATCGACGCTTGCGCTTAAATTATTGTCGATGGCCGATCGTGATAGTGACGATGAGCGTGTTCTGCTCTACTGGATTGCCCGTAAGGCAATTAATCAACCACAAAAACTTATTCAACAGCAGCAGCAATGGGCATGATGCTCATCCGGAAGCGGGCCGCAACCCGCCTCCACGTCAGACGATAGCGCGGCGACGGCTTGCCGGCCAGCGGGCAAACATCACCAGGTTGCCCAGCAAAATCATGACAAGGCCAGGGATGGCGCTGACATGCCATTCGTAACCTTCATAGCGGGTAGACAACGCCAGCGCAACCAGCGGAAACAGCACTGTTGTGTAGGCAGCCCGGCTCGATCCGATGCGACCCACCAGCGTAAAATAAGCGCCAAAGCCCAGCACCGACCCGACGATTGCCAGATAGCTCAATGCGCCCAGCCATTGTCCATTCCAGGCAGGCTCAAGCGACACGCCCTGCAGCAGTGACACCAGCGCCATCAGCAGCGCGCCATACAACATGCCGTAACTGTTGGTAGTCAGGACATCACGTTGCTGTCGCTGATGACGCAGGCTAATCATATTACCGAACGAAAAGCCCAGCGTGCCGAGCGCGCTCAGCCCGATTCCCCACATCAATTCGCTGGAGGCCTGAGTGTGACGCAGGTCGTGCCAGAACAGCGCCACAATACCGGCCATACCCAGCACTATCGCCGGAATCAGACGTGGAGAAGGGCGCTGGCCGAAGAAAATCCAGCTATTGACGGCGTTATACATCACCGCCATCGAGAAAATTACTGACTCCAGACCGCTGCTGATATAACCGGAGGCGTAGTAGAAGCAGACAAAGTTGAAGCCGAACACGCAGCCACCCTGCAGCAGGCAAAACAGATGATCGCGCAGGTTTAAGCGATGCAGCCGTTTCACCGCTTTCAGCAGCAACAGCATCACCAGCGAGGCCAGTAAAAAGCGCCAGAATACCGCCACGGTCACGGCGGTGATGCCTGCCGATTGTTGCGCATAGATGGCGATCCAGGTAGTGCCCCAGATCAGAACAACAGAGAGATATAAAAACAGGTTCATGGTCGCGTCCTTTTTCCCTAAAGCACACCAGTCTGCGGCCAGCTGGCGATGGTGTCTTGCATCAGGCTGCGTGAGATTTGCAAAATCTTGCGCATTTTTGAGTCGCCAGGGCGCGGCGGCCTGTTCTCGCCGCCGCCGGAGCCGTAAACTGGCCCTCTGTTCACTGACCCTGACATCATGATGCGCACTTACCAGACGTTTGAAACTCTGCAACGCCATAAAGCGCAACTGCGCGATCGGGTGCAGTTGCACAGCGGCCTGCAACTGGCGGCCTGGTTCAACAGTGGCGATCGCGTGACGACGCTCAGCGATCACCACACGCTGAGTCTCTATGTCGAAGGGGGCTACGATACCTGGCATAAAACTGCCCACGGCTGGCGTAATGGCGGGGCGCCGGATCGTTTCTGTCTGATGCCCGCGGGCATTGAATCGACGTGGGATTTGCGTGCCGATTTGGCCTTTGTGCATCTTTACTGCAGCGAAACGCAACTGCGGCATCTGGCTGAACAGGTCTGGGATCGCAGCCCGGCGCAGTTAAATCTGCATGAAAAAATCTTCTCAGCCGATCCGCGGATTACTCAGCTTTATCGCCACTTTCTGCTGAGCTGCGACTGGCAACAACCTGCCAGCCAGCTGACGCTCAGCAGCGCATCAACCTTATTGCTGACCCATCTGCTGCAGCAATATAGCGAAGTACAGTGGCAGCTCCCTCAGGTGCGCGGCGTTCTGGCACCGGTGGTATTACGTCGGGTGCTCGACTTTATTGATGCGCATCTCGATCAGCCGTTAACGCTGGCCGATCTTGCGTGCGAAGCGGCACTGAGTGAGTTTCATTTTGCCCGTATGTTTCGTCACACCGTGGGCGAAGCGCCACACCAGTTCGTGATGCGTCGCCGTATGCTACGAGCGCAGTTATTACTGGCGCAGCCGGGCCTGACGCTGACAGAAATTGCTCTGCACTGCGGTTTTCACTCTTCCAGCCACTTCAGCCACCGTTTTCGTCAGGTACATGGCGTGACGCCCTCGGCTTTTCGTCAGGCGAAGCGCCCAGCGCGGATTGAATAGCGGCGTTCACCGCACAAGAAACGCTTAACCGCAAACTGCGATAATCTGGCATCGCTCTCAGCGGCTGGCGGCTGTGAGGTTAAAGGCAGTCAGATAATAAAAAACCTCGCCGGAGCGAGGTCGTTTTACCCGTCAGGCCGTTACTGAATGGTAAACTGCCAGGAGCCCATCGGCTTGCGAACCAGCATCATGGTTTTTTCCACACCATCAATAACGACATAATATTGTTCATTGAGTTTGAGGCCTCTGGGAAACGATTCATTCCCTTCATAGCGCACCGTAATTTTATTGCCGAATACCTCTGCATCAGCCTCCTGACCAAACTGGGGCAGAGTAATTTTCTTTTTCACGCCTTGGGTCCTCGTTTTGATAAAGCGGGTGAGTAGCGAACCATCCTCGTTGTACAGCGTTGCTGTAATAGTGTAGCCGCGCGCAGAGACGATCACGATACCCCAGCCGCTATTACGTTGATGGAGAAGTCAGTTTACAGCTGATTAGGGCAGGCATATCTGACGAGAAAGTTACTGCTTTTGCGGAGATGCGCTTCCGGTGAGTCAGTTTATCTGTGATGGGCAAACGTCTTATCACATTCAGCTAAGAAGATATCGCCACTGCCGGAACCGGTGGAGCAGAGCTGAAGGTTTGTTTTCACGGCGGCAAGGTTTAAACGTTGTCGTACTCGGTACGGCGCGCGAATTAACGAGGGGTTTGGGGCAGGTAGCAAGGATGCGGCGTGCTGGTGTCCCCTGCAGGAATCGAACCTGCAACTAGCCCTTAGGAGGGGCTCGTTATATCCATTTAACTAAGAGGACGACGGCGCGCAGTATAACGTAGAAAGCGGCAAAGATTCACTACAACGCCGTGCGTTTGTTCATTCCGCCAGCAGTTTAGCGGTTCTCTCCCCAACATTACCGCTTTCCCCCGCTTCACCGGTGCCAGCTTTGCGTGAAATCCGTGCCGCCACCACCCTCATTTTGTGTAGCGCTGAGCTGTGCCAGCATCCGGTTTCTGCCCGTCTCTTATTCATACTCCATATAAATAATGATGGTTCCTACCACCGTTCCGGGCGTCGCGTTGGCGGCATCGTAGATTTTGTATCTGGCGCCAATATCAAAAGAGGTCAGCGATCCCACCAGATCTTTATTTTTCGTTAACGATGCCAGAGAAGTGGAGGCGGAATCGTAGCCGCTACTGAATTTCAGAGGATCAGCGATATCGTTAAACAGCTGGAATCCGATGCCTGTCGATGTGGAAGAAGCATTTCTGACAATAAACTTCGCGTTATCTACAAGATCGTTGCTGTAAGCCCTGAGATTAAAGGTTTTGGTCGCCTTACTGTTGATGCTGCCGCTACAGGAGAGCGGAATGGTAAAGCGCGTATCCGAAGCGTCGCCTGACTTGATAGTGAACAGCGTCGTCGAGGGCAGTGAGAACTGCTGATTCTGAATATTGCAGGTGGTACTGACCGGGACGAAGGTAACGTCAAAGGAGGCAAATCCTTTTAAATCGGAGTAGGAACTTGTCGCCGCGGCAGCTTTAGAAGAAACCAGTCCCCGCAATGCACTCGCTGTCGGGTAGGCATTGCTGCCGTTTGATGAAATAAAATAGAGCACCGGAATTTCAATTTTTCCGGTTGTGGTAGCAATGTCATACGCCGTGCCATCGACGACTTCAGCGTTGATGGTGATATCAGTATCAAACTCACTCGAGGCATAATCCTGAGTGATAAAAGCGCCAAACTCTTTGCTTGAGGCAGGAATAGAGGCGGTGAATCTAATATAGGTTTCCTGATCGCCAGTCACAAATTTTACCGTATAGCCACCCTCAAGGCCGTTGCGATAATAGAGCATCTCCCCACCGGTGACGCAGGTCAGTTTAAATCCGGAGAAATTTGAGCTGTTAGTGGTT
>Ga0302349_1001591_pt1 | contig 16957 bp, 18 predicted proteins | sample PhyAR1_FD_202176 | JGI IMG/M metagenome (GOLD analysis project Ga0302349, IMG submission 202176) | Leaf surface microbial communities from alfalfa plants in UC Gill Tract Community Farm, Albany, California, United States - DLSL A.R1... | ecosystem: Host-associated > Plants > Phyllosphere >...
GGTGTAGAACTCGACGATTTCCGGCATGTAGGAATAGATGGCCTTGTCATCGGCAATTCCTGTGCCCGGCGCATTGGCAATCGTTATATTGCCAGCACGATAGACATCCATGATGCCCGCAACGCCGAGCGTTGAGTCTGGACGGAATGTCAACGGATCAAGAAAATCGTCATCGACGCGCCTGTAAAGCACATCGATGGTGCGATAGCCCTTTGTCGTTCGCATCGCGACACGGCCATCCACAACGCGAAGGTCACTCGCTTCGACAAGCGGTATACCCATCTGTTCTGCTAGAAACGCATGTTCGAAATAGGCTGAATTGTAGATGCCCGGCGTGAGAACTGCGACAGTCGGCACCCCTTGCGTTCCGGGTGGTGCAACACTTGCCAATGACTGACGCAGCAATTGCGGATAGTTCTCGACCGGGCGAACTTTCACATTCTGAAACAGCTCCGGAAAAAGCTGCATCATGGTTTCGCGGTTTTCCAACATGTAGGAAACGCCGGAAGGCGTGCGCGCATTGTCCTCCAGTACGTAAAACTGGTTTTCAGCAGTCCGCACGATATCAACGCCGATAATATGCGTGTAGACATTGCCCGGCGGCCGGACCCCAACCATTTCGGGCAAAAATGCTTCATTGTTTCGGATTAGTTGTTCCGGTAAAATGCCAGCGCGCACGATCTCCTGACGATGATAAATATCGTCAAGAAAAGCGTTGAGCGCCAACACGCGCTGTTCGATGCCTTGCGATAGCCGTCGCCATTCCTGACCGGAAATGATACGCGGAATAATATCGAACGGAATAAGCCGTTCCGCAGCGTCCTGATCACCATAGACCGCAAAGGTGATGCCGGTTTTTCGAAAAACGCTTTCCGCATCCTGTGCTTTTTGCAGAAGCCCATGCCGATCCTGCTGGTCTAGCCACTGCTTGAGAAATTCATAAGGTTGGCGAATACATTCACCATGGCTGAGCATCTCATCAAATGGCTGCAACTATGTAACTTTCAGATCATGCAATTGACAAAAGCGCTGAGTCCGAGATCATGCGGCGAACGACCTGCAGGTCCATAACGCGTGGAGATTCTTCTTGCCGGGCGGACATGCTTGCCGACATTTGACTGCAACCCCTTATACTCCTCTGTCCACACCTCGAACCTGTTCAGTCGATGCGGGCCAAATGTCGAAAAAAGCGGAACGTCGCTGGCATCGCGACCGCGTGCGACCAGAATTCGCCCGATCCTTGGCTGATTGTGCCGCGCATCCACCGTAAACCACTGACCGTCAAGATAGACTTCGACCCAGGCATTATAATCCATTGGCGCCGGATCGGCTGGTACGCCAATATCCCCCATGAAGCCATTGGCGTAGCGGGCTGGAATATTCAGCGCCCGGCACAATGTGATAACCAGATGCGCGAAATCGCGGCATACGCCGACACGCTCATTATAGGCTTCCAGCGCCGTCCTTGTTGAGCGGGCATAGCCGTAGGAGAAACTCAAATGGGCATTGACGAAATCGCAGATGGCCCTTACCCGTTCAGCGCCCCCTTGATAATGTCCGAAACGGCTCCAGGCAATTTGCGACATCCGGTCGGTTTCGCAGTATCGACTACCGAGTAAATAGGGAAGGCATTCAGCCGGCAAATGGGCGGGGTCGACTTGTGCGGCATGCTCGTCAAAAATATCCGGCAGTCCACTCACTTCCACAATTGCGTCATGCGTGAGAACCGTCTCTCCCTCAGGCAAAGTCTGGCGCACAAACTCATTGCCATGGATGTCGATATGTCTGGTACCGGCCGTCTCTTCCGGAGAGGCCCAGACGATGTCCTTTTTATGCTGCGGGTGCACATTGAGATATGTATAGACCGCTGTCGGAGATGTGACTTCCACTGCGATCTCGTAACCAACCCGAATAAGCATCCCGATCTCCTTTGCAATCTGGAATCCGAAACTGCCAAAGCGCTCGGTTGTTCCGCCGGGATTCTAAAAAACTTTTTCTCCATCGCCGATTTTTCAATGGGTCTTTTTCAGCGCTCAGACGTTCAAGCAGAAACCAACCAGGAATGGCGAAATGCGTCTCTTTGAATGCGATATCAGTGGTCTGCCGATCTATTTTGAAAACACCGTCAGTATTGGTGCCGGCAATGCTCCGGTGGGATTTGTCCCCGACACCCTCACTTTGCACAGTCTGCAACGGATCGACGACGTGCTCTGGTCAATTCCTTCCCGCGAAGGAGAAAGCTGGCGGTTCTGTAAAAATAGGTCCATCGACGGGAGCAATTGGCTTATCCGATCCGACGATCCTCATGCCCTCGCCATTCCTGCGCGCTATAATCGCGCCATGCCCAGCACTCACCGGGCGGAAGACATCGAACGATTGCACAAGATCGGTTCAGCCCAAAGGCATCTTTTCTATTCAATCCTGCGGCTCGGATTGCCGTGTCCCGGCCGCGACGTCGATGCGCAGCAAGGGCTGGTCTTCGATTTTCTGGAGGACAGGTCAGATCCGGATGGGAAGCTCATACCCGCTATGACCGGTCACGAAGACGGCGTGATCAGTTTGCGTGCGGCGGAGGCCGATGACGACGTACGCGAGGCGGTCCGCGTCTCAATGGGAGAACCCTACCGGACGCTTCTGGGTCATTTCCGCCATGAGATCGGTCATTTTTACTTCCAACAGCTGGTCGCCAGGTCCGACATGCTTGACGAGGCCCGGGCACTGTTTGGCGACGAACGGGATGATTACGCCGCCGCTCTAAAGAGAAATTACGAGAAGGGGCCGCCATCAGACTGGCCGGAGCACTTCATTTCAACCTATGCCAGCTGCCATCCTTCCGAGGACTTCGCTGAATGCTGGGCCCATTATTTTCATATCGTCGACACGCTGGAATCTGCGCACGCTTTTGGACTTTCGATCGATCCAAAGACCCATCAGAATCTGGAAACAGAAGTGCGTTTTGATCCATACAGGGCATCCTCTGCTCAACAACTCGTTGACGCGTGGGTGCCGATCAGCCTCGCATTGAATACTTTCCAGCGTTCAATGGGGCAAGCCGACATCTATCCTTTCGTTTTGCCGGTCCCGGTCATTGAAAAGCTCGATTTCCTCAATCGCCTGATCGCAAAATCGCGGCGCCACGATGCCTGGTGGTGAATAGGTCGACATGGGTTCTTTGCCAGCAGGCGCGCTTCATGTCGATCACGCCCGGATGTGAGCCGGGCAATAGCGGAGGCTGAGGGCTTTCGCGGCGAAGAACTGGAGCAGTGGCTGGCAGCGTTTGCTGGGAGGATCTTTCAAAGCGTCGAATCCGAGGAGAAGATCGAGGCAGTTGTTGTGAGATACGCTAAGCCACGAATTGATAGAATGAAGATCGTCCTGAGCGGCGCAAACACCACCGATGACATTGAAGCGGCCTTTGCTGCAATGCAATAATCGCAGATCGGAACTTGAAAAAAATAAGCCCCGCTCAGAGGGGGGCTCGGTAGCGGGGCTACTCACTTTGCATTTGAGCGGGGGCTGTGATGCTGTGAATAGCAATTATTTAGAGCGGCAAATTGCTGTGTCAAGGCGTTAGGAAGCCAATTATTCTTGCTGAAACCTGATCGATCATGTCGCGATTGAGAAGTCGGGCGTTTCCTGCTTTTGGAGATGTCGTTGTTTTTTGCAACTGGGTTAGCTTGACTGGATCCGGAACAAAGGTGAATTTTGCTTCGAGATACGGGAGTGTTCCCCTAAGCCCGCAACTGACGGGCCGGCTTTAGTCGCTTATCCTCGCAATACTTGGCCTCGAACGCACAGACTGCGCTCGATTACGATAGCGTCGCGGCGGTCTTTGCATGAACGGTGTCAAATGTCGATACATGCATCGGTTTAAGACAACGAAATCAACTGGGTAACGAATGTTCGGCGGGCGTGAAAAATGGCGTGAGAAACTCATCACTGATGTTCTGGTTCAAGCTCTCGCCTGTGTGCCCTGTCGTAAGCACGGATTGTCCAGGAGGAAAAAGAGAAACTCTTGAGAACGCGAACTACGGTGGTCTCGGTCAGGTTGCTGACCTGCATGTTCTAGCAAATGCGATCATCGCACAAGTTCAGAAACATCACGATCCTGAATATCTGCAAACAACAGTCTGGGCTTCTCTCAAAGGAGGCCGTGCGAGGTTCGCTAAGGGTTTCGCTCGAAAACCATACATCTAGAGCAAGTCCAGGAGCCTCTAATTTTGGTTAACAACAAAAAACCCCAGCTCGTGGGTATTGTTGACGAGCTGAGGCTTTGCATACGACCTGTCTGCGGAAACGTCCATATGCATTAGCATTCTCTCATAAATGTGCAGGAACGCAATGAACGTTAGCATACAAAGAGGAAGCTATGTTGCGTGATTTTTACTTTCGAACTCCAAGTTGCAAGCCGAGAGCTTTCATTACACCGAGAAGGGTGGAGAGCTGCGGATCGCCCTTTTCACTGAGAAATAGGTAAAGTGCCTCGCGGGTAATGCCCGCTTCCCTTGCAATTTGGGTCATGCCTTTGGCTCTCGCAATATTGCCGAGCGCAACAGCAATGACTTTGGTATCGCCACCACATAACAGGACAACTACCGTGTTGCCGCGCTTACCGAAATAAGGCCTATAGCCGGGGCCGTAATCGATGCGCACCTCGCCTATTCCGTCGAAATATTTCACATCGCCAAACAGGCCAAGCGGTCGATGTGAGCGCAGGCCACATTCTCGATCATTTTTCAGATTCTATCGTATCGCCTGCAAACTCATTCGGCTTTAGGGCTGGCGGCATTGGCCTCGCCTTATTCCGAACATTTCGGCTGGCCTGTTCAGGCGACACGTGCTCTCTGAAATCATGATATAACATTTAATCAAAACAATGAAAAAGCGGACTTCTCATCCGCCGTTCAAAGTTGATGGTTGAGAAAACAATATCAAGCCCTGTCGTTGATAGTTAGGGCGCGGCCTTGCGCCCCTGCCGAGTCTTTCTTGATTAATAGCGTCGGCGTATGAAGAGCGCGGCGAGCAGTGATATTGTGATTGTCACGGCGAGCAGAATGAAGGCGAGCGCAGCGCCCAACGGCCAGTTTGCTTTGTTTAGTATTTCGGTCACGATCATTGGAGCCATCATGCGGAACGATGGGCCGCCAAGAAGCACGGGCGTGGCATAGGCGTTCATTGTCAGAATGAAAGACAAGACAGAAGCCGCCAGAAGGCCGGGCATGATTTGCGGCATTCGAACGAGCATAAAGCTCTGCAAGGGGGCTGCGCCAAGGCTTGCTGCGGCGTAATCAATATTTTCGTCGAGCCCTTCAAAAACACTTTGCAGTGTAAGGACAACATAAGGAAGATTGACCGCTGTTATGCCGATGAAGACAGCCGTCGGCGTCTGCATGATTGCCAATGGCGAGGAAATCATGCCAATTTTCATGAGCAGAAAATTGAGCACGCCCGTTTGCCCGAAAGCCACCATCCAACCTGCAGCCCGAACAGCGTTCGAGATGAACAGGGGCAGGATGATTGCCATAAGAACAATGGTTTTGAGCGCGCCACTCTGCTTCGAAATCCAGTTCGCCAGAGGCAGGCTGAGTATGACGCAAACTGCGGTAACGGAGCCTGCCATCAGCAAGGTCGTCCCCATACCTTTCAGATAATATGTGTCCGTAAAAAATGTCGCAAAGTTTGCGATAGTAAAGCCTTGTACCATGAACTCGCCTGGCACGAAGTCATTAAAGCTATAGCGCAACAGATAAAGCAATGGCAGGGCCATGAAGATAAGGACCAGCCCTGTCGCAGGCATGAGAAGTGCGGCGGCGGAGATAGATGTTTTTTGCATGGCTGTACCGGGAAAGCTGGAGCGGAACCTGTCTGACTTCAGCCAGACAGGTCGTGGCAATCATCAGGCTTTGAACTCTTTGTTCCACCAGTTTTGCAGATCTGCATCTGCTTTCGCGACGTATTCAAGATCAGGCAGCACGAATTTTTCACGTTGCTCCGCCGTATAGTCGACGGCTGATGCAAGTTCGGCAGGTAGGACTACATCGGCATTGGTTGGTGCATAGCCCATCTGCTCAGCAAAAGCAGTTTGTGGCGCCTGTTCGAGCATCGCATTCAGATACTGATAGGCAGCCTGTTTATTCGGTGCATTTTTCGGTACACACATATCCGACAGGTAAAGGCCAATTCCTTCTTTTGGAATTGCAATTTCGATGTCGATGCCAGCATTTTTCCACATGTAGCCACGCGCATTCCACATGATGCACATGACGATTTCACCGGATTTCAGTGCCTGTGCGAGCGCTTCATTGGTAGGGTAGATTTTCACGCCCTGGTTTTTCAGTTCGAGCAGTTTGGCTTTGCCCGGCTCGTAATCCGATGCGCTGCCACCTGCAATCATTGCAGCCGATTCAATTGTCGTCTGATACTGAAGATCAATTACCCCGACGCGACCTGCATATTTCGGATCCCACAAGTCAGCATAGGACGTTGGCGCCGGGCTTACCTGCTTTGGATTGTAGAGAATAACACGACCCGTATAGATATGCGGGATGGAGTAGTTCGTACGAATGAACGGCAGAACCTTTTTCAGGTTGGGGACCTTCGTTTCATCCAGTTCTTCAATAATTCCGTTCTGAATCATCTCAAAGCTCCCCTGACGGGTGAGACATGCAATGTCCATTGACCCGCGTGGCAAACGGCGCTCTGCCAGAAGCTTTGCCTTGCGCACCGTATCGGTTGCAGGGTCATATATAACCTGCATCCCGCTGCCCTTGAGGTTGCCATCCGCAATATTGATTTGCTGCAGGTTCTGATAATCGCCACCCCAGGTGCCAACGACAGCCCGACCAGAGGCTCTTGCGAATGAGGGCACGATCGCCGAAGCGACAAGGCTGCCGGAAAGAATGCCAAAACTACGTCTGCTGATTTTTGTCATGCTAATTCCCCTTTAAATCGTTGATGAATTTATCCCAGAGGTCTTACGCCTCGTTCAGGAGTGAAAGATTAAAGCAGCACGACGTCCTCTGGCGCGATGCTCATAGTGATTGAACTTTCAGGAGTGAGGTGGATGCCAGCTTCATTGAGTTCGCGTGGTGAAGCAACCGCGGTCAGGTGCTGTCCATCGGTGAGCATGAGATCAATCTCGACCATGCCACCTAAGAACACATGTTTTTTGATAAGGACGGTCTGATTGTTTTGCGAAGAAGCGAGAGGTGCTTTGCTCAGTTTTAGGGCTTCTGGCCGGATGAGTGCTTCAGATGCTGTCCTGGAGTTTTGCGCCGCCTGAAACTGCACGCCGCCTTCAGTCGTAAAACTTCCATCATTTGTTGCCTTGCCTGTCAGGAAATTTGCACGACCGATAAAGTCGGCAACGAAGCGGTTTGCGGGTTGCTTATAGAGTTGTTCCGCATTGCCAATCTGCTCAATGAGCCCAGAACGCATCAGAACCAGTCGGTCACCGACCGACATTGCTTCTTCCTGATCATGTGTGACCATAATTGTCGTGATGCCGAGCGATTTTTGCAGACTGCGAAGCTCGTCACGTACCTGCAGGCGCAGTCGCGCATCCAGATTGGACAGAGGCTCATCAAGAAGCAGCATGTCGGGCCGGATTGCGATTGCGCGCGCAATCGCGACACGTTGTTGTTGTCCGCCTGATAATTGCTTTGGCAAACGGTCCATCAGATGTGCAAGGTCGACCAGTTCAAGAGCATGTTGAACACGGCTTTTCAGCTCGGGTTCAGCCACTTTTCTTCGGCGCAGACCGAATGCAACATTCTCGAGGATGCTCAGATGCGGAAAAAGTGCATAGTTCTGGAATACCAGACCGATATTGCGTCTATGCGGCGGTTCAAAGGTGATTTCCCTTTTTCCCAATCGCATCGTTCCTGCATCTGGCTCAATAAAGCCTGCCAGCATGCGCAACGTCGTGGTCTTGCCGCAGCCTGATGGTCCCAGAAAGATAAGGAACTCTCCTTCATGAACATCAAGCGTCATGTCGGATACGGCTTTGAAAGCCCCGTAGGTTTTGGTCAGTCCCTGAATTTGAACGTCAGCCATCAGACCATCCTCGAAATATTTACAAAGCGATTGGAAATAACCAGCATCAGCGCCACAAAAAGCACCTGCAGAACAGAAACCGCAGCGATTGTCGGATCAATCTTCCATTCCAGATACTGCATCATCGCAACCGGTAGCGTGACTTGTCCGGGACTTGAGAGAAAGATGGAAACCTCGAGATTGCCGAAGCTGACGACGAACGAAAACACAGCGGCTGCGAAGATTCCCGGCTTAATAAGTGGTAGTGTCACCAGCCAGACGACGGTTGGTGGCCTGGCGCCAAGTGAAGCTGCTGCTTCTTCAACCGACATGTTGACACCTTCGAGCGAAGCCAGCAGCAAACGAATGCACCAGGGGATTGTCAGCAGGACGTGGCCTGCCACAAATACACCGGTTGAGCCGACAATCGGTGCGCCCGATGCGATCTCGATCTCAACAACCGTCACGTACAGCGCTGCGCCGATCACGATTGCCGGCACCGTGAGAGGCGACATCAAAAGCTGAATCAAAGCACTGCGGCCACGAAAATTACGCCGTACAATCACCGTTGCTGCAGGGACCGATACCAGCAGGCCAGCCAGCATCGCAAAGCTCGCAACCGCTATTGAAAGCAGAAAACCACTTAGAAACTGAGGTTGACGAAACGCTTCCGAAAACCAGTGGAGTGAATAGCCTTCAACCGGCAATGACAAAATCTCATTCGAGATCACGGAGAGCCAGAACACCAGCACAAGGGGCAGAAGCATCAGCGCAAGGCTGAATGCAATCATTGTCGCTGCTCCCAATCGTCCCAGGCGCTCTGTAAGAGAATTGCCCCGGACCATCCGACTTACTCCGCCAGAGTGTTCTTATGGAACACGCCGCCCTTCATGATGGCCGTCAGGCACTCATCATGTCGCTCCAGTGTGGTGATATCCTCAAGTGGGTTACCATCCACGATCAGAAGATCCGCATAGGCACCGGGCTTGATAACGCCGATTTCGTCTTCCATGCCGCAAAGCTTCGCCGAAACCCGTGTTGCTGAATGCAGCACTTCGCGGTTGGTCAAGACACCCGCACGCAGCGAAAACTCCATCGACTGATATTTGTGAAGCTGCCCGAGCAAATCTGAGCCAAATGCCATTGGCAGGCCGGCATCACGCATAATTGCCAGCGATTCCAATCCACCACGGCGGACTGTATCGATCTTGGACTGGGAGTCTGCACTTAAACCGAAGCTTGCCCCTTCCAGCGCCAGCCCTTCATAAGCAACGAGCGTCGGGCAAGCGATTGCACCGGCCTTAGCAGCCAGGCGTGCTGTCTCAGGCGTTATGAGGTTGCAGTGCTCAAGCGATTTGACGCCACATTCGACCGCACGGCGAATGGAGGCATCTGAATAGGTGTGAGCGGCAACATAAAGTCCATAGTTTTCAGCTTCTTCTACAATCGCGCAGATTTCTTCGCGTGAATATTGCAGTACGTGAATGGGATCATTGGGTGAGGCGACGCCGCCATTGGCCATGATTTTGATGAATTGCGCACCATTCTTGATTTCTTCGCGTGCAGCGCGGCGCACTTCATCCACGCCATCGGCGATCCGTCCGAGACTGCCAAGTCTGGCTTCGTGCAGGGGACGATTATCGTAACGTTTACGATAATCACCATGACCAACCGTCTGGCTCAGTGCTTTGCCGCAGATAACCAGGCGAGGGGCTTCGACGGTGCCCTCATCGACTGCAAGCTTCAGGCCAAGGTCGGCGCCCGCCAGATCGCGGAGTGTCGTGAAGCCGCGCATCAGCATATCGCGCATGATTTTCGCGCTACGCAGTGCAATGAGGGATGTCGGCAGTGCGGCATTTTCGGCAAGATCAACCATTGTCGCTGCGACATGGACATGCGCATCAACAAGTCCTGGCATCAGTGTCCGGCCAGCCAGGTCGATTCTTTGGGCAGCAGGGGCGGTAACAGGCTGATCACTGATCGCTACGATGCGGTCGTCTTCAACCAGAACCTCAAATCCGGACTTGAGAATGCCGTCGTCGACATCAAGGAAAGGGCCGCCGAAAAACACAAAACTCGTCATTGTTCATTCCCCATTATGCGTCAGCTCGGACGCTTGTATACAACAAGTATATTGACCCTATCCTTGCATAGGGACTTCGTCTTGTCTACATAAAAACAGGACGGCTTGTTTTTATGTTGAAAACGACGTTATGACACTGTTTTAACTCAATTTTGCCGAATGATTTCTCACTGATGGTGTTGAATTTTGATGCAATTCGCTTAATATCGAGGCAATAGATTGCGCTTTGTCATTCGTAGAGATCTTGCCATATGAAACGCTCTGTAAAACCGATCCGGGTTCAAAATTCGGCGCAGTCGCGTCGAAAAACGCAGGCCGAGCGTTCGTCATCAACGCGGTCAAGAGTTTGCCAGGCGACCCTTGAAGCTCTTGCCGAAGTTGGGCATGGACTTATTTCGACATCACTGATTGCGCAAAAAGCAAAAGTCTCGCGCGGTGCGCTGACGCACCAGTTTCCTTCGCGCAATGACCTTCTCGTTGCCGCACTTCGACAGTTGCATGAGGACTGGGAAGTCGCCGATCCATTTGGCGCCGACCCCAATCAAACCCAGTATACGCTACCGGAACTGACTGAAGCATTGTGGCTGACGATCTTCTCCGATACGCGCTACATCGCTGCTATTGAGCTGATGCTCGCTGCGCGTTTGGACAATGAGTTAGGTCAGAGGTTGCGCGATGAAATGAGCCGCTGGGTCAATATCCGCGATTTAAGTATATCAAGGCTTGTGGGTTTTGAACCCAACAATGAAACCGATACGTTGAAACTTCACCTTATTCTTTCTGTACTGCGTGGTATAGCGGTGCACCAGAGCTTCGATCCGGAAATGGAAACAGGGCGGAAATTAGTCGATTTGTGGAAGAAAATGTTAAACCAAGTCATGGAGACCCGCAACTAAAGATGGTTATTTCAAGATTTTATAACGATGAGTATAGTTAGAATAATGAATGCTTCATGATTTTTTGTGAGTGGTAAAATTGATGGATATTTGTAATTCAAAAAATTGATGTTGCGTAGCGCTGTTGAAGCAGGCTGACACCTATGACAAATGAGGATTTTCCATATGTGTCATAGTTTTAGATATTTAATGACCGTTCATTGGATTCATACTGACCAGGGTTTGATGGAGCAAAGAGACATCCATCATCAAATGAACGCGTTATAGCCAAAGACATCGCCAAATTGGCCGCAGCGACTGATATTTGCAGCCATCACCTTGCCCATTGACGAGGCTTTAGAAGGCCAAGCTGCAGTGGTTCGTCGCTTTCTCGGACACTGTTAAAGCTCACGAGCACCCTGGGGGGATCCTAAAGACGACTTGCCCATGAATACAGGCAGGCCAAGTTTCAATTAAGCTTTGCCAAAGGAAAGCGGTTGATCCGAGCCAACTGCCATTCCAATTGCCTCGCGACCAGCCGTGTCGAGCAGGGCCTCAACGTCTGTTGGGAATGCGCGCACGCCAAACTGGCGTATTTTCGATAGGTCCCGGATTTGCTGAATGTCGATTTGCCCCGCAACAGTGACGGGGGACCCAGGACAACAAATAAAATTAAGGGACATGAAACTCGTTTGCATCGGTTTGATAGCAAAGCAGGGAGAAGGTTCGATATGTTAGGCCTTCTGTATCACCTGTTGCAAGCGAAGTGACTGGCAAATACGGGAAAATGCGATTTTTACTATATCTACCTGTCACGGATCAACATGCCTGAAACTATCCGGTTTTTTGGCCAGACATTCTGTTCGAATTGCTGTTCTGTGATTGATGGCGGTAAATGAAAACAACAACATTCTCATGCAGGTTCAGATTGCTTATCTCAAGTTTTCAGAGGAAGCGTGTCGAACACCATCAATAGCCGGAGGGCTTGAAGGCCCTGATCGCTTAGCAAGTTGTTCATTTCGAAAACCTGGTTAATGCAAAACTGCTGATCGCGTGAATGGGTTGGCGCAACTCTATCAGGTCGGCAATCACAAGTGCCATTCCAGGACCAATGCCAAACCCGTGACCACTCATTCCCGTTGCAATCGTTAATCCGCCAATCGGTGCGTGATCAACGACCGGCAAGGCATCAGGCATTGTATCGATCATCCCTGCCCAGCTTCCGACAATACGTGGCCGGTCTGTTTGAGGGAACGCCTTTGTGAACTTTTTTTGCACACGGTCGAGTTCTCTTTTGTTCGGTTTGGGATTGAGTATCCGACACCGTTCGAATGGAGTTTCATCATTCCGCGACCAGTGTCTTGCCGTTCGCCATGCGTCCGGATAATTCCGCGGAGCAGCAAGTTTAAACCGTGTGCTCGTAAAGTCTTCACGCAATTGCGGTATATAGGGGAAAAAGTTCCTGAAAGCGTCCGGTCCTATGAAGAAGTCATGCGTGGACCATGGCGTTAATGTATATCCACCATCAGCGCGCCGACGAAACGCTATCTGGTCATCCCCGGCAGCGCCATCGTGTAAAGAGTTCATCGGTTCTGTCTGCATCACGGAAGACAACACAGAAAGCTGCGGGATACTTATGTCATGTCGTTTGAGGAACAAGGAGCTCCAGGCGCCAGCCGCGACAAGCACGCGCTCGCATCTTACATAGCCTCTTTCGGTTACAACGCCCTGCACCTGATTGCGGGTGACATCCAATATCCGGACCGCACAGTTTTCGCGGATAAGAACGCCATCTTCTGCCGCAACCTTAGCGATTGTTGGAACAGTCAGGAAGGGTTCGGCCATTGCATCTGAGGGCGTGGTCATCCCCCCGAGCCAAACCGTACTGTCTGGCACCATCGTTTTGACTTCGCGCTGGGACAGCATCCGCGTATCGATGCCATAGGCGCGCGCACCATCAAGCCATTGCGTGAATTCTTCAAGCTTTGTTTGGTTGCGCGCCAGATAGGTGATGCCATTCTGACGAAAGCCGATACGTTCTCGGATTCTCTCGTCAAGGCCTTTCCAGAGATGAATTGCATTCATCATGATCGGCAGTTCAGCGTAGTCACGGCCCTGCTGGCGAATCCAGCCCCAGTTGCGGCTTGATTGTTCGCCCGCGATGCGCCCTTTTTCACAAACAAGGACTTTTAATCCGCGCTTCTGAAGCTCCCAGCCTGTCATGACGCCGATGATCCCACCACCGATGATAGTGACATCGACAGCCTCGGGAAGAGGGCCGTCGAACTGCGCTGGATTGCTCATACTGATTGGGAATTCAAACATTGAGGTTTCAAAATCTCTTGGGACTATAGGGCGCCAGATCGATAGCTGGCGTTTGTTCGCTGATGAGCTCATTGACGAGCCTGGCTGTTATCGCTGAAAGGGTGACTCCGAGATGCCCATGGCCAAAAGCGTAAATGACATTCCGGCATTTGCCCGATCTGCCAATGACGGGCAGTGTGTCAGGAGTTGAAGGACGGTGCCCCATCCATTCAGTGACGGGTTTCCATGCCTTGAGAGCCGGTAAAACTCCGATTGCTTCGGGCAGCAAACTGCGAATGCGATTGTAATTTGGCTGCGCTTTCAAACCTGCGAGTTCATCGCCACTCACCAGACGCAAACCGTCATGCATTGGTGATAGCACAAACCCCTTGCCGGGTACGACAACTGGTCCTCGTAGCAATGCTTCCGATCCCGGACCGAAACTGATGTGGTAACCGCGTTCGCTTTCAAGAGAGACACGATCACCGAGCTGTTTCGTCAGTGCGGCAGACCACGCACCCGATGCGATGACGACACGATCAAAGCGCTTGCTGAGCGTTGCTGATCTCAGCAACACGCCGTGTTCTGACGGTTGAATCGAGGTAATATTGTCACCAATGAATGTTGCACCAAACTTTTGAGCCGTTTCCAGATAGATCTGAGCGAGCTTCTGCGGAAAGCGGACATTCCCCGCATTCGGCTGGTAAAGACCTTTGTAACAGGATGCGGGGTTAAGCGCAGGTTCAAGGTCCAGAAGCGCTGGACGATCAAGAACTGTGTGTACGACGCCATGTCGGCTCATAAGTCGGCGTTCGAGAGCAGAACCTTCAAAATCCTTGCTGTTCCTATAGACTTTCAGCCAGCCTTCATGGGTAAGCATGGCAGTTGCTGCGGCAATTGCGGCCAATTCCCGATGCGCATTCAGAGCCTCCGACACGAGCGGATGCATTGCTGCGGCAATTCGATCGACAGCTTTCGTTCTACCAGCTGTGATGAAGCGTCTTATCCACGGCAATGCTGCGAAAGCATGATGAAGCCGCAAGACTGCTGGTGAATTGCGGTTGAACATATAGCTCGGCAAAGACCTGATCACAGCCGGTGTCGCTGTCGGTGTTACTGAGCCTGTGACGATGGCCCCGGCATTTCCATAGGATGTTGCGGTGCCCGGCTCTTCATTGCCGAATATGGTGACACTGTAGCCCGCTTTGCTTACTGCAAGGGCGGTGCTGCAGCCAACAATGCCTGCGCCAATGATGGCAACAGAAAGCCGTTCACCGCTTTTTTGACGATGCGCCATGATAATCGATCTATCTTAATTGCGTGACGAACGGGGTCGCGTCAGTGGTGGAGAACTTTACTCAGGAAGTCGCGTGTGCGCTCATTCTGAGGGTTTCTGAAGAAGTTCTCTGGCTCACCGCTTTCAAGGATTGCCCCACGGTCCATAAAGACAACACGATCCGCAACGCTTCTGGCGAAGCCCATTTCATGGGTGACCACCATCATCGTCATGCCTTCTTTGGCGAGACTAACCATAACATCGAGCACTTCATTGATCATCTCCGGATCCAGTGCCGAAGTGGGTTCATCAAACAACATAATTCTTGGCTGCATACAAAGAGAGCGCGCAATAGCCACCCGCTGCTGCTGGCCACCAGACAGCTGGCTTGGGTAATTGTTCATACGATCAGCGAGGCCGACTTTAGCCAGCAGTTCTTTGCCCCGCCTTTCCGCATCGGCTTTTGATAATCCCCGTACATGAATAGGTGCAAGTGTTACATTCTCCAGCGCAGTCTTATGCGGGTAGAGATTGAATTGCTGGAACACAAAGCCGACTTCCATTCGCAATTCACGCAAGGCTGCATTTTTTGCGCTCAGATCAATGCCATCAACGATCAGTTTGCCTGACTGGAAGGCTTCCAGTCCATTAACGCATCGGATCAGCGTGCTTTTACCGGAACCGGAAGGACCGCAAACGACGACGACTTCGCCTTTGTTGACTGTCAGATCAATATTGTTAAGCACGTGAAGTGCGCTGCCGAACCATTTGTTCAGACCCTGAAATTCAATCATTACACCTGTCCAGTTACAAAATAGGAGACTGAGTGCCACGCTCCATACGGCGCGAGAGATAAATCATCGGATAGCAGACGATGAAGTAGCCGATGCCAACGACGCCAAAGACCAGCAGGCCGTTGGGGATGTTCTGAACGATCATCCATCCTGAACGTGTAAGATCCATAATCCCAATGGCCGAAACCACGGAGGAATCTTTCACAAGCAAAATGAACTGACCTACCAGAGATGGTCTTACGATGCGTAACGCCTGTGGCATGATAATTAATCGAAGCTGTTGCGAATAGGTGAAGCCTGATGCAATCGCCGCTTCAGTCTGTCCGCGCGCAACAGCTTTGATGCCGGAGGCAATAATTTCGCCGATAAAGCAGGCTGACAGATTGGAAAGCGCGATCACTCCGGCATTAAAAGCCGACAGCTCGATGCCGATTGATGGCAGAATGAAGAAACAGATGAAGACCTGTACCAGGAACGGCGTACCACGAAACAGATCAATATAAAGCCCTGTTATGCCCGAAAGCCATCGATTGGGGCTTGCGCGAAGCACACCAAATATCAGCCCCACAATGACCCCAATGATCAGAGAGAGCAAGGATAGCGAAACTGTCATTCCGAGGCCCTTCAAAAGAATGGGCCAGAAATTCCACAACCGTTCGACCTGGAACCAAAACATATGCGCCCCCTGTTATCTTTTCGGCATGCGGTTGAAACGCGACCATGTACCGGCAAGCGCTTTGAGCAGATAATAGATCAGCAGGAATCCGGCGGCAGTTGCAGCAAAACCCTCGACCGGCATGAAACGATCAAGCGCGATTTGCTGTCCGACACGGGTGAGCTCGACAACGGAAATCAGCGAAAGAAGCGAAGAGTCTTTCACCAGCACAATTGCCTGACCAATCATTGGTGAAATCGTTGGTCGGACCGCCTGAGGAAGGACAACGAGCCTCATCCGTTGCAGATAGGTAAAGCCGGAGCTGAGAGCAGCTTCAAACTGACCGCGTGGAATAGAGAGAATGCCCGAGCGAATAATCTCAGCGACATAAGCTCCGGAGTTCAAGGAAAGAGCTATGATGCCAATCACTATCTCCGGAAGGAGTACACCAAAACGCGGCAGGCCAAAATACAGAAAATAGAGTTGTGCAAGCAATGGCGTCGCGCGAATGAGGTCGATATAGGCGATGCCGATCCTGCGCAGCCAGCGCACCGGCTGAATGCTTAAAGCGCAAGCGACGATGCCAATGATCAACGCGCCGGTAAAGCCTGCGGCAGACAACATCAATGTATTGAGAAAACCCTGCCAGAGTTCAGGCAGATACTCCGATATGACTCTTATGTTCAGATTGCCAAACATGGTTCACCGGTAACATTCGCATTTTGAGAAAAGGTGCAGGATGAAACGGTTCCCGCACCTCCATCGACATTAGTGATCAGCCTGCCACTTATTCGAATTGACCCAGTAATCGAGGTTTTCTTTCAAGCGACCATCAAGTTTGATGTTGTCGAGGAACAGGTTTGTCCAAATCATCAGATCCTGCGAATCGTATCTGACGGCATAGGCAAGAGGTTCTGAGCTGAGCATGTCAGAAAA
>Ga0302349_1001592_pt1 | contig 16942 bp, 14 predicted proteins | sample PhyAR1_FD_202176 | JGI IMG/M metagenome (GOLD analysis project Ga0302349, IMG submission 202176) | Leaf surface microbial communities from alfalfa plants in UC Gill Tract Community Farm, Albany, California, United States - DLSL A.R1... | ecosystem: Host-associated > Plants > Phyllosphere >...
TGATGCTGGTGACGTTATCGCGCAGAATGCCAGAAGGGATCAGGTGGAGGACGGTTTTTTCACCGTTGATGACAAGCGTGTGGCCCGCATTGTGGCCGCCTTGATAACGCACAACGTAATTCGCGCGTTCAGTCAGAAGGTCTACAATCTTACCTTTACCTTCGTCACCCCATTGGGTGCCCAGTACGACGACGTTCTTACCCATTTCTCAAAATCACCGATTGCTTAAAAAAGGATTCTACCATCTGATCCGGTGGTTTTCAGCACTTTTAGCATACGATTGCGCGCTTTTTTGCCTGTGTTTTGATCACTACAACATGTTGGGGAAAATGGAGGCAACAGGCACAATTTATGCGCCGTCAGCCAGGCGTCAGAGATTACCGTGCAGACTGAGCATGCAATAGATCACCATTCCTGCCACCACCAGGCCGCCGCCAAAACGGTGCAACAGCCGATCGGGCAGCTGCGTCATGGCCAGTATCATCCGGCGCCAGGCGCGCGGCATGAACATCGGTCCCAATCCCTCCAGCACTAACACCAGCGCCAGCGCCATCCAGATGCTTGTTTTCATACTGATACCCAAAAAAAAGGCCGACAACATTGTCGGCCTGTAGGTTATATCAGTTCTTAACGGGTCGCGTTAGAGGGCGCCTTCATATATCGGAAGAAGTCGCTATCCGGGCTTAACACCATCACATCCTGATTATCATTGAAGCTGTTTTCATAGGCACGCAGGCTACGAATAAAGGCGTAGAAGTCCGGGTCCTGGCTGAATGCCGCAGCAAACAGTCGCGCCGTTTCCGCATCACCATCACCGCGGGTAATCAGCGCTTCACGCTGGGCTTCGGCCAGCGTACGCGTCACCTGATAATCCGCCTGGGCGCGCAGTTTTTCTGCCTCTTCCTGACCCTGTGAACGCTGGCTACGCGCCACCGCTTCACGTTCAGCACGCATACGGTTGAAGATCGCATCAGAGACTTCGGTCGGCAGGTTGATCTGCTTAATGCGCACATCCACCACCTGAATACCTAACGCCGCCATACTGTTCGGGTTTGGTGCCGGTTCGCTGCTGTTGGTTTCACGCTCGACACGCGCGGCCGCACTGGCGATTGCATCATCGGCGGCTGGCGTCGCGATTTCATCATCGTTGCCCGCACTACCGGTATTCAGCGCATCACGTACGTCAGTGGTCAGACGACCACGAGAGTCGGTCACGATGTCTTTCACATCCAGACGGCCCATTTCCGAACGCAGACGGTCACTGAACTTACGTTTCAGCAGCACTTCCGCCTGAGAGACATCGCCGCCACCGGTGGCCAGGTAGTAACGACTGAAGTCGCTGATACGCCATTTGATGTAGGAGTCGACGATCAGATCTTTCTTCTCTTTGGTGACGAAGCGATCGGCCTGGTTGTCCATGGTCTGAATACGGGCATCCAGCGTTTTTACCGTTTCCAGGAAAGGAATTTTGAAATGCAGACCCGGTTCAAACACCTGCGGTTTGTTTTCATTGTCGCGCAGGACTTTACCGAAGCGCAGTACAATGCCACGCTGGCCTTCCTGCACCACAAACAGCGACGCATAGAGCGCCACCAGCACGACAATGATTAATACTATAATTGGCTTACGCATCGATTACTCTCTCCCTTCGCGCTGGCTGTCGTTGCGCAGAGCGTTAGCCCGACGCTGATCCATGATGCTATCCGGACTGTATGACGACGTGTCACTGCGGCTGGCGCTGCGATCGGAGAGCGCAGGCTGCGAGGCGGCATTGCCCCCTTTCTGACCGTTCTGGCCGGCTGAAGCCTGACCGCCACGCATCAGTTGATCGAGCGGCAGCACCATCAGGTTATTGCCACGATCGTTAACCAGTACTTTGCGCGTATGGCTTAACACGCGTTCCATCGTTTCGATATAGAGACGCTCTTTGGTAATTTCCGGAGCCGCTTTGTACTCAGGCAGAATCTTGGCAAACCGCGCCACTTCACCCTGTGCTTCCAGAACCGTACGCTCTTTATAGGCGCGGGCTTCTTCCAGAATACGCTGCGCCTGGCCGTTAGCACGCGGCTGAACTTCATTGGCGTAGGCTTCGGCTTCACGAACGTACTGCTCGCGGTTTTCACGCGCCGCAATAGCGTCATCAAACGCTGACTTCACTTCTTCCGGTGGACGCGCCGCCTGGAAGTTAACGTCCAGTACCGCGATGCCCATATTGTATGGACGAATAGTCTCATCAATCTCACGCTGGGTATCGCTACGCACCACGGTACGACCTTCGGTCAGAATACGGTCCATGGTGGAACGGCCAATCACGCCGCGCAGTGCGCTGTCAGTGGCCTGACGCAGACTGTCATCCGCGCTGGTCACGGCAAACAGATAACGTTCCGGATCGGTAACCCGATACTGGACGTTCATCTCAACCCGTACCACGTTTTCGTCCGAGGTCAGCATCACGCCTGACGCCGCCAGTTCACGCACCGCTTCAACGTTAACGGCACGCACCTGATCGATGAAAGTCGGCTTCCAGTTCAGACCCGGTTCAACCAGATGACTGAATTTGCCGAAGCGCGTCACCACGCCACGTTCCGCTTCTTTGATGGTGTAGAAACCGCTTGCCGCCCAGATAACCACGGCCGCAACGGCTACAATGCCAACAATTTTGCCGCCGCTGCCGGAGCCGCGCTGACCGCTATCGTTCTGTTTGCCACCGCCCAGACCACCAAGCTTCTTGCTCAGCTTACGGAAGATATCATCCAGATCGGGAGGCCCGGATTCCCGTCCTCCTTTATTCCCCCCAGAGTTGCCGCCTTGATTATTGCTGCTTCCCCACGGGTCGCGGTCCTGTCCGTTATTTCCGGGCTGATTCCACGCCATGTCTCTACTCCATTTATTGTATTTGCGGTTTTTACCCTTCATCTTTCGGATTGCAGCGGTGTTGGCTGCCTTCGCTCACCCCGGTCACTTACCTGCGTAAGCTCCCGGGGCTTCACTCAGTTGCCGCCTTGCTGAAATCCGAAATACTCGGGTCATTCCTGCGTATTCCGGTCTGCAACGAAAATGCGACAATCTTCAATTTTTAAGGTAAATGCGTTTGGGCAATATCAAACAATATAACTGGTCAGCGACGGTTCCTGTTTGCATAAGCGCAACCATTCAATGATTGGCATACGAATCTGCAATCCTACACTGCCGTCTTCCTGATTCCACTCTTTCTCAATCGCCTGCAACTGGTAGAAACGGCTGCGCAAGCGCCCCGCTTCGGGTGGCAGACGTAATTCATACTGGGCAATTTCACCCGACAGCCGTTCAGAGAGCGCCTGCCATAACAACGGAATGCCAGCGCCGCTCTGCGCAGAGAGCCAGACGCGGATTGGCAGGTTTTCTTCGTTACGATCGATGCGCGGTTCGAAACCATCGAGCATATCGATCTTGTTCATGACCAGTAAGGTGGGGATTTCGTCCGCCTCAATCTCTTCCAGTACGGCATCCACGGCTTCAATATTTTCCGTGACGCGTACATCGGCACCGTCAATCACATGCAGCAGCAGCGTCGCCTGACGCGTCTCCTGCAGAGTCGCTTTAAACGCAGCAACCAAATCGTGAGGAAGATGACGGATAAAGCCGACCGTATCCGCCAGCACCACTTCACCGACATCGGCGACGTTCAGGCGGCGCAGCGTAGGGTCCAGGGTTGCAAACAGTTGATCGGCAGCAAAGACGTTGGCCGAGGTCATCGCGTTAAACAGCGTCGATTTACCGGCGTTGGTATAGCCTACCAGCGATACGGTCGGCACGTCGGCTTTGGCACGCGCCTGACGTCCCTGCTCACGCTGTTTCTCTACCCGCTCAAGACGGGATAAAATCTGGCTGATACGTCCGCGCAATAAACGGCGGTCAGTTTCTAACTGCGTTTCACCCGGACCGCGTAAGCCGATCCCGCCTTTCTGACGTTCAAGGTGAGTCCAGCCGCGCACCAGACGTGTGGCAAGATGGCGTAGCTGTGCCAGCTCAACCTGCAATTTACCTTCATGGGTGCGTGCGCGTTGGGCGAAGATATCAAGAATTAGGCCGGTACGATCGATCACCCGGCATTCGCACAGGCGCTCAAGGTTTCTTTCCTGAGCGGGCGTAAGGGCATGATCGAATAACACGACCGATGCTCCAGTTGTTTTTACCGCATCGGCAATTTCAACGGCCTTTCCTTCACCGACAAAATACTTGGGATGTGGCGCTTTGCGGCTGCCAGTGATCACTTGCAGCGCCTCAACGCCAGCAGAAGAGACCAGGGTTTCAAACTCCTGTAAATCTTCTACTTCTTTGTCTTGGGAGAACCAGATGTGTACCAGTACGGCCTGCTCACCGGCATCATAACGGTCAAACAAGCTATAACCTCGCTAAAATAAAAGACCAGGACGGAAAACCAAATGTGCTCTCCAGTCCTGGCTGTACGGTGACGCGTTACTCTGCGTTATCACCGTCTTGTTGTGGCTGTGGCTGCGCAGATGTGTTGCTGCCGCCATGATGGTAATTATTGCTGCCGCCGCCACCGGTATTATTACTATGGTGTGAAACCGGGCGCGAAGGAACAACGGTAGAAATGGCGTGTTTATAAACCATCTGACTTACCGTGTTTTTCAGCAAAATTACAAATTGATCAAATGACTCAATCTGACCCTGCAGCTTGATACCGTTAACCAAATAAATCGAAACCGGAACACGTTCACGACGCAGTGCGTTCAAAAACGGGTCTTGTAATGATTGCCCCTTAGCCATTCTATCTTTTCCTTATATGCTTGTTGTTTGTTGCTTGTAGAACCTATGGTTCTGAAAAAACTGCGTAAAAATTTGCGCACGATAACCAGTTAATTGTACACAATCACCCATGCTTCGCACTAAGAACCTGTAACACCCTGTCACGCGCCAGTTGGGGCTCGTCACTGTCTAACCAGTGCACGTTTTCCCAGCCGCGTAACCAGGTGATTTGACGCTTAGCAAGTTGCCGGGTTGCGCAAATTCCCCGATAAACCATCTCGTCATAATCGATTTCGCCCGATAAATAAGACCACATCTGGCGATAACCCACACAACGAATGGAAGGCATGTCCGTATGCAAATCACCTCGTGCAAACAGGGCCCGAGACTCCGCTTCAAATCCTGACGCCAGCATCTGCTCAAAACGCAACGCGATGCGCTGATGTAACAGTTCACGGCTCGCGGGGGCGATGGCAAACTGGTACACGTCGTAGGGTAACGCTTCGCCGGAAGTTTTTGTCAGTTCCGTTAAAGTTTTACCCGAAATAAAAAAAACTTCCAGTGCTCGCGAAAGTCTCTGCGGATCATTCGGATGAATACGACTGCCGGCAACCGGGTCGATTTCACACAGCTGGCGGTGTAAAGCTTCCCAGCCTTTTTCACGCGCCGTTTGCTCTATCCGCTGACGAACCTCAGGATCGGCCGAGGGCAACGGCGACAATCCCTCAAGTAACGCCTTGAAGTAGAGCATGGTTCCACCAACAAGCAACGGAATTCGTCCGGCCTGAACGATATCCGCCATTTCTGCTAACGCATCACGTCGAAACTCGGCAGCCGAATAGGCCTCCGCGGGATCGCGTATGTCCAGCAAACGATGGGGTGCCACTGCTAACTCTTCAACCGACGGTTTCGCCGTACCAATATCCATCTGACGATAGATTAAGGCAGAATCTACGCTGATTAGTTCCACTGGCAACTGCTTACGTAGCTCAATCGCTAAGGCAGTTTTACCCGATGCTGTGGGTCCCATCAAAAAAATAGCCTTTGGCCGGCCAGCCTGGTTTTGTTCACTCATGCTTCAACGCGTCAATCGCGCTCTCAATCTCAATGGCCTGTAACAGACCTGAAGGCGGCGATTTCAGTAACTGTGGACAGAGCCTTTCGAGCTCAGCCAGCAGATTGATCGCCTGTGAGTGATTCCAGTCAGATGACTCTGCATCCTGACGCCGCGCCAGCCACTGGGCCAGCTGCGTCGCAGAGTTATCCTGCTGCCGGGCGAGATAGCCTAACAGTTCAGGAATCAAGATTTGTAAATTTTGTGTTCGTAACGGTAAAGGAACCGCGCGGAGGGTCACATGGTCCCATTCCAGCTGCAAATCAATGCCCATCTGACTGAGCAGACTGCTATTTTCCTCGGCCGCCTGCCGCTCTGTCTGCGCAATTTTAAGCCGTACCGGGATCAGTAACGGCTGCGGTTTTAATCCCGCTTCACCCGGCTGCAGCTGCGCCTGTTTTAACCAGCGTGCCGCGACCGGCAAGGCCAGCAGCAGCAATCGCTGATCCTGCTCCAGTAACGCATAGTGGTGATGCAGCACCGTCAGTACCCGGCCAAAACTCTGAGCATGTGCCGCCAGCGGTGACTCTTTAGCGACAGCGACGGGACGCGGCGCAGCTTCAGCCTGCTTCGCCGGTGACGCGCCGCTGGCAGGGGTTTTCAGCAACTGCTGATAAACCGCCCCTTCCCGCTGACGATAGCTGTTCTCTTTGTTCTGCCAGGCGGGCGCGGCGGCGGGCGTTGACTCGCTGCGACGCGCGCTGGGCTGTGAGAAGTGGTTGCCGCCGGCGGCCTGCCGGTTCTCCGGCTGCCAGCGCGGGGCAGGCTCTTCAGCCTGCAGCGTCGGCAAGGCGGGTGAGGCGCTGGCCTGCAGGACACTCATCACGCCCTGATAAATAAAATCATGCACCAGCCGCGACTGATGAAAGCGCACCTCATGTTTCGCCGGATGGACGTTAACATCCACCTGGTGCGGGTCAATTTCCAGATAGAGCACATAGGCGGGTTGCTGATCGTCCTGCAGCTGGGTCTGGAAAGCCTGACGAATAGCATGATTGATCAGCTTGTCCCGCATCATGCGGCCATTGACGTAGCAATACTGCAGCTCGCTGACCTGACGGGAACCGGTAGGATCGGCGACCCAGCCGCGCAGCGACAGATCGTCGTGCTGCCACTCGATGCGTAACGCATGTTGCATAAAGGTCACGCCGCAAATCGCCGCCAGCCGCCGTTCGCGCTGACTCTCATCACTTACCGCCCGATACTGACGCATCATTTTGCCATTGTGGCTGAGCGAGATAGCGACATCAAAGCGAGCCAGCGCAATGCGGCGAATCACTTCGTCAATGTGGCCAAATTCGGTTTTTTCGGTACGCATGAATTTGCGGCGCGCCGGCGTGTTGTAAAACAGATCCAGCACTTCCAGCGTGGTGCCGCACGGATGCGCAGCCGGTTTGACCGTCACGGCCATATCGCGCCCTTCGGCATAAGCCTGCCAGGCTTCGGTTTGATCGGCGGTACGTGAGGTCAGGGTCAGACGCGAGACCGAGCTGATGCTGGCCAGCGCTTCACCACGAAAACCGAGGCTCATGATCGCCTCGAGGTCATCCAGTGAGGCAATTTTACTGGTGGCGTGACGGGCCAGCGCCATCGCCAGTTCGCTTTTAACGATGCCGCACCCGTTATCACGGATACGAATCAGCTTCGCGCCGCCCTTTTCAATCTCAACATCAATGCGCGTTGCGCCAGCATCAAGGCTGTTTTCCACCAGCTCTTTCACAACCGATGCAGGACGCTCGACCACTTCTCCCGCCGCAATCTGGTTCGCCAGCTGCGGCGGTAAAATTTGTATCGGCATGATGGATATCCTTTTAGCTGACAGCCCGGCGCAGTGGCCGGGCGAACAATCAGGATGCAGGAATTTTCAGGTTCTGCCCCAACATTACGTTGGTCGACTTCAGATTATTGGTCTGCATTATCGCTTTCGGGCTGACGCCATAGTGGGCGGCTATCGCGGTCAGGGAATCGCCACGGACCACTTTGTGACGTATCACGCCGCGCGGGGCGGCACGCGTCGTCCGGCTGATGGCGGCACTGGCCGGGACTTTAAGACGCTGTCCAACCCACACCACATCGCGCTTCAGCGTATTCATCTCACGCAGGGTCGCCATGCTGACGCCATACTTCGCGGCGATGCCAGAGAGCGTCTCGCCGCGCGTCACCGTGTGGCGCTGAACGGCGCCGGTATATTGCGTCACACCGGTCGCCGGATTACTGACCACGCTAACCGCTGGCGACGAGCCCAGCGGCCGGTTTTCCTCCTTTGGGATGGATTGCAGCGGGTGCGCCAGGAAATAAGTGCGCAGACCTTTATAGATCGACTGCGCAATCTTATCCTGGTGTGCGCTACTGCCAAGCAGTCGCTCCTCCGAGGAATTACTGATGAAGCCGGTTTCCACCAACAGCGAAGGAATATCCGGCGAACGCAGCACGCCAAGACTGGCATGCTCAGGTAAGCGTTTATGCAGCGAGGTGACGCCACGTAACTGCTGCAGCACTTTCTGGGCGATGTCATAACCGACACGCTGTGAATGACCAAACTGCAGGTCAAGCACTGCCTGGCTGAGATAAGGGTCCGCCTGGCTGTTCGCCAGCAGATCGCCTGCGCCGCCCAGTAGTTCAGACTGTTTCTCTTTCTGCTCCAGCCAGTTGGCCATCTCACTGTTGGCGCGACGGTTTGACAGTACCCAGACCGAGGCACCAGTCGCCGCATGGCTTGGCGCGGCGTCGGCGTGAATTGAAACCAGCACGTTGGCGTTGGCTTTACGCGCCACGTCGGAACGGCCCATCACCGAAATAAAGTAGTCGCCATCACGGGTCAGGACGCCTTTGAACATCGGGTCATTATTTAGCAGCACCCGCAGCTTACGGGCGATAGCGATGGTGACATTCTTCTCTTTCAGCCCGCGCTGTCCGATCGCGCCAGGGTCCTGACCGCCGTGTCCGGCATCAATCGCCACGATCACCGTGTCGTTGCGGCTCACCGCGCTGCCCGGACGTACCGTGCTGGCCGTGCTGGTGACAGCGGTGACCGGATTAGCATTAAACGGATTGGCAGCGGCCGCGCTCTGAACCGGCGCGCGCGCTGGTGCCGTTGCCGGAGCGGGCACCGTGCGGGTGACGGCCGGACGCGTACCGGTAATGGTAAACACCACGCTGTAGTTGCTACCGTTACGCTGCGTAACCGCCCGGGTTTTGCCAGGCTGCGTCAGCTCAAACACCAGCCGTACGCTCTGTTTATCTTTCGGCGTGCTGGTGCGGATGCGCTTTACGATGTTTTCACCGCTGAAGTTCAGCGGCAGTCCCTGCACTACCCCACTCTGGCGCACATCCAGCACCACCCGATCCGGATTGCGCAGCGGGAAAAAACCATACACGGGCTGACCAGCAAAGCTCAGGGTCACCGTGGCCTGGTTATCGCCATTGGCGACTTTGATATCAGACAGTGTGGCCGCGAACAGCGGCGTGCAGACCAGCAGCAGCAGTGTCACTAACGCCCATTTCATCCGTGACTTCATGCCGGGTCCCTGTGTTGTGCAAGTGACGCTATCCACTGCTCTGCCAGTGGCGTATGGGCCGCCAGTTCCGCTTCACGCGCGTCACCGACGTAGCGCAGCGTTAAGGAGAGGTCGGGCGACGGCAGAAACCCTTCGCCCTGCTGCGGCCATTCGACCAGACAGATGGCATCGCCGCTGAAGTAATCGCGGATGCCCATAAATTCCAGCTCTTCCGGATCGGCAAGACGATAGAGGTCAAAATGATAAAGTGAGCGCTCACCCAGGGTGTAAGGCTCGACCAGCGTGTAGGTCGGGCTTTTTACGTTACCCTGGTGACCCAGCGCCTGCAGAAAGCCGCGGCTGAAGGTGGTTTTACCCGCCCCCAGATCGCCATAGAGATAAATGACCGCCGCGTTGCCACAGGCACGCGCCAGCTGAGCGCCCAAACCGAGCGTTGCCGCCTCATCGGGCAAAGAAATAACACAGGTCTTCATGCTTCGTAATTCATCTCAGGATTAACAAACTGCCACAGCAGCTCAAGTAAATCTGTTGCCAGCATACCGCGCGTGCCTCGTTGTGCAGCCACCGCATCCGCAGCGGCACCGTGGGCTACGCAGCCGGCACAGGCAGCATCAAACAGCGCCAGTTTCTGGCCCATCAGCGAGGCGATAATCCCACTCAGGAGATCCCCCATGCCGCCGGAAGCCATACCGGCATTTCCCACGTCGGCAAACGCCATTTCACCCTGCTCGCTGGCGATCAGCGTGCCCGCGCCTTTCAGTACCACCACACCACCGTAGCGCTGCGTCAGCATCTGCGCTGCATGTAAGCGGTCACTCTCAACTTCACTGGTCTTGATATTGAGCAGACGTGCCGCTTCGCCAGGATGTGGCGTAATGATGCGATTCTGACGTTTCTCCGCACTGATTGCCAGCAGGTTAAGTGCATCCGCATCCCAAAGCATCGGCTTTTCGCTTTCGGCGACCCGTTCCAGCGCCCGCTTGCCCCACTCGCGCTGCCCCAGGCCTGGACCAATCGCAATCACATCCGCCCACGCCAGTGCGGCGGTCAGCTGTTCATCAGTCAGTTCATCGACCATGATTTCCGGCCGCGCCGTCAGGATCGGGATAATATTATCTTTGTGAGTAAGTACTCGCACTAACCCACTACCGCTGCGCAGGGCCGCTTCCGCCGTCATTCGCACCGCGCCCGCGGTACCGGTATCGCCGCCAACCACCAGTAAACGCCCCTGATCGCCTTTGTGCGAGGTCGGTTTACGCGGCCTGAGCCACTGCGTAAGCGCGCTGGCATCATAGCGCGCCATCGGTGCTGATTCCGCCGCCAGAAAAGCCTGCAGGCCAAGGTCGGCATAGTGCAACTCACCGACATAATCGCGGGCCTTGCCGGTAATCTGTCCCGGTTTAAGCGCCAGCACGCTCAGGGTATGGGTGGCGTTGATGACCTCGCCGGGCACACTGCCGGTACTGGCGGCTAAACCAGAAGGCATGTCGATAGCGAGGATCGGCGCGGCATGGGCATTCGCCAGCTGGATCAGCGTGCTATAGGGTTCAGCGGGCGCGCGATTAATGCCGGTCCCGAGCAGCGCATCAACAATTACATCAACCTGTTCTGGCCAGGCGGCATCCGCAGCATGAATGTCGCCGCCCGCATCCAGCCAGGCATCCCGCGCGCGCTGCGCCTCTTCAGGCAGCGGTTTCGCCCCTTCACAGGCCAACAGCGTCACCTGTTTACCCGCCGCCTGCCCCAGACGCGCCACCACATAGCCATCGCCGCCGTTATTGCCATGACCACACAGGATCAGCCAGTGCCGGGCGTCAGGCCAGCAGGCGTTGAGATGTTCATAGGCCGCCTGCCCGGCGCGCAGCATCAGTTCATACAAGGTGATGCCGAGCGCATCAGCACCTTCACGCTCCAGTTGCGCCACCGCCTGCGCAGGCCAGACAGAATATGGTAAACTGCGGCGGTTTTTCTTCGAACCCTGGTCACTCATGTCATACCCTCTCGATCTTCATCAACTCGCACAACAGATTAAACAGTGGGGATTGGATCTCGGCTTTCAGCAGGTCGGTATCGCCGATACCGATCTGAGTGCGGAAGAGCCGCGTCTTCAGGCCTGGCTGGACAAGCAATATCATGGCGAGATGGCGTGGATGTCGCGCCACGGTATGATGCGGGCGCGTCCGCATGAACTGTTACCCGGTACGCTGCGCGTCATCAGCGTTCGCATGAACTACCTTCCGGCCAAAGCCGCCTTTGCCAGCACCCTGAAAAACCCCCGACTGGGCTATGTCAGCCGTTATGCCTTAGGCCGTGATTACCACAAAGTATTGCGCAATCGACTGAAAAAGCTCGGAGAAATGATCCAGCAGCACTGTGGCGAGCTCAATTTTCGCCCCTTTGTCGACTCTGCCCCATTGCTTGAACGGCCGCTGGCCGCGAAAGCCGGGCTCGGCTGGACCGGCAAACACTCTTTGATTCTTAATCGCGAAGCGGGTTCATGGTTTTTTCTCGGCGAGCTGCTGATTGACCTGCCGCTGCCTGTGGATGCGCCGCAGGAAGAGCAGTGCGGCCGCTGCGTCGCCTGCATGACGATCTGCCCGACCAGCGCCATCGTTGAACCTTATGTGGTCGATGCCCGGCGCTGCATCTCCTATCTCACCATCGAACTGGAAGGGGCCATTCCGGAAGAATTTCGTCCGCTGATGGGCAACCGGATTTACGGCTGTGACGATTGTCAGCTGATCTGTCCGTGGAATCGTTACGGGCAGCTTAGTGATGAAAGTGATTTTTCGCCGCGCGCCGCCCTGCATGCGCCCGAACTGATCGATCTGTTTCAGTGGGATGAAGCGAAGTTTTTGCGTATTACGGAAGGATCGGCCATTCGGCGCATCGGTCATTTACGCTGGCTGCGCAATATCGCCGTGGCGCTGGGAAATGCGCCCTGGTCAGCAGAGATTATTCCGGTGCTGGAGCAGCGGCTGGGTGAAAGTGAAATGCTGGATGAACATATCCGCTGGGCTATCGCCCGGCAGCAGGATCAACGTCAGCAGCTGGTGGTCGACGTGCAGCCCGCGCAGCATAAGCGCCTGGTCCGTGCAGTTGAGAAGGGATTACCGCGTGATGCATGAGTGAGCAGCCAGCCGGCAGTCAGGCGTTTTCCACATGCTGTGAATAAAAATAAAAAGGCGTTGTCATTCAAATGCCATAAGGCTGATTACGCTGGGAAATAACAATCTGAAATATTTTCATATTGATAATTATCAACGGGTTACCGCAAAGTTGTGTTTATTTAATAATGAGGCTATCGCTTCGGTTAACAGATAAAGCTGTGGATAACTCTGTTCAAAAGCATTTTACAGATCGGGGAAAACAGCGCAAATGATGGCGTGCAGTGCTGTGGATAACCTTCTGGAAACTCTTGTATCCCGCAACAATAAACAGCCTGATAATCGGCTGGATGGGGTATGACGTAAAACTGGAGCGGGAAACGAGACTCGAACTCGCGACCCCGACCTTGGCAAGGTCGTGCTCTACCAACTGAGCTATTCCCGCATAGAAGGGCAGTGCTAAAAAATCTGGAGCGGGAAACGAGACTCGAACTCGCGACCCCGACCTTGGCAAGGTCGTGCTCTACCAACTGAGCTATTCCCGCAAAGAGGGTACTGCTAATTAAATCTGGAGCGGGAAACGAGACTCGAACTCGCGACCCCGACCTTGGCAAGGTCGTGCTCTACCAACTGAGCTATTCCCGCGCCTTGTACCGTTAATAAATTCTTCACCGGTACGGGGTGCGCATTATACGAGAAATCGTTGCTGCTGCAAGCCCTTGAAAGCAAAATTTTTCGCTTTCCGCGCGATTGCTGATTAAATCAGCAACCTGACGATTTCCTGCGCACCCGCTGTTGATTAAAGCTGCAAAAAGTGTTCGCGGTAGTAAGCCAGCTCCGCAACGGACTCGCGAATGTCATCCAGCGCCTGATGTGAACCGCTCTTTTTAAAGCCAGGCAGGATGTCGGGCTTCCAGCGGCGCGCCAGTTCTTTCAGCGTGCTGACGTCCAGATAGCGATAATGGAAGTAGGCTTCCAGCTCAGGCATATATTTGAACAGGAAGCGCCGATCCTGGCCAATGCTGTTACCGCAAATCGGCGAAGTATTGGCTGGCACCCACTGTTTCAGAAATTCAATGGTGGCCAGTTCCGCTGCCCGATCGTCTATCTGGCTCGCCTTTACCCTTTCTACCAGTCCACTGTTGGTGTGGGTACGAACGTTCCACTCATCCATCAGCGCCAGTTGCGCGTCAGACTGGTGGACGGCCATCACCGGGCCTTCCGCCAGGATGTTTAAATTGGCGTCCGTTACCAGGGTCGCGATCTCAATAATGCGATCGCGTTCCGGATCCAGTCCGGTCATCTCAAGATCAATCCAGATCAGATTCTGTTCATTTCCAGTAGCCATGCTGTTTCCTGCGGTTGCTGTAGTCGTCATTCAGGATGAATAAGGTGTATCATAGACGTTTTGCCCAGCCGGGCGAAATCTGGCTAACACTGTGAGGGTGAGTGAGCAAAAATAAACTGTCGAAGGGCCAACAACGTCGCGTAAGCGCTAACCACGATCGCCGTCTCAACCAGCGCAGAGAGCGTCCGGAAGCGGATGATAACCTGTTTGGTGAAGCTGCAGATGGGGTCGTTGTCAGCCGTTTTGGCATGCACGCCGATGTCGAGGACAGCGCAGGCGTCGCCCACCGCTGCAATATTCGTCGTACTATTCGTTCGCTGGTGACCGGCGACCGCGTGCTGTGGCGTCCGGCGCTGAGCGGCGGCAAAGGTATTGTCGAAGCGGTGCATGAACGCACCAGCGTATTAACCCGTCCCGACTTTTACGATGGCGTCAAACCGATCGCCGCCAATATCGATCAGATCATTATCGTGTCGGCCATTCTGCCCGAACTGTCGCTGAACATCATCGACCGCTATCTGGTTGCCAGTGAAACGCTGGATATTGAGCCGCTGCTGGTCCTGAACAAAACCGATCTGCTGGATGAGAAGGCGCGCGCCTTTGTCGATCGGCAGATGGATATTTATCGTGAGATTGGTTACCGGGTCGTCATGGTCTCCAGCCGGGCGAAAAACGGTCTGGATGAGCTGGAAGCTGCATTAACCGATCGCGTTAGCATCTTCGCCGGCCAGTCTGGCGTTGGTAAATCGAGCCTGCTGAATGCCCTGCTCGGCCTCGATAAAGAGGAACAGGTGGCCATTCTGACCAATGAAGTCTCTGATAACTCCGGTCTCGGTCAGCACACCACCACCGCCTCGCGGTTGTATCACTTCCCACACGGCGGCGATGTGATCGATTCGCCCGGCGTGCGCGAGTTTGGCTTATGGCATCTTGAACCGGAACAAATCACCCGCGGATTTGTCGAATTTCGTGCCTACCTCGGCGATTGCAAGTTTCGTGACTGTAAGCACGGCAGCGATCCCGGCTGTGCAATCCGCGAAGCGGTAGAGCAGGGAAAAATCAACGTTTCCCGTTTCGATAACTACCACCGCATTCTGGAGAGCATGGCGCAGGTAAAAACGCGTAAAAACTTCCCTGACGGTGAAGGTTAACGGGTATAACCGCGTCCTGAACGCAGATTTTCATCCGGCGCGCGGTGCTGCCCGCTGCGGCGGGTTACCCGGTCCCGATGCTGCGCGCCAATTGGCCAGAGGCCCGGCGATTCGCCGCGTGGCATAAATCGGCTATAGTCGCCATCTGACCGGGGCGCTGCTACAATCCGCTCCCTTTTTTATCAACGTCATGAAAATAGCCAGGAGGCTAAGGTGTTTGATCGTTTGAAACTCGGCTTGAATCATATTCTCCCGAAGAAATGGCTGACTGAACTCGCCGGTTGGGGCGCCAGTCGCCGCGGTGGTTGGTTGACCAAACTGGTCATTGACATCTTTGTCTGGTTTTACAAAGTCGACATGGCGGAAGCGCGCAAGCCGGACACCGCCAGCTATCGCACCTTTAACGACTTCTTTGTCCGTCCGTTAAAAGACGATGCGCGTCCGGTAGATGCTGACGCCAACCTGATCGCCCTGCCCGCTGATGGCGCAATCAGCCAGCTCGGCCACATCAAGGGTGACCAGATCTTCCAGGCGAAAGGTCATCACTACACGCTTGAAGCCCTGCTGGCCGGAAATGAGCAGATGGCGGCCCGCTTTGTTGACGGTGAATTTGTTACGACCTATCTGGCACCGCGCGACTATCACCGCGTTCATATGCCGTGCAACGGTATCCTGCGTGAGATGATCTACGTGCCGGGCGATCTCTACTCAGTTAACCCGCTGACCGCGCGCAACATCCCTAACCTGTTTGCCCGCAATGAGCGCGTGATCTGCTATTTCGAGACGGATATCGGTCCAATGGTGCAGATTCTGGTCGGTGCCACCATCGTCGGCAGCATCGAAACGGTGTGGGCCGGTACCATAACCCCGCCGCGTGAAGGCGTGATTAAACGCTGGCACTATCCGGCAGCGGATGATGAAGGTGCGGTGGTGCTGCTGAAAGGTCAGGAAATGGGTCGCTTTAAGCTGGGCTCTACCGTGATTAACCTGTTCGCACCGGGCCGGGTCAAACTGGCTGAAAGCCTTGAAGCTGAAAGTAAAACCCGTCTGGGTCAACCGCTGGCGATTGCCCTGCCGGTGGCGACAGACGTTTCCGACGTCATCGTCGACTAAGTGAGTGTCACCTGTGCGTTCGATTCTCCTCCTGCTGCTGAGCCTGTGGCTCAGCAGCCCGGCCTTTGCGGCCAGCCTGCCTGACGCGAACCAGCTAAAACAGCAGCTGGAAGAAGTCAAAGCCGCCAAAAGTTCACCCGCCCAGGCAGAACAGATCCAGTCCATTGAAGCCGCGTTAAATTTCCTCTCTGAACGTGATGACTCGCTGGAGCGTGCCGCCCAGTATCAGCAGGTCATTGATGATTTCCCGCGTCTGGCTCGCGAGTTACGTCAACAGATCGCTGCGATGGGCGACAGCGCAAAGACCGTGCGCAGCAACATGAGCAGCGCGGAACTGGATCAGGAGATTCTGCAGGTCAGCAGCCAGCTGCTGGAAGAGGGTCGTCAGGCGCAGCAGGAGCAGGATCGCGCACGTGAGATCAGCGACTCCCTGTCGCAGCTGCCACAACAGCAGACCGAAGCCCGCCGCGCCATGACCGAAAGTGAACGACGTTTGCAGGCGGCCAGCAACAGTGCCTCGCCGCAGGGCCAGCTGCAACTGGCGGCGCGTCAGGCGGAAAATGCCGCCAATAAAGCGCGCGTTGATGAGCTGGAGCTGGCGCAGCTCTCCGCCAATAATCGTCAGGAACTGGCGCGGATGCGGGCCGAAGCGCACCAGCGCAAAGCCGCTCAGCTGGATAACTATCTGCAGGCGCTGCGTAATCAGCTCAACGATCAGCGCCAGCGTGAAGCCGAACTGGCGCTGGCACGCACCGAGCAACTGGCGGAAAATAGTGGCGATCTGCCACCGGCAATCAGCGATCAGTTCCGCGTTAACCGCGATCTCTCCGTTGCCCTGA
>Ga0302349_1001594_pt1 | contig 16939 bp, 16 predicted proteins | sample PhyAR1_FD_202176 | JGI IMG/M metagenome (GOLD analysis project Ga0302349, IMG submission 202176) | Leaf surface microbial communities from alfalfa plants in UC Gill Tract Community Farm, Albany, California, United States - DLSL A.R1... | ecosystem: Host-associated > Plants > Phyllosphere >...
CGAACAAGGTAATATTTTTAACCACGACCCGTTGAGAACTCGTAAGCTTTTATTGCGGAAGAAGCAAATTGCCAAATTAATCGGCGAAACGAAAAATACCGGCGTTACTCTGGTTCCTTTAAAGGTTTATATTAAAGATGGCTACGCTAAAGTATTACTAGGTTTGGCTAAGGGAAAAAAACAATACGACAAACGAGAAGATTTAAAACGCAAAGAAGTGGATCGGCAAATTAGCCGCACATTAAAGAACCAGTCTCGCTAACGAGTATTTTATTCTTTTTCGCATATTTGTTTTTCTTTCTTTATATTATGAAAAATATTTGTTAGAGTGTTAAAGAAACGAAAGTTTCGATTTTTGTTTCAACTGATTATTTCACTTAGAATACCACTTATTTAGGCTTTCTGTATCATGAAGAAAATGAGAAAATCGTCTGTTTTATCAATTACAAAAAAGTGTCATATTTTCATGAAATTTTTTTGAAATTATTAATGGTTGGTGGTATGATACCAGTGGTTATAATTAGCACACAGAAGTGTTCTTACTTCTGAGAGATTGTTGGAAAAGAGGTGAAATGAATTGGAAGAGAAGAAATTGCTCTTCAATATCGGGCCAATTTGGTTTGATGGAACCATTTGTCTGATGGTGCTGTTAACATGCGTCATTGTCTTTTCTTTCGTTTATTTCTGCACAAGAAATTTGAAATTAAAACCGAAAGGCAAACAAAACGTCATTGAATGGTTAATTGATTTCGTTCGTGGAATTATTACCGACAATATGCCCAGGAAGGAAGTCAGCAACTTTCATTTACTGGCATTCACCCTTTTCATGTTTGTATTAGTTTCTAATACATTAGGGCTAGTAACAAAAATCGTCGTAGGCGATGATATCAGTTTGTGGAAAAGCCCAACAGCCGATCCTTTGGTAACGTTAACGTTAGCATTGATGATGATCGTTTTAACTCACTTGTTCGGCGTGAAACGTTTTGGTTTTAAAGGCTATTTTGTTAACAGTTACCTAAGACCATTGACCTTCTTATTACCGGTGAAGCTAATGGAAGAATTTACCAACTTGCTAACGTTAGGCTTACGTTTGTACGGGAATATTTACGCTGGTGAAGTTTTGCTGGGTTTAATTGCCAGTACAGTTTCAAGCGTAGGACTTTGGGTAGCGCCACTAGCCATTGTGCTAGAAATGATTTGGATTGCTTTTTCATTGTTTATCGGAACCATCCAAGCGTTTATTTTCGTAACCTTATCGATGGTTTACATGTCACACAAAATTGAAGTAGAAGAATAGAACTAATTCATACACAAAATTAACTTACTTTTAGGAGGAATTTACATCATGGAAGGATTAAACTATATCGCAGCATCAATCGCAATTTTTGGAGCTGCTCTAGGAGCTGCTATTGGTAACGGACAAGTTATCTCAAAAACAATCGAATCAATGACTCGTCAACCAGAAATGTCTGGCCAATTAAGAACAATGATGTTTATCGGAGTAGCCTTAATCGAAGCTGTGCCAATCTTAGGTGTAGTTGTTTCTTTATTACTTTTGTTCACCAAATAAGAAATAAAATGGAGGCAGGACGCCGATTTTTTCGGAACCGTCACTGCTTTCTTCTATCTTGCAGAGTTTTCAAATGAATGGAATGAACCATTTATTGTAAAAAATTCTGATCCGATTTTGCAGGAAAGGAAGTTGAGACTTCATGCTACTTACTAAATTGGTAGTCGGTGAAACGGCTCCTAGTACTACACTAGGCACAATAATCGTCGTTAGTGGTGCCTTTTTAATCTTGATGCTTCTATTGAAGAAATTCGCATGGGGAGCAATCGTAGATATTTTAACGAAACGTGAAGAGAAAATTGCCAACGATTTGGATTCTGCAGAGCAATCTCGAGTAGCAGCAGCTAAAATGGAACAAGAACGTCAACAACAATTACTTTCGTCCAGAACTGAAGCAGCTGATATTTTAAAAAATGCGAAAGAGAGCGGAGAGCAAACACGCCAAAAAGCATTGAAAGAAACCAACGACGAAGTCTCTCGTTTACGAGAAAAAGCACGTATGGACATTTCTCAAGAACGAGACGAAGCGTTATCTTCAGTGAAAAGTGATGTAGCGGATTTGTCTCTACAAATTGCAGCCAAAATTTTAAATAAAGAATTGACACCAGACGCTCATGAAACGTTGATTAATTCTTACATTGAAAGTTTGGGTAAAGCCAATGAAACTAGATAAATATACAGTCGGCAAACGCTACGGAAAAGCTTTGTTTGAGTTGGCGAACGAAAAAGGCCAAACCGAAGCGATTTACCAAGAACTATTGATTCTTAGAGAAGTCTTTCATCAAGTTCCCGGAATTGGCGAAATCTTAAGTGATGTCCGTTTAGAACCTTATGAAAAAGACGTGATCATGGAAAAATTAGTTTCTGGTTTTGATAGTTTAATGAAAAACTTTTTAGCTGTGGTCTACAACTACGGTCGAATGAACGACATGTTGTTGATGATCGACGAATATGAACATCGTTATGATGAACATCAACGAATTGTTTTAGGTACCGTTACTACGGCTGTTCCATTGACTAAGGAACAACATCAGGCCATGGAAGCGAAAGCTGCAGCACTTTTAGGCTATCAAACTGCACATCTCATCAACTTGATTGATCCAGATGTTATCGGTGGTGTTGTCATTGAAGCCAATCATAAAGTGATTGACGGCAGTATTCAAAAACAACTGGAAACGATTCAACAATTGTTATTAAAATAAGATTTTAGCACAATTAAAGAGGTGAATTGAATGGCGATCAAAGCAGAAGAAATCAGTGCCTTGATTAAAGAACAGATCGAAAATTATCAGCAAGAACTTGCTGTTGAAGAAATCGGAACTGTTACTTATGTCGGAGACGGAATTGCCCGTGCTCACGGCTTAGAAAATGCAATGAGCGGCGAGTTAGTAGAATTTTCTAACGGCTCTTACGGTATGGCACAAAACTTAGAAACGAATGATGTTGGGATTATTATCCTTGGCGATTTTGAAACCATTCGTGAAGGTGATAAAGTACAACGAACTGGAAAAATTATGGAAGTTCCTGTGGGAGAAGCGCTGATTGGACGAGTGGTAAACCCATTAGGACAACCGGTGGATGGCTTAGGCGAAATCAAGACAGAACGGACACGTCCAGTGGAAGCATCAGCTCCTGGAGTTATGCAACGTCAGTCAGTTAGTGAACCAATGCAAACAGGGTTAAAAGCCATTGACGCTCTAGTGCCAATCGGTCGTGGCCAACGGGAATTAGTTATTGGTGACCGTAAAACAGGGAAAACTTCAATTGCTATCGATACCATTATCAATCAAAAAGGTCAAGACGTAATCTGTATTTATGTTGCTATCGGTCAAAAAGAATCAACGGTTCGTAGCCAAGTTGAAACCTTGAGAAGATACGGCGCTCTTGATTATACAATTGTCGTAACGGCAGGTGCTTCACAGCCAGCGCCATTACTTTATATTGCACCATACGCTGGAACTGCTATGGGTGAAGAATTTATGTATAATGGCAAACATGTCTTAATCATTTTTGATGACTTATCCAAACAAGCGGTTGCTTATCGTGAACTTTCATTATTATTACGTCGTCCACCAGGTCGTGAAGCCTATCCAGGGGATGTCTTCTATTTGCACTCACGCTTATTGGAACGGGCAGCAAAATTAAGTGATGAATTAGGCGGTGGTTCAATGACAGCCTTACCATTCGTTGAAACCCAAGCCGGCGATATTTCGGCTTATATTCCAACAAACGTAATATCCATCACCGACGGACAAATCTTTTTGGAAAGTGATTTGTTCTACGCAGGAACTCGTCCGGCCGTAGATGCTGGGTTATCTGTGTCACGGGTAGGTGGCTCAGCGCAAATTAAAGCGATGAAAAAAGTTGCCGGCACTTTGCGTTTGGACTTGGCTAGCTATCGTGAACTAGAAGCCTTTACCCAATTCGGTTCCGATTTAGATGCGGCAACGCAAGCAAAATTAAATCGTGGACGCCGAACAGTCGAAATTTTAAAACAAAAACTGCATGCGCCGCTTCCAGTTGAAAAACAAGTTGTCATTCTTTACGCATTAACGCATGGATTTTTAGACAGTGTCAGCGTAGACAAGATCTTGACATTTGAACAAGAATTGTTCGACTATTTTGACAGCAATCATGCCGATATTTTTGAAACGATTCGGACTACCAAAGACTTGCCAGATTCAGAAAGTTTAGATGCTGCGATTAAAGAATTCCAAGAGATGTTTTCTGCAGCAAACGGTGCAGAATCAACGACTCAAGATAAATTAGCAACAATCGAAAACGCATAAGAGAGGTGAGCAAAATTGGGTGCTTCATTAAATGAAATCAAGCAACGTATTGCTTCGACAAAGAAAACAAGTCAAATCACCAAAGCTATGCAAATGGTTTCAGCAGCGAAGCTGACGAAATCAGAGTCAGCCTCTAGAAGTTTTCAAGAATATGCATCAAAAATTCGTTCGATTGTTACGCATTTGGTTGCTTCACAGTTAAGTGATTTGCGCTATGCGTCCAGTGGCAGCTCCGCTAGCGGTGACTATCACGCAATGCTAGCTTCTCGTCCAGTAAAAAAGACCGGCTACATTGTTATTACTTCAGATAAAGGACTAGTTGGTGGCTACAACAGTTCAATTTTAAAACAAACAATGAGCATGATTAAAGAAGATCATGAAAATGAAAACGAATATGTACTGATTGCTATTGGTGGTACAGGAGCTGACTTTTTTAAAGCTCGCGGCATGGACGTCTCTTATGAAATTAGAGGGCTGACAGACCAACCTAGCTTTGATGAAGTAAGAAAAATCGTAACTGCCGCAACGACTATGTATCAAAATGAGGTGTTTGATGAGCTGTACGTCTGTTATAACCATCATATCAATTCATTGACTAGTCAATTTCGTGTGGAAAAAATGCTACCGATCTCCGATTTAGATCCTGGTGAAGCAGCTTCTTATGATCAAGAATATATTTTAGAGCCCTCTAAAGAGGACATCTTGGATCAATTGTTACCACAATATGCGGAAAGCTTGATTTACGGAGCAATTATTGATGCCAAAACGGCTGAACATGCCGCAGGGATGACTGCGATGCAAACAGCAACAGACAACGCACAAAATATCATAAGTGATTTAACGATTTCTTATAACCGCGCTCGACAAGGAGCGATCACTCAAGAAATTACAGAAATCGTAGCTGGTGCAGCTGCACTGGAATAATCTGGTCTTACGCTTGATGTATTAAGGACAAAAGTCTGTCAGACAACTGTCTTAAATAGCAAAACTATGATAATCAGCTAAATAAAAGTACTTAAAGCTCTATCGACTATAGCAATTACTTTGGCAATAAGCTGGAATTTTCTTGGAATGAAGAAACATTGGATAAGTTGCGACGTTCATTCGTACCTCGGTGTGTTTTATGACTATTTCAAAAAATCCTAACTTATTTGCTAAGAAACTCTATTTTGAAAAGTGAACAGCTATCAAATTGAATCTGCTTGATCATCAGAGTGCAAGGCTTTTATTCAGCGGCAAGTGTGTGACTTTATGAGGACTGGAGGAAAGAAAGATGAGTTCAGGAAAGATTGTTCAGGTAATTGGTCCCGTTGTAGACGTGGAATTTTCATTAGATCAATCCTTACCAGACATAAACAATGCCTTGGTCGTCTATAAAAACGGCGAGGAGAAACAAAAAGTAGTACTTGAAGTTGCTTTAGAACTTGGAGACGGCGTTATTCGCTCTATAGCAATGGAATCAACTGATGGGTTACAAAGAGGAATGGAAGTTATCGATACAGGGAAATCCATTTCTGTACCTGTCGGAAAAGAAACCTTAGGCCGTGTGTTTAACGTATTAGGAGATACTATCGATTTGGAAGCTCCGTTTCCAGCAGATGCGCCCCGCAGTGGGATTCACAAAAAAGCGCCGGCTTTTGATGAATTGAGTACCAGCAATGAAATTTTAGAAACTGGAATTAAAGTTATTGACTTGCTAGCGCCTTACTTAAAAGGTGGGAAAGTTGGTCTCTTCGGTGGAGCCGGTGTTGGTAAAACAGTGTTAATTCAAGAGTTAATCCACAACATCGCACAAGAACACGGTGGTATTTCAGTGTTTACCGGTGTTGGTGAACGGACACGTGAAGGGAATGACCTTTACTATGAAATGAAAGATTCTGGCGTTATCGAAAAAACTGCCATGGTGTTTGGACAAATGAATGAGCCACCAGGTGCACGGATGCGGGTAGCCTTAACCGGTTTAACGATTGCCGAATACTTCCGTGATGTGGAAGGTCAAGACGTACTACTCTTTATTGACAATATTTTCCGTTTTACACAAGCCGGTTCAGAAGTATCCGCTTTGTTAGGACGGATGCCGTCAGCCGTTGGGTACCAACCAACGCTAGCAACAGAAATGGGGCAATTACAAGAACGGATTACGTCTACTAAGAAAGGTTCTATTACGTCGATTCAAGCGATTTATGTGCCTGCCGATGACTATACTGACCCAGCGCCAGCGACTGCTTTCGCTCACTTAGATGCCACAACTAACTTGGAACGTAAGTTAACAGAACAAGGGATTTATCCAGCGGTAGACCCACTAGCTTCTTCTTCAAGTGCCTTAGCACCTGAAATTGTTGGCGAAGAACACTATGAAGTAGCATCAGAAGTACAACATATCTTACAACGCTATCGTGAACTTCAAGATATCATCGCTATTTTAGGGATGGATGAATTATCTGATGACGAAAAAGTGTTAGTAGGACGTGCTCGCCGAGTGCAATTCTTCTTGTCGCAAAACTTTAACGTAGCTGAGCAGTTTACAGGACAACCTGGTTCTTATGTACCAGTAGCTGAAACAGTCAAAGGCTTTAAAGAAATTCTAGAAGGAAAACACGATGATCTTCCAGAAGAAGCCTTCCGTAGTGTTGGCAGAATTGAAGAAGCGGTAGAAAAAGCGAAACACTTAAACTATTAGAAAGGCGGCAAGCACAATGGACTATTTAACTGTGAATGTAGTAACGCCTAATGGTTTAGTCTATGACCATCATGCTGTCATCGTCGTGGCAAAAACCACAGATGGTGAAATTGGTATTTTACCAAAACATGCACCAATTATCGTTCCTTTGGCAATTGATGAAGTTCGAGTGAAACGCACCGATTCTGATACTCACGTAGACTGGATTGCGGTTAATGGCGGCATTATGGAAGTTCGTGATAATCTAGTTTCAATTATAGCTGACAGTGCGGAAAGAGAACGTGATATTGACGTTTCTCGAGCGGAACGAGCAAAACAACGTGCAGAACGCTTAATTGAAGAAGCAAAACAAAAATCCGACACAGACGAACTTCGCCGTGCTACCGTTGCACTTCATCGGGCAATTAATCGGATTAAAGTCTCTAAACATTCATAATTGAAAAAAGCTGTTAAAAACATTATAATGAATAGTCAGATTAAAATACATGCACTAAAAATGGCTGAGACAGCAGCAAACAGCCGTAAAATCGAAAAGTTACTGTAAAACACTGATTGCAAAGCAAATGGTGCTTTACAGTAATTATCGCAATAAAGATAACTGTGTGAACAGTAACCAGCCGTTGACAAGCAATAACCTAAGTTTTCCAAAGTTACGAGATTGCGTAAGGAGGAATAAATGATTATTGCCTGCTGACTGCTTGGTTTTTTTATTTGGCGAACGTTTTGTGAGCTTCCTAATTATAATAAAAGATGAGAAACGGAGCTAAGAGCAGGTAAAAACGTTGCTTTTTGTCGTAGTGCATTTGCTCACGGTCAAGAGCTAAAAGCCACATGCCGGCGCAATTGGTGCAAAGAACTACAAAGGGAGAGAAAGCTGCTGTTGTTGTGTTTTTTGATATTTAAAGACTAGGAGAATATGGTATCGATTGCTTATTTTGACACAGCTTTTCTTGTAAAAGGGGCTCTTTTTCAGTTTGAAGAAAAAATATTATCAGTTTTTTATTTTTTATGATAGAATAATTCTAGTCATTAGAAGGAGGCTTTTTATGCAATTTTACGGTGTGGATGCGATTGTTCGAATCGTTAGCCATTTGCTGTTCATCTACATAAGTTTTTGGGGGTTGCAGGCTTTACGAATTGAACAATTTTTTAAAGCACGGTATACTACTCAAATACGATTGCTATTGGTCTTTTTTGCGATCGCACTCGGCTATCTAGTCAGCTCCTTTACGCTAGAGTTTATTGCATTGTGCCGCAATCTTTTTCTTGTCCGGTTTTCTTAATCGAAGCTTTGGGTAAAAAAAGGTACTATTTATCAAAAAATAATGGTATAATAGAAAAGATTTTGGATAGATAGTCTCTATTCTAATTTTTTGGAGGGAACAAAATGGAACAAATTATTGTCCATGGTGGTAATAAGTTAAACGGCTCAGTTAAAGTTGAAGGCGCAAAAAATGCAGTTTTGCCAATTTTAGCTGCTTCTCTTCTCCCGGAAGAAGGAATTACTACTTTAAATAATGTGCCAATTTTATCTGATGTATTTACTATGAATCAAGTTATTAAACATTTAAATGTAGATGTGGCCTTTGATGAAGCGAACAATCAAGTTACAATTGACGCCACCAAACCTTTAGGAATTGAAGCAAACTATGAATATGTAAGCAAAATGCGAGCATCCATCGTGGTTATGGGACCATTGCTTGCACGTAACGGTCATGCTAAAGTGGCCATGCCTGGTGGATGTGCCATTGGGAAACGACCAATTGATTTGCACTTGAAAGGGTTCCAGGCTTTAGGAGCTAAAATAATTCAAAAAAATGGATATATTGAAGCAATTGCAGATGAATTGATCGGCAATACCATTTACTTGGACTTCCCAAGTGTCGGTGCTACTCAAAATATTATGATGGCTGCCGTAAAAGCAAAAGGAACAACCATTATTGAAAACGTAGCTAGAGAACCAGAAATTGTTGATTTAGCGAATGTCTTGAACAAAATGGGGGCCAATATTTTTGGTGCCGGGACTGAAATGATGAGGATTGAAGGGGTAGAACGTTTGCACGCTGTTGAACATTCTATCGTACAAGACCGTATTGAAGCTGGTACTTTTATGGTAGCTGCTGCTATGACTGAAGGGAATGTCTTAATTGAAGAAGCGATTTCAGAGCACAATCGTCCTTTGATTTCAAAATTGATTGAAATGGGAGCTACGGTCCGCGAAGAAGCTGCTGGTATTCGTGTAATTGGACCAAAATATATTAAACCAACGGATGTCAAAACGATGCCTCATCCTGGATTTCCCACAGATATGCAGGCTCAAATGACAGCTATTCAATCATTGGCAGAAGGAACCAGCGTAGTTACCGAAACAGTCTTTGAAAATCGTTTCCAGCATTTAGAAGAAATGCGACGCATGAATCTTGATGTGAAGATTGATGGTAATGTAGCTATCATTAACGGTACTCGTCAGTTGCAAGGAGCAGCAGTTGAAGCTACCGATTTACGTGCAGCTGCCGCACTAATTCTAGTAGGCTTGCGGGCTAACGGTATTACGCGCGTGTCAAACTTAAAATATTTAGATCGCGGCTATTATCAATTCCACCAGAAACTTCAAAAACTTGGCGCAAAAATTGAACGAGTAGATGAAGAAACGGTCACAGCAAAACAAGCAATAACTGTAAACTAAAGGAGTAAAACTGATGAGTTCATCCCGCTATATTGTCATAACCTTATTAAAAATTTTGGTTGTGATTGCCCTTGTAATTATTTTATTTGTTGTCGGAACTATGATCGGCTATGGTATGATTGGCAATGGCAATCCCAAAGATGTGTTTGACGAAAAAATATGGGCTCACATTATGACCTTCCTTCAATAAAACGATTGTTATTTTAAATTTTAGAAACGTATATAAACCGAGCTAAAAGTCACTAGGATTGCGAGTAGTTGAAGGAAAAACCGACCAATCTGCTTCATCGTTTTAAGGAATTTTATGAAATTGCCGAAGAAACTGATGTTTAGTTACCGTTTATTTGTAAGAAGTGGCTGGGACAAAACTAGTTTAGTTGCGTCCCAGCTACTTTTTTGTACTTTATCGAAAAAGCATGTGCTGTCAATGAGTAGGTAACCAAAAAACAATGCTATTAGTGCTATTAGAGTTGGGAGCGCTTGCTACTAAATCGGCTTGGTAGAGGCGATAGAGCTGCGGAACTGATAGATTAGTGAATTTCTATCCACAGCTTACATAGACAATGCCCAATATAGTTACTTACGAACAAATAAACCCTGTAAGAGGGGGAAGCTGCCTTAGCGTTTTCTGCGGAAGAATCAAAACTACGAATTGCTTAGTAGCAATTCGTAAAAAATTTAAACCTAATAAAAAGTGTAGTCTACCTGAATGATTTTCACTATTTTATTTTTTTGCTTAAAATAGGCAATGAATGTAAAAGTTACTACTGCCTATCGATCTGTTAAATATGCTGTAGTCGGCATATTTAGTGCTTTTCCAACGAATAAGTAACGTTTTTAAAAAGTGCATTGATACGTTAAGCTGTCTAAATGATATCATCGATTTGAATTTAATAGGACTGAATAGCCTTTGTCGGCTTAAAGTACTAGGCTGAAATTGTCAAGATTGAGTGGATTCGGTTTTAAATAACTGCCTATGCGGGATCTGAAGCTCTTTTTTATATAAAATATTCGTGTTTTTGCTGTTAATAAAAATCAGCGACAGCTTTCTCTTAATTCAAGCCCCAAATTTAGAGTATGATCAACCTTCTATAAAACCGGTAACGCTCCCGTTTGTGTTTATCTGTTAAGAAACAAATGTTTTAATAGTCTATTCTCTTACTTAGTTGGTTGCCAGATTTGCAGGCAATCACACGCAAAAAGATCCCACGTTTTATTGGATAGACTTTTTTTATCTCAGAATTATACAGATAAAGGCGAGAGCTTAAGCAGTGGCAGTTGTTATTTTTATAAGAATGTACTTACAGAACATTAGTATTGGCAGACAAGTAATTTGCTTTTCAAATTGAAAACAATCTTCTTCAAAAATGTTCTATGGTATAATAATGGGGAACATACTATGAAGGAGAGATAAATACATGCAAGCAGTTATTAAGGCAATTGGGTCTCAGGCTTTCAGCGGAAGTGAGCAAATGGTCATTCTTTTTGGTGAAACAGCCACTGACACTTTAAAAGAATACTCAGTAGTTCAACGATTTAGTGAAAAAACAACCCTTCAATTAGCAGTGGGGGATCAAATCAAGATTGATGAGCAAAGCTATACGATCGCTCACATCGGCCCTTACGCCCTCAATAATTTAAATAGTATCGCCCATTGTACTCTGGTTTTTGATGCCTTTCCTGAAAGCGATCCGATCATGAACGGCATTTACTTAGAGCCTCATAAGTTGCCGCAAATCAAGGTTGGTTCGATTATTGATTATCAAGCACACGGAGCATCAGAACATGGAGCATAAAGATTCAAAAGAAAGACGTTTTTCTTGGTTTTGGCGTTGGTTTTTAAATAATCAAGTAGTGATAGCACTGGTAATTGTGTTACTAATTTTATTAATTCTCTTGGTATTTACCAAGGTTTCGTATTTATTTCGACCGATTTGGCAATTTTTTGGTGTGGTCGGTCTACCGATCATCATGGCGGGAATCTTGTATTACTTATTAAATCCGGTCGTAGATTTTTTACAAACAAAACGTATTCCGCGAGTGTGGGGCATTGTTGGTTTGTTTATTCTGGTGATAGCATTCTTTGTTTGGGGTGGTATCGTTATTGTTCCGAAAATCCAAGAACAGACTATTAGCTTTATCAATCACTTTCCTCAATATGTCGATAAGATTGATGCACAAATGAAAGCTTTACTAAGTGATCCTTCTTTGGCACAGTTTCGTTCGCAACTGGAAAGTATTGGTGATAAGCTGCTTAATTCTTTAGGGGGCATCATAAAAAGTGTTTCAACATTTACTGTCCAAGGCTTAGGCAATTTCTTTGGAGTGGTAGTGACTGTTGCTGTGGCACTGATAACTATGCCTTTTATCTTATTTTATCTTTTAAAAGATGGTCGTCAGCTCGTACCGTATTTGCTTCATTTTTTACCTAATAAAATGCGGCAGCCGACTTATAAGGTTTTAAGTGAAGTGAACAATCAAGTTTCCTCTTATATCAGAGGACAGTTAACGGTTGCGTTTGCCGTTGCTGTTTTATTTATTATCGGTTTTTCCATCATTGGGTTGGACTACGCAGTGACTATTGGAATTGTGGCTGGTTTTTTAAATCTGATTCCGTATTTAGGGTCATTTTTGGCTATGATTCCGGCTGTTTTCTTAGGGATCGTTGGTGGGCCAGCGTTGTTGGTGAAGGTCTTGCTTGTCTTTATCATTGAGCAAACCATTGAAGGACGAGTAATTTCACCGCTTGTATTGGGTAGTCAACTAGCGATTCATCCAGTGACTATTTTATTAGTTCTATTAACTTCAGGGAAACTATTTGGGATTGTCGGCGTAATAGTAGGAATTCCTTTTTATGCAGCAGCTAAAGTAGTGATTACCCATATATTTGAATGGTATAAGGCAATATCGACTCTTTATGAAGAGGAAGAAAGCTCTTAATAAGAAGACAAACAAATCAAAAAAGAGGCTGGAACAGAAGTGTTAGATATTAAGAAACAAGAGGTAATTCACGAAATTTACTTTTAAAGTTTTTGTGAATGTCAGCTTATTTCTGAAAGAGTGACTTCTATTTCTGCCGTCTATTCGGTTTTAAGGTGTGAAGGGAAGTGTTTTTTCCTTTCAGTTCGCACTCTTTTTATAAAGTAAATAAATGGGAGACCTAAAGGCTTTCTTTTAAGGTCTCCCATTCTTTTTTATGAGTAGGAACTTGTAATATGATGAGACTTACAAAGAGCTAAGTCTTTGCTTTTATCTATCTAAGGCGGTGTTTTCTAATAAGACCTAACAATAGGTGTTTGTCTCCAAGGTACTATTGAGTATCTCACTTTTTAGTTGTTGCAGATTTATGTTTGGCTTAAAAAGTTTTTCCAAGTTCGGCCGCTTTGGTTAAGGCTGTGTCTAATAATTCTTCTGCCCGTTCTGGGGAATGATCAATTCCTTCAATAAACAAAGAGTCGACATGGTTAACACCGACAAAGTTCAGAATTGTTTCAACATAACGAGAGGCAAAATCTTGCCCTTCATAAAAACCGCCATTTGATTGAATGTGTAACGCTTTTTTGCCGCTAGTCAACGGTTTTGGACCTTCTACGGTATATTGGAACGTTTTACCGGCAACATTGATAGTATCAAACCAGGCTTTTAAGCGAGTTGGAATGTTTAAGTTCCATAGCGGATTGGCAATTACAACTTTATCCGCATCTAAGAATTGCTCTGTTGCTTCGTTGAAACGAGCAATTTTTTCTTGTTGGTTTTCATTCAATTCAGTAAAATCAGTTCCAGTTCTTAAAGCAGCCCAACCGGAAAGTAATTCTGCATCAATTTCAGGAATCGCACCATTATTTTCATAAAGATCCAAGATCTCAATCTCATCAGCTGGATTAGCTGCACGATATGCGTCTAAAAAAGTTTCAAAAGCTAATACTGAACGAGATTCTTCCTTGGTTAGTGGGTGTCCTTTAACAGCAAGTAGTTTTGTCATAGTTGTACTCCTTAAATAATCGTTTTTTTTTAATGAATTTCCATAGCTATTTTACTAATAAAAAGTAAGAATACGCAACCTATTTGCACAATTTTTTTTAAATTTAAAAAAAAGTGACATACGTCTATCAAACGTATGCCTATTTCTTTAAAATAGTAAAAATGACAGAAAAAGCAATCTGAGAGCTACGACTAAGTGTAAATAATTTTTTGCTTTTTAGTTAAACTATCGCTCTTTTTTATTAAGCTGCCAACAGTTCCTTTTCGATTTGCTTCATACCGCCGATGACATGAATGGCTTTATATCCTTTGCTTTGCATAAAACCTGCAATTACTTCAGAGCGTCTGCCGTTATAACTAATAATATAATAAACTTCTTCTTTGTCTAATTGAGACAAAGCGTTAGGTAAAACAGTTGTTGGTAAAGAAATTGCACTTGCTAAATGTGATTCTAAAAAGCTATGAGTATCTCGAATGTCAATGACATTAATTGAGTTAGTAGCATAAAGTGTTTCAAAATCTTTAATAGAAATAGAATAATGCATAATAAGGATCCTTCCTTCTTTTTATTATACTCAACGATACGAATTCTACACCTTTTATTGTTATTTGCAAAGGGGGGGATAAAAAGTTTATATGTTCTTAATAATTCATCAAAAAAACTTCATAGATGTTATTTGGCTGAGAATTTCCGCTACTTTATTAAAATCAATAGAAAGATAAGTTAGTTATTTTATGAGAAAAAATGGTTTTTTTATATTAAAATATCATTTTTTGTTATGAAAAGGGTTGCATTCTGCTAGAAAGGATGTTATGATATTCCTACAAATAAGGATTGTTACTGCTCAGCAGGCAAAACCTGAATCTTCCATACACAAGCTTCTATGGGTGGATTCTAGGTTTTTTTCATTTGTAAAAGTGGGGTTCCAGATGATTATCAAGAAAATTTTAAACAATAACGTAGTTCTTTCCACCACACCAAAAGGTGAGGAAATCGTCTATATGGGCCGAGGCTTAGCTTTTAAGAAAGTTGTCGGTGACCCGATTGATCCGACATTCGTTGAAAAAGAATTTGTCTTAAAAGATACCGTGATGGCAGGACGATTCCAACAATTATTTGCGGATATTCCCGATGAGGAAGTCGATGTAGTTAAGAAAATCATTGATGTTGCAGAAGCAAAGTTACAATTAGAATTATCACCTAACATCTATCTTACTTTAACCGACCACATCCACTATGCTGTGATGCGAGCGAAAGAGGGCATTGAGATTCCCAACCCGTTAGTTTTTGAGACTAAAAAGTTTTATCCCAAAGAATTTGCAATTGCTAAAGAGGCAATCGTTCTTATTGAGCAAACATTGGGCGTAGCTTTTGGAGAAAATGAAGCAGGCTTTATCGCTTTTCATATTGTCAATAGTGAACAAGCAAATGGCAATATGCAAGTAACGATGGCAGCTACGGGAATGGTTCGTGATATTTTAACGATTATCAGACGTTATTTTGGTCAGTCTCTTGATGAGGAATCATTGAATTATCAGCGGATGGTTACACATCTTCAATACTTTGCTCAACGTTATTTGAAAAATGATGGGCACGATGAGGAAGACGAATTTTTATTTGCCTTAGTGCAAGGAAAATATCCTAAAGCTTTTCAAGCGGTTCAGCGAATTCAAGATTATTTAGTGAAAACCTATGATAAGTCAATTGACCAAACCGAAATGATTTATTTAACCATTCACATTCAGCGAGTAGTAAAAACATAGTTTACGAAAGCTATCAATCACCAGGATTGTTACTGTTTTGCAGGCAAAACCTAGATTGAAAAAGCAGATACTTTTATTTCTGACAGTGTGCGCAGCTGTTAGGAGTAAGGCCAATTTGTTTTTTTCAGTTTAGGTTTTTTTTAATACCTAAATAAAATTAAAAGGAGAGCTATACATGAATAAAAATCAAGCAATTGCTGAACGTGTGTTGGCTGCGGTTGGCGGCGAAAATAATGTTTATAGTGTTGTTCATTGTGCGACTAGATTACGATTTAATTTAAAGGATGAAAGCAAAGCGGATACAGAAAAGTTAAACGCTGATGACGATGTTATTCAAGTAGTTCGTAGTGGTGGTCAATATCAAGTAGTAATCGGCAGCCATGTTAATGAAGTCTATAAGGAATTGCTGGCACATAGCGGTTTAGACTCTGATAGTACCTCAAAGGATGCACAACCCAAAGGCAACATATTTAATCGTTTAATTGATATTATTTCTTCTATTTTTACACCATTTTTAGGAGCATTAGCTGGTGCAGGGGTTTTAAAAGGGTTTCTAACTTTAGCTTTGACATTAAACTGGCTGAAAGATACTTCTGGAGTGTATGTTGTTTTATTTGCGATTGCTGACGGGATCTTTACCTTCTTGCCGATTATACTAGCTTTTACAGCGGCTAAAAAATTCAATACGAACCAATTTTTGGCTGTCTGCTTGGCAATGGCGCTAGTTCATCCCAGTATTACTGCTGTTGCCGGAAAGACTTTAAGTTTTGCTGGCATACCGGTGATTGTGGGAGCAAGCGCCTATACTTCTTCGGTTATTCCGATTATACTGGCAGTCTTTGTCCAAAGTTACGTTGAGCGTTTCTTCAAAAAGGTGATTCCGGCCTTCTTACAAATTATCTGCGTTCCTTTAGCAGTCTTTGTTGTGATGGCTCCTATAACGTTTATTGTAATTGGTCCGATCGGTACTATTTTAGGTGATCTACTTGGCAAAGGATATAATAACATCTATGGCTTCAGTCCTTTAGTTGCCGGTGCTGTGATGGGCGGCTTGTGGCAAGTATTCGTTATGTTTGGCATGCATTGGGGATTTGTTCCAATTATGATGGTCAACTTAGCACAAGCTGGTGTTGAGACAATGACGCCGATGTTATTACCAGCTGTATTAGCTCAAGGCGGTGCAGCCTTAGCAGTCTTCTTCTTAACCAAAAACGTGAAATTAAAAGGCCTGGCGCTCTCTTCAATGTTAACTTCTTTATTTGGTATTACCGAACCAACTGTTTATGGGGTTAACTTACCTTTGAAAAAACCGTTTATTGCAGCTTGTATTGGTGGAGCGGTCGGTGGTGCTTTTATCGGATTTAGCCAGGTACAAAATTTTACCTTTGGTTTGATTAGCTTGTTAAGCTTACCAGGATTTATCCCACAGGATACGAAAGATACAGCAGGTATGATGGCTGCCGCCATTG
>Ga0302349_1001595_pt1 | contig 16872 bp, 9 predicted proteins | sample PhyAR1_FD_202176 | JGI IMG/M metagenome (GOLD analysis project Ga0302349, IMG submission 202176) | Leaf surface microbial communities from alfalfa plants in UC Gill Tract Community Farm, Albany, California, United States - DLSL A.R1... | ecosystem: Host-associated > Plants > Phyllosphere >...
ATTGCAAAAGGATGGGCGTATTTCCAACGTCGAGCTTTCAAAACGTGTGGGACTTTCCCCGACGCCGTGCCTTGAGCGTGTGCGCCGACTGGAAAGACAGGGTTTCATTCAGGGCTATACGGCTCTGCTGAACCCGCATTATCTGGATGCCTCACTTCTGGTATTTGTTGAGATTACTCTGAATCGTGGTGCGCCGGATGTGTTTGAGCAATTTAACGCCGCTGTACAAAAACTTGAAGAAATTCAAGAGTGTCATCTGGTATCCGGTGATTTCGACTACCTTTTGAAAACCCGTGTGCCTGATATGTCCGCCTACCGTAAGCTGCTGGGGGAAACCCTGCTGCGTCTGCCAGGCGTGAACGACACCCGTACGTATGTGGTGATGGAAGAGGTCAAACAGAGCAATCGTCTGGTTATTAAGACACGCTAACACGGAACAGGTGCAAAATCAGCGTAGTTTGATTACACTCCTGTTAATCCATACAGCAACAGTGCCGGGGAGTCCCGGCGCTGTTGTCCGTTTTAGCAAAAAGGCAGGATATGCCTGATACCTGGAGAGCCTTTTTTGAGCCAGGAATACACTGAAGACAAAGAAGTCACACTATCGAAGCTAAGCAGCGGACGTCGTCTCCTCGAGGCTTTGCTGATTGTTATTGCCCTTTTTGCCGTCTGGCTGATGGCAGCCTTACTCAGTTTCAACCCCTCAGATCCCAGCTGGTCACAAACTGCATGGCATGAGCCTATCCATAATTTAGGCGGTGTCCCCGGTGCCTGGCTTGCGGACACGCTGTTCTTCATTTTCGGTGTGATGGCCTACACCCTTCCCGTCATTATCATTGGCGGATGCTGGTTTGCGTGGCGTCATCGTCAGAACGATGATTACATCGACTATTTTGCCGTGTCGCTGCGCCTGATTGGCGCGCTGGCGCTGATCCTAACCTCGTGCGGGCTGGCGGCAATCAATGCGGATGATATCTGGTACTTCGCCTCTGGCGGGGTGATCGGCAGTTTACTCAGTTCTGCGCTGCAGCCGATGCTGCACAGCAGCGGCGGCACGCTGGCGCTGCTGTGTATCTGGGCGGCCGGGCTGACGCTGTTTACCGGCTGGTCCTGGGTGAGCATTGCCGAGAAGATCGGAAGTTTTATCCTCACCATTCTGACTTTCGCCAGCAACCGTACTCGCCGTGACGATACGTGGGTTGATGAAGAAGAATACGAAGATGAAGAGGAAGATGACGCGCCTGTGCAGCGTCGCGAGTCTCGTCGTGCGCGTATTCTGCGCGGCGCGCTGGCCCGTCGTCAGCGTGTTGCTGAGAAATTTGCCAACCCGCTGGGTCGTAAAACCGATGCGGCGCTCTTCTCCGGTAAACGCATGGATGAAGACGAGCAGGTAGCGTATCGCGCGGCGGGTGTCGCCGTCGATCCTGACGATGTGCTCTTCTCCGGCAGCCGGGCCACTCCGGGTGACTTCGACGAATACGATCCGCTGTTAAATGGCCATTCGGTTACCGAGCCGGTTGCGGCCGCCGCAGCCGCGACGACCGCTGCGCAGGCGTATGCCGCGCCTGTCGACGCCGTGACGCCATCCGCGCCGGTTTCGCCACCGGAATCCATTATTCAGCAGCCTCAGGTTGACTGGCAGACTGCGCCAGGCGTTCACACGCCGGAGCCGGTTATCGCGCCTGAACCTGAAAGCTACATCCCTGTGCAGCAGGAGCAGTGGCAGCAGCCTTATCAGCCGCCGCAGCCCGCGTATGAACCGCAAGATTACCCGCACTATGAACAGCCTGTGGCCCAACCTTATCAGGAGTATGTGCCTGAGCCGGTTGAACCTGTGCAGCCTTATGTAGAGCCGCAGCCTGAACCTGAAATCGTGGAAGAGGTAAAACCCTCTCGTCCACCGATGTACTATTTTGAAGAAGTTGAAGAGCGTCGTGCGCGTGAACGCGAGCAGCTGGCGGCCTGGTACCAGCCTGTGCCTGAACCGGTGCAGGAGCCGGTGACGAAAGCGCCTTCTGTTTCCGTTCCACCGATCGACCCGACGCCTGCAGTCGCACCCGTAGCGGAAAGCGTGAAGCAGGCTACCGCGGCCGCTGCCGTAGCTGCACCTGTCTTTAGCCTGGCAACAGGGGGCACGCCACGTCCTCAGGTGAAGGAGGGGATTGGTCCGCAACTGCCTCGCCCTAACCGCGTTCGCGTTCCAACCCGCCGTGAGCTTGCTTCTTATGGCATCAAGCTGCCTTCCCAGCGTATGGCCGAAGAGAAAGCGCGCGAGCCTGAGTACGAAGATGACGCCGATGAAATGCAGCAGGACGAGCTGGCCCGTCAGTTCGCTGCGCAGCAGAATCAGCGCTACGGTGAAGAATATCAGCACGATGAACCTATGCTGGAAGACGAAGAGGACGCGGCTGAAGCAGAACTGGCGCGCCAGTTCGCCGCCACCCAGCAGCAGCGCTATTCCGGTGAACAACCGGCTGGCGCAAATCCGTTCTCGCTGTCTGATTTTGAATTCTCTCCGATGAAGGATCTGGTGGATGATGGCCCGAGCGAGCCGTTATTTACCCCGAGCGTGATGCCGGAAGCAGAGCCTGTGCGCCAGCAGCCAGCGCCGCAGGCTTACGCGCAGCCGCATCAGCCTGTTCAGCAGCCGTATGCACAGCCGCATCAACCTGTTCAGCAACCGCAGCAGTCACCACAGTTCCAGCAGCCTGCGCCTCAGCCGCAAGAAAGTCTGATTCACCCGCTGCTGATGCGTAACGGTGACAGCCGTCCGCTGCAGCGTCCAAGCACGCCGCTGCCGTCTCTGGATCTGTTAACGCCGCCGCCGTCAGAAGTGGAGCCGGTTGATACCTTCGCGCTTGAGCAGATGGCGCGTCTGGTGGAAGCGCGTCTGGCTGACTTCCGCATCAAAGCGGACGTGGTGAACTACTCGCCGGGTCCTGTTATCACCCGTTTTGAACTGAACCTGGCGCCCGGCGTTAAAGCCGCGCGTATTTCCAACCTGTCCCGCGACCTGGCGCGTTCTCTGTCGACCGTGGCGGTACGTGTGGTGGAAGTGATTCCGGGCAAGCCTTACGTTGGCCTCGAGCTGCCGAACAAGAAACGTCAGACCGTCTACCTGCGTGAAGTGCTGGATAACACCAAGTTCCGCGATAACCCGTCCCCGCTGACCGTGGTGCTGGGTAAAGATATCGCAGGCGATCCGGTGGTGGCAGATCTCGCCAAAATGCCTCACCTGCTGGTTGCGGGTACCACCGGCTCCGGTAAGTCTGTCGGGGTGAACGCCATGATCCTCAGCATGCTCTATAAAGCGCAGCCGGAAGATGTGCGTTTCATCATGATCGACCCGAAAATGCTCGAACTGTCGGTCTACGAAGGCATCCCACATCTGCTAACCGAAGTGGTTACCGACATGAAGGACGCCGCCAACGCCCTGCGCTGGAGCGTCAACGAGATGGAACGCCGCTACAAGCTAATGTCTGCGTTGGGCGTGCGTAACCTGGCCGGTTATAACGAGAAAATCGCCCAGGCGGTGCGCATGGGACGTCCTATTCCGGATCCTTACTGGAAGCCGGGTGACAGCATGGATGCCCAGCATCCGGTGCTGGAAAAACTGCCTTATATCGTCGTGCTGGTCGATGAATTCGCTGACCTGATGATGACCGTCGGTAAGAAAGTGGAAGAGCTGATTGCCCGTCTGGCGCAGAAAGCGCGTGCGGCCGGTATTCACCTTGTGCTCGCGACCCAGCGTCCTTCCGTGGACGTGATCACCGGTCTTATCAAAGCGAACATCCCGACGCGTATCGCCTTTACCGTATCCAGTAAAATCGACTCCCGTACCATTCTTGACCAGGGCGGCGCAGAGTCGCTGCTGGGTATGGGTGATATGCTCTATTCCGGCCCGAACTCCACCTCTCCGGTGCGTGTCCACGGTGCGTTCGTCCGCGATGAGGAAGTTCACGCTGTCGTGCAGGACTGGAAGGCGCGCGGTCGTCCACAATATGTTGACGGCATCACCAGCGATACCGAAAGCGAAGGCGGCGGCGGTGGCTTCGACGGCGGCGAAGAGCTGGATCCGTTATTCGATCAGGCGGTTAACTTCGTTACCGAAAAACGCAAAGCGTCCATCTCAGGCGTGCAGCGTCAGTTCCGCATCGGCTATAACCGCGCGGCGCGCATCATCGAGCAGATGGAAGCGCAGGGCATTGTGAGCGAGCAGGGGCATAACGGTAACCGCGAGGTGCTGGCACCGCCGCCGTTTGATTAACCTTCAGCGATTGCAAAGAAGGGTAAATCAGCCAAAATTAAGCATTTTCTTCTGTCGCCTGCCTTCGGGCAGGTCCAGAATAGAAGACGGAAACCCCATATCGGGAAGACGTATTTTAAGGAATAACAATGAAAAAAATCGCCATCGCCTGTGCATTACTCACCAGTTTTGTCGCCAGCAGCGTCTGGGCTGATGCAGCCAGCGACCTTAAAAGCCGACTGGATAAAGTAAGCAGCTTCCACGCCAGCTTCACGCAAAAAGTGACGGACGGCAGCGGCAACGCGGTGCAGGAAGGTCAGGGAGATTTGTGGGTAAAACGCCCGAATCTGTTCAACTGGCACATGACCCAGCCGGATGAAAGCATCCTGGTCTCTGACGGTAAAACCTTATGGTTCTTCAACCCGTTCGTTGAGCAGGCAACGGCCACATGGCTGAAAGATGCCACCAGCAATACACCGTTTATGCTGATTGCCCGTAACCAGTCCAGCGACTGGCAGCAGTACAATATTAAACAGACGGGTGACGAGTTTGTCCTGACGCCGAAAGGCAGCAACGGCAACCTGAAGCAGTTCACCATTAACGTAAGCACCAACGGTACCATTAATCAGTTCGGCGCGGTTGAGCAGGACGATCAGCGCAGCAGCTACCAGCTTAAATCTCAGCAGAACGGCGCCGTTGATGCATCGAAATTCACCTTTACCCCGCCGCAGGGCGTAACGGTGGACGACCAACGCAATAAGTAAGAGGCGTGAGTGGGCAATCTGTCGCTCGATTTTTCAGATAACGCGTTTCAACCTCTGGCCGCTCGTATGCGGCCAGAAAATTTAGCGCAGTACATCGGCCAGCAGCACCTGCTGGCTGCCGGTAAGCCATTGCCGCGCGCCATTGAGGCCGGGCATCTTCACTCCATGATCCTCTGGGGCCCCCCTGGCACCGGCAAGACCACGCTTGCAGAAGTGATCGCCCGCTATGCCAACGCGGACGTTGAACGCATCTCGGCGGTCACCTCCGGCGTGAAGGAGATCCGTGAGGCGATCGAGCGTGCGCGGCAGAACCGCAATGCCGGACGGCGCACCATCCTCTTCGTGGACGAAGTCCACCGCTTCAACAAGAGCCAGCAGGATGCCTTCCTGCCGCATATTGAAGACGGCACGATCTTCTTCATCGGCGCGACCACCGAAAACCCATCGTTTGAACTGAACTCGGCGCTGCTTTCCCGCGCGCGCGTTTACCTGCTCAAATCGCTGACCACCGAGGATATCGAAAAGGTTCTCACCCAGGCGATGGACGACAAAGCGCGCGGCTACGGCGGACAGGATATCGTTCTGCCTGACGACACGCGTCGTGCGATTGCCGAGCTGGTCAACGGCGATGCGCGTCGTGCGCTGAATACGCTGGAAATGATGGCCGATATGGCCGAAGTCGACGATGCCGGGAAGCGGGTGCTGAAGCAGGAACTGCTCACCGAAATTGCGGGTGAACGCAGCGCGCGTTTCGATAACAAAGGCGACCGTTTTTACGACCTGATCTCGGCGCTGCATAAGTCCGTGCGCGGCAGCGCGCCGGATGCGGCGCTTTACTGGTACGCGCGCATTATCACTGCGGGCGGCGATCCGTTATATGTCGCCCGTCGCTGTCTGGCGATTGCGTCAGAAGATGTCGGTAATGCCGATCCTCGCGCCATGCAGGTCGCGCTTTCGGCCTGGGACTGCTTCACCCGCGTTGGACCTGCGGAAGGTGAACGTGCCATTGCGCAGGCGATTGTCTATCTGGCCTGCGCGCCGAAAAGTAATGCGGTTTATACCGCTTTCAAAGCGGCGATGTCAGACGCGCGCGAACGCCCGGACTACGATGTGCCGGTTCATCTGCGTAACGCGCCGACCAAACTGATGAAAGAGATGGGGTATGGGCAGGAGTATCGTTACGCTCATGATGAACCCAACGCCTACGCTGCCGGAGAGGAATATTTCCCGCAGGAGATGGCACAAACGCGCTATTATCACCCCACAAACAGAGGTCTTGAAGGCAAGATTGGTGAAAAGCTCACCTGGCTCGCCGGACAGGATCAAAATAGCCCTATAAAACGCTACCGTTAGTTCAATCGTTGCGGTAATGTTGGCATAGTATCCTTGTGGCCGCAGGCTGTGGTCACATTTTCCTATTTTAATTCGATAAGCACAGGATAAGCATGCTCGATCCCAATCTGCTGCGTAATGAGCCAGACGCAGTCGCTGAAAAACTGGCACGCCGGGGCTTTAAGCTGGATGTAGATAAGCTGCGCGCTCTCGAAGAGCGTCGTAAAGTTCTGCAGGTACAAACTGAAAATCTGCAGGCAGAGCGTAATTCTCGATCGAAATCCATCGGCCAGGCGAAAGCGCGCGGGGAAGATATTGAGCCATTACGCCTGGAAGTGAACAAACTGGGTGAAGAACTGGATCAGGCAAAAGCTGAGCTGGACGTTCTTCAGGCCGAGATTCGTGATATTGCCCTGGCTATCCCGAATATTCCTGACGACAGCGTGCCTGTCGGCAAAGATGAAAATGACAACGTTGAAGTGAAACGCTGGGGTACGCCTCGTGAGTTTGACTTCGAAGTGCGCGATCACGTGACGCTGGGCGAAATGCACGCGGGCCTGGACTTTGCTGCAGCGGTTAAGCTGACCGGCTCCCGTTTTGTGGTGATGAAAGGCCAGATTGCCCATCTGCACCGCGCACTGGCGCAGTTCATGCTGGATCTGCACACCGAGCAGCATGGCTACAGCGAAACCTACGTGCCGTATCTGGTCAACCACGATACGCTGTACGGTACGGGTCAGCTGCCGAAATTTGCAGGCGATCTGTTCCATACCCGTCCGCTGGACGAGGAAGCAGACAGCAGCAACTACGCGCTGATCCCAACCGCTGAAGTGCCGCTGACTAACCTCGTGCGTGATGAGATCATCGATGAAGACGACCTGCCAATTAAGCTGACGGCGCACTCTCCGTGCTTCCGTTCTGAAGCAGGTTCTTACGGTCGCGACACGCGCGGTCTGATCCGTATGCACCAGTTCGACAAAGTTGAGATGGTGCAGATTGTCCGTCCTGAAGAGTCCATGGACGCGCTGGAAGAGATGACCGGCCACGCTGAGAAAGTGCTGGAGCTGCTGGGTCTGCCGTACCGTCGTATGGCCCTGTGCACCGGTGATATGGGCTTTGGCGCCTGCAAAACCTTCGATCTGGAAGTGTGGGTGCCAGCGCAGAACACCTACCGTGAAATCTCCTCCTGCTCTAACGTCTGGGATTTCCAGGCGCGTCGTATGCAGGCACGCTGCCGCAGCAAATCTGACAAGAAAACCCGTCTGGTGCATACCCTGAACGGTTCTGGTCTGGCTGTGGGCCGTACGCTGGTTGCCGTGCTGGAAAACTATCAGCAGGCAGACGGTCGTATTGAGATCCCTGAAGTGTTGCGTCCATACATGAAAGGCCAGCAGTACATCGGCTAATTCTTTGCCTCACAACAAAAAAGCGCCTTTAGGCGCTTTTTTTATGCCGCTGAATTGACACGACGCAATACCCCCTCCCTCTAAAGTAGTAATACTCCTCCGAATGAAAGTCAGCATAAAAAGCTGATTACGTAAAAATTCGTTGTATATAAAACTACATAGCGGTTTGCGCCGCCACTCATTTCTTTGTGAGCAACCAAAGTGAGTCTCTATGAAAATCAACGCGCCTGAAGCATTAATGGCTGCCGAGGTCACTCGCCGTGGGTTGATGAAAACCACGGCAATAGGCGGCCTGGCCGTAGCCAGCAGCGCCTTCACGCTCCCTTTTACCCGACTGGCTTCAGCGGCGGATGCATTATCCCCAGCTTCAGCTCCGGAAAAAGTGGTGTGGAGTGCCTGTACCGTTAACTGCGGTAGCCGTTGTCCGCTGCGTATGCACGTGGTGGATGGCGAAATTAAATATGTCGAAACCGACAATACCGGGGACGATAACTATGAAGGGTTACATCAGGTTCGCGCCTGTCTGCGCGGCCGCTCCATGCGTCGTCGCGTGTATAATCCGGACCGCCTGAAATATCCGATGAAGCGCGTCGGTAAGCGTGGGGAAGGGAAGTTCGAGCGCATTAGCTGGGACGAAGCCTACGACATCATCGCCACCAATATGCAGCGCCTTATCAAAGAGTACGGCAACGAATCCATCTACCTGAACTACGGCACCGGGACGCTCGGCGGCACGCTGACCCGCTCCTGGCCACCGGGAAAAACGCTGGTGGCCCGCCTGATGAACTGCTGCGGCGGTTATCTTAATCACTACGGCGACTACTCATCGGCGCAGATTGCTGCTGGCCTGAACTACACCTACGGCGGCTGGGCGGACGGCAACAGCCCGTCCGATATCGAAAACAGTAAGCTGGTCGTGCTGTTTGGTAACAACCCGGGCGAAACCCGCATGAGCGGCGGCGGGGTAACCTACTACCTGGAACAGGCCCGCGCAAAATCCAATGCCCGCATGATCATCATCGATCCGCGCTATACCGACACCGGCGCCGGACGTGAAGACGAGTGGATCCCAATCCGTCCGGGTACCGATGCGGCATTAGTGTCAGCGCTGGCATGGGTGATGATCACAGAAAACCTCGTCGATCAGGCTTTCCTGGATAAATACTGTGTCGGCTACGACGAGAAAACCCTGCCAGCCAGCGCGCCTGCAAATGGCCATTACAAGGCCTATATTCTCGGGCAGGGCAGCGACGACGTGGCGAAAACGCCCGAGTGGGCGTCCACCATCACCGGTATTCCGGCCGAGCGTATCGTTCAGCTGGCGCGCGAGATTGGCTCGGCCAAACCGGCCTACATCAGCCAGGGCTGGGGACCGCAGCGCCATGCGAACGGCGAAATCGCGACCCGTGCCATCTCCATGCTCTCCATTCTGACCGGCAACGTCGGTATTCACGGCGGTAACACCGGGGCGCGTGAAGGCTCGTATGAAGTGCCGTTTGAACGTATGCCGACGCTGGATAACCCTGTTCAGACCAGCATCTCCATGTTTATGTGGACCGATGCGATCGAACGTGGTCCTGAAATGACCGCCCTGCGCGACGGCGTGCGCGGCAAGGACAAGCTGGACGTGCCAATCAAGATGATCTGGAACTATGCCGGTAACTGTCTCATCAACCAGCACTCCGAAATAAACCGCACCCATGAAATCCTGCAGGATGATAAGAAGTGCGAGATGATTGTGGTGATCGACTGCCACATGACCTCCTCGGCGAAATACGCCGATATCCTGCTGCCGGACTGCACCGCCTCTGAGCAGATGGATTTCGCGCTGGACGCCTCCTGCGGCAACATGTCCTACGTGATTTTTACGGATCAGGCCATCAAGCCGCGCTTCGAGTGCAAAACCATCTATGAGATGACCTCTGAACTGGCGAAACGTCTTGGCGTTGAGCAACAGTTTACCGAGGGGCGTACACAGGAAGGGTGGATGCGCCATCTGCATGAACTCTCCCGTAAGACGGTCCCTGACTTGCCTGATTTCGATACCTTCCGCAAGCAGGGTATGTACAAACAGCGCGATCCGGAAGGGCATCACGTGGCGTACAAAGCGTTCCGTGAAGATCCGCAGGCGAACCCGCTGACCACGCCGTCGGGCAAAATCGAAATCTACTCCGAAGAGCTGGCAAAAATCGCGTCGACCTGGGAGCTGCCGGAAGGGGACGTTATCGATCCGCTGCCGATCTACACACCGGGTTTTGAGAACTACAACGATCCGCTGACGGCGAAATTCCCGCTGCAGCTGACCGGTTTCCACTACAAAGCGCGCGTGCACTCCACCTACGGCAACGTCGACGTACTTAAGGCCGCCTGCCGTCAGGAGATGTGGATCAACCCGATGGATGCCAAAGCACGCGGCATCAGCAATGGCGATCGCGTGCGTATCTTCAACGGGCGCGGCGAGGTGCACATTGAAGCCAAAGTGACGCCGCGCATGATGCCAGGCGTGGTGGCGCTGGGGGAAGGGGCCTGGTACAGCCCTGATGCCAACCGCATCGACCAGGCGGGCAGTATTAACGTGCTGACCACGCAGCGTCCGTCGCCGCTGGCGAAGGGCAACCCATCCCACACAAACCTTGTCCAGGTTGAAAAGGTTTAAGGAGTAGCCGATGACAACCCAGTATGGATTTTTTATTGATTCCAGCCGTTGCACCGGGTGCAAAACCTGCGAGCTGGCCTGTAAAGATTACAAAGACCTGACTCCTGACGTCAGCTTCCGACGCATCTACGAATACGCCGGGGGCGACTGGCAGGAAGATAACGGCGTCTGGCATCAGAACGTCTTTGCCTATTACCTGTCGATTGCCTGCAACCACTGTGAAGATCCGGCCTGCACCAAGGTCTGCCCGAGCGGGGCGATGCACAAGCGTGAAGACGGTTTTGTGGTGGTGGACGAAGATGTCTGCATCGGCTGTCGGTACTGTCATATGGCGTGCCCGTACGGCGCGCCGCAGTACAACGCCGGCAAAGGTCATATGACCAAATGCGACGGTTGCCACACCCGCGTGGCGGATGGCAAAAAGCCGATTTGCGTCGAGTCCTGCCCGCTGCGCGCGCTGGACTTCGGCCCGATTGAAGAGCTGCGTCAAAAACACGGTCAGCTTGCCGCAGTGGCGCCGCTGCCGTCTGCGCACTTCACGAAGCCGAGCATTGTGATTAAACCTAACGCCAACAGCCGTCCTACTGGTGACACCACCGGCTACCTGGCAAACCCGAAGGAGGTGTGAGATGGAAAGTGGATGGCATGAATGGCCGCTGATGATCTTCACGGTCTTTGGTCAGTGCGTGGCGGGCGGTTTCATTGTGCTCGCGCTGGCGCTGTTAAAAGGGAACCTCAATGCCGAACAGCAGCAGCGTCTGGTGTTGAGCATGTTTGGCCTGTGGGTGCTGATGGGAATTGGCTTTATCGCCTCTACGCTGCACCTGGGTTCGCCGATGCGCGCGTTTAACTCTCTGAACCGCGTAGGGGCATCGTCCCTCAGTAACGAGATTGCCAGCGGGGCAATTTTCTTTGCCGTCGGTGGGCTGGGCTGGCTGCTGGCCGCTTTGAAGAAATTGCCTGCGGGTCTGCGCAGCCTGTGGTTGACCGTGACGATGGTTCTGGGCGTGGTGTTCGTGTGGATGATGGTGCGCGTCTATAACACTATCGATACCGTTCCAACCTGGTACAGCGTCTGGACGCCGATGAGCTTCTTCCTGACGATGTTTATCGGCGGACCGCTGCTGGGCTACCTGCTGCTGCGCGTGGCGGGCGTAGACGGGTGGGCAATGCGTTTGCTGCCCGCTGTTTCGCTGCTGGCGCTGGTGGTGAGTGCGATGGTCGCCCTGATGCAGGGGGCTGAACTGGCAACCATTCACAGCTCTATTCAGCAGGCTTCTGCCCTGGTGCCGGACTACGGTTCTCTGATGGCCTGGCGCATCGTTTTGCTGGTCGCTGCGTTGGTATTCTGGATTGCTCCTCAGCTCAAAGGCTATCAGCCCGCGCTGCCGCTGCTGTCACTGGCCTTTGTGCTGGTCCTGGCGGGTGAACTGATTGGCCGCGGCGTGTTCTACGGGTTGCATATGACCGTAGGTATGGCTATCGCCAGCTAACGTTGCATTTCGTTATATCAAGCCGGGCCTGAGTGCCCGGCTTTTTCTTTTTTCGATCATGAAATTTTTCGACTGTCGTTTTGTTTTAATTTTGCCCATTAATAAATAAAAACAGATACATAATTAATATCTATAGCAGGCGTGGCATTAGCAGGATAAGTTTTTTAAATCGACAGGGAACATATTGTGCGAGGCGGCTAAGTCAGTGGATTGACTTTGTTTTTGCCAGTGGCATGATGCGCACGAAATCTGAACTTCCTCACGGTTTTTAATCCATGACCACCTATACCCGGCCAGTGCTTCTGTTGCTCTGTGGCCTGCTTCTGTTGACCCTGGCGATCGCAGTGTTAAATACGCTCGTCCCGCTGTGGCTCGCCCATGAAAACTTACCGACCTGGCAGGTGGGTATGGTCAGCTCGTCCTTTTTTACCGGCAACCTGCTGGGTACGCTGGTGACCGGGAGCCTGATTAAGCGCTTTGGCTTTAATCGCAGCTATTATCTGGCTTCGCTGATTTTCGCCGCCGGGTGTGCCGGGCTGGGCCTGATGGTCGGCTTCTGGAGCTGGATGGCATGGCGCTTTATCGCTGGCGTAGGCTGCGCGATGATTTGGGTGGTGGTTGAAAGTGCGCTGATGTGCAGCGGCACCTCCCGCAACCGCGGACGCCTGCTGGCGGCCTATATGATGGTTTACTACGTCGGCACCGTGCTGGGGCAACTGATGGTCAGCAAGCTGCCAACCGACCTGATGAGCGTTCTGCCGTGGGTCACGGGCATGGTGCTGGCCGCAATCCTGCCGCTGCTCTTCACGCGCATTGTGAACCAGAACAGCGAGCATCAGGAAGCGACCCACGTCTGGCCAATGCTCAGACTGCGCCAGGCGCGTCTGGGCGTTAACGGCTGCATTATCTCGGGGATTGTACTAGGCTCGCTCTACGGCCTGATGCCGCTCTATCTGAATCATCAGGGCGTCAGCGATTCCGGAATTGGCTTCTGGATGGCTGTCATGGTGAGTGCGGGCATCGTCGGGCAGTGGCCGATTGGCCGTCTGGCGGATCGTTTCGGCCGTCTGCTGGTGCTGCGCGTTCAGGTCTTCGTGGTCATCATGGGATGCCTTGCCATGCTCAGCAACGCCGCGATGGCGCCTGCGCTGTTTATCCTCGGGGCCGCCGGCTTTACGCTCTATCCGGTCGCGATGGCGTGGGCCTGTGAGAAAGTTGAACATCACCAGCTGGTGGCAATGAACCAGGCGCTGTTACTGAGCTATACCATCGGCAGTTTATTAGGGCCGACGTTTACCGCGATGCTGATGCAGAATTACTCTGATAATTTATTGTTTATCATGATCGCCAGCGTATCGTTTATTTATCTCTTAATGCTGCTGCGCAAAGTGGGCGAACACCCAACGCCTGTGGCTCATGCCTGATTAATTAAAAGCCTGTCGATGACAGGCTTTTTTGTCCCTGTCACAACTAAGAGTTTTACTTATTGTTTGTTTATTGCGCCAGGCGATAATTCATGTGAGTCCTACCACTATAAGGCAGCAATCATGTCTATTCGTCGTTTTTCCACTACCGCACTTGCCGTAGTGTTGTCTTTAACGTTTGCAACGGCTCCGGTCATGGCTAATCCTGGAAACGGGAATGGCGGTGGGCACGGAAACGGTGGCGGACAGGGTAATGGCGGCAGTCATGGTAACGGGAATTCTGGTAACCATGGCAATAAGCAAAATAACGGTCAGGATAACCCAGGAAAATCGGACAAGAGCTTTAAAAACAGTAAGGATGTCGGTAACGATGTCGACGCGCGCGTGAGCTTCGATCATGCCCGCCATCTGGCGCTGAATTATGGCTTAACGGGCTATGACTCTCTGCCTCCGGGTATCGCGAAAAACCTGGCGCGCGGTAAACCGTTGCCTCCGGGCATTGCGAAGAAAACCGTACCGGCCTCAATGCTGGGTCAGCTTCCTTCCTACCCAGGCTATGAATGGCGCGTGGTCGGAGACGACCTGGTCTTAATTGCGCTGAGCACTGCGATTGTGACGTCCGTTATTAACGGCGTCTTTAAATAGAATATAAAAAGGCCCGGTTCTCACCGGGCCTTTTCTTTAATACATCACCTTGTGGCCGTACTGTTCAAGAATACCTTTGACGCGTTCCATCGTCTCTTTCTTCGGCGGCTTCACGCCATCGAGTTTGTACTCTTCGCCCATCGCCACCCATTTATGTTTACCCAGCTCGTGATAGGGCAGAAGCTCGATTTTCTCGACGTTGCCCATGTCGCGGGTAAATTCCCCGAGGCGGTGCGCGGAGTCATCATCATCTGACCAGCCAGGCACAACCACGTAGCGGATCCAGGTTTTGATGCCTTTATCGGCAATGTATTTGGCGAATTCCAGCGTGCGGTGGTTGGAGACGCCAACAAGGTTCTGGTGGATCTCATCGTTCATCTGTTTAAGATCTAGCATCACCAGATCGGTCACTTCGAGCAGCTCGTCGATAACCGGATCGTAGCGGCGTACGAAGCCGTTGGTGTCCAGGCAGGTATGAATGCCTTCTTTGTGGCAGGCACGGAACCAGTCGCGGACAAATTCAGCCTGCAGAATGGCTTCACCCCCGGATGCGGTGACGCCGCCGCCGGACGCGTTCATAAAGTGGCGGTAGGTCACCACCTCTTTCATCAAGTCTTCAACGGTCACTTCTTTACCGCCGTGCGTATCCCAGGTGTCACGGTTATGGCAGTACAGGCAGCGCATCAGGCAGCCCTGGAAAAAAGTGATGAAGCGGATGCCCGGGCCATCGACGGTGCCACAGGATTCAAAGGAGTGAATGCGACCAATAATTGACATTGCGGTGATATCTCCAGCATCGGCCCGTCCGGGGCCTGAGTATGCACAGCTCAAAGCCGGCTGTGTTGAAGTCTGTTTTGGCTGATATCCATAGAGTATAGATAGCGGACAAAAGAGACTGAGGTGGAGAGGGTGCTAAAAAGGCCCCACTGACGTGGAGCCTTTATTGTACGCTTTTTAACGCGTGATTTCAGTCAATTCCACTTACATGGACTGAGTGAAAGTACGGGTGATAACGTCCTGCTGCTGTTCTTTAGTCAGGGAGTTAAAACGTACTGCGTAGCCAGATACGCGGATGGTCAGCTGAGGATATTTCTCAGGGTGTTCCATCGCGTCGAGCAGCATTTCACGGTTCATTACGTTCACGTTCAGGTGCTGACCACCTTCGATGGACGCTTCGTGGTGGAAGTAACCATCCATCAGACCCGCGAGGTTAGTTTTACGCACTTCGTCGTCTTTACCCAGCGCGTTTGGCACGATAGAGAAGGTGTAAGAGATCCCATCTTTCGCGTAAGCAAACGGCAGTTTAGCAACGGAGGTAAGAGAGGCAACCGCACCTTTCTGGTCGCGACCGTGCATTGGGTTAGCACCTGGGCCGAATGGCGCGCCAGCACGACGGCCGTCTGGGGTGTTACCGGTTTTCTTGCCATACACAACGTTAGAGGTGATGGTCAGAACAGACTGAGTCGGGATAGCGTTACGGTAAGTAGTCAGTTTCTGAATTTTCTTCATGAAACGTTCTACCAGGTCAACCGCCATGTCATCAACGCGAGAGTCGTTGTTACCAAACTGCGGATATTCACCTTCGATTTCGAAGTCTACAGCCAGGCCGTCTTCGTCACGAATTGGTTTAACTTTCGCATATTTGATTGCAGACAGGGAGTCAGCAGCAACGGACAGACCAGCGATACCACACGCCATGGTGCGGACAACGTCACGGTCGTGCAGCGCCATCAGAGAGGCTTCGTAGCTGTACTTGTCGTGCATGTAGTGGATAACGTTCAGTGCAGTGACGTACTGTTTAGCCAGCCAGTCCATGAAGTGATCCATACGCTCCATCACTTCGTCGAAGTTCAGAACGTCGCCTTTGATCGGCTCAGACTTAGGACCAACCTGCATTTTCAGTTTTTCATCAACGCCGCCGTTGATTGCGTACAGCATGGTTTTCGCCAGGTTTGCACGCGCACCGAAGAACTGCATTTGTTTACCAACAACCATTGGGCTTACGCAGCAAGCGATAGCGTAATCGTCGTTGTTGAAGTCCGGACGCATCAGGTCATCGTTCTCGTACTGCAGAGAAGAGGTATCGATAGACACTTTAGCGGCGAATTTCTTGAAGTTCAGAGGCAGTTTTTCAGACCACAGAACGGTGATGTTCGGCTCCGGAGAAGGACCCATGGTGTACAGGGTGTTCAGGAAGCGGAAGCTGTTTTTGGTTACCAGAGTACGGCCGTCAACGCCCATACCACCGATTGATTCTGTTGCCCAGATTGGGTCACCAGAGAACAGCTCATCGTATTCAGGGGTGCGCAGGAAGCGAACCATACGCAGTTTCATGACCAGGTGGTCAATCATTTCCTGAGCGTCTTGCTCGGTGATTTTGCCTGCTTTGATGTCGCGTTCGATGTACGCATCCAGGAAGGTGGATACGCGACCGAAGGACATTGCTGCACCGTTCTGAGACTTAACAGCGGCCAGGTAGCCGAAGTAGGTCCACTGGATAGCTTCCTGAGCGTTGGTAGCAGGACCAGAGATATCGCAGCCATATTTAGCCGCCATCTCTTTGATCTGACCCAGCGCGCGATGCTGTTCAGCGATCTCTTCACGCAGACGGATAGTCGCTTCCAGGTTTACGCCGTTTTCCAGATCGGACTGCAGGGAAACAAACTGCGCGTACTTGTCTTTCATCAGGAAATCGATACCGTACAGCGCAACGCGACGGTAGTCACCGATGATACGGCCACGGCCATACGCATCTGGCAGACCAGTCAGAACGCCAGATTTACGGCAGTTCAGAATGTCTTTGGTGTAAACATCGAATACGCCCTGGTTGTGGGTTTTGCGGTATTCGGTGAAGATTTTTTTCAGCATTGGGTCCAGCTCGCGGTTATACGCTTTGCAGGAACCTT
>Ga0302349_1001600_pt1 | contig 16816 bp, 12 predicted proteins | sample PhyAR1_FD_202176 | JGI IMG/M metagenome (GOLD analysis project Ga0302349, IMG submission 202176) | Leaf surface microbial communities from alfalfa plants in UC Gill Tract Community Farm, Albany, California, United States - DLSL A.R1... | ecosystem: Host-associated > Plants > Phyllosphere >...
CGACCGCTGGCAGAAGGATATCAATGGCCTGCGTGAGCGCGGGGTGATTAGGTAGTGGTTTACCCTCACCCTAACCCTCTCCCTGAGGGAGAGGGGACTAAAACCACCCTCACCCTAACCCTCTCCCTAAGGGAGAGGGGACAGATCGAGCGTAGACTTGCCTTTCCCCCTCTCCCTCATACCGAGCACGGTCCCGCTTTTCCCCCTCTCCCTCAGGGAGAGGGCCGGGGTGAGGGTGTACGACCCTAAAAATCCGCCGGAGCCTTAAACGTCATACTATTCCCAAAGTCCGGATGCGTAATCGTCAGCATTTCCGCATGCAACTGCAATCGTGGAGCCAGCGCCAGCGCCTCCGGTGAAGCGTAGAACCGGTCGCCTAAAATCGGATGCCCTAACGCCAGCATATGCACACGCAACTGGTGAGAGCGCCCGGTAATCGGCTTTAACAGCACGCGGGCAGTGTTATCCGCCGCGTAGTCCAGCACCACATACTCCGTCTGCGCCGCTTTCCCTGTTTCATAACAGACCTTCTGCTTCGGACGATTCGGCCAGTCGCAGATCAGCGGCAAATCCACCAGACCTTCTGCTTTTTCCGGATGGCCGAAAACGCGCGCCACGTACTGCTTCTTCGGCTCGCGCTCGCGGAACTGGCGCTTAAGCTCGCGCTCGGCGGCTTTGGTCAGCGCCACCACAATCACCCCGCTGGTCGCCATATCCAGGCGATGCACCGACTCGGCCTGCGGATAATCACGCTGAATGCGCGTCATCACGCTGTCTTTGTGCTCGTCAAGACGACCAGGCACGGACAACAAGCCGCTCGGCTTGTTGACCACCATAATGTGCTCGTCCTGGTAGAGAATGACCAGCCACGGGTCCTGCGGCGGATTGTAGGGTTCCATCAACATCATCTGCTCCGGTTACTGATGCGTCACAACGATCAAACGCAGGGCATCAAGACGCCAGCCCGCCTGCGCCAGGCTTTCCATCACCTGCTGGCGATTGCTCTCAATGGCTGACAGTTCGTCATCACGGATGTTCGGGTTCACCGCTCTGAGCGCTTCCAGACGCGACAGTTCCGCCGACAATTTCTCATCTGCTTCATTGCGCGCGGTCTCAATAAGCGCTTTCGCCGCTTTTTCGATCTGTCCTTCGCCCTGCTGCAAAATGGCATGCACGTCAGGCTGCACGGCGTTGACCAGCTTGCTACCGGTATGACGGTTCACCGCGCTGAGCTGGCGGTTGAAGGTTTCAAACTCCACCTGGGCGGCGAGGTTGTTGCCGTTTTTATCCAGCAGCATGCGCACCGGCGTGGCGGGCAGGAAGCGGTTCAACTGCAACTGCTTCGGTGCCTGCGCTTCAACCACATAAATCAGTTCAAGTAACAGGGTGCCGACTGGCAACGCTTTGTTTTTCAAGAGGGAAATCGTGCTGCTGCCGGTGTCGCCGGAGAGGATCAGATCCAGACCGTTGCGGATCAGCGGATGTTCCCAGGTAACAAACTGCGCATCTTCACGCGAAAGGGCCACGTCACGCTCAAAGGTGATGGTGCAGCCATCTTCCGGCAGGCCAGGGAAATCCGGCACCAGCATGTGATCGGACGGGGTCAGCACGATCATGTTCTCGCCGCGATCGTCCTGGTTAATGCCAACGATATCGAACAGGTTCATGGCAAAGCTAATCAGCGCCGTGTCGTCATCCTGCTCTTCAATGCTTTCTGCCAGTGCCTGCGCTTTTTCGCCGCCGTTGGAGTGGATCTCCAGCAGACGGTCGCGGCCCTGCTCAAGCTGGGCTTTCAGCGCGTCGTGCTGTTCGCGGCAGCGTTTGATCAGATCGTCAAAGCCGTCGGTATTTTCCGGGGCCGCCAGGAAGCCGATCAGATCGTTATACACGCTGTCGTAGATCGCGCGCCCGGTCGGGCAGGTGTGCTCGAACGCGTCCAGCCCTTCGTGGAACCAGCGGACCAGCACGGACTGGGCGGTTTTCTCCAGGAACGGGACGTGGATCTGGATGTCGTGCGCCTGACCGATACGATCCAGACGGCCGATACGCTGCTCCAGCAGATCCGGGTTGAACGGCAGGTCAAACATCACCAGGTTGCTGGCGAACTGGAAGTTACGCCCTTCAGAACCAATTTCCGAGCACAGCAGCACCTGCGCGCCGCTGTCTTCTTCGCCGAACCAGGCTGCCGCGCGGTCGCGTTCGATAATCGACATGCCTTCGTGGAACACCGCCGCACGGATGCCTTCGCGCTCGCGCAGTACCTGCTCCAGTTGCAGGGCGGTGGCGGCTTTGGCGCAGATCACCAGCACTTTCTGCGAGCGGTGGCTGGTGAGATAGCCCATCAGCCACTCAACGCGCGGGTCGAAGTTCCACCAGGTGCCGGTATCGCCTTCAAATTCCTGATAAATCTGCTCCGGATAGAGCATGTCGCGGGCGCGTTCTTCCGCGCTTTTGCGCGCGCCCATGATGCCGGAGACTTTAATCGCCGTCTGATACTGCATCGGCAGCGGCAGCTTAATGGTGTGCAGCTCGCGTTTCGGGAAGCCTTTCACGCCGGTACGGGTGTTACGGAACAGCACGCGGCTGGTGCCGTGGCGGTCCATCAGCATGGAAATCAGCTCCTGACGGGCAGATTCCGCGCCGTCGCGGTCGCTGTTCGCGGTTTGCAGCAGCGGCTCGATATCCTGCTCGCCAATCAGATCGCCCAGCGTATTGAGTTCGCTGTCGGAGAGATGTTTGCCTGCCAGCAGCATGGCGACCGCATCCGCCACCGGGCGGTAATTTTGCTGTTCTTCAACGAACTGCGCAAAATCGTGGAAGCGGTTTGGATCAAGCAGACGCAGACGCGCGAAGTGGCTCTCCAGCCCCAGTTGTTCCGGGGTCGCGGTCAGCAGCAGAATGCCCGGCACGCGTTCGGCCAGTTGTTCAATGGCCTGATATTCGCGGCTCGGCGCGTCTTCGCTCCACACCAGATGGTGCGCTTCGTCGACCACCATGATGTCCCACTCGGCGTCACACAGGTGCTCCAGACGCTGCTTGCTGCGGCGCACGAAGTCCAGCGAGCAGATCACCAGCTGTTCAGTTTCAAACGGGTTGTCGGCGTCGTGCTGCGCTTCGGCGTAGCGCTCATCGTCAAACAGCGCGAAGCGCAGGTTAAAGCGGCGCAGCATTTCCACCAGCCACTGGTGTTGCAGGGTTTCCGGCACCACGATCAGCACGCGTTCAGCCGCGCCGGAAAGCAGTTGTTGATGCAGGATCATGCCCGCTTCGATGGTTTTACCGAGGCCCACTTCATCGGCCAGCAGCACGCGTGGCGCGTGGCGGCGGCCCACATCGTGGGCGATGTGCAACTGATGCGGGATCAGGCTGGTGCGCTGACCGCGCAGGCCGCTCCACGGCATCCGGTACTGTTCGCTCTGATATTTACGCGCACGGTAGCGCAGGGAGAAGCGATCCATACGGTCGATCTGCCCGGCGAACAGGCGGTCCTGCGGTTTGCTGAACACCAGCTTGCTGTCGAGCAGCACTTCACGCAGCACCACGCCCGTTTCCCCGGTGTCAGGGCGGGAACCGATATAGGTGAGCAGACCATTTTGTTCTTTTACTTCATCAACATGCAGTTCCCAACCTTCGTGGCTGGTGACCGTATCGCCTGGATTGAACATCACGCGGGTGACTGGCGAATCGCTGCGGGCATACAGACGGTTTTCCCCGGTAGAGGAGAAAAGCAGAGTGACGGTACGCGCATCCATCGCGACAACAGTTCCAAGTCCCAGTTCGCTTTCTGTATCGCTGATCCAGCGTTGACCAAGTGTAAAAGGCATAAGTATTCGGCTCTATATCTCTAATTGCAGGCAATAGTTCGACCACCGTCTGAGTACGACGGCGCTTCAAAAATGGGGCCAGGATTGGGAAGGGCGCTATGGTACTGGATGGCAAAGCGTTCGTCACGTATTCGTCATAATTCAAATCGCGGGTACGTTGGCTTTCCTCGTTCACTCTTAAAAGAGTCCCATCTGTCCTGTGACAAGTGTAGCAAAATCATCCTGCATGAACGGCAGGATCCCCTCCGCAACCGGCTGGAGTTGCTTCGTGAGGTAGTGATCGTAATCGAGCGGCGAGCGCTGATAGGCGACGGGTTCCGGGCCGTTGGTGGTCCAGACGTACTTAATGGTGCCGCGATTCTGGTACTGCAACGCGCGGCCCAGCTTTTGGTTTTCCTCATCGGCAAGGCGCGCGGCGCGCACGTGCGGCGGCACATTGCGCTGATACTCCGCCAGCGGACGACGCAGCCGCTTACGGTAAATCAACTGGTCATCTAACTCCCCGGCCATCAGGCTGGCAATGGTGTCGCGGATGTAATCCTGATAGGGCTCGTTGCGGAAAATCCGCAAATAGAGCGACTGCTGAAACTGCTGCGCCAGCGGCGTCCAGTCGGTGCGTACCGTTTCCAGTCCCTTAAACACCATCCGCTGGCTGTCGCCCTCCTGAATCAGTCCGGCGTAGCGCTTCTTGCTGCCGGTATCCGCCCCGCGAATGGTCGGCATCAGGAAGCGTTTGAAATGGGTTTCAAACTCCAGTTCCAGGGTGCTGGTTAAGCCCGCTTGTTGCAGATGCGACTGCCACCAGGCGTTCACCTGCGCCACCAGTTTGTTGCCCGTTCGCGCGGCGTCCTCTTCGCTGTGCGCGCCTTTCAGCCAGACGAAAGTGGAGTCGGTATCGCCATAGATCACATCAAAACCTTCGGCTTCAATCAGCGTTTTGGTCTGACGCATGATCTCATGCCCGCGCATGGTGATCGACGAGGCGAGACGCGGATCGAAGAAGCGGCAGGCGCTGGTGCCGAGCACGCCGTAAAACGAGTTCATGATGATCTTCAGTGCCTGCGAGAGTGGCTTATTGTGGTGGCGTTTGGCTTCATCGCGTCCGTGCCAGATCTGCCCGATGATCCCCGGCAGGCAGTGCGTTTCGCGGGAGAAGCGCGCGCCTAAAAAGCCTTCGGTGCTGTGGGTTTCATCCGGCTGCGCCAGGCCTTCTATCAGCCCGACCGGATCGATAAGAAAGGTGCGGATAATCGACGGATACAGACTTTTGTAATCGAGCACCAGCACCGAATCATAAAGACCAGGCCGGGAGTCCATCACATACCCGCCGGGGCTGGCCTGCGGCGGCACGTCACCGAGATTGGGGGCGACATAGCCCGCGCGATGCATCCGGGGTATATAAAGGTGGCTGAATGCGGCCACCGAACCGCCGTGGCGATCTGCCGGTAACCCGTTGACCGTGGCCCGTTCGAGTAAAAACGGCATGATCTCGGTTTTATGGAAAATGCGCGTCACCAGCTCGCAGTCTTTCAGGTTATAGGTAGCGAGCGCGGGCTTATCCTGGGCAAAGCGGCGGTCGATTTCGTCCATGCGATCCCACGGATTATCGATCGCTTTGCCCTCGCCGAGCAGTTCCTGGGAGACCGATTCCAGTGAAAAAGAGGAGAAGTTCCAGAACGCGGATTTCAGCGCTTCGATGCCGTCGATGATGAGTCGCCCGTTCGCCTGCGCGAAGAAAACGCCGTTTTTGAAACCGTGCTCGCGCCACTCCAGCGGACTGTTGCCGCGCCCCAGGGTTAACGGGATGCCGTAACGCTCGGCGAGTTTTTGCAGCATCCGCAGATCGAACTGCACCACGTTCCAGCCAATCAGCACATCGGGATCGTGGGTGGCAAACCAGGCGTTGAGTTTTTCGATAAGCTGCGGGCGGCTGTTCACGTACACCAGTTCGAAATCAAGCGTTGAGGCATCGCCATTTTCCGGGCCGAGCATATACACCGTGCGCTGACCGCAGCCTTCAAGCCCGATGCAGTACAGCTCGCCGTGGCGGGTGGTTTCGATATCCAGCGACACCCATTTCAGCGGCGGGCGGTAATCCGGGTGCGGTTTTAAGCGTGCGTTAATCAGCGAGCCGTTGTGCGCCTCGCCGTCAACCCAGACGGGCGCGGTAATAAAACGCTCCATCAAAAAGCGCTCCGGCGGGCGGATATCGGCCTCATACATCGTGACGCCACCTTCACGCAGCAGTTTGTGGTAACGCATGAGCTGGCGATGCGCCCGGCAATAAAGGCCGTGCACCGGTTCGCGGTGGAAGTCTTTGAGTTGAAGCGGCGTGAGGCGGTACTGACTTTCACCCGTCAGCAGGCGCTGCGCGTCGGCGACCTGTGCCGAGGGAATAAACGCCACGGACTCCTGCGGCGGCAACACCACATGCAGCGGGCCAGTATCCGTCGCCAGCCAGAATTCCACCTCAGTACCCTGGGGTGTATCCCGCCAGTTTCGGGTCAGTAAAAAACCTTCTCGCGCCTGCGCCACAGCCTGATCTCACAAATAAAAACCAGGCGTGATTATAGCCTGGTTTCAGATGAGGTGCTGGGGTTTTGTACAGTGCTGGCCCCTCACCCCGGCCCTCTCCCCAGGGGAGAGGGGGAAGGGCAGACCGCACTCGATCTATTCCCTCTCCCTCAGGGAGAGGGCCAGGGTGAGGGTAAAACTAACGCGGTAAATACCGCATAATTTGATAGCCCGTGTAATAAAAAGACTCACGCAGCAGGAACGGGAGTTGCGTTGACCATGACTGATAGCGTGTCTGAAGCGCTGGAGAGGAACTGCCATCAATGCCGTTATCCCTGGCAATCAACTTTAGCCGCAACATGTGCAGCGGATCGCTCACCAGCAGGGCGGTATGCAGTTTCTGCCGCGCCATGATTTCACGAGCATTGCGCATATTTTCACGAGTCACCTGAGATTGCTCTTCAATGAACAGCGCTGAAGCCGGTACTCCCTGGGTTAATACATACTGGCGGGCAATACTGGCATCGGATGCTGTTGCAGCAGGGCTCATACCACCGGTTAAAATGAGCGATTTAACGAATCCCTGCTGGTAAAGCCAGATGGCGTGATCCAGGCGGGCTTTAAAAACGGGCGAAGGCAGTCTTCCTGCAATTCCCGCTCCCGCGACAATGGCGCAATCCGCTTTATGCGTTTGATCTTCCAGACTGAAGCGATAAATGGTGACGGCGTTCCATGCAATCGTACTGAGAATAACAGCGGCAGTAATAAGCGTAATTTTGACCAGTCGTGTGATTTTCAATCCTGAATGTCCCTGACGGATTATCTTATTGCTCCAATAATTGCGGCTATTGATCCCGGGAGCAAGCCAATTCAGCATTGAAAAAAAGCGGAGCGAACCGTTGAAAAGCGCCGCTCCGACAGGGTTTACTGCCCGTAATACGCTTTTGCCCCGTGCTTACGCAGATAATGTTTATCCAGTAGCGTTTGTTGCATGTCCGGTAATTCCGGGCTGAGCTGGCGGGTGAAAATCCCCATATAGGCGATTTCTTCCAGCACGATGGCGTTGTGTACCGCATCGGAGGCGTCTTTACCCCAGGCAAAGGGGCCGTGGGAGTGAACCAGCACGCCGGGCATTTGCGCCGCGTCTATTCCATGGGTGTTAAAAGTTTCGACAATCACATTGCCGGTTTCCCATTCGTATTCGCCGTTAATCTCTGCGTCGCTCATTTTGCGGGTGCAGGGAACCGGGCCGTAGAAATAATCCGCATGGGTGGTGCCGGTCGCCGGGATGGATTTCCCCGCCTGCGCCCAGATGGTGGCGTGGCGTGAGTGGGTATGCACGATGCCGCCGACCGACGGAAACGCCTGGTAAAGCAGGCGGTGCGTTGGCGTGTCGGAAGAGGGCTTTTTGGTGCCTTCGACCACTTCGCCGGTTTCAATGCTGACCACCACCATGTCATCGGCGGTCATGACGCTGTAATCCACGCCCGAAGGTTTGATGATGAACACGCCCTGCTCGCGATCGACAGCGCTGACGTTACCCCAGGTAAGCGTCACCAGGTTGTGTTTTGGCAGGGCCATGTTGGCTTCAAGTACCTGGCGTTTGAGATCTTCTAGCATGTTGATTCCACCGTTTGATTGCCCCTCACCCTAACCCTCTCCCGGTGGGAGAGGGGACAGATTGAGCACGGACTCGCCTTTCCCCCTCTCCCCTGGGGAGAGGGCCGGGGTGAGGGGAAAACCCCCTGTTAACGTTTTGACCCGTAATACACTTCGTTCCAGCGCAGCGCGTCTTTGAACGCAGGCAGGCGGGTGTCGTTGTCGATCACCGCGATCTCAATATCGTGCAACTCTGCGAACTGGCGCATATCGCCGAGATCCAGCGCATGGCTGAACACGGTGTGGTGCGCGCCACCGGCGATGATCCAGGCTTCGGAAGCCGTCGCCAGATCCGGCTGGGCTTTCCACAGGGCGTTGGCGACCGGCAGCTTCGGCAACTGATGCGGCGCTTCGACGGCGTCCACACAGTTCACCAGCAGGCGGAAGCGATCCCCCAGATCGATCAGGCTGGCGTTGATCGCCGGACCGGTTTTGGTGGAGAAAATCAGACGGGCGGGATCGGCTTTGCCGCCAATGCCGAGGTACTGCACGTCGAGGATCGGTTTCTCATCCAGCGCAATGGTCGGGCACACTTCCAGCATGTGCGAGCCGAGCACCAGATCGTTGCCTTCCTCAAAGTGATAGGTGTAATCCTCCATAAACGAGGTGCCGCCGGAAAGACCCGTCGACATCACTTTCATGATGCGAAGCAGGGCGGCGGTTTTCCAGTCGCCTTCGCCCGCAAAGCCGTAGCCCTGCTGCATCAGACGCTGTACCGCGAGGCCTGGAAGCTGTTTCAGGCCGTGCAGATCTTCAAAGGTGGTGGTAAACGCATGGAAGCCACCCTGTTCGAGGAAGCGCTTCATGCCGAGCTCAATGCGCGCGGCGTCGATCACGTTCTGGCGTTTATCGCCATTGACCTGTGCCGCCGCCGTCAGGCGGTAGCTGCTTTCGTACTCATCCACCAGCGCACTCACGTCGCCGTCGCTGATGCTGTTCACCACCTGCACCAGATCGCCCACCGCCCAGGTATTGACCGAGAAGCCGAATTTAATTTGTGCCGCGACTTTATCGCCGTCGGTCACCGCCACTTCGCGCATGTTGTCGCCAAAGCGGCACACTTTCAGATGGCGGGTATCCTGTTTGGACACCGCGTGGCGCATCCACGCGCCGATGCGCTGGTGCGCTTTCTGATCCTGCCAGTGTCCGGTTACCACGCTGTGCTGCTGACGCATCCGCGCGCCGATAAAGCCGAACTCACGGCCGCCGTGCGCGGTCTGGTTCAGGTTCATAAAGTCCATATCAATGCTGTCCCACGGCAGCGAGGCATTGAACTGGGTATGGAATTGCAGCAGCGGTTTATTGAGGATGGTCAGGCCGTTGATCCACATTTTGGCCGGGGAGAAGGTGTGCAGCCACACCACCAGACCGGCGCATTTGTCGTCGTAATTGGCGTCACGGCAAATGGCGGTGATTTCATCCGGCGAGGTGCCGAGCGGTTTGAGCACCATTTTGCACGGCAGTTTGGCTTCGCTGTTCAGCGAGTTCACCACCTGTTCGGCGTGCTGCGTCACCTGGCGCAGGGCTTCCGGGCCATACAGATGCTGACTGCCAATCACAAACCAGACTTCGTAATTATCGAAAATTGTCATTTATCGTGTCCTTAATGGGTCAGAGCCGCCTGCGAGGTAAGGGGCTTTGAAGGGAGATAATGTTGCTCAGCGCTTAATGCCCAGCGCTGGTAGCGGCGATAGAGGTGTTCAAAACGCTGTGCCTGAGACGGATTCGGTTGCAGCGTGCTTTCGATGCGACTGGCCATGGCGTTTTGTGCGGCCGGAATATCCGGGTGATCGCCTGCGGCAACGGCGGCAAAAATCGCTGCGCCGAGCGCACAGCACTGATCGGAAGCGACGATTTGCAGCGGACGGTTCAGCACGTCGCAGCAGGCCTGCATAATCACCGGGTTTTTACGCGCAATGCCGCCGAGCGCCATCACGTTATCCACGTCGATACCCTGTTCGGTGAAGCATTCCATAATGGCGCGTGCGCCAAAGGCGGTGGCGGCAATCAGCCCGCCGAACAGCACCGGCGCATCGGTGGCGAGATTCAGATCGGTGATCACGCCTTTCAGACGCTGGTTGGCGTTCGGCGTGCGGCGACCGTTGAACCAGTCGAGAATGACAGGCAGGTGATCGAGCGACGGGTTATCCGCCCACGCCTGGGTGAGGGCAGGCAGCAGTTGTTTCTGGCTGGCGGCGATCTGCGTTTTCAGTTCCGGGTGTTGCAGGGCGAGTTGCTCCAGCGGCCAGCCGAGAATGCGGCCAAACCAGGCGTAGATATCACCAAACGCGGATTGTCCGGCTTCAAGGCCGATAAAGTCCGGCACCACGCTGCCGTCGACCTGGCCGCAAATGCCCTTGACCGCGCGATCGCCAACGCTTGGCTTGTCGGCAATAAGAATGTCGCAGGTGGAGGTACCGATCACTTTCACCAGCGTGTTCGGCTGTGCGCCCGCGCCGACGGCACCCATATGGCAGTCAAACGCGCCGCCGGAAATCACCACGTTTTGCGACAGGCCGAGGCGTTGCGCCCACTCCGCGCTGAGATTGCCAACCGGCAGATCGGCGGTATAGGTGTCGGTAAACATCGGGTAAGCGAGGTGTTTGTTGAGAAGCGGGTCCAGCTCATCAAAGAAGCTGGCAGGCGGCAGACCGCCCCAGCTTTCATGCCACAGCGATTTATGCCCGGCGCTACAGCGGCCACGGCGAATCGCCTGCGGACGGGTGGTGTCGGATAACAGCGCCGGAACCCAGTCGCACAATTCAATCCACGATGCCGCCGCCTGAGCGACCGCTTCATCCTGGCGGGTGACATGCAGAATTTTTGCCCAGAACCACTCGCTGGAATAAATCCCGCCAATGTAACGCGAATAATCGACCTTCCCGGCGGCATGGCACAGGCGGGTGATCTCTTCGGCTTCTTCCACTGCGGTGTGATCTTTCCACAGCACGAACATGGCGTTCGGGTTATCGGCGAACTCCGGGCGCAGGGCCAGCACGCGCCCTTCGGCATCTACCGGAGCAGGCGTTGAGCCGGTGCTGTCCACGCCGATGCCGCTCACCTGCTGGCGCTGCGCGTCACTCAGTTGCGCCAGCACGCTTTTCACTGCGGCTTCCATCGACTCAATATAATCACGCGGATGATGGCGGAACTGGTTATTCGGCGCGTCGCAATAGCGCCCTTCCTGCCAGCGCGGGTACCATTCAACGCTTGTGGCGATCTCTTCGCCGCTTGCACAATCCACCGCCAGGGCACGCACCGAATCGCTGCCAAAATCGAGGCCAATTGCAATTGCCATCCTGTTACTCCATCAGAATTGATCGTATGGAGAAACATTAGTGACAGGTGCATAAAACGGTCAGGCAGGATCCGCTAATCTTATGGACGAAAATGCTATGGCAATGGAAAGTGTGACTAACAGCAAATATTCAATGTGGACATTTCTGCCAGCTTTATAGACACTTCTGTTAGCCCATTTCAACCTGCATGGCGAAACGAAAACCGGGTAAAGTGCTTTTATCAGGCGGGGTTGAAAGTCCGTGCGCGCTCAGGCACGTGCGGGAAAAGGGCAGGGTAATGACGTGAATCACAATATGGACAATTTGTTTCCTTAACCCCTCTCAGGAGTACGGCGTTTATGGCTGAATCGCAAAGTGATCCCTTGCTGCCAGGTTACTCTTTTAATGCACATTTAGTGGCGGGACTGACACCGATTGAGGCCGACGGTTATCTCGATTTTTTTGTCGATCGACCACTCGGCATGAAGGGCTACATCCTCAATCTGACGGTGCGCGGGGAGGGGATTGTTAATAACAACGGCAAACAGTTCACCTGTCGCCCCGGCGATATTCTGCTCTTCCCGCCGGGGGAAATTCACCACTATGGCCGCCACCCGGATGCCCGCGAATGGTATCACCAGTGGGTTTATTTCCGCCCGCGCGCCTACTGGCATGAGTGGCTGGCCTGGCCGACGATTTTTGCGCAGACCGGTTTTTTCCGTCCGGACGAAGGCCATCAGGCGGTGTTCGGTGAGTTATTCGACCAGATTATCAGCGCCGGCCAGAGTGCCGGACGCTACACGGAACTGCTGGCGATCAATCTTCTTGAGCAGGTTTTGCTGCGACGTATGGATGCCATCAATGAATCGCTGCATCCGCCGCTGGATAACCGCGTGCGTGACGCCTGCCAGTACATCAGCGATCACCTCGCCGATAACCATTTCGACATCGCGGGCGTGGCGCAGCACGTCTGCCTTTCACCGTCGCGCCTGTCGCATCTGTTTCGCCAGCAGCTTGGCGTCAGCGTGTTGAGCTGGCGTGAAGATCAGCGCATCAGCCAGGCCAAACTGCTGCTGAGCACCACGCGGATGCCGATTGCCAGCGTCGGGCGTAACGTCGGCTTTGAAGATCAGCTCTATTTCTCCCGCGTGTTCAAGAAATGCACCGGTGCCAGTCCGAGTGAATTTCGTGCAGGTTGTGAATAAAAGGTAAATGAAACGAAAAGAGCCGCCCGGTGGTCTGACTTAAACAGTAAACTATTCACTGGATCATACTATCGGGCAGGCTATGCAGGCATTTCTGGAACATTTTATTACGCAGTCGGCAACATACACGCTGGTCGCCATCGCGCTGGTGGCTTTTCTTGAGTCGCTGGCACTCGTCGGTTTGATCCTGCCCGGCACGGTAATGATGGCGGGGTTAGGGGCGCTGATCGGCAGCGGCGAGGTCAATTTCTGGTACGCGTGGCTGGCGGGCATTATTGGCTGTCTGCTGGGGGACTGGATTTCGTTCTGGCTGGGATGGCGCTTTAAAAAGCCGCTGCATCGCTGGTCATTCATGAAGAAAAACAAAGCGCTGCTGAATAAAACCGAGCATGCGCTGCATCAGCACAGCATGTTCACCATTCTGGTTGGGCGCTTTGTCGGTCCCACGCGCCCGCTGGTGCCGATGGTGGCCGGGATGCTGGATCTGCCGGTATCGAAGTTTATTCTGCCAAACATTATCGGCTGCCTGTTCTGGCCGCCGTTCTACTTTTTACCCGGCATTCTGGCGGGCGCGGCGATTGATATTCCGGCGGACGAGCAAAGCGGCGGCTTTAAATGGCTGCTGCTGGCGGCGGCGTTATTGCTGTGGGTAGCGGTCTGGCTGTGCTGGCGGCTGTGGCGCAGCAATAAAGCGGGCAGCGACCGGCTGGCGCAGTATCTGCCGCGCACACGGCTGATTTGGCTCGCGCCGCTGGTGCTCGGCGTGGCAGCAGTGGCTTGCACAGTGGTGATTCGGCATCCGCTGATGCCGGTGTATCTGGAGATCCTTGGGAAGGTAGTGAGTGGTCACTGACGTTAGATCACCCTCACCCCGGCCCTCTCCCTGAGGGAGAGGGGGAAAAGCAAGTCCGTGCTCGATCTGTCCCCTCTCCCTAAGGGAGAGGGTTAGGGTGAGGGTGAAAGGCTACTCCGCCGAAATCCCCAGCAACCCCGACACCGGTGAGCGACCGCTCGCCAGCTCCTGGGTACTGCCATCCCACGCGATGCGCCCGTCGGCGATCACCAGCGCGCGCGACGCGATCCGCAGGGCGTCTTCCACGCTGTGCGACACCATCAGCAGCGTCAGTTGCTGGCGCTGACACACCTCTTTCACCAGCAGCAACATCTCCTGGCGCAGCGCCGGATCGAGGGCGGAAAAGGGTTCGTCCAGCAGCAGGACCGGCTGTTCGCGCACCAGACAGCGCGCCAGGGCAACACGCTGACGCTGGCCGCCGGAAAGCTGGTCGGGCCGCCTGTCCAGCAGCGCTTCAAGGCCCATCTGGGCGGCGATGGTGGCCAGCTTATCGCGCTGGGCAGCGTTCAGCTTCAGCCCCGGATCCATTCCTAAACCAATGTTCTGGCGCACCGTCAGATGGGTAAAAAGATTGTTTTCCTGAAACAGCATCGACACCGGGCGGCGCGACGGCGGGGTGTAAGTGTGCTCGTGGCTTTCAATCATCAGCGTGCCGCTTGCCGGGCGTAAAAATCCGGCAATCAGATTCAGCAGCGTGCTTTTGCCCGCGCCGCTTGGCCCGAGCACCGCGACCTGTTCGCCCTGCTGAATGGAGAGCGAAAAGCGCATCGGCAAATGCTGATAAAGCCAGGTGATATCAATCAGTCTTAACATGGCGGCCCGGAAGTTTTTCGATAACGGTAAACAGTACAAAACAGAGCATAAGCAGGATCAGCGCGGTGACCGCCCCGTCCTGGCTGCGATACGCGCCGATTTGCTGGTAAAGGTAAAACGGCAGGGTGCGGAAGTCGTCGTTGCCAAACAGCGCCACCACACCAAAATCACCAATCGACAGCACGCAGGCAAAAGCCAGCGCCTGCGCCAGCGGGATTTTCAGCGCCCGCAGCTCCACCACCCGTAAACGTGTCAGCCCTTCCATGCCGAGTGACTGGCACAGCAGGGTATAGCGCGCGGCGACGTCACGCATCGGGTTTTCCAGCACTTTCAGGGCGTAGGGAATAGCCATCAGCGCGTTGGTGAAAATCACGATGCCGTCGGCGGATTCCGGCAGTCCGGTCGCTTCATTGAGCAGTAAAAAGAAGCCGGTCGCCAGCACGATGCCGGGCATCGCAAGGATCAACATGCCGGACAGCTCCAGCGTTTGTCCGGCGAGCGGTTTTTGCCGGGCGCGCAGTTCGCGGCTGCTCCACAGCAGCATCATCGTGAGGATCACGCTCAGCAGCCCGGCGCAGATGGCGATGCGCAGCGAGGTCCACACCGCCTGCCACAGCACCGGCTGGGCCAGCACGTCGAACAGGCTGCGATTGATACCGCCTGCGATCACCGCGACCAGCGGTGGCAACAGCAACAGCAGGGCCAACACGATGAGCGCGGTATCGGTCACGCGACTGAACAGGCTGTCCTGCGGATCGCGCCAGCCGTGGATCTGGTTGTTGCCGATGGCAATGGCTTTGCTCAGACGCTGGCTTAACAGCACCAGCGCCAGACAGCAGATCATCTGCACCAGCGCCAGCAGCGCGGCGCGGCCCGGTTCGAAGTCATAACTCAGGGCCTGGTAAATCGCCAGCTCAATGGTGGTCGCCTGCGGCCCGCCGCCGAGCGAGAGCACGGTAGCGAAACTGGCGAAACAGAGCATGAAAATCAGCGCCGCGACGGGCGGAATTTGCCGCCGCAACCACGGCCACTCGACAAAGCGGAAGAACGCCCAGCCGCGCATCCCGAGCTGGGCGGCAAGCTGGCGCTGTTCGCCGGGGATCTGCTCCAGCGCCTGGAGCAGCAGGCGGGTTGCCATTGGCAGATTAAAAAAGACGTGCGCCAGCAGGATGCCCTGCAAGCCGTAAGGCGAGAATGTCCATGACTCGCCAAAAATTTGCGCCAGCCAGCCCTGGCGTCCATAGACGCTGAGAATGCCAAACACCGCCACCAGCACCGGCAGGATCAGTGTCATCGCGCACAGGCGCAGCAGCGCCAGCCGTCCGGGAAAGTGGCGGCGATAGAGGGCGCGGGCGAGAAAAATCGCCGGGACGACGGAGAGAAAAGCCGAAAGGAACGCCTGCCAGAAAGAGAAGCGCACGACGTGCCAGAGATAGCTGTCCTGCCAGAGCGCGGCGACATCCGTTACCGGGGCGCTGCGCCACAGGGCAAAAAAGGCCGCCAGCGCGACCGCCACCAGCAGCGTGGCGGCGGCAAGTCCTGGCACCAGCCAGCCGGGGATTAACGGCTGACGGCGCGTTGCCATTCGGTGATCCAGTTAGCGCGCGACGTAGCCACATCCTGCGGGGTGAATTGCAGCGTGGTTTGTGGTTTCACCAGCCCGTCAAAACCGGCAGGCAGCGCCACGTTAGTGACCGGATACATCCAGTTGCCGGTAGCAATGGTGTTCTGGAACGCCGGGGTGACCATGAATTTAAGGAATTTTTCGGCCAGTTCCGGCTGTTTGCTGGCAGCGGTGCGGGCAGCGACTTCTACCTGCAAATAGTGGCCTTCGGCAAATCCGGCGGCGGCGTAGTTCTCTTTTTTCTCTTCAACGATGTGATACGCCGGAGAGGTGGTGTAGCTCAGTACCAGGTCGCTTTCCCCTTTCAGGAACAGACCGTAGGCTTCGCTCCAGCCTTTGGTGACGGTGACGGTTTTCGCCGCCAGTTTTTGCCAGGCTTCCGGTGCTTTGTCGCCGTAGACTTTCTGCATCCACAGCAGCAGGCCGAGGCCCGGCGTGCTGGTGCGTGGGTCCTGATAGATCACGCGCCATTTCTCATCGCTTTCAACCAGCTCTTTCAGGCTCTTCGGCGGATTTTTCAGTTTGTTTTTGTCGTAGACGAAGGCGAAATAGCCGTAATCAAACGGTACGAAGGTGTCGTTGTTCCAGCCACCCGGCACGGTCACGGCGTCGTTTGCCACGCCGCTTTTAGCGAACAGTTTGGTTTGCGTGGCGGCTTCCAGCAGGTTGTTATCGAGGCCCAGCACCACGTCGGCTTTGCTGTTTTTGCCTTCCATCCGCAGACGGTTGAGCAGGGATACGCCATCTTCCAGCGCCACCAGTTTCAGCTCGCAGTTGCAGTCGGCTTCAAAGGCTTTTTTGACCGCAGGACCAGGGCCCCAGTCGGCGGCGAAAGAGTCGTAGGTGTAGACGGTGAGAACAGGTTTGGCAAAAGCGGGCGCGGCGAGAAGCAGCAGGAACGGCAGACATTTTTTTAACACTTTGCACCTCAATGAAAAGAGAGTGGCAAAGGATTTTGAGCGGTAGCCTCAAATCCCTTCGCCGGCGTTATCCGGATCAGGTTCGACGGGTATTTTCTCAGCACGCGCATTTTGCGCAGCACCCCA
>Ga0302349_1001608_pt1 | contig 16754 bp, 11 predicted proteins | sample PhyAR1_FD_202176 | JGI IMG/M metagenome (GOLD analysis project Ga0302349, IMG submission 202176) | Leaf surface microbial communities from alfalfa plants in UC Gill Tract Community Farm, Albany, California, United States - DLSL A.R1... | ecosystem: Host-associated > Plants > Phyllosphere >...
ACAACGTCATGGATTTGTTGGGATGGAGCTTTGTGCTGGTCTTTGTCTCCATGCTGGTTGTTATCCGCACCCCCGTGCAAATCATTGATAACAGCGATGTGACCAAAGTCTATCAGGTCGATAATGTTCCCGTGGGGCTCGCGCTACCCGCGTCGCTCACCACCCGCATCGGGAATGCGTTGGTGCAAAGCTATGAGATGGTGTTTTCACAGCCGGACAGCGTCACCTACAGTAAAACGGGGATGTTATTCGGTGCGAATCTGGTTGCGCAAAGTACCGATTTCCTCTCGCAAAACCCGGAAATTACGACGCTCTTTACTGACTATGTCCAGAACTGTGTGATGGGGGATATTTTCCTTAACAATAAATACAGCCTTGAAGACCTGATGAATTCAGCTGACCCCTATACGCTGATTTTCTCAAAGCCTAGCCCGCTCAGAGGCGTGTTTGACAAAATGAATACCTTTAAGACCTGTGCCGAAGCGTCGGTGGAGTTAAAAAACAAGCTGGCGCTCGATACCACTACCGGGGGGAGAACATGGCATTACTACGCACGCCAACTGTTTGGAGGGAAACCCAATCCGGACGTATTGCTCAGCCAACTGGTGGGGGATAGCTACGGGTATTTCTATAACTCAGGGCAAAGTGCCAGCCAAATTATCCGCCAGAATGTGACCTTAAATGCGCTGCGTGGGGGCATGATGAGCTATGCCTCACGCAACGGGGACACCTCAAGTTTGCTTAATATCGCCACGACATCGTCGCTTGAAAAACAGCGTCTTGCCCACGCCTCGGTGGGGCAAGTGGCCTTGCGGTCACTGCCGATTATGCAAACAGTATTGATGGGTATTTTGATTGGGTTGTTCCCAATAATGGTATTAGCGGGCATGTTCAACGCGGTGACGATGCCGGTAGTGAAAGGGTATGTGTTCACCTTTATGTGGCTGCAAACCTGGCCACTGCTCTATGCGGTGCTCAATAACGCCATGACCTATTACGCCAAGCAAAACGGCGTTCCCGTGGTGTTATCTGAGCTCTCGCGGGTGCAGGTGAAGTATTCCGATATTGCGACCACGGCGGGCTATATCTCGATGATGATCCCCTTCTTGTCATGGAAGATGGTGATGGGGTTAGGCCAAGTGTTCTCCAGCATCAGCTCTTCACTCGGCTCCGCGTCGCTCAGCTCAACATCGGCAGCGTCCTCGAGCGCCGTTGATGCCAACTACTCGTTTGGTAACATGCAAACCGAGAACGTGAACGGCTACAGCTGGAATACCAACAGCTCAACGTCGTATGGCCAGATGAGCCAACAGCTCGCTAACGGGGCCAGTTCGACGCAGACGCGTGACGGGGGCTTTGTGGTGGATTCCAGCGGCAGCACGTCGAAAACGCCGGTGGACATCATGATCACCCGCTCGGTGGCCAGCGCTCAACAGCAGATGGCGCGTGAGTCAGAATCGCAGGCGCAAACGGCGATGCACGGCTACAACAGCAGCGTCACCAGTGCTTGGAATTCACTGAGCCAGTTTGCCAGCAATCGCGGTAACAGCGCCTCGATGGTGAGCGGCGCTGACAATGCGCAGAACTCGCAAGAGTCGATGATGCGCAGCAAAATGTGGAATGCGGTGACCAGCAACGCCAAAGCTAACAATATCAGCAATGAAGAGTCGTTCCAGAATCTGATGGATAAGACGTCTCGTGGGACTGCCTCTGGTGAACTTTATGGCGGGGTAAAATATGACTCTGGTGATATGCTGGCGACCAAATTAGGCTCATGGGCAACTGGCGTTAGCTATGGAGGCGGTTTAAAAGGAAGTATCGGTGGTTCAAAAGGAAGTGGATCATCGGATAGTGTCACTGAAGGACATCGTCAAACCAATGATAGCCGTCACGATACCAGCGCGCAGGCAGCGAAGGACTTTAAGGAAAGCAGTGATTATCTGACCAGTCACCGTACCAGCCAGTCGGGGAGCCTGACCGATAACAATGCCGCTTCACGCACCGACCAGCTTGCCGCGTCACTCAGTACGGCGAAAAACAGCTACGACCAGTACACCAATGCCAACACCCGCAGCCATGAGTATGCCGAAATGGCCTCACGCACCGAGTCAATGAGTGGCCAGATGAGCCAAAATCTGACTCAGCAGTTTGCCAACTTTGTGCGTGAACGTGCGCCGCAGGAGGCCGATAACCTGCTGACCGATGCGGGGTCACCTGATGTGGCCGCGAAACGTGAGGAACTAGCTCGGGAGTTTGTGCGTGCGCAGGTCACGCCGAAGGTGGATGCGGATTACACCACCGGCAAAGGAAGTCTTGGCGGTGATATGTCCACTATTCCACAAGGCGGTTCAAACGAGAGCGTACAAGCCGACTATGCGCGTAACAACGGTCATATTGAGGCGCGTACGCAACAGGCCGGTATTAAAGACGATGTGGGAAATACGGTGCAGGGGATGATTAACGAAAATCAGGCCAAACAAACCACCACCCAACATAATATTGAACAACAATCCCACGAGGTTAAAGAGCAGTATACCGATCTAGAAAATCACCATAAAACAGAACAAAGCACACAAAATAGACAGTATAATAATGCGATAGATAATCAAAACTCACTGTTTGGTGCCAAAATAAAAGATGACATCATGGAGCAAGCGAGTGTTCTAGAAGAAAAGTATAATAAGGGAAAGGATAAATGATAACCAATAAAGTCATTCAGGAAGAAATAGAAGAGATCAAGCAAATACTTAAGCAAGGTGATCTTGAAATTCCCTCCATGTGGACATGTTTATGGCCGGGGGTGATGATGGTTATATGGCTTGAGGTATGTGCTACCATAAACTTTGTTATTGTTTCAACGCACACCAACCTTGCTTCGTTACGTTTATTTCCGTTTTTATTTTGTTTTTGGATGGGGGTGATTCTTGGAATTGGAATCGCTAATAGTAGAGGGATATTTCTTTCCGTTCCTGAGTCATATAGGAAACGGTCTGAAATTTATTCGTTTTTTAGCTTAAAATTAAAAAAATACTTTTGGTTTTTTGTGTTTGTGACTGCGCTTGTATCAATTGCGTCTGGTTTTTTAGGTCTTCCAGAGATTGTATTTCTTGTTATATTAATTTTTTTAAGCGTGATTGTAGGAATGATTATGAATGTGGACTTTAGTCGTTATCAGTTATCTTTACTGACTTCCACTATAGAAACGTTCAAAGGTGATAAAAAATGATAGCGGAAAAGTGATATAACCCTCTTATTTTATTCTTTACCTTTTATCTTCTCTTTACTCTCTCAGTTAGCCTCCTCGCTAGCTGAGAGCGTTATCTCTGTCTTATAAAGAAAAAATACCTATTTGTTATGGGTATTTAATTTCCTGTGCTCAGGAGTATTTATATGAGCTTTAATGCAAAAGATATGACGCAGGGCGGTCAAATCGCCGCGATGCGTTTTCGTATGTTTGGGCAAATTGCCAATATTATATTCTATTGTTTATTTCTTCTGTTTTTGACCATAACGACGCTAACATTAATGTTCCGTCTGTCATGGCAAACCTTTATTAACGGCATTATTTATTGGTGGTGCCGGACGCTGGGGCCGATGCGTGAACTGATGCGATCACAGCCGGTCTATCAGATCGAGTATTACGGTAAAAAATTCCCCTATAACGCCCAGCAAATACTCAATGACAAATATACGCTGTGGTGCGGTGAGCAACTCTGGACCAGCTTTGTGATTGCCGCCGTGGTCGGGGGCATTGTGTGTACGGTGACGTTCTTTGTTGCCTCATGGATATTAGGCCATCAAGGGAAAAAACAAAGCGAAGATGAAATTACCGGTGGTCGCAAGCTGACCGATGACCCCAAAGAAGTGGCGGCGATGCTTAAAAGAGACGGCAATGCCTCTGATATTAAAATTGAAAAATTACCTCTGATTAAAAACAGCGAAATCCAAAACTTTTGCTTACATGGCACGGTCGGTTCCGGTAAGTCAGAGTTTATTCGCCGCTTAATGAATCATGCGCGTAAGCGTGGCGATATGGTGATTGTCTATGACCGCTCCTGTGAGTTTGTGAAAAGCTACTACGACCCCGCCAAAGATAAAATACTTAACCCGCTCGATGCGCGCTGTGCCAATTGGGATTTGTGGCGAGAATGCCTGACCCAGCCGGATTTTGATAACGTCGCGAATACGCTTATCCCGATGGGCTCGAGCGAAGACCCCTTTTGGCAAGGTTCGGGCCGCACTATCTTTGCCGAGGCAGGCTTCCGGATGCGTAAGGATGATGACCGCAGCTATGCCAAGCTGGTTGATACGCTCTTATCCATCAAAATCGATAAGCTGCGCGCCTATTTAAAATCCACGCCTGCCGCGAACTTGGTGGACGAGAAAATTGAGAAAACGGCGATTTCTATCCGTGCGGTGCTTACCAACTATGTCAAAGCCATCCGCTATCTGCAGGGCATTGAGCGCAACGGCGAACCCTTTACCATCCGTGACTGGATGCGGGGTGTACGCGAAGATGGCAACAACGGTTGGCTATTTATCTCATCGAACGCCGATACTCACGCATCGCTCAAACCGGTGATTTCGATGTGGTTATCGTTGGCTATTCGCGGCCTGTTGGCGATGGGAGAAAACCGTCAGCGTCGCGTATGGATTTTTGCCGATGAGCTACCGACCTTGCACAAGCTGCCGGATTTGGTGGAAATTCTGCCCGAAGCACGAAAGTTTGGCGGTTGCTACGTGTTGGGCTTCCAGTCTTACGCCCAGTTGGAAGATATCTATGGCGCCAAAGGCGCTGCCACACTGTTCGATGTGCTCAACACCCGCGCCTTCTTCCGCTCGCCCAGTAAGCAGATTGCGGATTTTGCTGCAGGTGAAATCGGTGAGAAAGAGCAGCTCAAGGCTTCTGAGCAGTATTCTTACGGTGTAGACCCTGTACGTGATGGCACCTCGGTCGGCAAAGACATGGAGCGTGTGACGCTGGTGAGCTACAGCGACATTCAAACCCTGCCCGATTTAACCTGCTATATCACGCTGCCGGGACCGTATCCTGCCGTGAAACTGCCGCTGAAGTACCAGACGCGTCCCAAGGTCGCGCCGGAATTTATTGCCCGTACTATTGATACCGACGCCGAGACGCACCTGAGTGCCGTACTGGCTGCCCGCGAGGAAGAAGGGCGCGGGATTGCTGAACTCTTTACCCCTGATGCAGCGACAGCCGAACCCGCCTCGACGGAAAATGAGGCCGTTGCTGAGACAGCGACTCAAACTCAAACGACACCGCCTGTTACGCCTCTTCGCGAAGAGAGCGCACCGAAGCCAGCACCCAAAACGTCACCTAAGGCCGCTGCCGCATCGACAACGGCGGCTAGCGCCACCGCAGCGGCGGTGGTTGCACCGGTCGGCGGCGTAGAGCAAGAACTCGAGGAACATGAAGAGGCGTTACCGCCGGGTATTGATAGCCAAGGCGAACTGATTGACCCGGATGCTTACGAACGTTGGCAGGCTGAGCATGAGGCTAACGGCCAGCGCACGATGCAACGCCGTGAAGAGGTCAATATCAATCACGGTCAGTCGTCTCACGATGACGTTGAAGTGGGAGACACCTTCTAATGATGAGCTTTAGCCAGGTGAAGTCGGCAGGGGGAGCAGCAGGCTACTACACCGACAAAGACAATTATTACGTCTTGGGCAGTATGGATGACCGCTGGCATGGCGAGGGTGCCAAGCTGTTAGGTTTAGAAGGCAGCATCGATAAAGACACCTTCACCCGTGCGCTTAAGGGGTTACTGCCTGACGGTTCCGATTTGTCCCGCCTGCAGGATGGCAGTAATAAGCACCGTCCGGGCTATGACCTGACGTTCTCTGCCCCCAAGAGTGTTTCGGTGATGGCGATGCTGGGCGGGGACAAGCGCCTGATTGAGGCCCATAACCGCGCCGTGGATGTCGCGCTCAAGCAGGTGGAAGCGTTAGCATCGACCCGTGTGATGCGCGATGGCGTCTCAGAAACCGTGCTTACCGGTAATCTGGTGATTGCCCGCTTTAACCACGATACCTCGCGTGACCAAGACCCCCAATTACACACCCACAGCGTGGTACTTAATGCGACACGCAATGAGGATAAGTGGCAGTCACTGAGCAGCGATACGGTGGGTAAGACCGGTTTTTCAGAGAACGTGCTGGCCAACCAAATCGCGTTCGGAAAGATATATCGCCAAGCGTTACGCACTGATGTTGAAGCGATGGGCTATGAAGTCGACGTGGTTGGCAAGCATGGCATGTGGGAAATGCGTGATGTACCTGTCGATGTCTTTTCCAATCGTCGCAAAGCGATTGAGGAGGCTGTGGGCGCGGATGCGTCCCTTAAATCGCGCGATGTCGCGGCTCTCGATACCCGTAAGTCGAAAGAAGTGCTTGAGCCGGCGCAGAAGATGGCCGAGTGGCTGACCACGCTGAAAACGACCGGCTTTGATATGGAGGCGTATCGCACGCTTGCGGATACGCGTGTTCAAGAGGATTTGACGACTACGCCACTGGCGCAGGAGCCTGCCGATGTCGGGCTGGCGGTGACGCAGGCTATTTCACTGCTTAGCGAGCGCAAAACCCAGTTTACCTATGCCGATGTGTTGGCCAAGACAGTCGGTCAGCTGCCGGCACTCGATGGGGTGATTCAGCAGGCCCGTGGCGGGATTGATGACGCGATTGCACGCCAGCAGCTTATCCCACTGGATAAAGAAAAGGGGATTTTCACCTCCGATGTGCATGTGCTTGATGAGCTGTCTATCGATGCCTTAAGCAAGGAAGTGATGCGCCAAGGTCATGTCCAAGTGAGTCCGAATAGCAAAATAGACAGACCAGCGCCCTACAGCGATGCGGTCAGCGTACTGGCGCAGGACAAACCGCCGATGGCCATTTTGTCCGGGGCCGGCGGTGCATTGGTGCAACGCGACCGCGTGGCGGAGCTGGTGCATCTGGCACATGAGCAGGGGCGCGAGGTGCAAATCTTAGCGGGCGATACCAAAGCGCGGGCCTATTTACAGCAGGATGCACAGTTGGCCAAGGAGGCCGTGTTACCTAAGCGCAGTGTGCTGGATGGCACGGCGTTTGTGCCCAACAGTACCCTGATTGTGGAGCAGGGAGAAAAGCTGACGCTCAAAGAAGCGGTATCGCTGCTTGATGGCGCCGTGCGTAACAACGTGCAGCTGCTCGTGATGGACTCGCAACAGCGCAGCGGGACCGGCAGTGCGCTCAATGTTTTACGTGATGCTGGCGTGAACGACTACCGCTATCAGGGCGGAAAGCAGATAGACGCGGTGGTTGTGAATGAGGCGGATAAAAACCAGCGCTATGCCCAGCTGGCCCACGACTACGTGGCCCACCTTCAAGCGGGGGGAAAAGGCGTGGTGCAAACGTCGGGCGTGCGCGAACAAGATATTTTGACGGATACCGTGCGTGCCGAGCTGAAGACTCAGGGCGTGTTGTCACAGCAGGACATCACCGTGCCGACATTGGTACCGGTATGGGTCGACAGTAAGAGTCGCACCGTACGCGACCATTACCGTGAGGGGATGGTGATGGAGAAGTGGGACGGTGAAACCAAAACCCATGAGCGTTTTGTGATTGAACGCGTCACGGGAAAAACGCACTCGCTGACGCTACGCAATGAGGCCGGGGAAAGCCAACAGATAAAACTGTCGGCGTTAACTAGCCAGTGGTCGTTGTATCGCGCGCAGCAGCTGCCGGTTGCTGTGGGGGAAAAACTGAACGTGCTGGGGAAAATGCCGGAGCATAAACTGCGCGCCGGTGATGAACTTAACGTAGTCAGTCATGCTGAAGGCAAGATGGCCGTGGTACGTAATGGGAAAGGGGTCGCTCAGCCGCTACCCGTGGGCGATTCGCCGTTCTCTGCGATAAAGGTGGGGCATGCGTGGGTGGAGGGATTAGGGCGCTCGGTCAGTGATGACGCTACGGTCTTTGTGGCCGCAAGCAATCGCGACCTTGATAAGATGACCTTAAATCAGCTGTCGCGCAGCGGCGCACAGATACAGATGTTTTCTGCGCAAAGCCCCGAAAAAACCGCTGAAAAACTCGCACGTCATCCGGCGTTTAAGGTCGTGACGCAGCAGATAAAAACCGTGGCGGGCGAGTCTGTTCTCGATGACGCCCTGCAGCACCAGAAAACGGCGCTCAATACACCGGTACAGCAGGCTATTCATTTAGCGGTCCCTTCGCTTGAAAACCAAAAGCTGGCGTTTTCACGCGTCTCTTTGCTGGCGGCGGCGCAGGAGTTTGGTGACGGTAAGCTCACGCTGCCTGCGATTGAGCAAGAAGTTCGAGAGCAGGTCAAATCAGGGGCGTTGATTGCCGTCGATGTCGCTCAGGGGCACGGCAATGATTTGCTGGTCTCGCGGGCGTCCTTTGAGGCAGAAAAAAGCATTATCCGCCATATCGCTGAGGGGAAAGAGGCGGTCACGCCCCTGATGAGTGACGTCCCCGAGAGACTCTTGGCCGGACTGACAACAGGCCAGCAGGCGGCAACGCGCATGATACTCGAGACGCCCGACCGTTTTGTGGCGGTACAGGGTTATGCCGGCGTGGGGAAAACCACACAGTTCCGTGCGGTGATGCAGGCCATTAATACCTTGCCTGAAGAACGTCGTCCTCGCGTCATCGGGCTAGGGCCTACCCATCGCGCGGTGGGAGAGATGCGTGGCGCGGGGCTTGATGCCCAAACGCTGGCCTCTTTTCTCTATGACACCGCACAGCAGCAGCGGCAGGGTGAAACACCCGATTATCGTAATACGGTGTTTGTGGTGGATGAAAGCTCGATGCTGGGCAATACCGACATGGCCAAAACCTACGCGTTGATAGCGGCAGGCGGTGGACGGGCGGTCTTTAGTGGAGACAGTGACCAGCTGCAGCCGATTGCACCAGGCCAGCCCTTTAAGTTGCAGCAAACCCGTAGCGCCGCCGATGTGGCCATTATGCAGGAAATCGTGCGTCAGACCCCCGCGCTCCGGCCTGCGGTGTATCGCATGATTGAGCGTGATATCAGCGGCGCATTGGCCACGGTAGAGAGCGTGGCGCCGGCTCAGGTGCCACGCCAACCCGGCGCGTGGGTTCCTGACAGTTCGGTCGTGGAGTTTACGCGTGAGCATGAGGATGCAATACGCAAGGGGCTTAATGAAGGCCCATCGCCTGATGAGGGGCCGTTTGTCAGGGCAGGGGAACAACCAACTGAAGAGGCGAAGTCTGGCACACCGGATCAACCGACCACCCTCTACGAGAGCATCGTTGCGGATTATATGGGGCGCACGCCTGACGCCCGCGCACAAACGTTGATTGTGACGCACTTGAACGACGACCGCCGCGCGGTGAACGCGATGATACATAACGCTCGTGAAAACGCCGGTGAACTTGGCGGTAAGACCTCTATTCCGATTTTAGTCACGGCGAACGTACGCGACGGTGAACTCAGGCGACTGAGTACGTGGGAAGAACACCGTGGTGACCGTGTGCTCATGGACAACACCTACCATCAGATAGCCGATATTGATAAGCAGGCTGAGCTAATCACACTGCGCGACAACGCCGGCAATACGCGGTTGCTCTCACCCCGCGAAGCCGCCAGTGAAGGAGTGACGCTGTATAAGCAAGACATGATAACGGTCGGCGTGGGCGACAAAATGCGTTTTTCCAAAAGTGACAATGAGCGCGGCTATATTGCCAACAGCGTGTGGACGGTCTCGGATATAGCCGGTGACAGTGTCACGCTAACAGACGGTCAACAGCAGCGCACGGTCACCCCTTATCGTGATGAAGCACAAAGTCACATCGATTTGGCCTATGCGGTCACCGCACACGGTGCGCAGGGGGCCAGTGAGTCCTTTGCCATTGCACTTGAAGGGACCGACGGCGGCCGCAAGCAGATGGTGAGCTTTGAGTCGGTGTACGTTGCTCTGTCACGTTCTAAGCAGCATGTGCAGGTGTACACCGATAACCGTGAGGGATGGGTGAGTGCGATGGGTAAAACCCAGGCACGCAGTACCGCACACGATGTGCTAGCACCGCGCGATGAGCGCACGGTCAACAACGCCGAGCGGTTGATGCGTCAGGCTACCCCGTTGCCCGAGGTGGCAGTGGGTCGAGCACTCCTCAAGCAATCGGGGCTGCAGGAGGGGCAATCACTGGCGCGCTTTATCGCACCAGGCCGTAAATATCCGCAGCCTCATGTGGCCCTGCCCGCCTTTGATCAAAACGGCAAGTCTGCCGGCGTCTGGCTTGCGCCAATGACACAGGGAGAGTCTCTGGACGTCAATGCCCTGAGCACCGAAGGGCGTGTCTTTGGTAGTGAGGAGGCGCAGTTTGTTGCCCTCCAAGCCAGCCGCAACGGTGAGAATCAACTGGCCACCACGATGCGCGAGGGTGTGACGTTGGCCGCTCGTCACCCTGAAAGCGGCGTGGTGGTGAGGCTGTCCGGCGACGGTCGTCCGTGGAACCCAGCTGCGATGACAGGTGGCAAGCTGTGGGTCGATAAGGTGGCTGAGGTAACAGCGGGGGCAGCAACGGATACGGCAGTGGATATCACACCGGCTGATGTGGGCGACAGTCGCCGTGCTGAAGACATCGCGCGTGAGGCGTTGGAAAAACAGGCAGAAAAAACAGCCCAAGAGATGTTGGAGACAGACAAGCCTGAGCAGGATGTGACCTTGCCTGATGAGAAAGTGAAAGCGTTGATTGGCGATGTTATCAAAGGATTAGCGGGTAACCGCGACGATACATCACCGCTGCCTGAATTACCCGACGTGCGGGTGCAAACGGAGGCGGTGAATAAAGTGGTGGCGGAAAACCAACAGCGTGAACGCCTGCAGCAGTTAGACAATGAGGTGGTGCGCGACCTGCAGCGAGAGAAAACGTTGGGTGGTGACTGACGCGCCTACGGCTTGTCGGCCCCGGCATTTCCCACGATGGAACATCGTGACAACCGCCGGGGCTGGGATAAAGGGAATAACACTATGCATAAGATGAATTCAAAACGTACTGATAATCTAGACATCTTAAGCCTTATAGGGCAAGGGGTAGCGCCACGCCTCATCTGGACACCGGGGCAGCTCGATATCATTAAGACCGTGGCCATGCTGTTGATGGTTATCGACCATGTGAACCGTATTTTTGCGCTGGATCATCTGTGGATGATGTGGCTGGGGCGCGGCGCTTTCCCGTTGTTTGGCGTGGTATGGGCGTATAACCTGATGCGGCACCCTACCCTTCGACAGGCATCCCTCAACCATCTATGGGTGTGGGCGCTGTTTGCACAGCTGGGGTATGCGCTTGCTGGGTTCCCGTGGTGGCAGGGCAATATCTTGTTTGCTTTCGCGGTCGCCGGTCAGGCTATTCGCTTATGTGAAATGAAATCCCGCCTATCGGTATCGCTCGGGGTATTGCTGGTCGTTCTCTGGCTTCCCTTTGCCCAAACCAGCTACGGGCTGGCGGGAATAATGATGTTGGCCAGCGCGCGGTATCTATTTGCGGCGACATCCTCCGCTGAGTTGGCAGCGTGCTTCCTCTTGTGGTGCAGCATGGTGCTGATGCTCAATATCGAGGTTTCACCCATCGCGGCTATCGCCGGCTTAATACTCTCAGGTGTGGTGCTTGCCCTAACCCGCCTTATTAGTGCAGGCGTGCAGCGGTTCTGGCCCCGCGATTTTTTCGTGCTGTTTTACGTGGGGCATCTGGTGCTATTGGGTGTGCTTGCTGAGGTTGCCCTATGAAAATACGTACAATAATCTTCCTCGTGAGCCTGCTATTCACCGCGATATGCCGCGCCGATGTGTCGGTCGGGTTTTCGCCCGAGGGCAGCGCCCAGCATCTGGTGATGAACACGCTTAACAGTGCTCATAAGTCTATCAACCTGATGGGATATTCCTTTACTTCACCGGAGGTGGTGAAAGCGCTGATTGCTGCAAAGCGGCGGGGCGTGGATGTACGGGTGGTGCTTGATAGCAAAGGCAATCAGGGCAGAGCGAGCGTGGCGGCTATCAACCTGCTGGTGAATGCCGGAATTGAGGTAAGAACGATTGATAAGTATAAGATAATGCATGATAAAGTGGCTATTATCGACGGCGTGACCACCCAAACCGGCTCTTTTAATTATTCGCGTGCGGCGCAGCGTTCAAATTCTGAAAACGTGGTGGTGATGCGCAATATGCCCGAGGTAGCGCAGTTTTATCTGGCACACTGGCAAAGCCGCTGGTTACAGGGTCAAGTCTGGCAGTCAAGCTATTAACGAGATAAGGAAACCCTAAACGATGAGTGATGAAAAGCGTAGCACCTTAACCCTGAAGCGAAAGCGTCCAGATGAGAACAGGGCGGCTGATGTCACGGCAGAGCCAACGCTTGCAGTACCTCGCGTGGTGGGAAGAAAAAAAGTGGTGACTGTCACCTCGCCACCGGCGTGGAAAGTGAAAAAGCAGGCGCTGGCGGCAAAAGCGCCGCCGAAGATTGAAACACCGCCTGCGTCGCCGCCAAAAAGCGTCGAAAAGCCCCTAAAAGAAGCCGCTCCTCGTCAAGTGAAAGAGCCTAAGGGGGTAAAAATCATCCCCTTGGATGAGGCCATCAACGAGATGAAAACCTACTGGCCGGGGTTATTTGATGGCGATGTTCCGAGGCTGATAGCGATTGGGTCTTTCGAAAAGTTGGTGGCGGACAAGCAGCTTAACGCTTACCCGATATCGAATAAGCGCATTAAACGCTGCTTAATCAGTATCACCCGTTCAAAAGCGTACCTCTGTCAAACCGTTGTCGGTGCACCGCGCTATGACATCAAAGGTAACGTGGTGGCCACGGTCGAAGAGAATGACCAGCAGTATGCTGTAGAACGCCTAAAACGATTTCAGTAAATAGGCTGGGTGGGAGTGCCGAATATATGGCATCCACCCAGCAATCAATATATGCATTGACTATAAACACCCAGCCAATATTTATTTCAAGCTTAAAATTAGACGTTAAATTAAATTAGCAATAAATAAAATATGCCCATTTTGGGTGTTTTATTTATTCATTAAATACCAATGCGAGGATAATAAAATGGAAACTATGATTTTAATAAATTCGCATGAAATAGAAGCCGCTAAAGCTGCTATTCTTAACGGCATGCGCAACTTGGTGGCGAGTGGACGGGTCAACAACCGAGAGGATGTTATCCGCAGCCTTATTGGCGCGGGCTTTGACCTCATTGAGGTGAGCGAGGAGAGCATCACGCTGTGCGCCCCAGATGAACCGGAGGTTACGATAACACTGGAGGGCTATCTTTTTTCACAACGGTTTCAATTAAATAATTCCAATGATACCGGTGACTTGAAATAAAAATATATTTATACCCCCGCTTTAAATAGATTGCTTAATTTTATATTCAAAACCAGAGGGTGATTAATTTAATTAATTACCATGACAATACGTAACGCTAAAAGGAACGTGATGATGTTTCGTTATTTAAATCTGCGTTTGTCCCAGCAGGTGCTTTGTTATGCCTACAGCCTGCCGTTGGCCCTATTTTATACCTTTGCCTTCTCCCCTGTTGGAATCTGGAGTTGGCCGTTATTCTTTAGTCTCTTCGTGTTATTGACCTCGTTGGGTTGGGCAGGGCTCGCGTTTCATCTGCGCCGCCTCGACCGCCTCAGAAGGGAAAACGACGCAATGCATGTCTTTTTGCGTCAGGGTAAACGCATCGTTGGGCAAATCCAACGCCAAACCAAAGCGCAGCTGGAGTGGGACATTCTTCACGACAATGCGGTTATCGGCAGGCAGCTGCGAGGCTGGAGGCAGGGCGTTGTTCGCTACACGGCTCGCGCAATACTGTATTCACCGGCTTTGGTACTGCTGTCGGCGGGAATAACGTTTGCCTTTATGCCGGATGCGAGTGCGGAGTTGGTCTCACAGCTGCGCACATGCCCAGGACAGAGCATTGTGCGTTGGGCCGCTGAGCGTTGGGTTGATGTCATTTTCATAACATGGAACGCTGTGATTTTAGCCGATATCGTGACCGATAAGTTTCCGCCTGACTGCTTTCATGACGAGCTGCTGTTACGCGCCAAGAATCTCTCCTCATGCTCTTCACAGAGTCACGGCCATTCCTCGCAGCCTTCACTCGGAGAAGAAAAATGATTATTCCAGTTGATGTAGAGCGTGATGCTTTGGGGTATTGGACACACCCTTCGTTAGTGCAAAGTGGGTGTGAAACGACTGCCCACCTGACGTATTGGCTTAGAACGCATCAGTTAGTGTGTTTTGTCATGTTGATGTGTGATGAAGATCCCGAGGCCTATTTAGCCGAACTGGCGCGGGGACAAGAGAGCCCATGCGCGCGAGATTGGCATGTGATGCCGCCTGATGACGATGGCTGGTTTATTGGCTCTATTCACGCCAGTCAGAATGGCCCCGTGTGCTACTGGCTGCGTCAAATAGCCTAGAACGCACCCTTAGCTTTTTCTCAATGCTGTCCACCGTGCGCCAACACAAAGACTGTCTGAGGTGAAAAAGTTAAGTCGCTGATTTTAGACATCTGTAGTATGCTTTGCCCAATGATCCTTTTTTGATCTTTGGGGAGGCAAAGATGTCACAAACAGAAAATGCAGTACCTTCCTCATCGAAAACGAAGCGCCCTTATCGAAAGGGTAACCCGATGTCTGCTTCTGAAAAGCAGCTAGCCTCGGTTGCTCGAAAGCGCGCGACACACAAAGAAATCAATGTGTTTGTTCATAATCCTGTTAAAGATCTTCTTCTGTCATTTTGTACGGAAGACGGACTGACTCAGGGGAAAATGATAGAGAAACTCATTGAGCTCGAAGCGGAAAGACGAAAAGCAATAAAGTAAATGGTTTACCTTGTTATTGCCTGTTTGGATGTATAGTGATAGATTAGCGATCGTTTAAGAATTTTTGGTGGGTCACGCCATAAGGTGGCAGGGAATAGGTTTAGTGAAGTTTTTGACTGATCCTAAAAAAACGAAACCCCGATAATCTTTTTCAACTTGGCGGTAGAGAAGATTAACGGGGCCACTTAAACTGCATAGAAGCTGTTGCTCTATGCAGGGAGTATAGTTTTATGCGTCGAGAATTTCAAGACCTCTCGTGCTTACTCCTTCTGCGCAACGTAAGCGTAGGATGGTGTGGTTGATGTAAGCACCGTTGAACAGCCTAAAAAAGAAGACCAACGCCACCGTGGGGAACATTCAACGGCGTGCAAATGTCCTTCTCCGCTTTATGTGCGCCCTGCGCACTATAAACCCTTGAGCAAACAGCACGGCCGTGCGCTGCGTAACCTGATGAGCGTGGATAAAACCACCGGCGAATGGGTGATACGACGTCGTGTGTCTGCCGATCCCTTATTTACTTTCCTTCGTCCTTACTGCGACCGCAAGCGTGCGTTTCGCGAGGTGCGTCGACGTCTGCTGGATTCACTTTTTGTGCTATTGATAAGTAAAGTGGACTTGGCCACGGGCATTGTGACCATCAATATCACGCGCTTGGCTGAAGAACTCAGCCCGCACGATGACGATGGCAAAGTGATTGCTGAACAAGCGGTAACCACCTCCCGTGTCTCTCGCCTTATTGATGAACTGGCCAAATTCAACGTGATCCTGTCGCCCGAAACCGAATGGGATTTTGTGAACGGTTGTCGTTTCCCTAAGCACATCATCATCACGGATATTGGCTGGCGAATGACGGGCGTTGACATGGATAAGCTGCGCGCCGAGCGTGACGAACGTCTACGGGCTATCAAGGACGGCGTTTTGCAGCCGGGGGAGTTTCTGACGGTCAGAGAAGCGCGTAAGCGCTGGTATGAGCGCTGTCGTCAACAAACTATCCTCAGTCGCCGTACGCGTGCCATTGAGGGTAAACAGCGCCGTCAGCTGGAAGACCTGCCGTTTGATGAACGCAAACGCCAAGTCGCAGAGCAGATATTCCGCTCAATGAAAGGTCAGACACAGAACCTGACGCCACAGCAATTCGAGAAAATGGTCTGGACGAAGCTTTACCAGTTGGAGCTGGTGAACCTCCAGCCGCCGGGTTCACCACCGCCACATTAACCCTGCCTGCTTTTAAATCATCCGCTCCCAGCGGAGGCATCCTCACGTCTGTTGTCTTATTCTGGACAAAAAACACGCACCCCAAACCCCGTAAAGGCTTCATCGATGCCTGAAATACGTCAGAAATGTCGTCGCCATGATTTTATCCACATTTATCTGCAAACGGGCAGAAGAGGTTACCTGCAACCGACCCGTAATAACCTGCAATTTATTCAGGGTTTCACCCTTACGTATTCTCTTTAATAAATACGTTATTATTCGATGGATAAAATCAGTGGATAACGGGGACAACTAAAAACCAATAATGCCTTCGCTTGCAACGGACAAGCCGTGCCGCTCAGAAGTTTTAGTTCCTCCCATCGCTATGCGACGGGCCCCATACAAATCACTTTAGTTACAACACTCTCAACATCCACACAGCAATCCGTGCATATCGGCAACCACAGAGCGAAATCTATCCCACTGCAAAGCGCCTCGCCCCCGGCCCTTTGGGCCGGAAATGAGTCGCTTTATAAGTGAATGTTGTAACTAGAGAATTTCTGTTGCTGTCAGTTATGTCACGGGTTGTTTTAGGTACATGCTCGTAAGCGTCCCTACGGCACGCTAACGCGGAGATACACCACGACTGCGGCTAAGCCTTGTCGTGGTCACTCCGACCGCATAATGA
>Ga0302349_1001610_pt1 | contig 16739 bp, 29 predicted proteins | sample PhyAR1_FD_202176 | JGI IMG/M metagenome (GOLD analysis project Ga0302349, IMG submission 202176) | Leaf surface microbial communities from alfalfa plants in UC Gill Tract Community Farm, Albany, California, United States - DLSL A.R1... | ecosystem: Host-associated > Plants > Phyllosphere >...
CGACTCCGGAACGCGCCTCCACTTTCTTCCCGAGGCCGGATGGTGGAATCGGTAGACACAAGGGATTTAAAATCCCTCGGCGTTCGCGCTGTGTGGGTTCAAGTCCCACTCCGGCTACCATGGGAAAAGTAGAATAAAATCAATGATAAGCAGTGTCGTATAAACCACCGAAAGGTGGTTTTTTATTGTCTAAATTTCGCCATTCGCCATTCTTTCGCCATTCGCTTTCGCCATATGAAGAGGGCATCACTGCCCCCCGACTACCGGAACGATAGGTATTTTTCTGTCATAGCGTGCAGTCTGTGACGCATTTTTATGGCCAGCTATTCCCTGTTTTTCATTCAGCGTTCCTTCCAGATCCGATATCCCTTTCGCTTTCAAATCGTGGAAAGTAAATTTGAAATCAAGCTCAGGGAATTTTTCAGCTGCAAGTGCTTTGGCTTTACTCCACTGAGCATTGAACGCATCTCTCGTATACCTCAAGCCAGACGGCTGGTGGAGCAGGAAAATACTCACCATGCCGGGATTTAGGGGGAGAGATTCAGCAAGCCTTACTGCTTTATCAAGGCGTTCTGTCCACGCTTTAATTTGGGGAACTGTGGTTTTGCTCTGCTGGATCATGATGCCTTCATGTAGGATCTGGCTTTTCTTCAGGTCCAGAATATCTCCCTGCCTGGCGCAGCATAAATAAGCAAGTTCCATAGCCACTTTCACTGGGGTGTGAGCAACGCTTAATAGAGCCTCGTATTCCCTGTCAGTGACATAACGAGTTCTGGCTTTTTCCTTAAATTGCTTCACCCCCTGGCAAGGATTCATCTTCACTTTTCCTCGTTCATATGCCCACCTGAATACACGAGAAATAAAAGCCTTTTCCCGGTTCGCCTGGACACGGCTTTTTACCCCTCGCTTGTCCATATACTTACGGATATGCTCTGGCTTGATGTTGTCTGGTTTCATCTTGCCAAACACAACATTTACTTTTGCACCGTATTTTCTGTAGTCCTTACGAGTCTCGGTTGCCAGCTCGTGGAAATCCCCAGAATTAAAGAAGTCCTCACATAGAGCATTAAAATTAGTACCCACCTTGGTGTCATTTATAAAACTTTCGTAAGCCGACCACACCTGCGCTTTGGTCAAATCGGCATTGCATAGCCTGACTGTTCCGCCTTCTGGTGTACGAAATTCATAGGCAGACTTGCCCCTGCGAACACGGGGCGGCATCCAGTTATCTTCTGGGTTTTTACGAGCTCTGGGCATTAGCACATGTCCTTGAAGTTTGGTTCTTCTTCCTCAGGATTGCTTACTACCAGCCTAAGTCCAGCAGGGTTGGAAACATGATCCCAGGTAGTGCCGGGTCTTCCATCCTTGCGGGGGACAAAAAATACACCGCTCTCTTTCAGAGCCTTGCACTGAAGAGAAGGGCGACGATAACCAGTAAGCTGATAGAGATCATCGGGAGTAAGAAAACGTTGGCTTTGTCCGCTCATAGTATTTTCTCCACTAAACCGGCTGCACCCGGTTACTATTTAAAAAATGCGCACGATGAGCATCCGCCTCGGAGCCCATCATTGCAGGTACGGCATCGTTTTGTTTCAGTTCTATATAGCTGGTGGATCATCTCCTTAGGAACCATCACCGGCATTGGTATCCTAATCACCTGACGTCGGAGTTCGGCTATCTCATCAGCCTGCTCCATGACGCGGGCATGAAGGTCGGCAGCCTCGGCCATCCACCAGGCGACATCGGCTTTAAGGCGGCGCACGCGCCGCTGTTTGAGTTTGCTCACCATAAGCCATACCCGGTCAAGGATATGAGCTGGCAAATAGCGAACATCACCGCCGTGATAACTACCACTTTGACTGGAGGCATCACTTCACCTCCACGCACTTAATGTTGTTAACGCGCGGCGATGTCTCATTCCAGGACCGTTCCTGCTCCGCAATAGCGAGCGCTTTTATGGCTGCCTGACACTGAGCCATATTCTCCATTGGCTCGACCTGCATGTTCATGCTCTGGCTAGTGAGAACCATAATCAGGAAGACGTAGCTCATTCGGCCTCCTGCTGCGGTGCTTTTTTAATATGCAGGCGTGGTTCGCCATCTTTTGGTTCCGGCCAGTCCCGAGCTTTGTTGATCGCCAGCTTCTCAATCATCGCCAGGGTAATCTGTTCGTCGGTGACTCCTGCACGGCGCTGAGCATCCCACAACAAGAATTGCATATCAGCCCACTCGCTGAGGTCGCCAGGCTCGGCCGCTGCTTCTAAAGCCTCCTTAGAAAGGTGCTTAAGCGGGCCGACAGGGCCAACATCGCCAAACGTAGACTGTGACCATTCTGCATGCTCAATGCGAACAGCTTGCCGTGGTTCGGCTTTATCCTGAAGCATCGCCGCGCGGCAGGCGTTCCAGCCGCGATTAAATTCGCCCTCCCAACCCCAATCCAACCCACCTAGCCGATGCTTAATTTCTTCCGGCACTACCGGCGCTGGAGGGGCTGCGTAAACTATGCGGCCTCTGCCACCTGCGCTAACAACACTCTCATAAACGTCTTTGGTTGTATCGTACCAGTCGTAGTTTATGAGTTGATACACTGGCTCAGCTGTCAGCGCTGCCAGCGTGATTTCAGCCAGGCGCAGGCGTATAGCAGTTTGCTGGGACGGAATTACCTCGTCACGCTCGCGCCAGAAATCAACTTCTTCACGCGCCTGATTGACCAACTGCTCTTTGGTGAATTTCATGTGTTAGCCTCTTAGCGCTACGACGCGCACTTCAGGGTCAAAAGATGCGGCTATCTCATTGGTAACTTCGGCCACGTTGCCTACAAAGTCGTTGTATTCATCCTCGCCTTGGTCGTGGTCTTGCCAGATAACAATCGCGTCTGGCGGCATCTTGCGAAGCTTGTTGATCAGCTGCTTTACGGTTAAAGACATATCACCCCTCCCCGTTGATGCGGATGAGAATGCCAGCGGCTACCAGTTCTGCTATCCGCTGGCGCTGGGCCGTGACCTCATCGAACAATTCGCATGCATGTAGACCTTGCTTATTGCGTTCTGACTCCAGTTCGGCGATCAGCTTGTCTTTGGCTTCCAGCTCATCCAGCAATCCGTCAATGACGGCGGCTGCTTGGGCGCATTCATCGACGATGGAGACATTCGTTCCGGTGTCGCGACCATCAATTTCAAAACGCAACTCAACATCATCGGAGTCAATTTCATCCGCTTCGAAAGACGATATCTGCTCAAGCACAAACTTTGATGCTTTGGCTTTACTGGCCAGGTGCCAATGAGATTGTTTGTTGGTCATTGGGCTGCTCCTTTGCGAAGTTTGGCGGCGAACTCGATAGCATCGGCCTCGCTGATGTCTGCGTGCATCTCCCGGGCAAACAACTCCACGCCTTGAGCGCGCACTTCAGCCAGGAAGGCGTCGGTGGCCGGGGTTTTGGTGTCGCACATGAATTCAAGAGCAGTATCGCCATCCCCACCGTTGAATTCCCAGGCCGAGGAATAAAACTCGATGCCTGGCCAGGTGGCGAGCTTGTTCATTTTCTCATTCAGCCCCGCATTCTCCGCAGCCAGCGCCGAGGAAATTTCACGAGTACGGCGAAGCTCCAGAACAGCCACCTGTACTGCATAAGCGAAGTTGGCAGAAGGGAAATTGCGATCAACTTCAGCATCACGCTGCATACGAACTGCAACGGTCATCAATTCGTCCAGCTGTTCGCCGGTCATTGGTTTACTGGTTGTCATGATTCGCCTCTTGCTGAAGTTTGTGCTGCTTAACGAAGTGGGCCACAGCCTTTGACTGGCTGGTGACTACACCGTTTAAGTTCACATTTTTGCCGCGATATATGGGAGCCGACCCGATTTCTTCTCCACCTAGTGAAACGTAAAGGATTTTCCCGCGTACCTCAGCGGAAGGGATTGGCTGAGACAGACGATAGGTTTCTCGTGCCTCAGCAATCGCTTTGTATTCGTCGATAATGGACAGGGCCTCAGCCAGCGCTGTACCCTGGATGGTGAACACACCTTCGTCACTGATCTCCGCTTGGGCCATCAATTCCACAAAACGACGCGCGTTCTTGATACTGAGTTCTGGGGCGATAGCGCTGCGGGTAACTTTTGTTTTACCCTGGGCGGCAGCAACAGCTTTATCGTGCTGCAGCACCTCGCCAGCCTTTTCGCCGTACTCTTTAACGCGATCAACAGCAACATCTACGGAGACGGCCCCGGATTTAACTTCCTGCTGAACGTCATAATTTGCGGTACTGAGCGTCAGTAATTTTTCAACGGTAGAGACTGACTTGTTGACCAGCTTTGCAATCTCGCTGGTGGTCTGGTTGAAGGCGTTGTGCAACTCCTGAATAACCGCAGCCTGCTCAATATCGGAAAGGGGCAGCTGGTTATTGCTGGTCATAATCCGCGCCAGGCGCTGAACATCGTTACCGTTGAACGGCATGATGTGGATTCGGTCGACGGGTTTACCCGCAGCGCGGCAGCGCTCATAGCAGCGGCGACGGCGATGACCTTCAACGACCCAAACACCACCCTCATCACGTGCGATAACTTCCAATGGAGGAACCGAACCACCGTTCATCAGATAGGTAAACAGTTCGTCGTCTGCCTGGATGGTTCGTTCATCGTCGTCATGACGCTTGTTGAAACCTGCGCGAACGTGGATATCGTCGAGGCTGATGAACATCCCGGTATCAGTGCGCTTGATAGTCCCATCGCGGGACATCTGCTTGAATGAGTTAGCCATTAGAGAGCCACCTCGTTATTGAGGCAAATGACCAGCGCAGGCAGTTCACGTAATTCACGCTGCGCTTCTAGTAAGTGCATATTGGTTGGTATTTTGGTGAGCCGCTCTTCGAGGCGATCACACTCTCTGGCCCTGCTTGTTACGTCTTCACGAAGAGTAGCGTTCTGTGTGGCCAGCTCTTTACGCTGTGCCATGGCTTCACAAAGAGCGACGCTGGTATAGTCCAGACGGTTAGCCAGTTCGGTCATGATCCCGCGATAAGCCGGGGGAAGGAGAGGGGCTGCTTTACGGGCAGCGTCGATCAACTGCTCTCTGGTCATGCGTGGTTGTAACTCGGTGACGGTCTGTGCGTTCGTCATGGTTAGTTTCTCCGTTATATAAGCGTCCTGCACGACGCTGAATTTTGGTTGCACGAATCCCGCGCCTTACGGCGAGAAAAAATGATTTTGGTTCGCTTTAATAAGCACCCAGGGTAGGGCGCTTAATGAAGCGGGCGACTGCCATCGCCGGTTAGTTCTCCGCACATCTGGAAGCGCACTCCAGCATTTCACACCTGTCACCCATAACTGATGGATTAAGGAATGCGCTTTCAGCTGTGAAAATGGGCGGTCGGCATTAAGGACATTCACAACTACCGACCGCCAAGACTACACACAGCTTTCGTTACTACGGGTTACCACGCTGGCTACGTGATTCTTGTGTGGTGGCTGGTGCTGAACTCCAGCTCAGTGGCGCGGTGTTTCAATATCGTAACCGCCCGTTCCATCCGCGTTCGACCAGTCCTTATGCTCGCCTAGAACGTATCGCCTGCTTATCTTTTCTCAACCGTTTGACGGTCAGCCCCGCCATTCACCACAACGCAGAGCACACTACGTTTGACCAACCTGCCTCCGATCTGCCCGCCTGACTGTTTGGCTGACATACTACGTAGCCACAACTCAGGACTATAAGGTTCTAGAGGGTTCCGGTGTAATGCGCTTTGCTATTGCACCCTCGTCTCTTCCGAGGTGTCACACCTAACCGCCACGCTGGTGAAGCGACCCTGGCATAGTTCGTGCCTGGCTTGCACATTCCGGCTACCCGGCCTGGAAAGTAGCTTAAAGAAACCCTGCCGGACCGCTACGACACATGTGCCATATGCCGTACTGCTCACCACAGATGCGTAACAATAAGAACCGTGGCACGAATTAAATGTACCTTTAGTTACTTCAATGGTCAAGCCAGGAATGTACTTTTTGTTACCATGAGGGTCAAAAAAAATGCCGGTAAATGATCCGGCATTAAAAATTAGCTACTTAGAGGTTTTGGGTTATTTGTACTACCTTCCCAACGATTCGGCAGTTGCCGTCTATTGGGATGGGTTTGAACGCTGGATTCAGTGGCATCAGGTATGCGAAAGGGCTATCCCATACCAGTTTTTTTACTGTCGCTTCCGCAGAGCCATCGAGAAGTGCCACTACTATCTTTCCGTACAAATCATCTAGTTGACCATAATGAGGCTCAACAATAACGATGGATCCTTCAGGGATAGAGGGTAAACCATGGGGATTGGTCATCGACTCCCCACGAACTACCAAACCGAATACCTCATCAGAAACATTTGCCGTAGTTTGCGTCCATGTAATCACGTCAGTAAGCCTTGAACATGCATAAGTATCAGTCCACATCCCAGCCTGTACAGCAGAGATTATAGGGACTGCAGTAGGTGGTTTTAGGAACGGGATAACCTTGGTGTCATCAGTTTTTTCCGCACCTTTACCATAAAGTATCCATTCGGGGCTAGTTTGCAGTGCCATGGCCAGCTGGTGGAGGTTTTCACCGTCAGGCTTTGTCGTGCCGTTCTCCCATTTGGTAACAGACACACGACTAACCCCAAGCCTTTTAGCAAGAGTCTGCTGTGTTATGTCGAGTTGGACTCGTCGGGATCTGATTCGGTCTTTCATCTCTGTTTTCATGTAACCAATGTTACATAGAATCCTCGTAACTGTTGTTTGCTATTTGATGTACCTTTTGTTACCTTTAAGGCGTGAATTAAACAGGAGGAGCCATGCGTAAATCAGATGTCATTGACCACTTTGGCGGGGTTTCAAAAACCGCAAGTGTTCTCGGGATCTCCCACCCGGCAGTTTGTCGATGGGGAGATGTAATTCCTCAAAAGCAGGCGTTTGTTATTGAGCGAATTACGAAGGGAAAACTCAAGTACGACGCTAGCCTTTATCAAAAGTCTACAGATTCAGCAGCTTGATATTAACCACAGATAAAAGGGGTAAGCCGTGGGTATAGAACCTGAATGGAAAGTTGATAAGCAACCAGCTTGGCTGGTGGGGGCTATCAAAAAAACGATTACTGAATTGCCAGGCGGATATGCCGAAGCAGCTGAGTGGTTGGGTGTAACTGAAAACGCTTTGTTTAACCGCCTTCGTACCGATGGTGATCAGATCTTCCCGCTGGGTTGGGCCATGGTTCTGCAGCGCGCGGGAGGTTCTACGTACATTGCTGACGCTATCGCTCGGCATTCAAACGGCGTCTTCGTGCCGCTGGCAGATGTTGAAGAGGTTGAGAACGGGGACATCAATCAGCGTCTGATGGAATCCGTAGAGTGGATTGGCAAGCACTCACAGTATCTGCGTAAAGCAACAGCTGATGGCGTTATTGATGATGCAGAACGCGCTCAAATCGAAGAGAACAGCTACCAGGTGATGGCTAAGTGGCAGGAACATTTAACGCTGCTTTTCCGTGTGTTTTGCGCACCAGAAAAGAGTGACGCCCGCGAGTGTGCAGCTCCGGGCGCCGTGGCGTGTCGTATCAGTGGAGAAACTAACGCATGAACAGTTTAACGGTAAATCACCGTCTGCCGCAACTACGTGGCGTTCCAGTACATGGGGCCTCGTCGTTTCGGTATGAGCGCATGGTATCAGGCCTCTGGGTTCCGTGTAACCACAGTCGGGCGATTGCAATCGTGGGGGTGTGGCGTCGTAAAGCGGAGTTCTTATGCCAGAGCTTGATCGCAGGTTCAGAGACCACTACGGCGTCCCGGTACGGGTTATCCGGTGGGAGCCAGATTCCCGACGCGTCATATACCTACGCGACGGCTACGACCATGAATGCTTCAGCCCTCTTGAGCAATTCCAGCGCAAATTTACAGAGTTAAAGGACTGCCATGAGCCTGTTAATGCCATCCCGGCCAATAGTGATCAACCCTGACCTTGCTTACAGCATTGGCCTCAATGAGGCGATTGCGTTGCAGCAGGTGAACTATTGGCTCAAAGAAACAAACTCCGGCCTGGAGCGCGACGGCGTACGCTGGATTTATAACACCAACGAGCAGTGGCTGGAGCAGTTCCCGTTCTGGTCTGAGTCCACTCTGAAGCGCACCTTCACCCGCCTGAAGACCCTCGGCGTGCTCAAAATTGAGCAGCTAAACAAGTCCCAGCGCGACATGACGAACTACTACACGATCAACTACGAAAGCGAGCTTTTAGACGAGGTCAAAGTGACTAAATCCAGGAGTTCAAAATGCGCTCTTCCATCAGGTCAAAATGAACCAATGGAACAGGTCAGTGTGAAACGCTCCACCGGGTCAAAACGAACCGATGTCATCAGGTCAAAATGCACTGATGTTCTTACAGAGAATACAACAGAGAGTACTACAGAGAATAAAACCCCTTCTTGTCCGGTTGCGTCGCAACCCGACCGTGATGTGTTGATCACCGATCAGGCGAAACAGGTTTTGGTTCACCTGAACCACGTAACCAACTCCCGTTATCAGGTTTCAACCACCTCGTTGCAAAACATCCGTGCCCGTATCGGCGAAGGGTTCACCGTGGAAGAGCTGTCGCTGGTGGTGGATTATTGCAACGCCAAGTGGGGCGACGACCTGAAGATGTCCGACTACCTCCGTCCACAGACGCTGTTCCAGCCGTCAAAGTTTCCTGGTTATTTGAAGTCAGCGAACAACTGGAACAATGCTGGTCGTCCTGAACGTGTTAACGGGGAATGGACCCGAGAAGATGGAATATTCAAATCCAGCTTCAAAAACACCGATTACAGCCAAATTCCTGCAGGTTTCAGGGGGGCAAATTAATGAGCCTGATGAAAACACTAGAAATGTTCATCGCCGATAATCCTGGCTTAACCAGCCGAGAGATTGCTGATGCTTTCGCAAATTACAGCATCGACTCTGTTCAGCGCACTGTCTGCCGCCTGCATGATTTCAACTTCACCACCCGCGAACTGGTTGGTTCCCAGTACCGTTATTACGCAGTGAATGCTTCAGCTGGATGTGGTCAGCCGATTCAGCGCGTAGACACCGGGGCCGCCGATTTGATGAAGAACGCCAAAGCTCTGCAGGAAAAGGGTCTGTACCGTCGCGCCGCATCTCTTTGGTTTGAAGCTTTCCAGTGTTCAGACCTGATCACCGAGCGCGAACGTTGCCTCAAAGAACGCCAGTGCTGTCTTCGTCAGGCCAAGTCAACCTCAAAGCCAGAGGGCCAGTGGTTCCTGGCTGGTCAGTTCAACGGTGGCCACTGATGAAATACTCACTGATTTACGCTGATCCAGCCTGGGAATACGGGAACACCATCAGCAATGGTGCAGCGAATAACCACTACGGGACCATGAAGCTTATCGACATGAAGCGTCTTCCTGTCTGGGAGCTGGCTGCCGAGGATGCTGTTCTGGCTATGTGGTTCACCGGCACCCATACCCGCGAGGCTTTCGAACTGGCTGAGGCATGGGGCTTTAAAGTCCGAACCATGAAGGGATTCACCTGGGTGAAGTTCAACCCTCTGGCAGAACAGCACATCAACAAAGCGCTGGCATCCGGCAATGTTGAGGACTTTTACGACTTCCTCGATCTGCTTGACGGTCAGACGAAGATGAACGGCGGCAACTACACCCGAGCCAACACCGAGGATCTTCTCATCGCCACCCGTGGTAAGGGGCTGGAAAGACTGAGCGCCAGCGTGAAGCAGGTTATCTACAGCCCACTGGGTGAGCATAGCGCGAAACCGGAGGAGGCCCGCTTCCGTCTGGAGATGCTTTACGGTGACGTTCCACGCATTGAGCTATTCAGTCGTTGCGGCGCACCTGGCTGGCACCACTGGGGTAATCAGGCCGAATCATCTGATGTTGAGCTTTTGCCTGCCTGGGTGGCGTCGATCAGCAAACCGGAGGAACGTGCAGCATGAAACTTTCAGCCGAGCAGGAAAATGCAGTCCGCGATGTTGCGCGCCGCTGCATCCGGGAGATAAGAGAAGCGCTTAAACAGAAGCCTAAACCAAGCTGGAATACTGCTGTTCCGCCGATCCTGAAGAAGTATCACGAGCTGGTGAAGCCGATGGGCGTAACCCTGGTGAAGTTTAACAGTGAAATTGGTCGCCTGAACGGGCGCTATGGAGTGGAGTCATGATCGGATTAACACCACGTCAGAGTGAAGTGCTGGCTGCCATCAACCTCTACAAAGAGCGTACGGGTTTTCCGCCAACCATATCAGAGCTTACCGGATTGATTGGATGCTCATCAGGAAACACCGCTGCAGGCCATGTGAAATCACTTCAGAAGAAGGGCTACATCTCCGTTGCGCCTGGCGCGGCGCGGGGAATAACCGTCCTCAAATCTGAATGTGATATGGATGCTGCATCGATCATCAAGGCGCTTGTTAACGGTGAACAGGGTGCCAGAGAGATGGCAGTCGCCTGGCTGGAAGAACGCAGGGTTAAACCATGAAGCTGATCCTACCTTTCCCACCGAGCGTAAACACCTACTGGCGCGCCCCGAACAGCGGGCCGCTTAAAGGTAGGCATCTTATCAGCGCAAAGGGCAGGGCATACCAGAGCGCAGCATGTGCCGCCATCATTGAACAGCTTCGCCGCCTTCCGAAACCGTCAGCGGCAGCAGCAGCGGTAGAGATCGTTCTCTATCCACCAGACGCGCGCCGCCGGGATATCGACAATTACAACAAGGCGCTATTCGACGCTCTTACTCATGCTGGCATATGGGAGGACGACTGTCAGGTAAGACGAATGCTGGTGGAGTGGGGGCCTCAGGTACCTGGTGGAAAGGTGGATATCACGATCACCAAGCATGAATCGTTGGCGGGTGCAGCCGCCTGATAAGTGGAGATAAGCATGAACCAGACAACTGTATTCACTCTTTGCGCTACACATCACGCGGCCGCCACCAGCCAGACGATAACGATGTCCAGCCGGGACATCGCCTCGCTTGTTGGATCACGCCACCCTGATGTGTGCATTACGATTGAGCGACTGATGAGTAAAGGAGTCATTGGGGGGTATACGGCATTGCCGTACACCCATCCCCAGAACGGCCAGGAGTATCACCACTACCAGGTGAATAAGCGTGACAGTTATGTGATTGTTGCGCAGCTCTGCCCCGAATTTACTGCCCGCCTGGTTGACCGCTGGCAGGAACTGGAAAGCGGACAACAGATGGGCGTTCCTCAGTCCTTGCCAGAGGCGCTGCGTCTTGCTGCTGATCTTGCCGAGCAGAAAGAGAGGTTGACGCTTGAACTCGCCGCAGCAGCACCAAAAGTCGAATTCGTAGATCGCTACTGTACCGCCAGCGGCTCGCTCTCATTCCGGCAGGTGGCAAAACTGCTTAAAGCCAAAGAGACTGAATTCCGCCTTTTCCTGATCGAGAACGAAATCATGTACCGTCTCGGCGGAACGCTGACGCCTCGGCATCAGCACATCTCCGCTGGGCGCTTTGAAGTTAAAACGGGAACATCTGTGGCTTCAAACCACGCATTCAGCCAAGCAAGATTTACGGCGAAGGGTGTGCGCTGGGTAGGTGGCCTCTGGGCGGAACATATCGCTAAGGGGCAGATGGCGTGAGAGCTTTACTGACACCTGAGATTGCACCTATTGCCGGGGTTGTGCTCTTCCGTCCCGGAAGCGAGTTGATGTGGCTGTTCCGTCAGGGGCGCGTAGTGATCGAAACTCCCGGCGAGCAGCTGGCAGACATGCCATCCGGTGCCTTACCACATTCCCATCAGCCTCTGGCTGAGGATGCCAGCTTGCTGCCTGTTTTTGAAAACCCCAGGGTAATCCAGCGTGCTGGTGGTCTGGCTGTTCTTGATGCCTGGTTGATGAAAAAACGAGAATGCCAGTGGCCTCATAACGACTGGCACGCGGACGAATTCACCATTATGCGCCACGAACCCGGCAGTATTCTCCTTTGCTGGGGATGTGATAACCAGTTGCGTGATCAATCCACTGAAAGGCTGGCAGGCATTGCCCGTAAAAACCTGGTATCCTGGCTGTTGAAGACCGTAAGCGGTCAACTTGGCTTCAGTGAAGACCACATGCTTACTCTGCCAGAGTTCTGCTGGTGGTTGGTAAAGAACGGCCTGGCAGACGTTATACCGGAAAGTATGGCAATCAAGGCGCTGAGACTACAGCCAGAACCCATGCAATCTGTGATGCGCGAAAGTGACATAACCCCATCGTTACCAGCGGTAGAACTACTGCAGGAGAAAGCAAAAAAGATAGTGGCGGTGAAGGTTGATCCAGATACCCCGGAATCCTTCATGCTCAAGCCGAAGCGCCGCCGCTGGGAAAATGAGAAGTACACCCGTTGGGTTGAGACGCAGCAGTGCATGTGCTGTAACAACCCGGCAGATGATCCCCACCACCTGATAGGCCACGGGCAGGGTGGAATGGGTACAAAGGCGCACGACCTGTTTGTGATTCCTCTGTGCAGAGAGCATCACGACGAGTTGCACGCTGGCCCTGTGGCATTTGAAGCGAAATACGGCGACCAGTTAACGCTGCTGTTTCGGTTTTTAGATCGTGCGCTGGCTATCGGCGTACTGGCGTAGTGGAGACGCAAAATGATTAACCCTTCTGAAGTTGGCAAGGCGGGCGAAATGGTTCGCCTGCGCACTCTCGAAAGCATCTGGATTCAGGGAAAGCTCCGCATGTGGGGCCGCTGGTCTTATATCGGCGGCGGTTCTGGTGGCAACATGTTCAATCAGCTGCTTGCATCCTCAAAAATCACCAAAACAGCCATCAATGATGCGCTACGCCGTATGAAAAAATCCGGTATCAGTAAACCTGAGCTCGAAGCGTACCTGCGTGAAATCCTCAACAGCAAAAATAAAAGTGGCCTGGCGTTCTGCACGGATGAAGAGGGCCTATTAGTGGACAAGACCATTGCATCGGTACTTATGAACGATGAATACCGTGGGCTATACGGTGTCATTGTTGACCGCCATAGATTGCGCAAGAGTAAGCTCCAGATGGCAAATGAACTGCATGCCAAACACCCTGACTGGACCCTAATAACTTGCCGCCGCCGCATTGACACATGGCTAAGTTTGGCAGAATCGATCCTGTACGCTCCAGTTTGTGACGCGTTCGGCACAAATAGCGACAGATTCATGTTGCAGAGTGAGCAAAAAAGTGCTTAAATTGTGGTAGGCTCGGGACGTTAAAGCGAACTGAGCAGTAACACAAAAAGAAACCCGCCACCGAGCGGGTTTTTTTATGAAAGCAATTCCCTTCCTCGATGTAAGTGATAAATTAAAATCTCAATAAAAACTCACTTGTAAGGGTTGAGAGTGCGAAAGATTCTTTTAACAGCATTGTGTTTTTTTCCCGTTGCCACCTTTGCGAAATTTATCAACCCGATGGATTTCGATGGCTCTGAAGCTCAAAAAAGCGAAGTTATCGAATACATCAAAGAGCGCGTCCATAAAGATTATTGTGAGGGCCAGCTGGATATGTGTCAGGACACGGTTCTGCGCATGATGGAGCGTGAAAACTTGGACGCGTTCAAGCAAGCCACGCAGGCAAAAGATAAAAAGATCATGGATCGGGTGATCAGTGACTATTGCGACTCAACTTTAGATATGTGCAACTATTCAACTATTAATATGATGTACATAGAAAACCTGAAGGCATCCAAAGAAAGCCTTGAATGGTAATTCTTAACTAGCTCAGCTTCACATCATCTAATTATCCAATATGAGGTCACCATCTGGTGACCTTTTCTATTTCAGGTTCCCGGAACCCCCATCAAGGTCTCGTCGTTAATTCATCCGGAGAGCCTGACCCTCTTACTACATACAGCACCCCGAAACCATCGGAGGTGAGAGATGTTACGAATGGACAAAATAACCACCGGCGCGGCTTACGGCGCCTCTGCGGGGAGCGTGTTGAACGGCATTCTTAACGCATACAGCCCTGAGCAGTGGAACGCCATCGGCGTGCTGGTAGGCATAGTTGTTGCTGTTCTTACGTACCTGACGAATTTGTACTTCAAAATCCGCGAAGATAATCGCCGCGACAGGAGTCAGAATGAACCCGACGCTGAAAAGTAAGCTCGTGAAGGCCATCCTGGGCGGATCGGGCGCGATAACCATTGCTGCTGTGATGCTCGGCAACGCCGACGGGCTGGAAGGGCGACGGTATTACGCATATCAGGATGTTGTTGACGTCTGGACAGTATGCGACGGGCACACTGGTGCAGATGTTCGCCGCGGCCACCGCTACACCGACAAAGAGTGTGATGCTCTGCTCCAATCGGACCTGCGCAAGGTGGCGGCAGCCATCGACCCGCTGATTAAGATTCGTATCCCCGAGACTACCCGGGCAGCGCTTTACTCGTTCACCTATAACGTGGGCGCTGGCGCTTTCGGCAAATCCACGCTGCTGAAAAAACTGAATGCTGGCGATGTTCCGGGTGCCTGCAAAGAGCTGCAGCGCTGGACTTATGCTGGTGGTCAGCAGTGGAAGGGGCTGATCACCCGGCGCGAGATTGAGCGCGAAGTCTGCGAATGGCAGCAAAAGCCGCAACTGTTCAACGGTGGCGCCGGGCCGCTTAACCCTGGTACGCCAGCATCAGCCCCGGGAGTGTTCTGATGAAACCTCACTACCTCATTGCGATCGTCGTGTTCATCCTGTGCCTGTTCGGCGGAGCGTGCTGGTCAGCATGGTATTACAGCGACAAGGCCAGCCGGGAAAAAGTGCGGGCAGATAGCGCAGAGCAGCAGGCTGAATCAGCAAACGCCATCACCGCCAACGTAATCAAGTCCGTGAACATCATCAACGTCATTTCCGAGGCTAACCAGAATGCAAAGAACGAGATCGCACTGGAGTCACAGAGAGCCCAGGCAGATATCAAAGTGGCTGTTGCGAACAATGATTGCGCTCGTCAGCCTGTGCCTGCTGCAGCTGCTAACCGGCTGCGGCAATTCGCGGACAGTTTACGTACCGGCTCCGGTAGTACCGCTTCCGGCAAACCTGACAGCTGAGACGGAACAGCCAGCTATTCCCTACCCGCTGACCTACGGGGTCAGTCTGGATCTGAATGCGAGCCTGCTGTCGGCGCTGGGTCAGTGCAATATTGACAAGGCCAGCATCAGGAAGATTGAACAGTCACGGAATTCTCTGTAGAGGAGCTTTTTTGCCGCCATGAAGAAGATTTGTATCTTTGGCTAATATATCGGACAGATCAGATAATTCTTATTTGATTGATGCTAGATTGGTTCCCATTTTAAAAAAAAAGGGAGTAGATATGTCAGTCAGTCAAGATATTTACAAATCTACAGTAAGAGTTGAAAGTGATACTCCTGACGGTACTTCAGTAGGAACTGCTTTCTGGTTCTGTTTCAGTGTAGAGGGTAGTGACAATATTATTCCGCTACTAGTTACTAACAAGCATGTCGTTAGTGGCGCATCGGAAGTAAGACTACGTCTAAACATAACAAGCCAAGAGAATCCTCAGGATAAGTTTTTTAACCTAACTATTGCAGATGGTGAAAAATCTTTCCTTATGCACCCTGACACAGATGTAGATTTATGTGTGATGCCTATAGGTGGATGGCTACGTGAGGCGGAGGAGAAGGGTATTCACCCAGAACTCTTCTTTTTTTCAGATCGCCAGATGCGAGGTAACAGGTACATTACCCCAATAGAAGACGTTTACATGACAGGGTATCCAAATGGATTATGGGATTCTGTAAACAATAGACCTGTTACCAGGAAGGGCATCACAGCATCATCGCCTTTGGGAAACTGGAAAGGTAAGTCTGAATTCCTTATTGATATGGCTTGCTTCGGTGGTTCTAGCGGTTCTCCTGTTTATATAATGAACCAAGGCTCATATGCGACTCATAACGGTATTGCTATGGGTGAGAGATTAATTTTCCTTGGATTGCTGTATGCAGGTCCGGTAACGAATGTTAGCGGGAATATTGAAATTATTGACGTACCAACAGTCGCCACACCAGTTGTGCGTTCGCAAATTACAATGAATCTCGGGCTGGTTATTAAAGCAGAGAAGTTAAATGACTTTAAGCCTCTCTTGGGGCTTTAACAAAAGCCGCCTTCGGGCGGTTTTTTTAATGTCATTACCTTGGGCAGTCCCCTCGTAACAAGCCACTGGCATTCGCTGGTGGCTTTTCTTTTGGAGTAACCATGCCGCCACGCACACCAAAAGCCTGTCGCGTTCGCGGCTGCCGCTCAACAACCACTGACCCATCAGGCTACTGCGAAGCGCACAAGGGTGAAGGCTGGAAGCAATATAAGCCAGGCCAGACTCGTCACCAGCGTGGTTACGGCACAAAATGGGAGGGCATACGCGATCAGATCCTCAAGCGTGACAAAGGGCTGTGTCAGGACCACCTGAAGCAGGGCGTCGCTAAGCCAGCCTCATGTGTTGACCATATCATTCCGAAGGCGCAGGGCGGCACTGATGCCAACTCCAACCTTCAAAGCCTGTGCTGGTCATGCCACGCCCGCAAGACGGCGCGTGACCGCTTTAAATGAGAGTAGTTACCATTTGCGCCGGACCGGGGGAGGGGGTGCTCAAATCCCTGCGGGCGGTCGTCTTCCGGACTGCCCGCCTCCTCGTTTTTTTATACCCGCGAAAAATCAAATTTAACCAGGAGTGTCGCTTATGGCTGGAACGGCGGGGCGTTCCGGGCGCCGCCCAAAGCCAACGGCGCGCAAGGAGCTTGCC
>Ga0302349_1001618_pt1 | contig 16715 bp, 15 predicted proteins | sample PhyAR1_FD_202176 | JGI IMG/M metagenome (GOLD analysis project Ga0302349, IMG submission 202176) | Leaf surface microbial communities from alfalfa plants in UC Gill Tract Community Farm, Albany, California, United States - DLSL A.R1... | ecosystem: Host-associated > Plants > Phyllosphere >...
GCTCCGACTGTTCCCGACGCTCGGTGTGCCGCTGCCGTATCTCTCATCGGGAGGATCGTCGCTCATCGCGGTCCTCATCGTCACCGGCGTGCTTCTCGCCCTCACCCGTACGCTGCCTGAGACCGAGCGCGCCGAACGCCGGGCGCAGACTCCCGGCAAGTAGGATCGTCCGGTGACGACCTACCTTCTCGCCGGCGGGGGAACCGCCGGACACGTGAACCCCATGCTCGCGGTCGCCGATGGACTGCGCGCTCGGAACCCGGAGGATACGGTGCTCATCCTCGGCACGGCCGAGGGCCTCGAATCCCGCCTCGTTCCCGAGCGGGGGTACGAGCTGCTGGTCGTGCCGAAGGTTCCCTTCCCGCGCAAGCCGAACGCGGCCGCGCTGCGCTTCCCCGCGCGATACTCCGCCGCCGTGAAGACCGTGCGCGGATACATCCGCGATCGCGGCGTCGATGTCGTCCTCGGCGTCGGCGGATACGCTTCGGCGCCCGCCTACTCTGCGGCGAAGAAGGAGCGCATCCCCGCCGTCGTGCACGAGGCGAACGCGCGGCCCGGTCTCGCGAACGTCCTGGGCGCGCGCTCGGCCGCCGCGGTCGGCGTCGCCTTCGAGGGCACGCCGCTGCGACGCGGCGAGGTCGTCGGCATGCCGTTGAGGCCCGAGATCGTCGGCCTCGATCGCCCGGCCCTGCGCGCGGAGGCGGCGCGCTTCTTCGGCCTGGATCCGGAGCGGCCCGTGCTTCTCGTCTTCGGCGGGTCGCTCGGAGCGCGGCGCATCAACGCCACGCTCGCCGACTCCTGGCGCGCGATCGCCGATGCCGGCTGGCAGATCCTGCACGCCACGGGGGAGAAGAACGACACCCCGGACTCCGGCGACGCACGATACGTCACCGTGCCCTATCTCGATCGCATGGACCTCGCCTTCGCGCTGGCGGACCTGATCGTCGCGCGCTCGGGCGCATCCACCGTGTCCGAGGTGTCCGCGCTGGGGATCCCCGCCATCTATGTGCCCTACCCCGTCGGGAACGGCGAGCAACGCTTCAACGCCGCCGCCGCCGTGGACGCGGGCGCTGCCCGCATCGTCGACGACGCGGATTTCACGGGCGACTACGTGCGCGGCACGCTCGTGCCGCTGCTGAACGACCGCGCCGCCATCGCGGCGATGACGTCCGCCGCCGAGGGCGTCGGCACGCGCCGAGGCACCGAGAACGTGATGGCGCACCTCGACCGCGCACTCAAGGAGAACCGCCGATGATCGCCCCCGACCTGACCGTTCCGATTCCCGACGAGATCCGCGCCGTGCACTTCATCGGCATCGGCGGATCCGGCATCTCGGGCCTCGCCCGGATGTTTCTGGACGCGGGGATCCCGGTGTCCGGATCCGACCGCGCGGAGAGCCAGAACACGCGGGATCTCGCCGCTCTCGGGGCGCGCGTGTTCATCGGCCACGACGACGCCAACCTCGACGCCGTCGAGGGCCTCGACACCGTCGTCTACACCGGCGCCATCTGGCCCGAGAACCCCGAGTTCCTCGCGGCGAAGGAACGCGGCCTCGCCGTGCTGCACCGCTCCCAGGCGCTGAAGTACCTCATCGATTCCCGGCGCCTCGTCTCCGTCGCGGGCGCGCACGGCAAGACCACCTCGACGGGAATGATCGTCTCCGCGCTCGCAGAGCTCGGCGCCGACCCGAGCTTCGTCAACGGCGGCGTCATCCAGCAGTACGGCGTCTCGAGCCGGGCCGGCCGCGACGATCTCTTCGTCATCGAGGCCGACGAATCGGACGGCACCTTCCTCATCTACGAGACGTCGATCGCGCTCATCACGAACGTCGACGCCGACCACCTCGACCACTACGGATCGCACGAGGCGTTCGACGACGCGTTCGTGACCTTCGCCGATGCCGCGCGCGAGGCGGTCGTGATCTCCTCCGACGATCCCGGGGCGCGGCGCGTCGCCGCGCGCCTGGCGCACCCGAACGTCGTGAGCTTCGGTCTCGCGGAGGGCGCCGACGTGCGCCTCGTGGAGGAAGCCGGATCCGCCTGGCTCGTGCGCGGCGACGAGCGCGCGCCGCTCGAGCTCTCGGTGCCCGGCCAGCACAACCGCATCAACGCGGCGGGGGCCGCCGCCGTGCTCGTCGCCCTCGGCCACGACTTCGTCTCCGCGACGCGAGCGGTCGCGAGCTTCGGCGGCACCGTGCGCCGGTTCGAGCTGCACGGCTCGCGGCGCGGCGTGCGCGTCTACGACGACTACGCGCACCACCCCACGGAGGTTGCCGCCGCACTCGCCGCGGCACGCTCGGTCGTGGGAACGGGGCGCATCATCGCTCTGCATCAGCCGCACACCTATTCGCGCACGAAGCTCATGGCCGACGACTTCGCACGCGTGCTCGAGGAATACGCCGACCACTCAGTCGTGCTCGACGTTTACGGTGCGCGCGAGGACCCGATCCCCGGTGTGACCGGCGAGCTCGTCGAGAAGGGGTTCTCGGATCCGCGCAACGTCTCGTACGTGCCGGACTGGCAGGCGGCGGCCGAGCGCGCCGCGGAGGTTGCGAACGAAGGCGACTTCATCATCACCCTCGGCTGCGGCAACGTCTACCAGATCATCCCGCAGGTGCTCGACGCCCTGCAGCCGGAGTAAACCGTGAAGCGCCCCGGACCGCTTCCTCCGCAGCCTTCCCGCAGGCCGGATCCCCTCGAGGATCCGGTCGTCGAGGAGGACGCGCAGGGCCCGCGCGGGCGCGGCCGGGGCGGGGCGCTGCTCCCGTTCGGCCGACGGAAGTCGAGAAACGAGCCGTCGGAGGAGTTCGCCGCCGAGGCGGAGACCGAGACGGAGCCCGACGCAGCCGCGGACGGCGCCGCACACCCCGAAGACGCCGTGCCCGGCGCCCGGCGCGGGGAGCGGCAGCTCTCGGAGTGGCGGGCGCGTCGGCGTCAGCGACGCGCCGAGCGGGCCGAGGTGCGCCGCTTCACCGAGAGGATGCGGCGTCGTCGTGCGGCCTGGATCGGATCCGTGGGTGCGGTGGTGCTTCTGGCGGTCGGAACGATCGGCGCGGCGTACAGCCCGCTCTTCGCGGTGCAGACGATCGAGGTGCAGGGCGCCTCGACGCTCGATCCGCAGCGCGTGCAGGACGCACTGAGTCAGCAGGCCGGGCGCGCCCTGCCGCTCGTGGACCGCGATGAGATCCGCGCGAAGCTCACGTCGTTCCCGGAGATCGAGACCTACTCGGTGCAGTCGCGGCCGCCCCACACCCTCGTGGTGACGATCGTCGAACGCACGCCGGTAGCCGCCGTGGCGACCGACGCGGGATTCACGACGGTCGATGCCGCCGGTGTCGCGCTCGCGACGAGCGAGGAGCAGCCGGAGGGGCTGCCGCTCGCCGAGGTCGAGGCCGGACTCGATTCCGACGCCTTCGCGGCGGTCGGACAGGTGCTCCGCGCGCTGCCGGACGAGCTCCGCGCCCGCGTGCTTCGGATCACGGCGACGAGCCGCGAGGACGTGAGCTTCGAGCTGACCGAGGGCGATGGGGTCCGGGTGATCTGGGGGAGCCCGGGGGATACCGCCGAGAAGGTGAGGGTTCTCACCTCGGCCTTCGCGGCGACGCCGCCCGATACCGTGTCGAGCTACGACGTGTCGTCGTCGGGCGTGCTCGTCGTCACCGAGTGACGCGACGCGACATTTTCTTCCGACACGCCACGGCGCGCCACGGCCATCTTGCGCCGTCGTGCACGTAGCGTCAGTACGAGCAAATTCCATGCCGATGAATACTTTAACCTTCTTGTTGAACTTGAAGGTTCACCGTTTCGGCACAGCCCAGGTTCCGTCTATGGAGGCAGCATGAGCCAGAACCAGAACTACCTCGCCGTCATCAAGGTGGTCGGTGTCGGTGGCGGCGGCGTCAACGCCGTCAACCGCATGATCGAGCTCGGGCTGCGTGGCGTCGAGTTCATCGCGATCAACACAGACGCGCAGGCGCTGCTCATGAGCGAGGCCGACGTCAAGCTGGATGTCGGACGCGACCTCACCCGCGGCCTCGGTGCCGGCGCCGACCCCGAGGTGGGGCGCCGCGCGGCTGAGGACCACCAGGAGGAGATCGAGCAGGCGCTCGCCGGCGCCGACATGGTGTTCGTCACGGCGGGAGAGGGCGGTGGCACCGGAACGGGCGGCGCGCCCGTCGTCGCGCGCATCGCCAAGTCGATCGGCGCCCTCACGATCGGTGTCGTCACGAAGCCGTTCTCCTTCGAAGGCCGCCGCCGCCAGCAGCAGGCCGAGCTGGGCGTGGCGACGCTCAAAGAGGAGGTCGACACGCTGATCGTCGTGCCGAACGACCGCCTGCTCGAGATCAGCGACCGCGGCATCTCGATGGTCGAGGCCTTCGCGACCGCTGACCAGGTCCTCCTCGCCGGTGTTCAGGGCATCACCGACCTGATCACGACCCCCGGTCTGATCAACCTCGACTTCGCCGACGTCAAGAGCGTGATGCAGGGCGCCGGTAGCGCGCTCATGGGCATCGGATCCGCCCGCGGCGCCGATCGCGCCATCAAGGCGGCCGAGCTCGCCGTCGAGTCGCCGCTCCTGGAGGCATCCATCGAGGGCGCGCACGGTGTGCTGCTCTCGATCCAGGGTGGTTCGAACCTCGGTATCTTCGAGATCAACGACGCGGCCCGCCTCGTGCAGGAGGCCGCCCACCCCGAGGCGAACATCATCTTCGGAACGGTCATCGACGACACGCTGGGCGACGAGGTGCGCGTCACGGTCGTCGCGGCAGGTTTCGACGGCGGAGAGCCGCAGCCCCGCGTCGAGGTGCCAACCTTCCCCGCGCGCAACGAGCCGGTGGCGAGGCCCTCGCTCCCGGGAGATTTCGCGACGGAGAAGGCGCCCGAGCTGCCCGCGCAGGTCTCGGTGCCCCCGGTGACGACGGCGCCTGCGCTCAACGAGTCGAGCGGATTCGACGACGACGAGGATGGCATCGACATCCCGGAGTTCCTGAAGTAATGACGCTCGCATCCCGTCTCGCCGAGGTCGACGAACGCATCGCGGACGCCGCGCGCGCCGCCGGCCGCGACGCAAACGGGATCACGCGCATCGTCGTGACGAAGTTCCACCCCGCCGCGCTCGTTCGGGAGCTCTATGCTCTCGGGGTGCGCGAGGTGGGCGAGAACCGTGCGCAGGAACTCGTCGCGAAGCGGGATGAACTCGCCGGACTCGACGGGCTGAGGTGGAACTTCATCGGTCAGCTCCAGTCGAAGAAGGCGCGCGCCGTGAGCGGTGCGGCGGACGCGATCCACTCGGTCGATCGCGTCAAACTCGTCGACGCGCTGGGATCCGTGGGGGAGGGCGAGCTCGATGTGCTCGTGCAGGTGAACCTCACGGACGACGCGGGCCGCGGCGGTGTCGAACCCGCCGGGCTCGAGGCGCTCGCGGAGCGCATCGAATCCGAGGGATCGCTGCGGCTCCGGGGCGTCATGGCGGTCGCCCCGCTCGGGGAGCCGGCCGCGCCGGCGTTCGAGCGGCTCGCCGGCTACGCCGAGAGGGTCCGCGCCATTTCCCCCGATGCGAACTGGATCTCCGCGGGGATGTCGCACGACTTCGCGGACGCGATCATTCACGGTGCGACACACCTGCGAATCGGGAGCGCAATCACCGGTCCCAGACCGATGCAGGTTTAGCCTTCACACAAGACGAGCATTCAACCCGGAGGACGCCATGGGCAACCCGCTGAAGAAGACGATGGTCTATCTCGGCCTCGCTGACGAAGAGGAATTCGTCGACGAGCGATACGAGGACGCCCCCGTCCACAACACCGCACCGCACCGCGAGACGCATCGCGAGGAGGCCCACGATGAAGAGAAGACGGCTCCCGTGACGCCGCTGCGTCGCCCCGCGGTGGTGCGTCAGCCCGCCGCCGATGCGGTCAACGAGATCGTCACGGTCCACCCCAAGCAGTACCGCGACGCGCAGACGATCGCCGAGCAGTACCGCGACGGTCTGCCGGTGATCATCAACGTCTCGCAGATGTCCGACGCCGACGCGCGTCGCCTCATCGACTTCGCGAGCGGGCTCGTGATGGGCCTCTACGGCCGGATCGAGCGCGTCACGAGCAAGGTCTTTCTGCTGACTCCCGAGAACATCGCCGTGTCGGGCGACGGCGGCATCGCCCCCGCGGACGACGCCTCGTTCGCCGGCTGAGGCGGATGCGCTCGTCGGGCCCGGTGTGCCGTTTCGGCCTCGCCGGGCCCTTTCGCGTAGGCTGACATCTTGTGGCTGTCATCGGATTCGTCGCAGTTGTCCTGCACGTACTGCTCTCGCTCTACGTGCTGCTGCTCTTCGCGCGGGTGATCCTCGACTTCATCCCGATGTTCAACCGGGAATGGCGGCCCCGGGGAATGGCGCTGGTTCTCTGCGAGGCCGTCTATACAGTGACGGATCCGCCCCTGAAGTACCTGCGCCGCCATCTGCAACCCATTCGCCTCGGACCGATCGCGATCGACCTGGCGTTTCCGCTCACGATGATCTGCTGTTTCATCGCGCTGTCGATCCTCCGAGCTATCGCTTTCTTGTTCTGAAGTATCATGATCTCACCATCGAAAGAGGGGGCCACACCATGGCACTGACGCCGGAAGACGTCGTAACCAAGCAGTTCCAGCACGTCCGCTTCAAGGAGGGGTTCGACCCCGACGAGGTCGACGACTTCCTGGACGAGATCGTTGTCGAGTGGCGTAAGACGATCGAAGAGAACGAGCAGCTGAAGGCTCGCATCGCCGAGCTCGAGAGCGGCGCTCCCGCCGCGGCTGCCGCGCCGGCCCCCGAGGCGGCGCCCGTCGCCGCACCCGCGGAGACGGCAGCTCCCGCCGCCGAGTCCGGCGTGTCTGCCACTGCTTCGAACGCCGCCGGCATCATCGCCCGCGCCGAGCGCCTGCACGACGAGCACGTTGCCGAGGGTCAGGCCCGGGCGAAGAAGCTCGTGGACGACGCCGAGGCGAAGGCCGCGGGCATCGTTGCCGCCGCCGAGGCGAAGCAGCGCGAGATCTCGCAGAAGCTCGACACCGAGCGCAAGAGCCTCGAGGGGCGCATCACGGAGCTGCGCCAGTTCGAACGCGACTACCGTCAGCAGCTGCGCGGCTACTTCGAGCAGAAGCTCGCCGATCTGAACGCGCCGGAGTCGGGCACGCAGTCCGCCTCGACCGTCGGTCTCTGAGTTCACCTCGCGTGACGGGACATCGACCCTACTCTGCGCCGGCGGCCGGTGCCACGATCGCGTCTCTCGCGATCCTGGTGCTGGCCGCCGACCAGTTGAGCAAGTTCTTCGTCCTGCGCCACCTTACGGAGCGCGAGACGGTCACGGTCGTCGGCGATCTGCTGCAATGGCACCTGGTGTTCAACCCGGGCGCGGCGTTCTCGATGGGCGAGGGCATGACGTGGGTGTTCACGATCGTGATGGCGCTCGTCGCGGCCGCCATCGTGTACCTCGCGATCACCCGGATCCGGTCTCGGGCCTGGAGCATCGTGCTGGGGCTCGTGCTCGGCGGCGTGCTCGGCAACCTCACGGATCGACTCTTCCGCGACCCGGGGTTCGCCGTCGGCCACGTCGTCGACTTCATCCTCACACCGTGGATGTGGTTCTGGACCAGGCCGGCGATCTATAACGTCGCGGACATGTTCATTGTCTGCGGCATGATCGCGGTCGCGGTGCTGGTGCTGATCGGTCTGAACTTCGACGGCACGCGCGGTGCGAAGAAAGCCGAGGTCGAGGAGCGCGGCGATGAGTGAATCGCGCCGCATCCCCGTTCCCGATGGCCTCGAGGGGAGCCGCGTCGACGCGGCCCTCGCGAAGATGCTCGGTTTCTCGCGCACCTTCGCCGCCGAGGTGGCGTCCGCGGGCGGAGTGCGGATCGACGGACGCGCGGCGGGCAAGTCCGATCGCGTCTCGGCGGGAGCCTGGCTCGATGTCGAGTGGACGGCGAAGACCGAGCCACAGGTCGTACCCGTCGACGTGCCGGGCCTCGGTATCGTGCACGAGGACGATCACATCGTGATCATCGACAAGCCCGCCGGTGTGGCGGCTCACCCCTCGATGGGCTGGGACGGCCCCACGGTGCCCGGCGCGTTGCTCGCCGCGGGCGTCGAGATCTCCACCTCGGGCGCCGCCGAGCGGCAGGGGATCGTGCACCGGCTCGACGTGGGCACGAGCGGCCTCATGGCGGTCGCCAAGAGCGAGCATGCCTACACGGTGCTCAAGCGGGCCTTCAAGGACCGCGGGGTCGAGAAGATCTACCACGCCATCGTCCAGGGCCACCCGGATCCCTTCTCGGGAACGATCGATGCCCCGATCGGCAGGCACACGAGCCACTCCTGGAAGTTCGCCGTCACCCCCGACGGCAAAGACTCGATCACCCACTACGACACGCTCGAGGCGTTCCCGCGCGCGACCCTCGTCGAGGTGCACCTGGAGACCGGTCGCACGCACCAGATCCGCGTGCACATGGCCGCGCACCGGCATCCGCTCGTGGGCGATCCGCTCTACGGATCCGACCCGACGCTCGCGGAACGGCTGGGGCTGAACCGGCAGTGGCTTCACGCCCACCGGCTCGCCTTCGAGCATCCGGCGACGGGGGAGTGGGTGTCGTTCGAATCGGCCTACCCCGACGACCTGCAACACGCCTACGAACTGCTGGAGGACGGGCTGTTCTAGCCGCCGTTCTGAGCGATTGCGGAGTCGGATGTCGTGGGTCCAAATTAGACTGGACGCATGGCATCCGACTCCTTCGTGCACCTCCACGTCCACTCCGAGTACTCGATGCTGGACGGGGCCGCGAAGCTCGCTGAGATGACGAAGGCGGCGGCCGAGATGGGCATGCCGGCGATCGCGGTGACGGACCACGGCAACAACTACGCGTCGTTTGAGTTCTACAAGGCGGCCAAGGCCGAGGGAATCAAGCCGATCATCGGGCTCGAGGCCTATCTCACCCCCGGCACCCATCGAACCGACAAGACGCGAGTGGCCTGGGGAACGGCAGAGCAGAAGCGCGACGACGTCTCCGGATCCGGTGCCTACACCCATGCGACGATGTGGGCCGAGACGACGCAGGGCATGCACAACCTGTTCCGGCTGAGCTCGCTCGCGAGCATCGAGGGCTACTACTTCAAGCCCCGCATGGACCGCGAGCTCCTGCAGGAGTATGCCAAGGGCATCATCGCCACCACCGGCTGCCCCTCGGGTGAGATTCAGACGAGGCTCCGCCTGGGCCAGTACGAGGCGGCGCGCGAGGCCGCCGCGGAGTTCCAGGACATCTTCGGCAGGGACAACTACTTCTGCGAGCTCATGGATCACGGGCTCGATATCGAGCGCCGCGTCCGCGACGACCTCGTGAAGATCGCGAAGGACCTGGGGATCCCGTTCGTCGCGACGAACGACTCGCACTACACCCACCAGCACGACGCGAGCGCGCACGAGGCGCTGCTGTGCGTGCAGTCGGGCTCGACCCTCGACGACCCGAACCGCTTCAAGTTCGACGGCGACGGCTACTACATCAAGACCGCCGCCGAGATGCGCCACATGTTCCGCGACGTCGAGGGCGCCTGCGACAACACGCTCCTCATCGCCGAGCGATGCAATGTCGAGTTCGACACGAGCGCGAACTACATGCCGCGCTTCCCCGTGCCGGAGGGCGAGACCGAGGAGAGTTGGTTCATCAAGGAGGTCGAGCGCGGCCTCCACTACCGCTACCCGAACGGCATCCCGCAGGAGGTTCGCGAGCGAGCCGAGTACGAGATCGGGATCATCACGCAGATGAAGTTCCCCGGGTACTTCCTCGTCGTCGCCGACTTCATCAACTGGTCGAAGAACAACGGCATCCGCGTGGGCCCGGGTCGAGGCTCCGGCGCGGGCTCGATGGTCGCCTACGCCATGCGCATCACCGACCTCGACCCGATCCCGCACGGCCTCATCTTCGAGCGCTTCCTCAACCCCGACCGCGTCTCGATGCCCGACTTCGACGTCGACTTCGACGACCGCCGCCGCGGCGAGGTCATCGACTACGTGACGGAGAAGTACGGCGACGCCCGCGTCGCGCAGATCGTCACCTACGGCACGATCAAGTCGAAGCAGGCGCTGAAGGACGCGGGCCGCGTGCTCGGCTTCCCGTTCAGCATGGGCGAGAAGCTCACGAAGGCCATGCCGCCGGCCGTGATGGGCAAGGACATGCCGCTCGGCGGCATGTTCGACCCGGAGCACGCGCGCTACAAGGAGGCGAGCGAGTTCCGCGCGACGATCGAGTCGGATCCGGAGGCCCGCACCGTCTTCGACCGCGCCGTCGGCCTCGAGGGCCTCAAGCGCCAGTGGGGCGTGCACGCGGCGGGTGTGATCATGTCGAGTGACCCGCTGATCGACATCATCCCGATCATGAAGCGCGAGCAGGACGGCCAGATCGTCACGCAGTTCGACTATCCCGCCTGTGAATCGCTCGGCCTCATCAAGATGGACTTCCTGGGGCTCCGCAACCTCACGATCATCTCGGACGCGCTGGACAACATCCGCACGAACCGGGGTGTCGAGCTCGATCTCGAGCAGCTGAGCCTCGACGACCGCAAGGCGTACGAGCTGCTCTCCCGCGGCGACACCCTCGGCGTCTTCCAGCTCGACGGCGGGCCGATGCGCTCGCTTCTGCGCCTCATGAAGCCCGACAACTTCGAGGACATCTCGGCCGTCATCGCGCTGTACCGACCGGGCCCGATGGGCGCGAACTCGCACACGAACTACGCCCTGCGCAAGAACGGCGAGCAGCCGATCACGCCGATCCATCCCGAGCTCGAGGAACCGCTGAAGGACATCCTCGACACGAGCTACGGCCTCATCATCTACCAGGAGCAGGTGATGGCGATCGCCCAGCGCGTCGCCGGCTTCTCACTCGGCCAGGCAGACATTCTGCGCCGCGCCATGGGTAAGAAGAAGAAGTCCGAGCTCGATAAGCAGTACGAGGGCTTCCACCAGGGCATGGTCGACCGCGGTTTCGGCGAGGGCGCCATCAAGGCGCTGTGGGACATCCTGCTTCCGTTCTCGGACTACGCCTTCAACAAGGCGCACTCCGCGGCGTACGGCGTCGTGTCCTATTGGACGGCCTATCTCAAGGCGCACTATCCCGCCGAGTACATGGCGGCCCTGCTGACGAGCGTCGGCGACTCCCGCGACAAGCTCGCGCTGTACCTCAACGAGTGCCGCCGCATGGGGATCAAGGTGCTCCCGCCCGACGTGAGCGAATCGATCGAGTACTTCGCGGCCGTGGGGGAGGACATCCGCTTCGGCCTCGGCGCGATCCGCAACGTCGGCCACAACGTCGTCGAGGGCATCATCGCCGCGCGCGAGGACGGTCCTTACAAGGGCTTCCACGACTTCCTCGACCGGGTGCCGGCCCACGTGACGAACAAACGCACCGTCGAGTCGCTGGCCAAGGCCGGGGCATTCGATTCGATGGGGCACACCCGCCGCGCGCTCGTCGAGATCCACGAAAGCGCCGTCGAGCAGGCCGTCGCCGACAAGCGCAAGGCCGCCAACGGCGAGGTCGGCTTCGACTTCGACGCTCTCTTCGGTGAGGAGGAGCAGAACTCGAAGGTTCCGGATCGGCCGGAATGGACCAAGAAGGACAAGCTCGCGTTCGAGCGCGACATGCTCGGCCTGTACGTGTCCGACCACCCGCTTGCGGGTCTCGAGGTGCCGCTCGCGAAGCACCGCACCGTGACGATCAACGACCTCATCAACGCCGAAGACCTCGAAGACGGCATGCAGGTCACGATCGCGGGCCTGGTCACGACGGCTCAGCACCGGGTCGCGAAGTCGAGCGGCAACCCCTACGGCATGATCACGATCGAAGACTTCGAGGCCGAGGTCACCGTGATGTTCATGGGAAAGACCTACCAGGAGTTCCAACCGATCCTCGTGCAGGATTCGATCCTCGTCGTGCGGGGGCGCGTCTCGAAGCGCGACGATGGCCTCAACATCCATGCCCAGGGAGCCTTCTCGCCCGATATTGCCGACTTCGACGAGTCCGGCCCGCTCACGCTGCTGCTGCCCGAGCAGCGCGCCACCGAGCGCACCGTCGGGGACCTCGCGGATGTCCTGCGCCGGCACGAGGGCGACACGGAGGTGCGCCTGAAGATGCACCGCGGGCGCCAGGCGAAGGTCTTCGAGGTGCCCCTTCCCGTGAAGGTGTCGGCCGAGCTCTTCGGCGACCTGAAGGCGCTCCTCGGACCGCAGTGCCTCGCGTGATGCGACGCGGGTCGTCGGGCGCTTAGGATCAGAGCAGGTGCGGATTTCCGCACGACAGGGAGAGGAACGCACACGTGACAGACCAGAACGCACCCTACTCCGGACCGGACGCGCAGAGCGCGCCCCGTTTCATCGAGCAGGCGTCGGCCGCATCCACCCCGACCGTCACCCCGCAGCAGGGGATCGGGCCGTACACGATCCGCGAGTGGATCGTGATCGGCGCCGCGGTGCTGTTGCTCCTGCTGTCCTTCTTCTCTCGTGCGCAGAGCTCGACCTTCATCGGCTACAGCCCGGTCTGGACGCTCGGTATCGCGTGGCTCCCCGCCGTCGTGCTGCCGGTGATCGCGGCGGCGCTCATCGCGGTTCGCCGCACCAATAGCGTGCGCAACTTCGGCTCCCTGAGCATCGACCAGTTCGCGTCCGTCACCTTCGTCGGCGCCACAATCACGTGGATCCACATCGCCGTGACGCTCGGCTCGCTGGCGAGCTGGGTCACCTGGGTGGCCATCGTCGTCTCGCTGGCGGGGGTCTTCTTCACGATCTTCGCGCGATTCGTCGCGCCCTTCTCGGACGACTTCACCGGCCGCGAGGAGGTCCCCGCGCACGCCGCCGCGCGACCAGCTCGCCCCGTGATCCAGGCGCCGCGTCCCGCGGCTCCCACAGCATCGCACCAGCCGGCCGCTCAGGCCGCGGCCTTCGGCGCGCCCGCGTTGCAGCAGCACGATCCGTTCCGCGCGCCCGCGCACACCGACCCGTTCGCGTCGACTGAGACGGGCGGGATCGACCGCTTCGCACCTCCCTCGATGGAGCGCGCCGACGCGACGCCCACCGCGACCGCGGATCCCTCGGCGGCGGAAGCCGACGGCACATCCGCGCCCGAGGCTTCGGCGGCGTCCGCCGCGGACACCGACGCGAGCACCGCGGTCGACGGGGAAGCGACGAATGCGGAACCGCCGCTGGCGGAGCCCGCCTCGGACGACGCCCTCGACGGCCGTGACGAGGCGGTCGCGCAGCCCGAGCCGCGCGCCGAGACGACGCATGCAGAGACGACGCATGCAGAGACGGCGGCACAGGCCGCCGCCGGCCAGCAGCCGTTCTGGGCGCTCGTGCCGGAGGAGCGCCACGTCCACGACTTCGAAGGGCGCCCCATCTACAAGATCGGCCCCACCGCCTGGGCCCTCGTCCTCGAGGACCGCGGCACCTACTTCGTCATGCGCCACGACGACGGGCGGATCGGCTACCTTCACAACGTCGCCGGCGTCACCCGCGGCTGAGGCCTGGCGCGCCCCGCGCGGCGGCGTCGGTCCTCGACGTTCGCCGCGCGTCCGCGCGCCCGGCGGCCGGATCTCGACCCCGTATCCTTGAGAGCATGACTATGCGCACGATCGATCTTCGCGGTCGGGATCTGACCGCCTCCGAGCTGCTCGCCGCCGTGCCGCGGGCGACCGAGGCGCGAGCGGCCGCACTGGAGGCCGCCGCCGAGATCGTTCACGCCGTCGCGCACGAGGGCGAGGCGGCGCTGCGCGAGCAGGCCGAGCGCTTCGACCGGGTGACCGGGCACGACATCCGTGTGCCGCAAACGCACATCGATGAAGCCGTCGAGTCGCTGGCGCCCGAGGTGCGGGCGGCGCTCGACGAGGCGATTGCTCGCGTGCGCGAGGGATCCGCGGCGCAGGTCCCGGATCCGCGGGTCACGGAGCCGGCACCCGGCGCGCGCATCTCGCAGCGGTGGCAGCCCGTCGGCCGAGCCGGCGTATACGTGCCCGGCGGCAAGGCGGTGTACCCGTCGAGCGTCATTATGAACGTCGTCCCGGCGCAGGTCGCGGGTGTGCCGAGTATCGCCCTCTGCTCGCCGCCCCAGGCGGACTTCGGCGGACGGATCCACCCGACGATCCTCGCCGTCGCGGGCCTCCTGGGCGTGACGGAGGTCTACGCGATCGGCGGAGCCGGAGCGATCGGCGCCCTCGCGCACGGCGTCGAGGGTCTCGGGCTCGACCCCGTCGACGTCGTCACGGGCCCCGGCAACAACTTCGTCGCCTCTGCCAAGCGCGTCGTCGCCGGGCTCGTCGGCACCGACTCGGAGGCGGGAGCCACCGAGATCCTCATCGCCGCCGACGACACGGCCGATGCACGGCTGATCGCCTATGACCTCATCAGCCAGGCCGAGCACGACGAGCAGGCCTCGGCGGTGCTCGTGACGACGTCGCCCGACGTCGCGGACCGCGTCTCGGCGGAGCTCGCCGATCTCGCGCCGCGGACGCGCCACGCGGATCGCGTCGCCGCCGCCCTCGCGGGCGAACAATCGGCGATCGTGCTGGTCGACGACGCCGAAGCGATGGCCCGCTTCAGCAACGCCTACGGTCCGGAGCACCTCGAGCTCCACCTCGCCGACGCGCGCGCCGCGGCGGACGACTACACGAACGCAGGAGCCCTGTTCATCGGATCCGCGACGCCCGTGAGCCTCGGCGACTACATGGCGGGAAGCAACCACGTGCTGCCGACCGGCGGTCAGTCGCGCTACGCGTCGGGGCTCGGTGCGTACACCTTCCTCCGGCCCCAGCAGGTCGTGGAGTACGACCGTGACGCGCTCGCGCTCGTGGCCGACCGCATCGTCGCCCTCGCCGCGTCGGAGTCGTTGCCCGCCCACGGCGAGGCGATCACGGCTCGTTTCGCGTAGGCCTCGCACCCCGACCGGATAGGATGGCACGGTTATGCACTGCCCGTTCTGCCGCCATCCCGACTCGCGCGTGATCGATTCGCGCACCTCTGACGACGGCCTCTCGATCCGCAGGCGCCGCCAGTGCCCGAAGTGCAATGGACGCTTCTCCACGGTCGAGACCGCGAGCCTGAGCGTCGTGAAGCGGTCCGGCGCCGTCGAGCCGTTCTCGCGCGACAAGGTCATCGTCGGCGCGCGCAAGGCCTGCCAGGGGCGACCGGTGACCGACGGGGACCTGGCCGTGCTCGCGCAGCGCGTCGAGGAGGCCCTGCGCCAGACCGGCCAGAGCACCTTCGAGGCGAACGACATCGGCCTGGCAATCCTCGACCCGCTGCGAGATCTCGACGAGGTCGCGTATCTCCGGTTCGCGAGCGTGTATCGCGCCTTCGAGTCGCTCGAGGACTTCGAGGCCGCCATCGCGGATCTCCGCGCCGACCGTCATCCGAGTGAGGACTGATCCCGTGATCTATGACCTGCTGTTCCGCAACGTGCTCAAGCGCATGGATCCCGAGTTCGCCCACCACGCGGGCATGCTGGTGATTCGCGCGGCGGGATCCGCGCCGATCGCGCCGATCGTTCGCTCGTTCACGAAGCCGGATCCGTCGCTCGCGGTGAGCACGCTCGGCCTCACCTTCCCGACTCCGTTCGGCATCGCGGCGGGCTTCGACAAGAACGCCGTCGGGGTGCGCGGCCTCGAGGCGCTCGGCTTCGGGCATGTCGAGATCGGCACCGTCACGGCGATCCCGCAGCCGGGAAACCCCAAACCGCGCCTGTTCCGCCTTGTGGCCGACCGCGGGCTCGTGAACCGGATGGGCTTCAACAACCGCGGCGCGGCCGCCGCGGCGCGTCGCATCGCCCGCCTCCGCCGCGGGGGAGCCGTCGTCGGGGCCAACATCGGCAAGAGCCGCGTGGTGGACGTCGACAACGCGATTCCCGATTACGTCACGAGCGCCCGCGCCCTTGCCCCGCTCGCCGACTATCTCGCGGTCAACGTCTCCTCGCCGAACACGCCGGGCCTTCGCGGACTGCAGGCCGTCGAGACGCTTCGCCCGCTCCTCGAGGCCGTTCGCGCCGCGGCCGGATCGACGCCCCTGCTCGTGAAGATCGCTCCCGACCTGCCCGACGAGGAGGTCACGGCGATCGCCCGCATGGCCGTCGACATCGGGCTCGACGGGCTCATCGCGACGAACACGACGATCTCGCGCGAGGGCTTGAAGACCGACGCGGCGGAGGTCGAGGAGATGGGCGCGGGCGGCGTCTCCGGCCCGCCCGTGAAGGTTCGCTCCCTCGAGGTGCTGACGCTCGTGCGCGCCGAGGTTCCCGATCCCGAGTTCTGTGTGATCTCCGTCGGCGGCGTCGAGACGGCGGCCGACGTGCGCGAGCGCCTCGACGCGGGCGCCACCCTCGTACAGGGCTACACCGGATTCATCTATCGGGGCCCGCTATGGGCCCGCCAGATCAACCGCGCGCTCGCCTGAACAGACGACGAAGGCCGCTCCCGGGGGAGCGGCCTTCGTCGTCTGCTGAATCAGAGCTGGGGGTAGTTGCCGCGCTTGACCTGCGGCTTCGGCATGCGCATGAAGCGCATCTGCACCGAGCGCATCGCCGCATACCAGCCGAGGCCCTTCTCGCGGCCATCGCCCCACTTTTCGCCAGCCTTCTTCTTGACGCGGTTCGACAGCAGGATCATGTCGATGATCGCAAAGATGATGTAGATCCACAGCGCCGCGAAGGCCC
>Ga0302349_1001622_pt1 | contig 16676 bp, 17 predicted proteins | sample PhyAR1_FD_202176 | JGI IMG/M metagenome (GOLD analysis project Ga0302349, IMG submission 202176) | Leaf surface microbial communities from alfalfa plants in UC Gill Tract Community Farm, Albany, California, United States - DLSL A.R1... | ecosystem: Host-associated > Plants > Phyllosphere >...
CATGTGGTATGTAGTGAGCATAATGATGTTTCAACCACCAGCCTGATTGAAAACTGGGTCGATCAAACCGAACGCCGCGTGTGGTTCCTGTTTGAAGCTTGCCGCCAATCACAAACTTCAGGTCACTAGTTTTTCCTTTTGATCAACGCGAAAGCAGGCCTTTGGGTCTGCTTTTTTATTTTCAGCACGTCTAATTCCGCTATAGTTACGGTTTACCTCCTACTCATTACCACTGTCTGTAGACCCGAGACTTGTTATGCACGGCGTTCCAGCCCAATTTATCGATGACCGAGATCGCGCTCAGTTTAAACACTTCGCCCATTTGCCCGGCGTTGAGGTGTATCGCGCGCATATTGAACATCATGAATTTGAGCCACATACGCATGAAGCCTATGGCATTGGCGCGATTGAGTATGGTGCCGAGCGTTTTCGCTATCGCGGTGTGAATCACGTTGCGCCAGCGGACTCGTTGGTATTAATGAACCCAGACGAACTACATACCGGCCAATCGGGTACCGAAGGCGGCTGGCGCTACCGCATGATTTATCTCGCACCCGAAATTTTGGCTGAAGTGAGCGGCGAATCTGGCTGGTGGTTTAACGACGCGGTAAATCATCATCCTCAGTTCGCCCGAACCACCACTTCGCTGATAAACGCCCTGTGGCAAAACGATGAACCCCTCGCACAATCCAGCTTGCTGAGTGAGCTGCTGACATTAACGCGCCATTGGGCCAAGGCACCACAAACGCTGAAACTTGATGCGCCGCAGCGTTTTACCCCGGTAAAAGAGTATCTTCGCGCCCATTTAGATCGGCGTATGACGTTGCCCGAATTGGCGCAGTTGGTCGATCTTAGCCCCTATCATTTTTTGCGTCAGTTTAAGGCGCAGTACCATGTCACGCCGCAGCAAATGCTGATGGCTTATCGGCTTTATGAAGCTAAGAATTTGTTGACCCGAGGCTTACCGCCCGCACAGGTCGCCGCCGCCGTTGGCCTCACCGATCAAGCTCATCTTACCCGCGCTTTTAACCGCTTTTACGGCGTCACGCCCGCCCGTTATCAAAAACAGGTACGTTAATTTTTCAACTGTTTTTACCTAAACAGCAATCTGCTACAAGACGCTTTCCTCTTCGCCTTCTAGACTTGCTGCATAATCCCTTTGAAGAGTTAAGAAAGATGTTAATAGGCGTGCTATACGCGCTGACGGCGGGGCTCATGTGGGGGCTGATTTTCGTGGGGCCGCTCATCGTGCCGGAATACCCTGCCAGTTTGCAATCCGTCGGTCGCTATCTGGCTTTTGGCCTGATTGCGCTACCGCTGGCGTGGCACGATCGCCATCGTCTACGTCAGCTGATACGCAGCGATTGGATTGAAGCCTTTAAGCTCACCATCGTGGGGAATTTCATCTATTACCTGTGCTTAGCCAGCGCGATCCAACGCACGGGCGCACCGGTCAGCACCATGATTATTGGCACCTTACCGGTGGTGATTTCCGTAAGCGCAAACCTGAAATATAGCCATCGGGACGGAAAATTATCGTGGCGTCTCCTAGCCCCCTCGCTGTTATTGATTGCTTTAGGATTGGGATGCGTCAACGTGGCGGAACTACAGAGCGCGCACGCACCCACTGATATGTTTCGTTACGTCACCGGTTTGATCTTGGCCTTCATCGGCGTGGTGTGCTGGACCTGGTATCCGATGCGTAACGCAAGCTGGCTACGCACGCATCCCGATAAAAGCCCGACGACATGGGCCATTGCACAGGGATTAGTAACGCTGCCGCTGGCGTTAGTGGGATATTTGCTGGTTTGGGGGCACTCCGCCATAACTGCCGATGATTTCCCTATGCCATTTGGCCCACGTCCGGCGGTATTTATTGGCCTGATGCTCACCATCGGTTTGCTGTGCTCATGGCTGGGAACACTCTGTTGGAATCAAGCTAGCCAACGTCTGCCAACCGCTAAAGTCGGGCCGTTGATCGTGTTTGAAACTCTTGCGGGCCTGAACTATGCCTTTATCTGGCGACACGAATGGCCACCGCTGCTGACACTGGCCGGTGTGGTGTGCTTGGTCATCGGCGTGATGAGCGCCATGAAAGTAAAACCCACGCCGGTGGTGATCGTTCCGCTGCAAACGTCAGATAATAGTCAGTAAATCATTTAATAAAGGTATTTAGATGATGCTCTCGCTAAAATTTTTGAAATAATCTAGTCCGGATAAATTTAGGGGAAGTTTATTCCCCTAAGCCTCGCTCCTTTAAATTCTATAATGTGACATCAGCTACATATCCTATCTTTATTTCGCACTTACTAATTATAAATTAGTGAACCAGATCAAATTCCTACAAGTTAATATGATGCTCAATGTATAGGGCATTTTTTGTTATCGATAGTATTCGTCATAGCTTTCTCGGATGATTAATATCATTACAACTCCTAGCTTTTAAGTAAGGCTAATTTTATGACCATAGTCGCTATAGATAATATGGATACGCATTCAGATCCCGATGCCTATTTCTTTGAGGAACTCACTTTTATAGAAAGTTCCTTTCAACATCAAAATGATTACTTTGACTCTATATTTCTATCATTGAAAAATCGTGGCTATGTGCGCGATTCTTTTTTATCTGCTATTAAACAGCGGGAGAAACTATATCCCACAGCACTTCCTACCCACCCCTATGTCGTTGCTTTACCACATACTGATACTGAGCATGTGATAAGACCATTTATTTGCGTAACACGCTTACATCATGAAATTGCGTGGCATGAAATGGCAAATGACGATAACGAGCTTGAAGCTAAGTTCATCTTTCTACTAGGGTTTATAGATAAAAATCATCACATCACACTATTACAAACGCTCATGGAGTGCCTCAGTGATGAAGACTTTATTCAAAAAATGAATCAAGCACCAACACCAGCCTCTTTAGTAAAACTGCTTAAATCAGCCATTACAATTAATAACAAGGAAAATATAAAATGAAAAAAATCATTGTCGCTTGCGGAAGCGGCGTAGCAACATCACAAACGGTGGCAAGCAAAGTTTCACGGCTACTAAAAGAGAAAAATCTTAGTGATATTAACGTCGAAGTCATTGACCTTAAATCTCTAGATACACATATCAAGGATAGTCTTGCGTATATTGCCATTACAAAAATAGATAAGGAGTATCCCATCCCTGTTATTAACGGCATTGCATTTCTTACCGGCATTGGAATGGAGGTCGAGTTACAAAAAATAATTAACGCATGTAAATAATCATATTGATAAATGAAATTTCTTGCTAACAAAAATCAGCGAAAGAAATAAATGATAGGATTGATTAAAAAATAAAGTAACGGAGTAAAGCGATGAACTTTCTCAGTACAATTATAAATTATATTCTAGCTTTAGGTGCACCAGTTTTCGTTCCTCTCATTATGCTAATTGCGGGCTTAATCGTTCGCATGAAGTTTAAAGATGCAGCATCAGCGGCTATCACCCTCGGCGTGGCTTTCGTCGGCATGAGTATGCTTATTAGCTTTATGGTTGGAGCTATTGGTGTTGCGGCTCAAACGATGATGAAACGTACAGGGCTTGAGTTAAGCATCATTGATGGCGGTTGGACGACCATGGCAAATATCTCATGGGCATGGCCCTATGCTTTTGCCATGTTCCCGTTACAGGTAGGGGTCAATATCCTGATGCTTATGGGCAACAAAACCAACACGTTCAATGCTGACCTCTGGAACGTTTGGGGAAAAATATTCACTGCGTTCATTGTGATTAGCGTGACCACACCAATATTTGGTCGTGGTTGGAGCTTGGCACTGGCATTTATTATTGCCGCATTCCAAATTGTCATGGAACTGAATGCTGGTGATATTCATCAGCATCGAATAGAAAAGCTGACCGGTATCCCCAGTGTAACCTGTACCCATCGGATGGTTTTTTTTGGTGCCATCTATTATCCCTTCGACCTACTGCTACGCAAAATCCCAGTATTAAATAAGCCGATGGATGCGGCTGCTTTACGCCAGAAGGTGGGCGTATTTGCTGAAAACCATACTATTGGTTTTCTCCTAGGTATCATGTTTGGAATTATCGCCGGATACAGTCTTGCAGCAACATTAATGCTCGGGGTACAAGCAGCTACTGCTTTAATGTTATTCCCTATGATTTCGAAGCTATTCATGCAAGCTCTTTCTCCAATCTCCGAAGCGATTAGTACCTACATGAATAACAAATTTTCAGGTAGAAAACTGTTTATCGGTATTGATTGGCCGTTTATGGGGGGGGCAAGCGAAATTTGGTTTGCAGTCATTGTAGCTATCCCATTAACCCTTGTCTGGGCCGTTATTCTACCTGGAAATAAGATACTACCTTTTGCCGGGATTATTAATATTGCCTTGATTGTACCCGCTTATCTGGTTACCAAAGGCAATACTTTACGTATGGTTATCCTCAGCATTATTGGCATTCCATTCTTCCTATTTGTTGGCACTCAGTTTGCGCCAATGATTACAGAACTAGGACTTGCGACTAAAGCTATTAACATTCCTGCAGGACAGCTAATCTCCAATAGTTCCATTGATGGCCCTGTTTTTACTTATGCATTCTCGTTTTTATTCAAGTTCTTGCAAGGAAGTTTTATTCCACTGCTGTTAGCGGTGTTCTGGGCATGTAGTTACTTTTTCTATGCGCAAGAATTAAGAAAAGAAACAGCTCAAGAAACAACAAGCATTGAAATAGATCAGGTACCAGAGGCGTAACGGCTAAAAAAACAGAGCGCTGGTGTCACCTTAACATACGAGGATCTTGCATATGGCTGTAGATAAACGAGTCTTCACCGTACTTGATGCGATTGTGAGCGATCCTAGTATCACGGGTGTAGCGCTTGAGTCTGAATTTAATTTAACGCGCAAGCAATTAAGCTACACGATTAAAAAAATTAATGATTACCTTGAATCAAACCATTTTGAAACTATCACTCGATTAAAAACAGGAAAACTTCATGTTCCCAAACACGTTATAGAAAACTTTCGTCATCAAGAAGACATCATATTTAATAATCGCTATCTTTTCGCAGAAGAAGAGCGCGGGAAATTAATTATTTTCTTTTTGTTAACTAGAGAAGAACGTTTATCTTTATTACATCTTACTTCAGCACTTAACGTTAGCCAAAACACCATTATTAACGATATCAAGAAAATAAAATCAAGTGTTAGCCAGTATAGCTTGAAAATTCGCTATAACCGTGAACAAGGGTATCACGTTGCGGGTGAGGAAATTAAAAAACGCTATCTTCTTCTCAGTACATTGCGTAGCATTCTCATGCTCCCTATAGCTAAAAGCATTATTTCGCAATATAACAACGTTATCTCTGAACACATTGAACAGGTTGGTAATTTTTTCAGCGAGATTGAAAAATGCTTAAAAATTCAATTTACCGATCAACAACTACAAGAGCTAATCTATTTTATTTGTTTTATCCAACATCGTATAAATCACGGAAAAACAGTAGAATTCCTTCCTGATACCTACAGTGAAATCACCCATGGTCGTGATTTCAAGATTATGCAGAATATTATTCACAAAATGGGAATAATTCAATATAACGAACATATATTTCTGACTGCAATTATTCAAAGCTCAAATATTCAAACAATTTCGGATAAATATTTTCATTTGGATACGCTACTACTTGAAAGTGTCGTTGTAGTAGTTGATAACTTTGAAAAAATTAGCTGTATTACTATCAAAGAAAAGAGTGAGTTAATCGAGAAGATCTATCAACACTGGAAACCTGCTTATTATCGCATCCGCTATCATCTGACTAACATCAATGCCAATAGCGTGTATGATTTAGTTGCGAAAGAGTTTAATCATCTTCATGAGATGGTACGTCGCGCAATGTTGCCATTTGAAAAAATATTACACTGCGAAGTACCCAATGAGGAAGTTGCTTTCTTAACCGTTTTATTTGGCGGCTGGCTCACACGAGAAGGGCTTATTAATCAAATCAAAACGCAAAAAACAGCAATTGTCGTTAGCGAAAATAGCGCAACTGTCTCAACTTATCTTTATTTAACATTGCAGGTTTTATTGCCAGAGCTGCATTTTATCGAAATGATGTCACGCAGAGAGTTTGAAAAATACTCCCGCCATTATGATGTCGTTTTCTCCACGACTTTCGTTAAGACGGATAAAATATTATTCGTCGTGAATCCTGCGATTAACAGCTTTCATAAAAATACATTTCGTCATCAAGTCATTAGTTCACTACAAGGTGTAGATCCACATATTATCCAAGTAGAGAAATTACTATTGATACTTGAAAAATATGGCACTATCCATGATAGAAGTGGCTTACAAAAAGAGCTAACTAGCTATATTTACGACGAAAGCAGTTCAGAATGTCAGCCGCATTCTTTAACCACTGAAACTCCGTCACTGAGTGAACTATTGTGCAATGAACACCTTTATTTTCAAGATATAAATACTTTGTCTTGGGAGCAATCCATTGCCAAGGCAGCAGCTCCGTTGCTAGCTGAACAACTGCTTGAAACCCGTTACATCACCACTATGATTGATAAAATCTCTATTGAACAACCATATATCATGTTGGCTGAGGGGCTCATTATTGCTCATGCAGGCGTGGATGATGGCGTAAATAAAATCTGTATGTCCCTGCTACGCTTACCAGAAAAAATTAATATTGCCGGTTATATGCAAGCCGATATTATTATTGTTCTTGCTACCAATAACCCACAAAAACACCTAAAAGCACTAGCACAACTTAACGAATTTCTTGAATTTAATGATGGCGGAGAAAAAATCCGCAATTCGGGAAACAAAGAAGCGTTACTGCAGCATCTTTCTGTGTATTGTTAATATACATCACACTACGTGGCATTTACTTATTGCCACTATCTCCGTCATTCTGACTATAGGATATATATCATGTTAGACGTTCAGAAAAAACAAGTGGTAGAAATGGCCAAAATGGCCCAACAATGGGGTTTATGTAAACATAAGGCAGGAAATTCTAGCGTACGAGATAAAGAAACAGGATATATTCTCGTCACCCCGACAACGATTGATAAATCTGTACTCACGCCACGAGATATTGTCGTTATGGATATTAATGCTAACGTTATTGAAAGTGAATCAGGCCTTCGCCCTACTAGCGAATGCCTAATGCATATTGAGATCTATAAAGCTCGTCAAGATGTATTTGCCATATCACATACTCATTCAATTTTTGCAACTTCATTTGCAGTACTGAATAAACCGATCCCCGCAATCGTATACGAATGTGCAATTTTAAATTTAAAAGATGGCATTATTCCTGTTGCATCTTATGGCAGACCCGGAACGCCTGAACTTTCCACCAGCGTTATCGAGCCCATTTTACGTGCAGATGCGATCTTAATGGAAAAACACGGTGTTATTGGGGTAGACAAAGAACCGTATGAGGCCGTATTAAAGTCGGCTTACATCGAGGAAATGGCTGAAATATATTACCATGCATTACAGATCAACGGTGGTAAAGAGCCAGAAAGTTTCCCTCCTCATGAGTTACAGAGTTGGGCTTATCCTAAAGAAATCAAATTCTAATTAATTACTTTATTTCAATAGATTACTCCCAGCCAACACCAGGTCGGCATTAGCATGCGCTCTATTCTATTGCGCAGGCTACTTAATATCAAAATAGCAGTTATTGTTTTAACTCCATTGAGAAACAATATGAAAAAATTTATTAACTCACCAGAAGACTTTATTCCCGAAGTATTAAATGGAATTTATCTCGCTCACGCCGGAAAGTTTAATTTTGTTAATAACGATCTGCATTGCTTAGTCTCTACCGATAAACATCTAGGCAAAGTCGCCATCGTTACCGGTGGAGGCTCTGGACATTTACCCCTTTTTCTTGGCTATGTAGGAAAAGGTATGCTTGACGGTTGTGGTGTTGGCGATGTTTTCCAATCTCCTAGTCCTGAGCAAATTTTATCAATCACGCAGGCCGTCGATTCAGGCGCAGGCGTACTCTATCTGTATGGCAACTATAACGGTGATATTTTCAATTTTGATATGGCTGCAGAAATGGCTGAGTTTGAAAGTAATATCGTCACGGCCACCGTTATCGCTGGCGATGATATTGCTTGCCCACCGGCATCAACTGGTGAACCAAGCCGTCGCCGTGGCGTTGCGGGCATCTTTTTTGCGTATAAATGTGCCGGTGCCGCTGCCGCACAAATGTTAGATTTAGCCAACGTCCAGCGTATTGCGCAAAAAGCCTGCAATAACATTAGAACCATCGGCGTTGGACTTTCTCCCTGTATTGTTCCTCGCATAGGGAAGCCAAGTTTTCATATTGGCAATGATGAAATGGAAATTGGCATTGGTATTCACGGCGAAAGCGGTATTCGTCGTGGAGAGAAACTACCAGCTAACAACATTGTTGATGAACTAATGGGTAACCTGCTTGCAGACTACCCGCTACATGCCGGTGATGAAGTAGCCATCCTGATCAATGGACTCGGCGCAACGCCTCTAGAAGAGCTTTATTTAGTCTATGGAAGAGCCAATCAAACACTGAATGATGCTGGAATAAAAGTATTCAAAACCTATGTTGGCGAATATGCCACTGCAATGGAAATGGCCGGATTATCGATCAGTTTAATGCGCTTAGATGATGAACTGAAACAGCTGTTGGTACATGAAGCCAATACGCCTATGTTTAAGCAATTTCAGGGGGAATAGATAATATGAACCTGACAGCCAGCCAGCTTAAATTACTATTTGCTCAATGGGCGGATATTATGTCGGCCCAAAAAGAAAAGTTGATTGAAATGGATAGCATAGTCGGTGATGGAGATCTTGGCCTCACCATGAGCGATGGCTTCGGCGCCGCCTATCATGCTGTATCTCGCAGCGACGAAACTGATATTGGGAAGTTTTTCTATCTCGCGGGAAAAACTATGTCCTCCGCAGTCCCCTCCACTATGGGAACCTTAATGGCTTCAGGTCTTATTGAGGTAGGCAAAAAATTTAAAGGAAAAACTCTACTCAAAAGCGAGGATTTTGGCCGCTTATTTCAAGCCTTTTACGACGGTGTGCAAAATCGCGGTAAAGCTCAACTTGGCGAGAAGACGTTTCTTGATGGTCTGTTTCCCGCAATAAGCATACTTAACAAACAAGATGCAAAGGCACAGAGCTGGGGGGCTATTGCTCAATTCGCTTATGAAGAAGCAAAACTAGGCGTACAAAACACTACCACGCTGATAGCAAAACATGGGCGCGCCGCAACGCACGGGGAACGGTCGCGGTCGCTGCTTGATCCTGGTGCCTATGTTGCCCAACTGTTAGTCAGCGGGTATTGCATGTTTGCGAATAATTTTTTGGCCCAAGACTGACGATAAAGAGGATTTTTTCATGCTAAAAGAAACTGTCACCGTGGGTAATCAAACCGGTATTCATGCCCGTCCCGCTGGGGTTCTTGCTAAAGCTGTAGGGAATTTCCAATCACGTATTGAGCTGGTTTATAACGGAAAAACGATCAAAGCAAAAAGCATCATGGGGATTCTAGGCGCAGGGATTAAGGGTCGCGCTCAGGTCGAAATTATCTGTGAAGGACAAGATGAAGAGTGTGCTATGCGGGAGTTAAAGCAGCTTTTTGCACGTGGTTTTGGGTTTGATTAATCAAACCGCTAGCGGCTACACCGTGTGGCCGCTAGCTGACATTATAATTAGCCCACCTCATTCTCGGCATATTGCGCCATAAATCGTAGAATAAGTGCCATAGAGACAGCCCCCGGATCGCAATGCCCTATTGCTCTATCTCCCAAATTTTTTGCCCTTCCAAAGGATGCCACCATCATTTTAGTTCTTTCAGCACCTTGGTCTGCGGCCTCGGCACAACGAGTTAGCGCTTCGCTCAACGATAAAGACTGCGCTGAGTTTGCAACTCCTGCGGCTGCAGCTAACGCATCGACCATCGTTTTGTCTCCAGGCTTCGCACCTCCACGCGCATGCACCGCAAGCCATCCTTGATTCAACCAACGTGCTAACGACACAGAGCTAAATTCGGTTTCGCCAGCTAAGCTTTTACCTCCTGCGCGAAATAGTGTGCCAAACACTGCACCAGAGGCTCCTCCCATAGACGTCATTAGCGTAGTCCCCATCTGAATCCAACATTCCCCAACGTTTAGTGGCTGAAAAGTTTGGTCATTAATGAGTTTAACCAGCGCCGAAAAACCTCGTTTCATGCCTATACCGTGATCGCCGTCGCCAATCGCCTGATCTAATTCAGTCAGCATGGGTTCACACGCAATCATCTGGTGTGCGGTTGATAACATCATTTGCTTTAACTGCGAGGTATTCATTTTATTTACTCCAACCTAACGTAGAATGCGGCATGTCGTAGAGCGACTGTAGTTCATCATCAAGCAACATTAGACTGATAGAAAAACCAGACATTTCCAGCGATGTACAAAAATGGCCAATGACTACGTCGTGGGTTTCTAAACCACGAGCGTCCAGCGCCATCCCTACTCTGCGGCCGATCACCAATAATTCTGTATTACTGAGCGCCCCCAAATTATTCACGGCTACACACAGGCGATCACCTACTTGGAAAGCTCTGTCCTGGCATAAGCGTTCAATCATGACGTCTACAATCTCATCTGCCGTCGTCAATTTTTGGCGGTAGAGTCCCGGCTCACCATGAATGCCAATACCGACTTCGATTTCGTCGTCACCCAGAATAAAATTAAATGAATCAGATTGCGGCAACGCGCAACCATTTAAAGCGACGCCAATAGTGCAAGTATTAAAGTTCGCCTTTACCGCTACGTCTTGCAATTGGGAGAGATCATATTTTTTATATTGTGCCGCGGCGCCAGCAATTTTATATAAAAACATAATGCCACCGACGCCACGCCGATCCGATATTCGATCTAAAGGTGCAGAGGCAATATCATCGGTTGCTTTCACAGTGCGCGTTTCAATACCCTCATCCGCTAATATTTCTGCTGCAATATCAAAATTCATACTGTCACCAGAATAATTCCCATAAAGGAAGAGCACACCATTATTCTTATGTGTTGCTTTAGCTACCGCGATAATTTGATCGGGTGAAGGAGAAGTAAAAACTTCCCCTAATGCACAGCCATCAATGCCCCCAGCGCCGATGAATCCAGCGAAGGTAGGTTCATGACCACTTCCTCCGCCGCTGATGACAACCACCTGTTCTGGATTAATACCTTGACGATAAACAGCCGAAAACTCATCGATAGAAATCATTTCCCCTTGGTAAGCATAAACTATTCCCTGCATAATTTCATGGCGTAAATCTTCAGGGTTATTTAATATTTTCTTGGGTTTTCGCATATTATTATCCGCTCTATAAATTAATGTTTACATAAAGAATCTTCTAGCATAAAGACCAATAGCTATTTTCATTCTATTTAATACATTTTTATTGAGCCACTACCATTAATGACAATTAATATCCTACCCATGGCGCATTATTGTTACGTCAATTTTTTCGTATATAAGCTATTTTTGATATAGTCAAAATAAGTATCACCCTCTTTTTTCCTATTTGTCTTATTTTGTCTGCCATTTTTATTCACCACTACGAGCATCGGCTAGCTGCTCTTTCAGTCACTGATCCACAAACGTTACCTGACACCTTTAAGAACGACATCCATAGCGTGATTATTTTGCGGCAGCGTTTTTTGCCATTATGATGTCACTCACTTTTCTTGATAGGGCTTTCCATGATTTGGTTAATGCTGGCAACGCTGGTGGTGGTATTTATTGTCGGCTTTCGGGTGTTGAACTCGGATGCGCGGCGCGCATCTCAGGCTCTGACGAAGCGGTTAAACATTGAACCGGTGTATGTTGAGTCGATGCTGAGCCAGATGGGTAAAACGGCGGGTGGTGAGTTTATCAGCTATCTGTTGCAGGATAATGAGTCGCATATGGGCAATGCCGCTGGCGTGTTGCTTATCTACCAGACATTTATCGTTGATGAATCTGACGACAGTTTAACGTTTTGGCGTTCGGTTTTGCGCAAAGCCCATCTGCCCACTGAAATTACCCATAAGCACGTGCGCTTGGCCCTAACATTTTTGCGCGAACTTGAACCTGACCCTAATGAGATGGCGGCCTATCGTCTGCGCTACAACGCAAGATTTACGGCATTATCTACAGAAGGCGGTGCAGCCAATAGCAACGTCTACTACATGGATGGTTCATCGGAACAAGATTAGCGCGATGCCGATCACTGAATGTTCCGCCCTAAACTCATCACTTGCGAAGATGCATAGTGATTTCTGCTATGTATCCTTAGTCATATATATACAATGCACATAAATTAGCCTGCGAATAGTTATTTTTAATTTTAATTATCCGCGGGACTATCATGCATGTATACAGTCTGATAATGTGATCGCCTTAACGATTCATACGTTTGTAGTGTCTCTAATCCAATCAAATAACGACTCAAAAATGCAAACTCATACTTCTGTTGAACCAGGCGCAGAGCCTGTTGCCACGCCATCCACATTTAAAGAGGGTGTTGTGGATAGCCTGCCTATTGTGATTGGTTACTTTCCCGTCGCCTTTGCTTTCGGTTTAACCGCAGTAAAACTCGGGTTCTCTCCGCTTGAGAGCATTTTCTTTTCCAGCGTCATCTATGCAGGTGCCAGCCAATTTGTGATCACCGCATTGCTCAGCGCGGGGATGTCGTTATGGGTTTCAGCACTCACTGTGATGGCGATGGATATTCGCCATATTCTGTATGGCCCATCACTGCGTCATCGCATTATTACCCGAATGAGTCCGGGGAAAACCGCGCTCTGGGCATTTGGCCTGACGGATGAAGTGTTTGCCGCCGCCACCAGCAAACTGATGCGTGATAATCGCCAGTGGAGCGAAAACTGGATGATCGGTATTGCGCTTTGCTCGTGGCTTTCTTGGGTGATTGGCACCGCCGTGGGTGCTGTTTTCGGCAATGGTCCGCTGAAAGCCTACCCAGCTGTAGAAGCGTCACTTACCTTTATGTTGCCCGCACTGTTTTTAAGCTTCCTGCTGGCTTCCTTTAAACGTCAGCAGAGTTTTACCGTAATTGCATCGATCGCCGCGTCTTTGGCCGCGCTGCTTATTTTCTCGATCCCTGCCTCCATTTTGGCCGGTATCGCAGCAGGCTGCATTGCTTCATTGTTTAGCCCTAAACCACAGCCCATTCCAGAGGTTTGCGATGATAAGTAATTTCTCTTTCAGCAACCTCGCCGCCATGGACTCGACGGTGATCGTCATCAGCTTAGTGGTGGGGGGAGCTAACTTTCTTTTTCGTTATTTGCCACTTCGACTAGGCCGCGCACGTAAAAGCGATACCGCTAAGCAAGGTATTGTCGCCCTTCTCTTAGACAATATCGGCATCGCTTCAATTTGTGCGTTATTGGTGGTTTCCAGCACGCCCGAAATATTAGCTCAGCATGACCGCCTAATCCCCACTCTATGCGGTTTTCTTGCTCTCACGCTGTGCTTCTACCGCTCGCAAAGCATCATCATGTCAACATTGTCCGGCGCAGTCACCTTTGGGCTGGTTTTTAAGATGATGATGATGTTCACCTGATTTCGACTCAGTGATATTAACTAGTCAAACTATTTTTATGGATAATGTTTCTAACAGCAATTAATAACAATTACTGCTAATTATTTATGTGTTAGATTATTTACATTATTAATCCCTGTAGTTACTATACCGCCCGAAACTAATGAGGTTACACCCATGTCAAGTTCTATAGCTCATATTGAGGAAATGCTGAAGCAACGCGCGCTCCGTCAGAAAGACTTCCCTTATCAAGAAATTTTACTGACGCGTTTGTGCATGCACATGCAAAGCAAATTGTTGGAAAATCGCAACAAAATGCTAAAAGAACAAGGGATTAACGAAACACTGTTCATGGCTCTGATCACGCTGGATGCGCAAGAGAGCAAAAGTATTCAGCCATCTGAACTGAGCGCGGCGTTGGGCTCATCACGTACCAATGCGACCCGCATTGCCGATGAGTTAGAAAAACGCGGCTGGATCGAACGTAGAGAAAGCGACAGCGACCGCCGTTGCCTGCATTTACACCTAACCGAAGCTGGTGAGGCGTTCCTTGGGGAAATTATTCCTCCGCAGCACAAATGCCTGCATTTCTTATGGTCTACTCTGAGTGCGGACGAGCAACAACAGCTCGAAACCTTGACGCGCAAGCTGCTGGGTCGCATTGAAGAAATGGAACAATCTGGCCTTACGCAGTAATCGCGCGCGCCATCTCAATCGTCAGGTATTAACCATGCAATTCCCTATTCGTAGGCAAATGACTGTGCTCGCTACGATGCTTCTGCTTGCAGGCTGCGCATCAACCAATAATATTGAACCGCAGTCTTCACTGCTGAACTCACAGCAATTGCAGTTATCTACGTCGACGAACAACGCCAAAGCGGTGAGTATCAACTGGTGGACGGCAGCCAACGACGCGCAGCTTAATGCGTTGATGGCCGACGCCCTGAAAAATGCGCCAACGCTGAAACAGGCGGCGGCACGCGTGCGTGAAGCCGAAAACGCGGTAGGTATGGCGAACTCCGCCAACGGCCCCAATTTGGATTTAACCGCCAATAGCCGCCGCGATCGTTTTTCCAAGAATACGATCCAGCCGCTGGCGCCTAACGTGCCAAACCCACAGCCGCTGTATGAAACCACCAATAATTTAGGCCTAAGCTTTAGCTATGAGTTTGACTGGTGGGGGAAATATCGTAATCAGGTGAATGCCGCAAAAGCTCAGGTGAATGCCGCTCACGCTGAACATCAGCAAACGGCATTGTCTCTGACATCTGCCATTGCGTCTGCGTATTATCAGTTGCAAAGTGACTATGCGATGCAGGATTTGCTCAACAAGCAAATTCAATCCTATCAAGCATTGGCAGAAATCAATGAGCAACAGTACAACGCAGGCGTCATTGGCGTTGAAGTGTGGCAACAGTCGCAGGCACAGGTTGATATCAATCGCCAGCTCGTGACACAAATCCAGACGCAGATTGATTTGCTGTCTCATCAAATTGCCGCATTAACGGGCAAAAGCGCCGCCGGAAAATCCAACCTCCAGGGCGTTGCTTTACCGGATAGTCATCTGCTGACACCACCGACCGAGTTGACTATCAACTTGCTGGGACAACGCCCGGATATCACCGCTCAACGTGAGTTAGTCGAATCATATGAGCAAAGTGTTCAGGCGGCGCGTAAAGACTTCTACCCGAGCGTATCCATCAGTGGGTTTGCCGGTTTTACCACGGCTAACTTCAAAGGCACCAACCCCACTTTGCTTGAGGCTGCGAGTAAGGCATGGAATTTAGCGCCAGCGATTTCGCTGCCCATCTTCCACGCCGGCGCGCTACAGAGCAAATTGGGTGAAGAATCAGCACTATATGATCAGGCGGTAGAATCTTATAACCAGACTATCCTTAGTGCAGTTCAAGATGCGGCTGATGCGATAACTCAGCAACAAAGCGCAAGCCAAATGTATCAGCAGGCACAGGGCGCTTCAGAGTCTACGGAACAGGTTTACCGTGTTGCACAGGCTCAGTACCAAAGCGGGCTGACAGGACGTCTTCCTATGCTCAACAGCGAAACTCAGCTGTTACAACAGCAACAGGCAGAATTGAATGCCAAAAATAATCTGTTGCAGGCAAAAATTGGACTTATTCGTTCACTTGGCGGCGGCTACCAAGCCCCAGCTGTGAATTCAAAAGCATAATATTTTAGTAAGGCGGAGATACACATGAGCGAAAGCGTGGCAGCTCAAACCACTCAGCAGCAACCTTCGAACAAAAAGAGACAGCGCAAAACGTGGCTCACGATTTTGACCGTTATTTTTGTGGTGATTGGCATTGCTTATTTAGCCTATTGGTTCCTCGTTCTACGTCATCATCAAGAAACTGACGATGCGTACGTCACCGGTAACCAGGTGCAGATTAATGCTCAGGTTTCCGGCAGCGTAACCAAGGTTTATTTCGACGGAACCGATCTGGTGAAAGCCGGTGATATTTTGGTTACGCTCGATCGTACCGATGCCGAACAGGCATATGAAAAGGCCAAGACCGCGCTGGCAAACAGCGTACGTCAAACCCACCAGCTGATTATCAATAGTAAGCAGTATCAAGCCAACATTCAGCTGCGTAAAACCGAGCTGAATAAAGCGACCGATGACTATAAACGTCGTCAGGTATTAGGCAGCGTTAACGCCATTGGCCGCGAAGAACTGCAACACGCGCAAGACGCCGTTGAAAGTGCGAAAGCCGCATTAGACGTTGCCGTTCAACAGTACAACGCTAATCAGGCGTTGATTTTGAATACGCCGCTTGAAAAACAACCGGCTATTCAACAGGCGGCAGCGCAGGTTCGTGATGCATGGCTGGCGCTAGAACGTACTCAAATCCGCAGCCCGATTACCGGTTATGTCTCACGCCGTAGTGTTCAGGTGGGCGCTCAAATCACGCCAAGCACTCCGCTGATGGCGGTTGTTCCTGATAACCAACTGTGGATTGATGCCAACTTTAAAGAAACTCAGTTAGCCGGTATGCGTATTGGCCAACCAGCAACCGTCGTGAGCGACATGTACGGTGACGACGTGGTTT